>Ga0208991_1000441_pt1 | contig 10331 bp, 7 predicted proteins | sample MedBloCAOM3_M2_FD_187855 | JGI IMG/M metagenome (GOLD analysis project Ga0208991, IMG submission 187855) | Forest soil microbial communities from El Dorado National Forest, California, USA - Mediterranean Blodgett CA OM3_M2 (SPAdes) (version 2) | ecosystem: Environmental > Terrestrial > Soil >...
CTTGTCGAGGTCGCCGGGCAGGGTGGGCCTCTTCTCCATGACCTGGCCCATCGCCCGGCGCGACAGGGAGAAGGCTACGACCAGCGCACCCTGGCCGAGCAGCCGGCGTCGCGTGAGGGCGCTCACAGCGCATCCTCCGCGCCGTTGCGCACGCCGCCGCCCATGGCGGTGGCCGCGCGCCGCACCGCGCGCAGGATGCGCATATGGGTGCCGCAACGGCAGAGATTGGGCGCCATATGGGCGCGCAGCTCGGCTTCGGTCGGCCGGATGTTGCGTTCCAGCAGCGCCTGCGCGCGCATGATCATGCCGGCGATGCAGTAGCCGCACTGGGCCGCCTGCTCGGCCTCGAACGCTGCCGGCAGCGCACCGGGCTTTTCCCGGGTGCCGAGGCTTTCGATGGTGCGCACCTTGCGCTCGGCCAGGGCCGCGATCGGCAACAGGCAGGAGAAGGCGGGCTTGTCATCGACCAGCACGGTGCAGGCGCCGCATTGGCCCAGCCCACAGCCGAACTTGGCGCCGTTGAGAGCGAGATCGTTGCGCAGGGCGTAGAGCAGCGGTGTATCGGGAGTGGCGTCGACCTGGTGGGATACGCCATTCACGGTAAGGGTGATCATTCGCTGCCTCCCTTGCGCACCTGCGCCACGGCCCCCGGAACGTCGGGCCAGGGCGGCTTGTCGGTGTATCGCGCACGCAGATACGCGGTGATGTCGGCAAGCTGCCGGTCGCTGAAACTGTCACCGTAGGCCGGCATGGTCGGACCGGACCGGCCGGCCGGCGGCGCCAGGCCATGCACGATGATCTGGATCGTGTCGTTAGGCGTGTCTTCGTGCAAGGGCGTTCCCCAGGCAAGCGACGGCCGCCCTTCCTGCATCATCGGCGCGCCCGCCGCGTGGCAGGTAGCGCAGGCGCCGGCAAAGAGGGCGGCCGCCTCGGGATGAGCGGCATCCGTGACGTTGCCCTTGTCTGCCGGCGGCGACCCTTGCGCGGCTGGGGCGTGCGCCATCAGTGAGGCGAAATAGACGGCGATCGCACGGACATCGTCCTCCGAGGCCTGCGCCAGCCCGCGCGTGACGCTGCCCATCGGGCCGGCCGCGGCGGCATGGGTCGCGCTGAGGCCGGTGCGCAAGTAGGCGAAGAGGGCGTCGGCGGTCCACGGCCGCACCGCGGGTGAACTGGTATTGAGCGGCGGCGCGTACCAGCCCTCCGTCCAGGCGCCGTCGTAGGCGTGGTCGCTCCTCTCGGCGCCGAGCTCGTTGCGCGGGGTGTGACATCCGCCGCAATGCGCCAGTCCCTCGGCCAGTGCGCGGCCGCGATTCCACTCAGCCGACTGGCCTGGATCATCGACGAGGGGACCCTTGTGAAGAAAGAGCAGGTTCCAGCCCGCCAGCAGTGGCCGGAAACCGAAAGGCTCTTTCAGTCGATTGACCGGCGCCCGCGCTTGCACAGCCGGCCGCGTCATGAGGAAGGCGTACAGCGCGTCGATGTCGGAATCGCTGGCGTGGGTGAAATGATCGTAGGGGAAGGCGGGATAGAGAAGATCGCCGTTTCGCGCCACGCCTTCGCGCAACGCGCGCACGAACGCTTTGCGCGACCAGCGGCCGATGCCCGTCTCGGGGTCGGGTGTGATGTTGGTCGTGAACACCGTGCCGAACGGTGTCTCCAAGGGCCGTCCGCCGGCGAACGGTCGGCCGCCCTGGGCCGTATGGCAACCGGCGCAATTTCCGAGATGTGCGAGCTTTTCTCCCCGCGCGACAATGGCCGGGTCGAAAGTGGCTGAAGGATTGGCGAGCGCCGGCCACGCCGGCTGCCAACTCACGGCGAAGGCCGCCACCAGGACTGCCGCAAGCCCTATGGCGCTTCCCAGCAGGAGCGTCCGTTTGGTCAAATCAGGGTTCCGTCGACGTCGCGGAATGACAATAACGCTTTTGTCGGGATCGAGTTTCGCAGATCTGGTTGGGGGGCGTGCTTCCTCGCGCAGGTGTGAAGCGCAGCCTTCAGATGGAAACGCCGTCCCAGTCCGGCGGCGGGGTGGCGCGATAGCGCTGGCATCTCTTCACCATGAGCTCCGCCGCCTTGTCCTCGCCGCGCAAGCGCAGCGACGCCTCGAAGCGCTCCTGCGCGGTCGTCCAGTCGCCGGCGAGATAGGCGTCGAGTCCGGCCTCATAGGTGGCGATCGCCTCGTCGAGCGCCGGCGTCCACACCGCCGCGCGATGCTCAAGGACCTCGAAGACGTTGGTCGGCCGCGTCTGGCCGCGCACGCGGACGACGTCGATCCGCCGCATCTTGGGCGTTCCGGCCAGTCGCCGGCGCGTCTCGGCGCAGATCAGGATGTCGGCGCCGTAGAGCTTGGTCATGCTCTCGATCCGCGAGGCAAGGTTCACCGGGTCGCCGATGACGGTGAAGTCCATGCGCTTGGGCGAGCCGATATTGCCGGCGATGACGGTTCCCGTGGCGATGCCGACGCCGATGCGGATGATGCCGCCGCCGGCCGCCGCGCGCCTTGTGTTGAGCAGCTCCAGCACCTGCAGCATGTCGCACGCCGCCTGGACGCTGTTCTGGGCGTCGGTCTCCGCAGCGAAGGGCAGGCCGAACACCGCCATGATGGCGTCGCCGACATATTTGTCGATAACGCCCGAGCGGTTGGTCAGGACATCTTCCATGTAGGAGAAGTATTCGTTCAGCATCGACACGGTGCCGGCGGCGCCCAGCTGTTCGGACAACGTCGTGAAGCCACGGATATCGGAGAACAGCGTCGTCGCGGTCTGCGCCGTGCCGCCCAGCGCCTCGCCGGAATCCTGCATCAGCCGGTCGATGACCTCGTTCGACAAATAGCGCGACATGGTGCGGCGCAGTTCCCGCTCGCCCTCGAGATTCTCGATCACCAGCATGAATCCCTGCGCGTTTTGCTTCGAATCGAGCAGCGGCAGCAGCGAGATATTGGCCGAAACCCACTCGCCCAGGCTCTCGATGTAGAATTCGCTGTTCGGCAGCTGCTTCTCGGCCCGGCCGTTGGCGACCTCGTCGATCGCCTCCAGGATCCAGGCGTTCATCTCGCCGAACACCTTCATCAGCGGCTGGCCGAGCAGCTCGCCCTCGCTGCGGCGGAGCGTAGCGAGCGCCGCCTGATTGGCGAAGGTGACCTCGCCGCGCATGTCGATGGTGAGCACGCCGTTGGTCAGGCTGCGCAGCATGCTCTCATTGTGCGACTTCATCCGCAGCACCTGGTCGAACAGCGCGGTGTAGTCGAGCGTCACGCCCATCTGCGAAGCGAGCGACCTCAGGTGGCTCTCGTCGGCCGTGTCGAAAGAGCCGTGCTGTTTGTTGACGACCTGCAGCACGCCCAGCCGCTGGCCGTCGGCCGAGAAGATCGGCGCGCACAGGATGTTGCGCGTGCGATAGCCGATCTGCCAGTCGATCGAGGGATCGAAGCGTGGGTCCTGGTAGGCGAGCGGGATGTTGGTCAGCTCGCCGGTCCGGAAAGTGGCGCCGGCGATGCCATCGTGCGCGCCGATTCGCAATTCGCGCTCACCCAGTCCCTCCGAGAGCGCCGTGTAGAGCTCGTCCATCGTCGGGTCGTAGAGCAGGATCCAGCCGCGGTCGGCGGCCAGGATTTCCAACGCGATCGCCAGGATGCGCGAGAGGATTGCCGCTTTTGCCGGCGCGTCGTCGCCCACCGACGCGAGCGCAGGCCGCGGCACCACACGGACTCCCTGGGCAAGCCAGGGCAGGAGGCCCGCGGTGACGGCAAGCTCGGCGATGTAGGCGCCGACGCCAGCCGCCAGCACGAGGTCGTCCTCATCGAACGGCCCCGAGCGCTTGTCGACGAGTGTCAGGACGCCGACGATCTCGCCGTCCTGGCGCGTCAAGGCCGCGCAGGCAAGGTTCGAGGAAGCGCGGGCTCGGCCATCGGCGGCGACCTCGGCCGCGAGCCGCCCGGAGCGATCGCCGGCCTCGCTGCCGTTGCCGAGCGGCATCAGCGCTCCGGAAGCGGATTTGAGCAGGATACGGGACGCTCCGGCCTGGATGGCCTCGACCAGCCCGGCCGCCAGCACGGCAATGATTGCGCGCGGCGGCTCGCCGGCAGCAGCGGCATGGTCGAGCGCGAAGACCGGGGCAAGACGGTGGAAGGCTTGTGACAGGGCGGCGTTGTCGTTGTCACCGGCGGGTGCCAGATCCGGCTGGGCGAGGCGATGGGCGAGCAGTTGCTCGGCGATCGCCGCGTAGCCTAGCCGCGGGCGGGCGATGCCTCCCTCCGGTTCCGCGGTCGTGTCGATGTCAGGCATCTTCCCGCCCGATCGCCTGAAGGTCGAGACGCGCGCGCAGACGCAGCGGATGATGGCCATCGATCGGCTCGACCGCGATCGCATCGAAGAGCTGCGCAAAGCGCGCGGAGATCGCCGGCAGCCGCGCCAGCGCCTGCGGGCCAAGGGTCACCAGACCTTTGACCTCGTCGACAGCCAGCGTGATCGCCTGCTCATCGCCGTCCCCGGCGGCATAGAGAATGACGGCGCCATCGGCTCGGGCGGGAGCGCCGCCCAAGGTCAGCGCGAGATCGAGAAGCGGCAGCTCCCGGTCGGACCAGGCCGCCGCTCCGCCGGCCTCCGATACGCCCCGCACCGCGGCACTCTCGAGCAGCAGTTCGTACTCGCCGGCCGTGGCGCGCAAATGGATGGTCATGGTGCGGCCTCCGTCGCCGCCTCGGGCGCCCCGCGCCAGGTCCCGCTGCGCACGAGCTGGATCAATTCGTCGGCGTCGAGCAATAGGACGATCCGGCCGTCGCCCAGGACGGCCGCGCCACTCACCGTCGGGCAGGCGGCCAGCAAGGGGTGCAGATCCTTCAGGAACAGTTCCTGGCGGCGACGCACCCGGTCGACCTCGAGGCCGATCGTCTCGCGGCCGTTCGATATGACGACGATGCTAAGAAAGTCCGGCGTGGCTCCCCCATCCGCCGCGTCCTGCCACAGCAGGTCGGCCAGCCGGTAGACCGGCAACGCCATGCCGTTGTGACGGATCGCCTTTTGTCCGCTCGATTCGAGCATGTCTTCGGCCGCGACCTCGAGCACCGACGACACGAAGCGCTCGGCGATGCCGAAGGTCTGGCCGTTGACGCGGACCAGCAGCGAGGCCTGCATCGCTGCCGACAGCGGCAGGCGAAGCGTGAAGGTGGCGCCGCCGCCTGCCTTGGTCTCGACGTCGATGTCGCCGCCGAGCTGCTGGACGGTGTTCAGCACCACGTCCATGCCGACGCCGCGGCCCGACGTCTCCGTGACCTTGGCCGCGGTGGAGAATCCCGGCGCGAAAATGAAGCGGTGGATCTCGTGCGGCTTGAGACGCGCGGCGTCGGCGGCGCTCGTCAGGCCGCGTGACACGGCCTTCTCGAGGATCGCCGCCTCGTTCAGGCCGCGGCCGTCGTCGGAAACCTGGACCTGCACCTCGCCGCCGCGCTGCACCGCGCCCAGCGTCACCGATGCCTGCGGGGGCTTGCCGGCGCGGGCGCGCTCGTCCGGCGGTTCGATGCCGTGATCGACGGCGTTCCGCACCATGTGCATCAGCGGGTCGACCAGCAGCTCGACCATGCTCTTGTCGACGCGCACGTCGCGGCCCTCCAGCGTCAACCGGACGTTCTTGCCCTGCTCCTGGGCCAGCGTCCGGACGACGCGGGGAAAGCGGTTCAGGATCGTGTCGATCGGCACCACGCGCAATTCGAGCGCCGATGCCTGGAGACGCCGCAGGTCCGTCTCGACGCGGTGCGCCAGCTCGCCCGCGCCGCGCTGCTCCTGCTGCCGCGCCACATCGCCGCCGGATGCCGTGAGCTCGGCCAGTTCGGCCGCGGCGATGCGGATCTCGCCGATCTGCGTCATGAAGCGGTCGATGACGTCGCTGCGCACGCGCAATACCGTCGAGCTGCGCGAATCGGAGGCAGCTTCCGTTGCCCGCCGGGCACCGGGCTCGGCCGGCGCCGCCTCTTCGTCCGCGCTCGCCTCGTCGCTCAGCAGCATCTCGCCGCCGACCTGGCGCAGCGACTTCACGCATTCGCGTTCGGGATCGCGCAGCAGCAAGGCCTCGCGGACCGCTTCGGGCGGGTGCGACGACAGGATCAGGAAGTCGAACCAGCTTTTGCCGTCCGTCAGCACGGTGCGGTTGCTGATGATCGTGGTTTCCGCGCTAAGCCAGGCGACGATCGCCTCGCCAAGGGCCGGGGAATCCTCGAGATAGAGCATCAGCTCGTAGACATTGGCTCCCCCGGCAACGCCCGTCGCGAGCTCGCCGACCTTGTCGGCAGAGAGCACCTCGAGCATCTCCGGACGCCCCTTGAGGCCGGCCAGCATGGCGTCCAGTTGCTCGCTCTCGCCGGACTCCTTGTCGGGCTGCAAGGCGCTGCGGGTGCGCCTGGCAAGGTCGATGGCCTGCTCCTCGTCGAGGTCGAGTCCCTTTTCGGCCTGCTCGGCGACCGCCTCGACGGCGAACTGCATGACCGAGGCGAGAAGCGCCGTCGGCGCCAGCTCGCCGTCGGCGATGCGGGCAGAGATTTCCTCGATCAGAAGCAACAGCTCGGCGGCCCGCGTCACCGCGAGACATTGCAGGATCGATTGCGCCGTATGGGCGAGGGCGGCAGCGCTGGCGGCCACCTGCTGACGCTCGGCTGGTTGGCCGTCCTGCGCTCGGCCTTCGAGCTCACCCAGCGTCACCGCCAATCCGCCGAGTGTGCGCACTCGGTCTTCCGTGAGCACACCGGCAAGCGCCTCGGTCAGCGCCTGGGCGCCGGCGTCACCGCCGGTGACTTCGCTCAGCAGCCGTGCTTGCAGGGCGACCTGGGCGATCCGGTCGACGGCCTGTCCGCGCGCGGCCGGGTCGAGCGGCAGTTTCTGCGCCGCCAGGAAGCCACCCAGATCGCGCAAGGTCTCGGCGACCTGCTCGAATTGCATCACGCCGGCGGCGTTCTCGAGGGCGTCAAGCGTGTCGATGAGATCGCTGCGCATGGCTTCGTCGGCATCGAAGGCGCGTGCCAGCTCGGGCAGCCGCGTCTGCAGCAGCTCGACGAAGAGATCGAGCATTTCGGCGTCTTCATTGAGCTCGGCGGTGCCGCCGGCCGCTGGCGGCAGCTCGACCGGCGCAGCCTCGCTGCCGCCTGCCGCCTCGAACAGCGCGTCGAGCTTCTGCAGCAGCGCGGCGGGCGCGGCGGCATCCGCGCGGTTCCCGACAGCTGCATCGCGCAGGCCCTTCAGGGAATCGACCGCCTCCAGCAGCCCGTCGAGCATCGGCTCGCTCATCGCCACGCCGCTGTCCCGCACCAGTCCGAGCAGGTTTTCCGCTCGATGCGCCACGGCTTCCATGCCGTAGAGCGCCATTGCCCGCGCCAGTCCTTTCAGCGAATGGAAACCGCGGAACAGCCGCGCCACGTCGCCGGCCTCGCCTTCGGCCGAGCCCAGGCGCACCAGCAACGGCTCGAGCACGGCCAGATGCTCGTCGCTTTCCGCCGCGAACTCCTGCCAGAGCGTCTGGACGAACTCGTTCATCGGGCGGCGTCCGGCGGTCCGCTAGTCGTTGCCCGGCGACGCCGGGTCGAGCCCAAGCGCGCGGCGCACCGCCTGCACGATCTCGTGGCCCTTCTTGGCCTGGAGATCGAGGCTCATGGCGCCGGACGGCTTGGCGATGATGTCGGTCGCACCGAGCTGGCGCGCCTGGACGGCCTGGGGCGAGCCCACTTGGCCGACCGACGAGACCACGATGACCTTGGCCTTCGACACCAGGGCCAGACGCTTCATCATGTCGATGCCGGACATTTCCGGCATTTCGAGATCGAGGATGAGGGCGTCGGGCTTGAGCTCGCGCGTCTTCTGCAGCCCGACCTTCCCGTTCTCGGCGAAGCCCACCACCTTCAGCTCGGGGTCGCTTTCGACGATGTCCTTGATGATCGTCCGCATGATGAAGGAATCATCGACGACGAGGATGTTCTTGGTCATTGCGTCTCCGCCATCTTGGCTCTCGGGGTATAGGAAGGGCTTGTCCATAATACGAGTTTTCGGCCGATCCCGGCGGGCGTCAGCGATTCCGTGGCGACGCCGGCCTCGATCGCCGCCGACGGCATGCCGCCGACGACGCAGGTCTTCGGATCCTGCACCAGGACCGGAAGGTGCCGGCGCAGGAACTGCGCGCCGCCCTTGGTGCCGTCGCTGCCCATGCCGGTCAGGATGACCGCCACGGGATGACGCGCCACCATCGCGGCGGTCTCGAACAGCAGGTCGGCTGAGGGATGGACCAGCGCCTCGTGGGTCGTCAGGCGCAGCTCATAGCCCGCGGCCACGCTGGCGACAATCGCATCGCCGCCGCCCGGAATGATCGTCACCGAGCCGGCCGGCAAGGCCTGGCGGTGCGCGCCCTCACGGACATCAAGCCCGGTCTCGCCGCGCAGCAGGGTGGCGAGGCTCGCCGTGAACTGCGCCGGCATGTGCTGGGCGATCACCATCGGCGCCCCGAGCGGCGATGAGCTGCGCAGGAAGTCGGCCAGGATCTGCGGTCCGCCGGTCGAGGAGGCGACGACGACCAGATCGACCTTGCCTCGCGGCGACTGTGGCTGCAGGGGCGAGCCGACGGGCGCGGCGCCGGCCGGAGCGCGCGGCGTCGCGGGAGCCTGCGGTCGCGTCGCGGCGCCGCCCGGTTGGCGCGCCCAATAGCGCAGCTTCTCGCTCAGCTCGCTGTCGACATGGCCCAGATCCTGGGTGACGAAGGACGAGGATTTCGACACGAAATCGACGGCGCCCAGGCTCAGCGCCTTGATGGTCGTCTCGGTGCCGCGCTGGGTATGGCCGCTGACCATGATCATGATCGGCTTCGGCGGCGGCCCGGCAAGAATCTGCTTCATGGCGGCCAGCCCGTCGAGTTCCGGCATCTCGACATCCATGGTGATGATGTCGGGCTTGAGGTCGCGGGCGAGCTCCACCGCCTCGCGTCCGTTGCGCGCCTCGCCGACCACGGTCATCTCGCTGTCCGCCTCGATGATGCGGCGCAAGACCATCCGCATGAAGGTCGAATCGTCGACCACGAGGACGCGACGTCTCGGCGCTGAGGGCTTGGCGGGGCCGCTCATGCCGCGTCTCCCCGCGCCATCAGCGCGGCGGTCGACAGGATCTCCAGCGGTCGGCCGGCGGCCTTGCCGAGGCCGGCAATGCGCGGATCGTGATCGCCGGTCGGCAGGATGTCGTCCGCGGCGATGGTGACAATGCGCTGGAGGGCGTTGACCGTGAGAACCCGGCGCTCGCCGTCCCGCTGCAGGACGATAAGGGCGGCGACCGCGCCGCCTTCGCGGAGCGACAGCCATCGCCAGCCTTCAGTGACGGGGATGATCCGGCCGCCAAATTCGATCGCCCCGTCGATGCCCGGCGGCGCGCCGGCGGGCAGGCGGATCGGCGCGCGGGGCGGCAGGATGCGTTCGACCGCCGCCAGAGGGACAGCGCAGGATCGATCGCCCAGCGTCACGCAGAGAAACCGTTGCCGGTCGCTGGCGGTGACCGCCGGCGGGGCAACCGTCCCGGACATTTCCGCCGCCAGGGCAAGCCATTGCGGCGTAATCAGCGCCGCCGGATCGAGGCGGATCGGATGGGCGCCCACAGGCGACTGCTCCGCAGCCGTCGCGGACATGCGTTGCAGGTCGCCGATCGCGTCGACCGCGAGGACGAACCGGCTCCTGCCGATCGCCATGACGACATGGCTGACGGCCGCCGCCGTCGGCTCACCGCCCAGCAGGCGGGCGAGCGAAAAGGCCAGCACCGGCTGGCGACGCAGGATGGCCACGCCCGTCAGGAACGGCGGCGCGAGCGGCAGCTTGGTGATCGTCACATCCTCGAGCAGCTCGACGATCGATGAAGCGGGTAGGCCATAGGAGCCGCCGGCGGCATCCACCACGAGCACCGTCTCGCTCCGCGCCGCAGCGTCGTTCACCACCGGCGCGCGGCTATCGGCGACGAGGCCGGGCGCGCCTTCGGGCGGCAGGAAGGGCTTGAGGTTGGCGAGGCCCAGGCGCTCGACCGCGAGGCACGTCACCGGGCGGCCGCGCCAGTCAGCCATGCCTTCGCCGGACAAGGGGTTGGCGACGAACAGCACGCGATCGGCGCGCAATGCAAAACGCCGACCGGAAACACGGATGACCAGGAACTGCGCGCCGGCTTGAGGCGGCTGCGCCCCATCCGCGCCGAGCAGGACGGGCAAGGCCAGCACCGGGATGATGTCGCCGGAAATGCTGGCGGCACCCTCGACGCCGGCGGGCGCGAAGGGCAGGGCCGTCACCGGCGTGGCGGGCACCACCCGTTCGACGCTGAGATAAGGAAAAGCGA
>Ga0208991_1000442_pt1 | contig 10328 bp, 9 predicted proteins | sample MedBloCAOM3_M2_FD_187855 | JGI IMG/M metagenome (GOLD analysis project Ga0208991, IMG submission 187855) | Forest soil microbial communities from El Dorado National Forest, California, USA - Mediterranean Blodgett CA OM3_M2 (SPAdes) (version 2) | ecosystem: Environmental > Terrestrial > Soil >...
CTGCCTCCGCCGCTGCCGCCGCCGCGACCCGAGCTGCGCGCCTCGCGCGCGCTCGATGGCGGCCCACCCCGGCGCTCGAGCGCGGCAGGCTGGCTGATCGCCGCCATCGTGCTCGTGGCGATCGCGGGTGGCGGCTACTACGCCTACATGACCTATTTCCAGAAGGAGGCCGCGCTCGCCATTGCTGAGGCGCCGAGCGCGACCGCCGCGGCCACGCCGACACCCACACCCGATGTCGGCGCGGCCAGGAAGTCGGTGCGCGACGTGGTCGGCGAATATATCGCCACCAAGCCCACGCCCGAGGCGATGCTGGCCAAGGCGCGCGACTACGCCAAGGCGGGCGACATGGCCGCCGCCTTTCTGGTCTTCCGCCGCGCCGCCGAAACGGGCAACCCAGCGGCCCAGCTCGAACTCGCCGCCTTCTTCGACCCGCTGACCCAACCGGCGCGCGGCGGCTTCACGCCAGACGGCGCGCGCGCCGCCGACTGGTACGAACGCGCAGCGCTGGCGGGCAACAGCGAGGCGCAGCGCAAGCTCGGACTGTTGCTGGCCAAGGGCGGTGCAGGACTGGCGGCCGATGCGCCCAAGGCCAAGACCTGGCTGCAGCAGGCGGCGGCGCAGAACGACGCCGACGCCAAGAAGGCGCTGGACGCGTTGCCGAAGTAGCGTTGGCTGGCCGCTTCCGGCTCCCGTCATCCTGAGCGTAGCGAAGGATCTCATGCCCGTTGCAAGCGGCGATGAGATCCTTCGCTACGCTCAGGATGACAAGAAAAATGCAGCGCGTTCTAAAGCGCCATGCGGCTGTGCAGGTCGATCATGATCCACAGGCTGCCACCCACCATCAGGAACAGCAGGACCGCGGTGAAGGCGATCGCCAGCAGGTTTTCCTTCGGCGTCGTTGTGAAGTTCAAATGCAGGAAGAAGCGCAGGTGGACCAGGATCTGCAGCACTGCCGCCGCGGCAATGACATACATGATGCGCGAGGGTGGCAGCGCGTGGGTCGCGACCAGGTAGAAGGGGATCGCCGACAGCACGACGGCGAGCACGAAGCCGACGAGATAGGAGAGAAGGCCGTGGCGTTCCATCACAGCAGCCCCGGAAGGTAGACGACGGAGAAAATGCCGACCCAGGCGATGTCGAGGAAGTGCCAGAACAGGCCGAGGCGGAACAGGCGCGAGACGACCGGCACGGTGAGTCCCTTGAACAGGACCTGGCCGCTCATGATCAGGATCCAGATCAGTCCGACGCTGACATGGGTGCCGTGGGTGCCGACCAGGGTGAAAAAGGCCGACAGGAATCCGCTGCGGTCGGGGCCGGCGCCGGCCCCGATCATGCCTGAAAACTCGCGAATCTCGAGGAACACGAAGCCCGCGCCCAGCACGAAGGTCAGGAGCAGCCACGACAGCACGGCCGAACGGTTGCCTGCCCTCGACGCCAGCGAGGCGAAGCCGAACGTGGTGCTGCTCACCAGCAGCAGCACCGTCTCGAGCGCGGCATTGTTCAGGCTGAACAGCGTCCTGCCGGACGGGCCGCCCGCGGTGTTCCCGACCATGATGCCGTAGGTCATGAACAGCAGGCCGAAAATCACGGCGTCGCCCATAAGGTAGAGCCAGAAGCCCAGCGCGCGCTGCTCGTGGATATCCGACTCAGGCTCGTGGTCGGACGGCATCGCGGTGACGTTGGCGCTCATCGCCGGCTGCCGTTCTGGTTTCTGAGGGCCCGGTAGCGCGCGACCTCGATCCGCTCGACCTCGGCGGCCGACAGCACGAACTCGGACTCGTCATCGGATGCGCGGAGCGCGAGCGTCACCCACATGGCAACGCCGCACACGATCACCAGCCACCAGATCTGCCAGACCATGCTGAAGCCCAGCACGAAGGCCAGCCCGCCCAGCACGACGCCGGCGGCGGAGTTCTTCGGTATCTCGATATCCTCGTAGGCACGCGGCGGCTGGTAGACCACGCCGCGCTCCTTCATGTCGACCAGCGGCTCGCGATCGCGCACCTCGGGCAGCACCGCGAAATTGTAGGGCGGCGGTGGCGACGACGTGGCCCATTCAAGGGTCCGACCGTCGTAGGGATCGCCGGTGACGTCGGCCAACTTGCGCCGGTCGCGGATGCTGACGGCGAGCTGGATGACGAGGCAGGCGATGCCGATCAGGATGAGAACGGCGCCCATGGACGCCGCGATCAGCCAGGGCTGCCAGGTCGGGTCGTTGTACTGCTCCATGCGGCGCGGCATGCCCATGAAGCCCAGCACATAGAGCGGCATGAAGGCGAGATAGAAGCCGATCATCCAGAACCAGAAGGCCGCGGTGCCCCACGGCTCGTTCATCTTGAAGCCGAACGCCTTGGGGAACCAGTACATGTAGCCGGCGAGATAGCCGAACAGCACGCCGGGGATGAGCATGTTGTGGAAATGCGCGACCAGGAAGGTCGTGTTGTGCATCAGGAAGTCGGCCGGCGGCATGGCCAGAAGCACGCCTGTCATGCCGCCGATGACGAAAGTCACGATGAAGCCCACGGTCCACAGCATCGACGGATGGAAGGTGATGCGGCCGCGATACATCGTAAGCAGCCAGTTGAACACTTTCACGCCGGTCGGCACGGCGATGATCATGGTCGTCACGCCGAAGAAGGCGTTGACGTTGGCGCTGGATCCCATGGTGAAGAAATGGTGCAGCCAGACGGTGAAGGACAGGATGGCGATCGCCGCGGTGGCGTAGACCAGCGATTCGTAGCCGAACAGGCGCTTCCTGGAGAAGGTCGACACGACCTCGGAGAACACCCCGAATGCCGGCAGGATCAGGATGTAGACCTCCGGATGACCCCAGATCCAGAACAGGTTGGGGTAGTTCATCATGTTGCCGCCCAGCTCATTCGTGAAGAAATGCATGCCGAGCAGGCGATCGAGCGCCAGCAGGCCGCAGGCCACGGTGAGCGCCGGGAAGGCGAAGGCCATCAGCACGGAGGCGCAGAGCGCCGTCCAGGTGAACGGCGTCATGCGCATCAGGCCCATCCCGGGCGCGCGGCGCTTCAGGATGGTGACGATGAAGTTGATGCCCGAGAGGGTCGAGCCGACGCCGCTGAGCAAAAGCGCCCAGATCCAGTAGTCGACGCCGACGCCCGGATTGGCCTCGATGCCCGAATAGGGCGGATAGCCGGTCCAGCCGGCGGTCGAGAACTTGCCGATCACCAGCGACACCATGACCAGCGCGGCGCCGGCCGAGGTCAGCCACAGGCTGAGCGAGTTCAGGAACGGGAAAGCGACGTCGCGCGTGCCGATCTGCAGGGGAACGGCGATGTTCATCAATCCCGTCATGAACGGCATGGCCATGAAGATGATCATGATCGTGCCGTGCGAGCTGAAGATCTGGTCGAAATGCTCAGGCGGCAGGTAGCCGCCGTTGTTCAGCGCCATCGCCTGCTGGGCGCGCATCATGATGGCGTCGACGAAGCCGCGCATCAGCATGATCAGCGCCAGCACGATGTACATGACGCCGATGCGCTTGTGGTCGACGCTGGTCAGCCACTCGGTCCACAGATACTTCCACGCCTTGAGCCAGCTCACGACGACGAAGACGATGAAGGCGCCGCCCACCGTGACCAGGGCGCCGGTCGCGGCGATGGCGCTGTAGAGCGGCAGGGCTTCGATCGTCAGTTTGCCGAACATTCGCTCTATCTCCGGTCCGGCGCGGCCGGCGGCGGGCTGCCCGCCTGCACATGATGGCCGTGGGTGTACTTGGCGATGATCGAATCGAAGAGCCGGGGCTCGAGCCCCGAATAATAAGCGATCGGCACGAGCCGGCTCTTCTCGGCGAGCTTGGCGTAGGCCGCGGCGTCGAGCTTGTCCGGCACCTGCTTGGTCTTGGCTACCCAGGCGTCGAAATCCGCCGGCGAGGTCGCCAGCACCTCGAAGAACTGGTCGGAGAAGCCGCCACCGCTGTACTGCGAGTTGCGGCCGACGAACTTGCCGGGCGCATTGGCCAGCATCTGCAGGCGCGTCTGCATGCCGGCCATGGCGTAGATCTGGCCCGCGAGGGCCGGCACGTAGAAGGAATTCATCACCGTGTCGGAGGTGATCCGAAGGCTGATCGGCCGTCCGGCGGGGATCGCCATCTGGTTCACCACCGCGACGCCCTGCTCGGGATAGATGAACAGCCACTTCCAGTCCTGCGCCACCACCTGGATGTCGAGCGGCGGGACGTCGGAGGCGATCTCGCGGTAGGGGTCGAGCTTGTGCGTGCTGCGCCACACCAGGACGCCGACCGCGATGACGATCAGCGCCGGCACCAGCCAGACCACGGCGTCGATCCTGGCCGAATAGGCCCAGGTCGGCTCGTAGCGCGCACCGCGGTTGGAGGCGCGGTAGCGCCAGGCAAACAGGATGGCCATGACGATGACCGGCACGACCACGATCAGCATCACGGAGAATGCATCGATCAGCAGGCCGCGTTCGGCGTCGGCGATCGGGCCCTTGGGATTGAGGACGACGGCGCGATCACAAGCGCCAGCCAGAAGCGACGCTCCCACAGCCATCGCCCAGCGATGCGATCTAGTGAAAGCCTGCTTCACGCCCCCGCCCGTACCCTTCATTGAGGATGCGGGATTAGAGTGAAGCTACATATTGTGATGGGCAACGATTCTTTTTGCTGATCAGGCGACCGCGAATCGTCTGGATGGAATGCCGATACAGTCCCAACCTCACCCTGAGGAGGCCCGAAGGGCCGTCTCGAAGGGTGGGATACACAGCCGTTGTTGCCCATCCTTCGAGACGCATCGCTACGCGATGCTCCTCAGGATGAGGTTATTTGTGAATCAGCATTTTATGAAAGCTGGTACTAAGTCTTGCGCTCCGGCAGCGCACCGGCCGGCGCCGGCGTGGAAGGCGGCGTGGTCTTGCCCAGCGGATCCTTGATGGTGCAGACGTCGGCCTTCAGCCGGTCCTTCAACATCGCGATCTGGTCTTCGATCTGCTTGTTGGCCGCCTTCTGCTTGTCGATCTGATCTTCCAGCGCCTTGACCTGCGCGGCGTCGGGACCCGGCGGCGCGGGCGGCGGCGGTGGCGCGGGCAGCTGCACCGCCACATTCACGATCGGGCGATAGAAGAGGTACCAACCGAGTCCCAGCCCGACGGCGAGCATCAGGAAGCCGCCCACCAGGCTGCCGAGGATCAGCGGCCAGCGGGGTCTCGGACGATCGGGCAACGGCTCGTTTTCGGCCATGGGACAGTTGGGCTCCGGGCGGGGATGGCAGTCAATACCCGTTGAGCGGCGGAATTTGGGCGGGCCCGAGGCGGCAACGGGGGCGCCATGAGCAAATCTCCTGCAGGGGTGGTTGCGAGGACGGCCAGGCAATATAAGTGTATATGCACATAGAGGTGCTCTCGACCCGCCAAGCCGCGGCGTCTAGGGTCGCCGGCCAGAAACGAGGCTCATCGCGAAGGAGCGTTCCATGACTGCCTGTATCGTCGGATGGTCGCACGGCAAATTCGGCAAGCTCGACGGCGAGACCAGCGAATCGCTGATCGTGAAGGCCGCCAGCGAGGCCATTGCCCACGCCGGCATCGAGCCCAAGGACGTCGACGTCATCTATGTCGGCAACATGAATGGCGGTTTCGTGCGCCAGGAGTTCCACTCCTCGCTGGCCCTGCAGACGCACCCTGACCTGCGCTTCAAGCCCAGCACGCGGGTCGAGAATGCCTGCGCCACCGGCTCGGCCGCGATCCATATGGGGCTGAACGCGCTGGCCGCCGGCAAGGCGCGCTTCGTGCTGGTGGTGGGCGTCGAGAAGATGACCGAGCTCAACTCGACCCAGGCGGGCGAGGTGCTGATCAAGGCCTCTTATGTGGCCGAGGAGGCCAACATCGAGGCGGGCTTCGCCGGCATCTTCGGCAAGATCACCTCGGCCTACTTCCAGCGCTACGGCGACAAGTCCGACGCGCTGGCCAAGATCGCGGTCAAGGCGCACAAGAACGGCGCCAAGAATCCCTACGCGCACTTCCAGAAGGAGTTCGCCTACGAGTTCTGCCGCAATCCCTCGGACAAGAACCCGTTCGTGGCGGGGCCGCTGAAGCGCACCGACTGCTCGCCGGTGACCGACGGCGCCGCGGCCGTGATCCTGACCGACGTGCAGACCGCGCTCGGCATGAAGCAGGCGATCGCCTTCCGCGCCGCCCAGCACGTCAACGACTTCCTGCCCATGAGCAAGCGCGACATCATCAAGTTCGAAGGCCCGCAGCTTGCCTGGCAGCGCGCGCTGGCCGAGGCCAAGCTCGACCTGCTCGACCTCTCCTTCGTCGAGAGCCATGACTGCTTCACCTCAGCCGAGCTGATCGAGTACGAAGCGATGGGATTGACCGCGCCCGGCGAGGGCGAGCGGGCCATCCACGAGGGCTGGGTCGAGCGCGACGGCAAGCTGCCGGTCAATGTCTCGGGCGGGCTCAAGGCCAAGGGCCATCCGGTCGGCGCCACCGGCGTCAGCATGCACGTGATGTCGGCCATGCAGCTCTCGGGCACCGCGCCGGGCGGCCTGCAATTGCCCAAGGCCCGGATCGGCGGCGTGTTCAACATGGGCGGCGCCGCCGTCGCCAACTACGTGAGCATTCTCGAGCCCCTGCGCTGAAACGCAATCCGCCGAGGTCGATCCCACGGCCTCGGCCGCGTCGGCAAGACGCGCCCGCTCGGATACGAAGGCCTGCGCGGTAAGTTCCGGCTTGCAGAGCGAAGGGCGTCCGGGGTCGGTGCATAATCGATCCTCCAGGGGGATGTAAGGAGAATAGGCGATAATTAAGTGAAAGTCAAGTTAATATCGAATAATACTTAAGTATGCTGGCGCACAGGCAAAGCCAGGGAACCGAATAAGTGGACGCCATACCGTCCGAATATTCGTCTTCGGGAAGTCCCAGCGCCCGCCTCTGCTTAAGTATTGCTGGGAGCCCTGAATTTGGCGAGCACGACTGCCTCGGCGCCGTTCAGTGGGAGGTGGTGCCTTCTACGCCCTCTGCCATCGCGACAGCCACGCTTCGAGCAGCGAGGCGCTGCGGTTGATCAGGTAGCCGACCAGACCAAGGATGAGGATCCCCAGCATGACCAGGTCCATTTCGAAGCGTTCGCGTCCTGCGATGATCATGCCCCCGATTCCCGGGCCCACTGTCATGAAGTACTCCGAGCCGATGCTGGCAACCCAGGCGTAGATCAGCGCCAGGTGCACGCCTGTCGCGATCGACGGCAGCGCCGCCGGCAGATAGAGCCGGGTCACGATCTGCCAGGGGGTGAAGGTGAGCGTTCGGGCGACCTCCACGAGCTGGGCCGACGCGCTGCGCACGCCCTCATGGGTATTCAGCACGACGGGAATGAATGCGGCGGCCATGATGAAGACGATCTTCGCGACCTCGCCCATGCCGAACCAGATCGCGATGAGCGGGATCCAGGCCAGGATGGCGATCTGCCGGAGGCCGTTGAAGGTCGGCATGAACAACCGGTCGGCAACCCTCGACAGCCCAAGGACGGTTCCGGCCGCAAGACCGGCCAACGTGCCCAGGGCGAAGCCGATCATGTCGCGCAGCAGGCTGAAGCCGAGATCACCGAGCAGCCCGTGATTGGCCACTTGATCGATGGCGGTGCGCGCCACCCGCTCGATCGGCGGCAGGATGCGCGGGTCGACCAGCCCGCCATGGCTGGCGATCTCCCAGACGACGAGAAGAGCCACGGGCAGGACGGTGCCGCGCAAGGCACGCCTCATGCGAGCCGCCATCGCTGCAGGCGCAGCTCAAGGGCCGCCATGACGCGGTCCAACAGAAATCCGACCACGCCGATCACGGCCATTGCCGCCATCATGGTGTCCAGCCAGAACATCTGCCGGCCCCAGACCAGGAGGTAGCCCAGCCCTTCCGCGGAGGCGAGCAGCTCGACGGCGACCAAGGCGTTCCAGGAATGGGTGAGACCGTAGCGCAGGCCCGTGAAGATTGGCGCAACGGCCGCCGGAAGCACCACCTTGCTCAGCATCTGCCACCGGCTGAAGCGAAACAACGCGCCGACCTCGGCATAATGCGATGGCACGGCCCGGATTCCGGCAAGCGTGTTCAGCGTGACGGGAACGAATGCGGCCTTGGCGATGACAAGGATCTTCAGGCCTTCGCCAATGCCCACCAACAGCATGAGCAGCGGAATCCAGCCGAGAGTCGGGACCTGGGCGAAGGCCGTGAACAGCGGTCTGACATAGTCCTCCACCGTCGGCGACAGGCCCATCGCGATGCCCAGGAGCAATCCCAGCGCGCAACCTGCGGCGAAGCCTTCGATGACGCGTAACAGGCTGATCCCGGTGTCGTGGAGCAGATCGCCGCTGTGTGCCAGCTCGACCAGCGCCGAACCGACCTCGCCCGGCGCCGGAAGGATCTGCGGCGGCAGCCAGCCCAGCCGGGCCGCCAGAGACCACATAACCAGCAGGAAGGCGGGAAAGAGCAGCGCAATGACGGCCGGCGGGAAAGCGAGGCTCGCCGCCGGAGAGGGTAGCGAAACCGCGCGCATCACGCCTTGTCTTCTGGCTTGCCGCTGGCGTCGTAGCGAGGCCAGTAATGCTCCAGCTCGAGTTGCTTCAATGCAGCCTGCACGAATTGCGGATCGAACCAGCCGTCGACGCTGACGTCGCGGCGGATGAGGCCATACTCCTTCGCCTGCCGCGCCTGCGTGCGATATTGCTCGAGCAGATAATCGTCGATCAGCGGCGAGTTCCGGTACTTGAGCGCCTGTTCCGAGAAGTCGGCGCGGTACGCCGCGGCAGGCCGTCCGGAACGGGCAGATATCTCGAAGAAGGCTTCGCGGTTCTCCTCTTGCGAGGACCAGTGCGCCGCCTTCACGAACGCGGTCACAATTTTCTGCGTGATGTCCGGATTCCTGGTCACGAACCCGTCGTCCGCGATCAGCGTTCCCTGCCGCTCGAATGCCGGATTGTCGCCTTTGGTCGTGTAGATGACCTTCACCAGGCCCTGCTGCTCGAGGAGCAGCAGCCCGAAATTGCCGAACGCCGCATCGATGTTGCCGGTGGCCAACGCGGCATTGGTCGATGCCTCGTCCATGTTGATACCCTGGAGGTCGCGCTCGCTCAGTCCGTTGGCCGCCAGCACCTTGACGGCCGCGAGGTGGTTGTTGGTGCCGCGAAAGATCGACACCTTGCGCCCCTTGAGGTCCTTGACCGAGCGCAGCTCCGACTTGGCCGGCACCGCCAGATACATCGGGCCGTGGGCGCCGTTGGCTCCGAGCTGGCGGGTCTTCAAACCGTTCGCCCGCCCGACAACCTGCGGCAAGTCGCCTTGCGAGGCGAAGTCGAGCTGGCCGTTGGCGAACGCCTCGTTCACCGCCGGCCCGGCGCCCTTGAAGAAGAAGTACTCGATCCTGACCTCCGGCCGGTCGGCCAGCTCCTTCTCGAAGTAGTGCTCGGCATGTGCCACCGCGAGCGCGCTGCCGCCGGAGAACTGGCGATTGTCGACGCCGACATTGGCGAAGCCGAAACGCACGACCAGGGGCTTGGCCGTCTGGGCAGCTGCGATGGCGGGAGACGTGAGCGCGCCGGCGAGGCCGGCCAGCACGGTGCGGCGCTGGATCATGGATGCGATTCCTATTCTGCGGGGACGAAGACGGCGGTGGCCTCGCGCGATCGCCGCGCCGGGCCTTTCGTCAGGGGCTCCCCGACCGTAGTCGCCCTCAACGCCGCCATCACGCCGTCGCGAAGGCTCGCCAAGGCGGGATCGGACCGGTCCCGGGGTCGCGCGTGCGGCACGTCGAAGCTGGCGGCGATGCGCCCGGGTCGCGGCGCCATGACCACCACCCTGTCACCGAGATAGGTCGCCTCCTCGACGTCGTGTGTGACGAGCAGCATGGTGATGCCTTCGGCCGCCCAGATTCGCTGCAGCTCGTCCTGCAGATGGGCGCGGGTGAGGGCATCGAGGGCGCCGAACGGCTCGTCGAGCAGGAGAACCCGCGGCCGGTTGACCAGGCCGCGAGCGATGGCGGCGCGCTGCGCCATGCCGCCGGAGAGCTGGTGAGGATAGGCACCCTGGAAGCCGTCCAGTCCCACCAGGGCGATGTGCTCGGCCACCGCGCGCTGGCGCTCGGCCCTGCCAAGTCCGGCATTGAGCAGACCGAGCGCAATGTTCTGCGCCACGGTCAGCCATGGAAACAATCGAGGCTCCTGGAACACCAGGCCGCGATCCAGGCTCGGTGCGGTGATGCGATCGCCATCGAGCGTCACGCTGCCGTCGAAGTCGGTGTCGAGGCCAGCGACCAGACGCAGCAGGGTGGACTTGCCGCAGCCGCTGGCGCCCACGATCGT
>Ga0208991_1000446_pt1 | contig 10264 bp, 8 predicted proteins | sample MedBloCAOM3_M2_FD_187855 | JGI IMG/M metagenome (GOLD analysis project Ga0208991, IMG submission 187855) | Forest soil microbial communities from El Dorado National Forest, California, USA - Mediterranean Blodgett CA OM3_M2 (SPAdes) (version 2) | ecosystem: Environmental > Terrestrial > Soil >...
AAAACGAAGCAGCCAACCGGGCCGCGGTTAAACCAATGAACGCGGCACTATCGTGCATTTCGCCTCGAGAGCAAATTGTAATTTTTTGAGCGCGCTCGATTTTAGATCGGGGTGACAGGATTTGAACCTGCGACCTCGTGGTCCCAAACCACGCGCTCTACCAAGCTAAGCTACACCCCGAAAATTGCTGCGTGATGCTTATCATGACACGCCTCATCGCGCATGCGGAAAGTTTCCCGCCCGTCCCGTCATTTGCAGGCGAGCCAAGCGCTCAAACTAACGGACGGGATGACCGCGGCAAAAACAATCTGTTTTACGTTTGGCGTAACGCCGTGAAAGTATTCCAAATCATGTGGAAGCTGAGTTTGTTCGTAAGGAATGCCCTGTTTTTCGGCGCGACACTGATGGGGAATGCACAAGAAGCCACTGATGCCGATCTTGCGGCAAAGAGCGCTCAAAAGAACACGAACGCGGAATCGGCCGGCGCGCGGCCGGAGAACGTGCCGGAATTGTCGCAGCTGGATGAGATGTTCAAACAAACCTCGATGGGAAAGGCGGCCGACGCGCAGCGACTGCGTGTGGAATGGCGACAATTGAAGAACAAAGTTGTGAATGATCCGGACCTGATCGCGATAAAACGTTCCGCCGAAGCCGCGCGCACGGACTTGGAAAAACGAGAAAAACTTCGCGCCTACTACAAACTTTACTTTGCGCGCGTGCGGCAATTTCCGATGAGCCCGGAAATGAAGCAGCATGTCGATGCGATGCAGGCGTCGCAGCTCGGTTTGACCGCGCAATCGCGCGTCCGGCCAAGTCCGACGGCCACACCGGCAGAAACAAATTGATAATTAATGGTGCGCTCAGGTTGGCGATGGCTTGCCGAAATTGCTGCCGGCGCTAAAGTCAGGGCCTTCGATTACGGCGCGTTCGTCTAGTGGTTAGGACACAGCCCTCTCAAGGCTGGTGCACGGGTTCGACTCCCGTACGCGCTGCCACCAACACTGTCGATCTTACGAGAACCCGAGGGTTACCTGACTACGGGCTGCTCAGCGGAGGATGAACGATAACGCTGCTGCCGCTTAACTTTAATTTATTGGCGACAACTTCGCCGTTAACGGTCGAACCGCCGCTTAGGTCAACCGTGCGGTTATTAGCCGATGGCAGCTTCCGTTGGATCTACAACATATCCGGCATTCCATGACGCGATCGCACTCCACGGCGTCTGATTTGTCGTAAGCACGCGCGTGCCAACCTGCAACGCTTCGAGTATGGCCAACCCGAAATTCCCCGAATAGGAGGGCAGACAAAACAGATCGGCGCCCTGCAATTATGGCCGATTTTTGCAGGAGACGAACTGTTTCGGACATCGATCCCGGAGCGTCTTAGAAAGACCTCCAGGGATCGGATCGCCAGATTGAGACCGCCGATAGTTGGAAAGCTCGCGGCTCAAAAAAATGGACGATCATCTCCGCATGGCCTCGGCATAAAGCCGTTCATAACCATTCACCATAGCGGGAACCGATAGACTGTTCTTCACTAATTGGCGCCCGGCCGCAGCAACCTCGGAGAGCACGACAGGATCTTTCAATTGTCGCGCGAGCGACTCTGCGTCATCGAGAAAAAGAGCGTTCTCGCCGCTGAATAACGAGATCTCGGCGGCGAAATTGCGAGTCATAGCGCAAGGAAGTTCCGCCGACATTGCTTCGGCAATCGCCAACGGGAGACCTTCAAATTCGGCGACGTGCAACAACAAATCGCCTGCGAACAAAAAGGGCGTTACGTCCGTCTGCCAGCTAACGCGCGAGATCACGCCGCCCAGTTTTTCTTGCGCTACCCACCGATCCCATTTCGCATCCAACTTACCATCCCCTACCCAAAGAAACTTTGCGTTGGGAAGATGTTCGTGCAGCGACTTCGCGACCTTGAGAAAAACGAAGGGCTGTTTCTGCGCCTCTAATCTTCCAATACCGAGAACAAGAAAGTCGTCTGGCTTTAGTTCAAGACCACGCCGTTTCGCCGCGCGGACAGTGGCCTTTTGATCAAGGTCTATGAGCGGCACTCCGTTGAAAATCGTTTCTATGCGCTTCTCTGAGCCCAAAAAATGCGCGAGACCCTCGCGGCCCGTTTCTTGGACGGCGACCAAGGTGCCATTGTACTTCTTAAGATTTCGACGCGCGATCCAATCGCGCAGCCAGGCTAAATGCGCGCGCAGGTAACGCGCCGTCTGCGTTAAATGGATCGTACAGACACTAGGCATGCTGCAATAGTCGGCAGCTCGCAGAAGATCGAGGCCATCTTCCAAATTTTGCTTATTTATGTGAATGATGTCCGGCTTCAGCGTTTCCCACTGGCGGGCAATTTTGTCGGAAATTCGCCGGTTGAAAGCGGTCGCAACCGTCCGCGTTTTGTAGTCATACGTGTTACGGTAATCAGCTCGAATTACTTTGCTGAAGCGCAAGACCCTTTCCGCTAACTCATCCATGCGGGCGTGAGCCGGAATCCATGTTGTGACCTCATGTCCGCGCTCGGCCAGGCCTTTGCCAAAATAATCCAAAAAGATTTCGCCGCCGACGCGGGAGCCGGAACCGCTGCTAACAAGAAGGATTTTCACGCGAGTGACAGAAGCATACAGCTACTTCGACGGCCGCTCGCGACAATATTGCAAACAATGTATTCTTCACCGTGCATTGGCTGAGCCTGACAAAACATCTTTTTCTTGTCGTGGTGAGTTGCAGTCTAGCGCTCTTTTCTTGCACCAGGGGCGTAAGCCGGCAGGCGAAAGCTGTTGTTTTATCGGCTGAGGGATCCGCCATGGTTGAGCGCGATGGCGGAGGGACTTCTCAGTCGGTCGCGATTGGTTCACAACTTTCCGTTACTGATGTGATTGAAACCGGTGAGGACGGCCGCTTGCGACTGCGTCTTCTTCCAGGATTACTCGCCGCGCTTGGCAACAATTCTCAATTGCAGATCGAAGAACTGCGCGTTGCCAAAGATGGCAACGCCATGGTCGATGCAATGCTATTACGGAAAGCGCAACTTCGACTCAGCCGCGGTTTGTTGGACGCGGTTGTCCAGAAGGCGGACGCCGCGAGCGCAACTTTGATTGTCGACACTCCGTTCGGTCTGGTTAATGCCTCCGGCGGATGCGTCTGTCGAATCACGGTTGCGGATCAGCGCGCGCGCATTCTGTGTGTTCGTGGAACCCTGCAAATACAAGCTTCAAATGGCAGCCCCACAGTAGTCGACGCCGGATTTTTTGTTGATTGGCCGGGGCCCGCGGACGCTGTTTTGGCAGCCGATTCAAACGGCGAGGTTCAGAGCGATGTCGTGGGTGCTTTGGACAAGGTACAAGAACTCTTAACGCTCCAATCTCGGGAGGTATTCAGTCCCGCACCATGGCGGAGACCAAACTCACAGAAACCGTGAAAAAGACTTGCCGAGCATGCTTGCTGCTTTACACTCGGGACATCCCTCATATGAAAACTCATTCGTTAGATCGACATCGGGCCCATGTTACCTTTTTGACAATTGTTTTGTGTTTTGGCTTCGCGGCTTTGGCCGTAGCGGCCCCATCTGATGAAATTGCTCGGGCGCTCGCCGCGAACGGCGCATCGGATGTCAAACATGCCACGGCCGAGCAGTTTGATAAGGCCTTCACTACCGTGCTGGTGCGTGCCAAACACAAAGACATGGCGGCTTACGTCTCAGAGGCAGTAAAGATGCGTCCAGATTTGGCGGATCGAATTGTAGTCGCCGCAATCAGAGTCGGGCAACCCAGTGACGGTAAGGTAGTATTGGACAAACAATTGGATTGCGAATGGGTTGAACCAATTATTCGGGCAGCTATCACCGCCGCGCCTGATGCCAGGGATGCGATCGTGCGGGCGGCACTGGCGGCGGATCCATGGGCTCGGGAATGTATTCTGGCGGCGGCGGGAACACCTGGAACCGAAACAGCGTTCTTCCGTCCGCCTGGCGTAGATGTCGGCAATATCAACAGCACTATTATCGGAACGATTAATCCGGCTAATATTGGAGGCCAGGGAATACCCACGTCGGAAGAACAGCCGCCGGCGCGCTAGTGGCCTGTAAAATCCCCTAGAGATTTAAAAGGAATCCGTGCCCCACTTATCCATTTTGCCGCTCAGCAGCACTGGCATTGTTAGAGGTGGTGCGATCCTGACGTTTTGTCTGGTCTGCCTGAGTCTAATCCGTGGGGCCCAAGGTCAAGAAGTGGTAGCAGGTCCGGACCCGACTCCGATTCCGGTTGGGTACCTGGCTGCGGTGGAAAATGAGCCGGCATCACCATCGGAGGGACCAAATCCCAGCATAGATATTTCCGGTAGCGATTCCGGAATATCGGCTACGCCTCATCGGTTCCAATATGGTGTGCGGCTGACCATCCGCGGCGTTTATGACGACAACATCAACATCACTCACACGAATCGGATCGATGATTACTACATTGCCATTGAACCCGCTATCACGATCGGCTGGGGCGATATCGTCGGACGCGAAGGTAATTACATTCGTTTAGATTACGCACCGAGCATTTTTCTTTTTGTCGATCACGATGAAAACGATGCGGTTCAGCACCTCATTCACCTTGAGGGCTATCATCGCTTTAGCCGGCTCGCACTGACTTTGGCCCAAGACATCGCTATCCTTGACGGATCGGACATCACTCTGAATGCGAGTGGGAGCACCACCGGGCAAATAGCAAACATCGACGTCGGCGGTCGCACTCGCGTGAACATCTTCGGCACAAACCTCGGTTGGTCTTACGATCTCACCGGCAAGACGTTTCTTAGCGGTGCGTTTCAGAACATACTTTACGATTATCAGAATAGTCTGATCAGCTCCGATTCCTTCTCAGGCAGTCTTTTCATCAATTATAATTACAGTCCCAAACTCGCCGTCGGAATTGGCGGCAGCGGTGGATACAACTGGGTCGATTCGCCGACGCCGAATCAGACCTTTGAACAGGCGAATGTGCGCATGACATATCGGGCTACCGGAAAGATCACCTTGGATGCGTCCGCCGGCGTCGAATTTCGACAGTTTGAAGACAACGGAGCGGGCGATCATGTTTCGCCAGTCTATGAGCTCGGCGCCACCTATCAGCCTTTCGATGGAACAACGTTAACTGTGAGAGGCACGAGGCGAACGATGAACTCGGCAATTTTTGCCGGGCAAGATTATGCTTCGACTAACATCGTGGCGGGCGCGCGACAACGTTTACTTCAACGAATCTATATCGGTCTTACCGCTGGTTATGAAAACGACGACTACTTTAGCGCGCTTCACGGAGTAACGGCGAATCGGCAAGACGATTATTACTTTGTCGAGCCGGCCGTGGACGTGATGATTATGCGGTTCTGGACTGCTGGCGCTTATTATCTGCATCGCCAGGACTCGAGCAATTTCACGAATTTCAGCTTTTACGATAATCAGGTCGGCGTTCGAACTTCGCTGACTTTCTAAGTCGGGGCTGACCGGACTGGCCGCCGCTATCGCGTCGCATCAGGTACCGTGGTAATATTTTCACGCCGTCCGCGATTCGCGTGTTGAATTTAAAGTGGAACTCAATGTGAATATGTTTTTGGCAAGATCGCCATCGTGCTCTGTGAGAGACCCTGTTTTGGTGCATTTCCTTGGCAGCGTTGCGAGCATTTTCCTGTCGATTGCCGCCTTCGCGCAATCCACGAATCCGAGCGATCAGCCGAGACAAATGTTAAATCCATCAAATGCTGTTGCAGCCCCCCCGCCCGCCGCTGCTTCGATTCCTTCCGGCACCACCACTGCCATAAATGCTCCGAGCGGCTATATTCTCAGCCCGAACGATCAAGTCGCAGTAGAAGTGTTTGGTGAAGAAGATTTGCGCACGAATGGCCGGCTCAATGGTGAAGGTAATTTAAGTTTGCCGCTTCTCGGCTCGGTTAAGCTCGCCGGTCTGACCCTCGGCCAAGCCACATCAAGGCTCACGGAATTGTACGGTCGCGATTATCTCGTGAGCCCGAAAGTCAATGTCAGTCTAGTCGGCTACGCCAAACGTCGTTTCACTATCCTGGGTCAGGTCAATCGTCCCGGAAGTTACGAAATGCCGGAGACAAGCCCTGGCGGCGTGGATTTACTCGAGGCCATCGCCATCGCCGGTGGTTATACCCGTATAGCCGCGCCAGAACGAATCAGTGTCCGTCGAAACGACAAACTGCTGAAGGTGGACGCAAAACGTCTCGGACGCGGACAGGGAAATTTTCGTGTAGAATCGGGTGACACGATTACTGTTGGCGAAAGTATTTTTTGAGGACCTCATTCAGCTGCCAGAATATCTTTAATTGAATGTCGCTCCGCGCCAGATGAATACTCCCCACCCGCTCTCGCTCCAAATATGATTTACTCGACGACCAGTGGAGCCCGGATCGATACGGAAACCGAACGACGTGGTTTCGATTTTCGTCATTTCTGGCATTCGCTCATCGAAAGACTCTGGGTCGTGGTCATATGTATCTTGGCTGGACTTTTTCTTGCGCTCGGCTATCTCGCGCGCACGCCGAAGCTCTACCAAGGCCACATTGTTCTAGAGGTCGAAGTTTCGGAGCCAAGTTTCGTCAACGCGGAAGACTCGGCTATGCGCAGCCGCTCCATGTTTTTGGCCAGTCAGGAAGCATTGCGCACGATTGAACAGAATCTCACGAATCGCAATTTGCTCGCTCGCGTCGTCCGAGCAGAAGGTTTGGCTGATGACGGTGGCCGTGCCTTGCTTGGGCGCTCGACCACTAATCAAAAAAGAGCGTCGTCGTCCCGCGCTCCCACTGTCGAAGCGCCGACCGAAAAGCCGGCAATCGCGCAAGTGTTTACGCCACTCGAAGAAGCGCTCGGTGGAGCGATCGCCGGAATGGTGAAGCCGTTTATCCGAAGGGGGACGCGATTAATCGATCTTTATGTGAAAAACGAAGATCCGGCGATGGCGCAACGGCTGGCTGAAGCAATCGGCCGGGAATACATTCGTAATTCCATTGAGCGCCGCGCCTCTTTCAGCCAGGACACGCTGCGTTATCTTCTTGAAGAAGAAGAACGTTTGAAAACCAACTTGCAAAAAAGTGAAGCGGCGGTTGCAGAATATAAGGAGAAAACTCCCGACGCGCTTCAATTAGGCGGCGGCGCCGCGGCAACAGGAAGCCAAGCCGGAGCTGGAAGCGGTGGTTCCCGCGGCGGGATCGTAGAAGACAAACTCCAGGAACTAACTAGCAAGTTGACGACGGCCAAAGCGGATCGATTGCGGTTGGAAAGTGAGCTCAAACAAATTCAGGAGGAAGGCGACAACGTGGACGCGTTGCTTGCCGTCCCAAGTATTGCTGCCGCGCCGACTGTGAGCGACCGCCGACGCGATGTCGCACAGTTGGAGACCGGTGTTGCTCAACTCGCGCAGCGCTACAAAGACAAGCATCCCAAAATGATGGCGGCGCGAGCCGCATTGTCCGAAGCGAAGGATTCACTCAAACGTGCCGTGCTCGCTCAGCCCGCCGTCCTGCGCAACATGATCGAGCAAGCGGGATCCACCGAAAAAAATCTTGAAGCTGCTGCCCGCGAGCAGGAAAAAGCGGCGTTGGCCTTGAACAAGGCGGCCATCGGTTATCACGAATTGGCGCGCCAGGCCGAAACGGACCGCGCGCTTTACGAAAGCGTGTTGCGACAGATAAAGGAGACGAATTTAACGAAGGATGTGAAAACCAACGCGGTCAGCGTGATTGAGCATTCGCCTCTGCCCCGCATGCCTATCAGTCCGAGCACGCCGAAAGCCCTCATGCTCGGTCTCCTCGGCGGATTGTTTGCCGGACTCGGTTTCGTTTACGTCATAGACATCATGGATCGCTCCATCAAGACCGTTGATCAGGCAGAAGCAACGCTTGGCCTGCCTGTCCTCGCGGCCGTCCCAGAAATCGGCAACACCGAGACCAAGAACAAACGGGACGGAATCGCTCCGCCCGGAGCTGCTAGTTATCAGTTGATGGCGGAAGCGCCGGAAGGCCCGGCCGCTGAAGCGTTCCGAAACTTGCGTGCCTCGCTTTCGCTGCTTGGACCGGAAATTGAACGTAAAGTTTTCTTGTTTACGAGCGCCGTCCCCACTGAAGGAAAAAGTTTTACCAGCGCCAATTACTCACTTGCTTTGGCGCAACAAGGCTATCGGGTCCTGCTTATCGATGGAGATTTGCGTCGGCCCAGTTTGCATAAGATCTTTCGAGGTCCCACCGCAAATAATGGCGCCGAAGAAGACGTGCCTGGAATTGTCGATTGCCTGGTTGGCGGAGGGAACCTCGCTACAGCCGTTCGCACTGTTTCGGCAGGAAGATTAGACATGGCAGCCGCAGAGAAACTCACTGCTGTTGGTGGTCAATTGTCAGTCTTGACCGGCGGTCGACGGGCTCCCAATCCGGCCGAGCTGTTGAGCGGTCCTTCGTTTGGCAAGCTAATCGCGGAGGCGACGCGTCTTTTTGACCGGGTAGTCGTCGACAGTGCGCCAGTGCTTGCAGTCAGTGACACATTACTTATGACGCCGTTGATTCAAACCGTTTGTGTAGTGGTGCGGGCAGCTCACACGCCGCGCAACGCTGTGCAACGTGCGCTCGGCATGCTCACCGGCGCAGGGGGCCGGCCGGCCGGAGTGATTTTGAATCGGCTGCCGCGACGTCGCGGCGCTGGATATTATTATTACTACGCTTCACCCGGCTATGGGAAAGGTGAAGGCGCCTATTCCGGTCGTTACGGCGTTTCGGTCTCCACGCGCAAGTGATCGCGCCAGCAGGCGCTGCCCCAGCAAATACCGATATAGGTCGCGACATAAAGTTGGATCGACATAATCTGAAGCGGGAAATCAATCAGCGCATGAGTTGCGACTCCGCATAGAGACAAAATTACAAGCGACAATATTAGTCTCCGCCTTGGGATCCATTCTGCGCTGTAGCGGCGCCCGTGTCCGCCAGTCGGACGGACTCGTCCCGTGGCTAGCCGGCCGCAACATCGCCAATACGATCGTAACCCAACGATGATTGCGCCAAAAAAAACAACAGCCCAGAGCCCGGCGCCAAGCCAACCCCATTCCAACAGAGTCTGTAAATAGTCCTCGTGCAGGAATCGCCACTCACCGTGAATCCGTTGTCCGATGTCTGCGGTATAATAGGGAAATATTATCCGGAACGTCCCGGGACCTAATCCTAACAAACCAACGTCCACAAGAGCGTGCGTTGCCGCTCGGGGTGCGAGCCAGCGTCCGTTTTCCTGCCAAGACCCCCACGAACCTTGCCAGCGCTTGGTTGCCTGATCGAAGTGGCTCGCTTCTGCCACGGCAAACATCGTAAGTAATATCACTACCGCGCCGACGAGCGCGATGCTGCGCTCGGTTCTCGATATATCACGTAGGATTTTGGGCGCGAATATCATCCCCAAAACGACGCCGGACAATACCGCTACGAAATGCGCCATGCGCGAGGTGTTGGATGCGGCCGCAACAATCCCGATTACCGATAAGCTCAACCATAAGGGGCGCGTGCCCGTCGCTTTCCGATTTTGAAATGCGCGAATTGCTAGCCCCACAATGAGCGGCCAAACTAAATTGAGAAACGCGCCGGCGTTTCCTCGATAATAATAGGTCGCGAAGAAGTTCTTTCCTTTCCACGGCAATTCCGGCTGCCAGAAGATCATGTTTGCATTTGTGGCTTTTTGCAGAAGTCCGAGAAGCGCGATTAATGCGCCCGCAATTCCAATAGTCCACCATAGCCGCAGCAGCCATTTCGGATCTTGCGAAAGATCGACAACCAACCACATCGCTCCGATTAACAGCGTCGTGCGCAACATCCATGCGGCACTGATTGCGTAATCACCTGATCCGGGCGCGTGCGGGAACAAGCGTTGCACTGGAATAAAAAGGAAAAACTCCGAGTCAAAAATCCAGGCGGCGTTCAAAACCATCCACCAACCGAGAACCAGGATGGCGATGCTCGCCGCGGCCAAAACCCGTAGCAATCGCGCTGCGCGCGGTTCGTCTTCGCCGCCGTAGTTCGAGACGCTGACCCCGGTCGTCTTTCCAACTCGAAACAGCAGTCCGATTAGCCAAAGCCCAAGCGCGACGGCGAGGGAGCAATTAATCCAAACAATACTCTCTTTCGTCGTTCCTCCGTAAAAGCACGGCGCGAGAATGAGAGCGGCAAAAAACAGCCATTTTGCGCTATCGCGAAAAAGGCGCATCCGCCTCTATAAACCTGCG
>Ga0208991_1000447_pt1 | contig 10263 bp, 10 predicted proteins | sample MedBloCAOM3_M2_FD_187855 | JGI IMG/M metagenome (GOLD analysis project Ga0208991, IMG submission 187855) | Forest soil microbial communities from El Dorado National Forest, California, USA - Mediterranean Blodgett CA OM3_M2 (SPAdes) (version 2) | ecosystem: Environmental > Terrestrial > Soil >...
CCGATCTCCAGCGCGCGCTGCTCGGCGTAGGTCAACAGGCCCGCGGAAACGTCGCGCCGTGCCGTGAGGTTGATATCTGCGAGAATCTGCGCGGTGCGATCGCGCACCTCAGGCAGATTGTCGATGTTTTTCCAGAATGCATAGCGATGGCCGGTGGCCCACAGCACGGCGCAGCGAAGGTTCTCCCACACGCTCATATTGGCAAAGACGTTGGTGACCTGAAAGCTGCGCGACAACCCGCGGCGGTTGATCTGATAGGGCGGCAGGCCGGAGATGACCTGGCCGCGGAGCAGCACGCTACCGGACGTCGGCGCCATATATCCGCTGATCAAATTGAAGGTCGTCGATTTGCCTGCGCCGTTCGGACCGATCAGTGCGTGTCGTTCGCCCTGCGCGACGCTCAGATTGACATCGCGAATGATGGCGACATTGCCAAAACTCTTTTCGACTCCGCGCAGTTCGATCGCGGCGCTCATGCGGCAATTCCTTTTTCACGCGCCACGCTGGTAGCGGTGTCCCAAGCGTGTCCGACCCAGGTCCAGGTCTTGCGGGCAACGAGAAAACCGCCGATCAGGAGAATTGCCGCCATCGCCCATATGTAGGGGCTCGCCGCATCGAAGCTGACGCCAAATGCCTTGATATGCGAGTCGTCACCGGGGTTGACGGTGTAATGCACGATCGTCTCGATCGACAGGATGAGGCCTGCAATCATCGCCAGCGTCGGCACAAAGGCGATCAGGTAGCTCGGCAGCACCCTGGCGAGGGTGCCGGCCTTCAACAGCGGGCGATGCATCATCAACAGCCCGGTGATGCCGCCCGGCGCGAACACCACCACCGCGATGAAGATCAGCCCGAAATAGAGCTGCCACACCGGCGTCAGATCGCTCAGGCCAAGCGAGAGAAGCGTAACGAAGATCGCGCCGACGATCGGACCGATGAAGAATCCGACGCCGCCGATATAGGTCGCGAACAACACGGTTCCCGACTGCACCGCGCCGAGATAGGCCGAGTTGGCGATTTCGAAATTGATCGCCGCGAGCGCGCCCGCGATCCCGGCGAAGAATCCGGCAAAGCAGAAGGCAAGGTAGCGGACGACGTGCGGATCGTAGCCGACGAATTGAACGCGTTCGGGATTGTCGCGCACGGCATTGCACATGCGCCCCAACGGCGTGCGGGTGAGGGCATACATTGCGATGACGGCGATCAGCGTCCACGCCGCGACGAGATAATAGATCTGGATTTGCGGGCCGAAATTCCAGTCGAACATGCGCAGCAGCTTGGTCCGGTTGGCGGAAATGCCGGCTTCGCCGCCGAAAAAGGTGCGCAGGATAAGCGCGGACGAGGCGATGAGTTCGGCAACGCCAAGCGAGATCATGGCGAAGGCCGTTCCGCTGCGCTGGGTCGAAACCCAGCCGAGCAGGACGGCGAACAATAGTCCGGTCAATCCGCCGATCAAGGGAACGATGGGCAACGGGATCGGCAGCTTGTTGACGCCGATGATGTTGATGGCATGAATCACCAGGAAGCCGCCGAGGCCGTAATATACCGCGTGCCCGAACGACAGCATGCCGGTCTGGCCGAGCAGGATGTTGTAGGACAGCGAGAAGATGATGGAGATGCCGATCAGGCTGAACGTCGTCAGCGAACCGCCCGAACCAAAAATTTTGGGCAGCAGCAAGAGCGCGACCGCGGCTGTCACCCATAGTCCATAGAATTTGAGCTTTTCGGCGGTGGCCGGCAGCGGCGGCGCGGCGCTTGAGGTTATCTCGGTCATGTGTCGCGCGTCCCGAGCAGGCCCATCGGGCGGAAGACAAGGATCAGCACCAGCAGCACGTAGGGCATGATCGGCGCGATCTGCGCGATGGTCACGCCCCAGATGTCGGCGAGCCAGGTCGAAGCGTAGTCGGGACCGAGCGGACCGAATGCGCCGGACAGCGAGCCGTTCATCGAGACCGCAAAGGTTTGGACGAGGCCGATCAGCAGGGAGGCAACGAAGGCTCCCGGCAGCGAGCCCAGTCCTCCGACAACGACGACCACGAACAGGATCGGGCCAAGCAATCCGGCCATGTTTGCCTGCGTCACCAGCGCGGGCCCGGCGATCACGCCGGCTACCGCGGCTAGCGCGGTGCCGACGCCGAACACCAGCATGAAGATGCGCCCAACGTTGTGACCGAGATGGCCCACCATGTGCGGATGCGTCAGCGCGGCCTGAACGATCAGACCGATCCGCGTCTTCTTCAGAACAATCAGCAACCCGGCGAAGATCGCGATGGACACCAGCAGCATGAACATCTTGTACGCAGGATAGTTGGTGGAGAAAATCGTGAAGGCCGAGAAATCCAGCGACGGCGGGACGCGGAAATCGACCGGACTTTTGCCCCAGATGATCTGCACGATTTCCTCGATCACGAACGCGAGGCCGAACGTGAACAAAAGTTCCGCGACGTGGCCATTCTTGTGCACGCGACGCAAACCGAAGCGCTCAACGCCGGCGCCGATCGCGCCGGCCAGCAGGGGCGCGATCACGAGCGCGGGCCAAAAGCCGAACCATCGGCTGATCTGGAATCCGAAGAATGCGCCGAGCATGTAAAAGCTTGCATGCGCGAAGTTGAGCACGCCGAGCATGCTGAAGATGACGGTCAGGCCGCTCGCCATCAAGAACAGCAACATTCCGAACAGGACGCCGTTGAGCGTGGATATGACGGTCAATTCAAGCACGACGCACCGCCTGACATTTGAAGATGCATCCGCCCCAAAGGTTTTTCGGGGCGGACTGTTTACGCGCGCGAACGGTCAGTTCGGCCGTTCCATCTTGCAGGTGGTCGGAAGTGCGGTTGCGGGAGTATCGATCTTCGCAACAAGCTTCCAGCCCCAGCCGGTTTTTTCCTCGTCGAACGGTTCCTTTTCGGTGCGCTCGCCGAGCGAGGAAATATAGATCGGCTGGAAGAACTGGTGATCGTCCTTACGCATGTAGCCCTTGCCGCCGTCGAACACCTCGAACTCCATGCCTTCGAGCGCCTGAGCGACCTTGACCGGATCGACCGACTTGGCCTTGTCGGCTGCGGCTGCCAGCATCCGCATCTCGTTGACGGCGCGCGGATAGAACAGGCTGAAATCGTACTTCGCGCGGATCGCCTTTTCGAATGCCTGCGACGACGGGTGATCGAGATTCGGGATGCCTTCGCCGACCTGGAACACCTGATGATTGAGGTTGGCCTGCTTGACCGCAGTCGGGCCACCGGTGCCTCCGGCGTAATAGGTGTACCAGTTCACTTTCAGCCCGGCGTCCGCGGCCGCCTTCAGCAGCAGCGCGAAATCCTGGCCCCAATTGCCGGTCACCACGGTGTCGGCGCCTGATGCCTTGATTTTGGCGACGTAGGGCGCGAAATCGGTGATCTTCAGCAACGGATGCAGTTCGTCACCGACGATCTTGATGTCCGGTCGCTTGGCGCCAAGCATGGCCTTGGCCTGGGAACGAACGGATTCCCCGAACGAGTAATCCTGATTGATCAGGTAAACGTTTTTGATCGAAGGCACGGTCTTCATGTAATTGGTGAGCGCCTCCATCTTGATGTCGGAGTTCGCATCCCAGCGGAAATGCCAGAAGCTGCACTTCGCGTTGGTCAGAACCGGATCGACAGCGGCATAGTTGAAATACAGGACTTCCTTGCCGGGATTGCGCTCGTTGTATTTGGTAACGAAGTCGGACAGCGCGCCGGCAACCGACGAACCGTTACCCTGGGTGAGATAGCGGACACCGGCGTCGATGGCCTTCTGCGCCTGGATCAGGCTTTCCTGCGGATTGGTTTTATTGTCGAGCGGAACGATCTCGACCTTCTTGCCCTGGATGCCGCCCTTCGCATTCACTTCCTCGGCGAGGAACTGGAACGTTTTCAAGCCGACTTCGCCGACGCTGGCACCGCCACCTGACAACGGGTCGATATAACCGATCTTAAGCGTCTCCTGCGCCATCGCCGCGCCGCCGAACATCGGCAACGCAAAGGCCGCAGCCATCATCAGTTTACGCATGTCATTCCTCCCTGGAATTTGCTTTTGTTGGGTATTGTTCGGGGTCCGGAAGCTGGAACGGTTGAAATTTCAGCGATCCATCGGCCCTTATATCGGATGATTGTGATCCAAGGTTCCGGTACCCGCAAGTCCGCCGCCGATCAAGCTGGAATAAAGGCCTCCCAGGCTCATTTGCTTGGAGGAATAGGGTCATGATAGGGGTTTGGGCCATTCGGCCTGCGCCCATGGGGCCAAGTGTCACGGGCCGGTCCAGCGCAATGTATCGTGGTTTGTCGGCGTTGAACTGCTTTTGGGGCAGTCCCGGCGCTTTGTTGGAGTGAACATGGCTGTTCAGGATTCGAAACGGCGCGTTGCGCTCCTCACCGGCGTCACCGGGCAGGACGGCGCCTATCTCGCCGAATATCTGCTTGGCCTCGGCTACACGGTGCATGGCGTCAAGCGGCGGTCGTCCTCGTTCAACACCGCGCGCATCGACCATCTCTACGAAGACCCGCACGCCGGCAATGTGCCGTTCCTCCTGCACTATGGCGACATGACGGATTCGACCAACCTGATCCGGCTGATGCAACAGATCCGGCCGACCGAAATCTACAACCTCGCAGCCCAGAGCCATGTTGGCGTCAGCTTCGAAAGCCCGGAATATACCGCGAATGCCGACGCGATCGGCGTGCTGCGACTATTGGAAGCGATCCGGATTCTCGGCATGGAAAAGGAGACGCGGTTCTACCAGGCGTCCACTTCGGAGCTGTACGGTCTGGTGCAGGAGGTTCCCCAGAAGGAAACCACGCCGTTCTACCCCCGTTCACCCTATGGCGTCGCCAAACTTTACGGCTATTGGATCACGGTGAACTACCGCGAGGCCTACGGCATGTTCGCCTCGAACGGCATCCTGTTCAATCATGAAAGCCCGATCCGCGGCGAGACGTTCGTGACGCGCAAGATCACGCGCAGCGTCGCTCGCATCGAGACCGGTCTCGAAGACACGCTTTATCTCGGAAACCTCGAGGCGAGACGCGATTGGGGCCACGCCAGGGATTATGTCGAGGGCATGTACCGGATATTGCAGGCGGACGCGCCCGACGATTTCGTACTGGCAACTGGCGAGACCCGCTCGGTGCGCGAATTCGTCGAACTTGCATTCGCGGAGATCGGCCGCGGCATCGAATGGCGCGGCAAGGGTGTCGAAGAAACCGGCGTCGACAGGAAACCGGCAAGAACGTCATTCGCATCGATCCGACGTATTTCCGCCCCACAGAAGTCGACGAGCTGATCGGCGACGCCAGCAAGGCGCGCCAAAAGCTCGGCTGGAAGCCGAAGACGCGCTTTGCGCAACTCGTCAAGGAAATGGTGGCGGGCGATCTTGCAATTGCCGGGCGGGAGGTTGCGAATGGCAAGGACCCCGTTTGAGCTGAAGGGCAAAACAGTCTTCGTTGCCGGGCATGGCGGGATGGTCGGGGCTGCGCTGGTGCGCAGGCTCGCGCAGGAAAATGTCGAACTGCTGACGGTCAAGCGCAGCGACGTCGATTTGCGCGATCAGGCTGCGGTGTTCGGCTGGTTCGCGAAAGCGCGCCCGCAGGTCGTGTTTCTCGCGGCGGCGAAGGTCGGCGGCATCGTCGCCAACAACACGCTGCGCGCCGAATTCATCTACGACAACCTGATCATCGCAACCAATGTGATCCACGCCGCGCATACGAACGCTGTGGAAAAGCTGATGTTTCTCGGCTCGTCCTGCATCTATCCCAAGCTTGCGCCGCAGCCGCTGCGCGAAGATTCGATGCTGACGGGCCCGCTCGAGTCGACCAACGAGCCCTATGCCATCGCAAAAATCGCCGGCATTAAAATGGTCGAAGCCTATCGCAGCCAGTATGGCTCCGACTTCATCAATGTGATGCCGACCAATCTGTACGGACCCGGTGACAATTATCACCCCGAATACAGCCACGTCGTCGCGGCGCTAATCCGCCGGTTTCATGAAGCAAAGGTATCTGGCGTCAAGAACGTCGTGGTGTGGGGCACCGGCACGCCGCGGCGTGAATTCCTCTATGTCGACGATCTCGCCGACGCGTGCGTCTACCTGATGAAGACCTATTCGGAAGACGAACTGGTCAATATTGGCACCGGCGAAGACATCACAATCGCTGAATTCGCCCGCGTAGTGGCCACGACAGTCGGATACCCCGGCGGCATCAGTTTCGATACGTCAAAGCCTGATGGCACGCCGCGAAAATTGCTCGATGTCAGCCGCCTCGCGAAATTAGGCTGGCGCGCAACGACCTCGCTCGAGGACGGCATCAAGCTCGCGTATCAGGCGTATCTGAGTGAATCCAAGCAAGCAGCTGAGTGATCGCTTGTCGCCTTCGTCGTCATTGCGAGGAGCAAAGCGACGAAGCAATCCAGTACGTCCCTTTAAGGGCTGGATTGCTTCGGTTCACTCGCAATGACGGTCGCGCGCGGGGGATTTTTTCCGAGCGCCGCCGCCATTGCCGAAATCAGCGGCTTCATGAAGTAGGCGTCGTTGGCTGGCGAGATGTCAGTGCGCAAACCGTGGGATTTGAGCTCGTCGGAAACCACCGGCCCCACGGAAGCAATCGGCGTGCGCGCCAGCCCCTCGCGCAACCGCGCCTCACATCCACGCGCCCGCGCGACTTCGACGAGACGGCGGACCTGCCCCAAATTCGTCAGCGCGATCGCATCGATCCGGCCCTGGGCCATCTCGTCGATGGCGGTGACGATGTTGGCGTCGGCGGCCTGCGCATCGTAAACGTAAGGCAACACGGTATCGACCTCGGCGCCCTGCGCCCTGATCGCTTCGATCAGGACGCTGTGATCCTTATCCGGATAGAGCTGCAAGCCGAGGCGGTGCCCGCGCAGATCGATGTGCGACAGCATCTCGGCGATGCCTTCCGATGTCGGCTTCTCCGTCGTCAGCTGCGGCTCCAGCCCGATCTCGCGCAGCGCCCGGCCGGGCTTTGGACCCCGCGCAAATTTGCGCGCCTTGCCAAGCGCTGAAACAAATTCCTGTTCGACGCCGCTGCGCCGCACGACCTTCATCAGGCGGCGGAGGCCCTCGCCGGTCATCAGCACCAGATCGTCGCAGGGTTTTTCGATAAACCGCCTGATCCAGGCCTCGATCGGCGCCGGATCAGGCGCATCATGGATGGTGAACATCGGACATTGCAGCACGTCCGCGCCCTGCTCGGTCAGCAGACGGGAAAACTGCGCTTCCTCGCGCGTTTCCAGGATCAGAATGCGATAGCCGTTCAGTCTGTCAGCCATGGTTTTGCTCTAATGCCGTTTGCCGTCTGCTTGTTCATCTTGCCGCCGCCGCCGGGATTGGCGCAAGGGCGCCGTGGGTGATAGAGCAGGGCCGCAAATCGCTGTTCCATCCTCATCCAAATTGTAAATCAAGCCCCCCATGCCAGCCCATCAATTCGTGTTGACATTATCCTGTCGGGATCGCCCCGGCATTGTATCAGCCGTTTCGACGTTCCTTGCCCATAATGGGCAGAACATTCTTGACGCCCAGCAGTTCAACGACGTCGAGACCGGTCATTTCTTCATGCGGGTGGTGTTCAATGCCGCCGATCTCGCGGTCAGTCTGGCGGCGCTGCAAACCGGATTCACAGCGATCGCGGAACGTTTTGGCATGGACTGGCAGATGCGCGACCGCGCCACCCGCCGCCGGGTAATGCTGCTGGTCTCGAAATCCGATCACTGTCTCGCCGATATCCTGTATCGCTGGCGGACCGGCGAACTCGAGATGATCCCAACCGCTATTGTCTCTAATCATCCGCGCGAGACCTACAGCAATCTCGAATTCGGTGAGATCCCATTTTACTGCCTGCCGGTGACGAAGGAGACCAAGCACGCGCAGGAGGCTGCGATCTGGGAATTGGTCGGGCAAACCAAAACCGATCTGGTGGTGCTGGCGCGCTACATGCAAATCCTGTCAGACGAGATGTCGGCGAAGCTTTCGGGGCGCTGCATCAACATCCATCATTCGTTTCTGCCGGGCTTCAAGGGTGCGCGGCCCTACCATCAGGCGCATGAACGCGGCGTCAAGCTGATCGGCGCCACCGCGCATTACGTCACCAGCGCACTCGATGAGGGCCCGATCATCGACCAGGATGTCGAGCGCATCAGCCATCGCGATACACCCGACGATCTCATCCGCAAGGGCCGCGACATCGAGCGTCGCGTGCTGGCGCGCGCGACACGCTATCATCTGGAGGACCGCGTGATCCTCAACGGCCGCAAGACCGTGGTGTTCATGGATTGATGGCTCTGGTCTGGCGGGCAAACCTGTTTGCGAATAGGCGCTGGTCTAGTCGAACACGGGATTGAAGGCCCGTGGATTCCAGCCGAAGTCCCGAATTGCAGGCGTCGGATCGAAAGTCATGTCTTTCATCATGCGAGTGCCCATCGCGACGTTGGCGCCCGGAAAAAGCGGCTTCGCCAGAATGAAGCCGGCTCTCCACAGCGATGGGGGCACTGAAATGGTGCGCCGTGGCAGCCGCATTCCATCGAAAATTCGGCCGATCATTTCCCGGTACGCGAGCGTCTCGGCGCCCGGCAGCGAATAAACCTTGTTGATGGCAGCACGGCTCGATGCCGCCGCGAGGGCTCCGATTGCCAGATCCTCCGCGTGAACCGGTTGCCGCAAACCCGGTGCTCCGCCGACGAGCGGCATGAAGCCGAACCGGCGGATAAGCCGCGACAACGGCGTGATATTGGTGTCGCGACCCTCAGCGTAGATCAAAGTGGGGCGCAGTATCGTCCAGCCTACGTTGCGTTGTTCACACGCCGCTGCGATTCTTCGCTCGGCATCGAGGAGTTTTCTTATCGTGTCCCGTTCGGCCGCGACTTCCGTGTCCTGTTTTGTAATGACGCTGGTCGAACTGAACGCGACAATTCGCCTCAATGATGGATTGAACAGCCGGGGAAGCGCGTTCGCCAGGAGAACGGCATCAGCGGTGCAATAGAGGATTGTGAACGCCGGGAAATTCAGCGTGTCCGGATTCTCCAGATCCCCACGAAACCAGTCGACGCCCGGTTTATCCTGCAGCGACCTCGACAGGGCAAACGGCCGCTGGTCGACACGCAGAAGGTGCTCGACGATATAGCCGCCGACCAACCCGGTGCCACCTATGACCAGGCTTTTCGCCTGCCCAGACTCGGTTTTCGCGTTCAATTGGCTCACTCGTCCCGGGGACAAATCTTGAATTGCTCAATCTGGTCTTCATAGAGGATCGGTGCGGACGCGCACAATTGTTATGCAGGCCTGGGCCGTTCTTATTGCTGTTTGTTGACAGAAGCGCTCGCGCGGTTCCCTCGCGCACTAGTGCACGGATTCCAATCTGTCGGATCTGGTCGCGTCCTCCTTCGCTGGCGCAGCTTCCAAGTGCTTCCTCTCTCGCTCTCTCATGAACTCATCATATTTTGCGGTCCCAGGCCGGGGCGGCGCGTCGGAAGGCAAGCCACCGGCCCATTGTGGGATCACATCGCTCAATCCAGCGGCGAGCTTCTCGTTGATGGTGCCGCACGCGCTCAGGCCGCACCCCACGAGCGCAACGACAAGGAGGATTGCAAGATGGCGGGTGCTGATTGGCATCTGCGGAGCGTCCGCAACCTTAAGCAGTTGATTTGCACACCGGGTGCGCGAGATCTTCTGCCGACGAGCCGTACGGCCGGATTGGCCGCGAGGCTACTCATCAAAAAGATAAAATTCGCGTATTCAGAAGCGTTAGGTATCCAGATACCCCGGTCCAGTTATTTTCTCCCAAAATTTAGCCTGCTGTCGAGCGAATTGACGATGAATCTGCAACCAGCCGATCGCAGCAATCCCGCCCATCGTCGAGATTGACATCTTCCTGCGCATCAGACGCCATGCTGCGCCGGTAGGCGGCTGAAAATCTGGGTTATGGTGCGGCAAGGGCCGGGGACTCGGTTCGAGGCACGAAACCGATCAGGGGAGAGCGTTCATGTTCATTCGTACTAAGCTGTCGTTGCAGGCGGCAGTCGGCGTTGCAATCGCAGGCGCGGTTGGTTTAGCGTCTGCCCAGGCGCAGGAGACCGTGAAGATCGGCCTGATCCTGCCGATGACCGGCGGTCAGGCGTCGACCGGCAAGCAGATCGATAATGCGGTCAAGCTGTACATGCAGCAGAAGGGCGACACAGTCGCCGGCAAGAAGATCGAAGTCATCCTCAAGGACGACGCCGCGGTTCCCGATAACA
>Ga0208991_1000449_pt1 | contig 10255 bp, 4 predicted proteins | sample MedBloCAOM3_M2_FD_187855 | JGI IMG/M metagenome (GOLD analysis project Ga0208991, IMG submission 187855) | Forest soil microbial communities from El Dorado National Forest, California, USA - Mediterranean Blodgett CA OM3_M2 (SPAdes) (version 2) | ecosystem: Environmental > Terrestrial > Soil >...
CGCATCAACGTGCTTGATCGAAACGCTGGGGCGCTCGCTTGGCCGGGACACGCGAGTGCGTTTTTCGCAACCTACCCTCTCGTGTCCCGGGCGAGCGCAGCGAGACCCGGGACCCCAGGGGCCACACGACGAAACCGCGCCCGCCATACGGTTCCGCCTTGACGCGCGCGGGCGAACCCGCCGTCAGCGAAACAGCATCCGGTGGCTTGGATTTTCGGCGAACGCGCGCCCGGCCTTCACTCCAATCTCGAACATCCGCTCGATATTGGAACTCGACCAATCAAGCATGTTAGGTCTGTGCTGTTCCGGAACCGAAAATTCGATACGATGAAGCTGCGGGCGTCGCGAGTTCGCATAGGCATATTGCCCGGCGGAATGGGCAGGAAATCCGTAATTCAGCCAGTACTCGAACATCGCCAACTCGTTGCGCGCGTTTGCGACGAGAGGCACGATGATTGATTGCGCGTAGGCGTCCAACAGGTTACGGGGCGCCCAAATCAGATTGAGCGTCATCACGTCGATCAGAACGATGTTGTCGACCTCTTCTTCGCTCACCAACCTAGCGAGCGGGAGGCACTGATAGGCCGCCCCTTCCAAGTAGTGCCTATTGCCGATGCGATATGGCGGATACAAAAATGGAAACGACATCGAGGCGCGGAAATGATCGGCAGTGATCTCGTTCTTGCGAAATGATGCGATCCGTTGATCCTCGATGCAATAGGCGCTTATTGCGCAATCCGGCACGATATTCTTCAGGTTTTCAAAGTCGACCACATGCTCAATGAACGGTACATGCGCGCACAGTCCTGCGCTGAAATAGTTGACGTCACTCGGGCACAACATCGCCCCGATGAACAGTATCCAATCACTGATGAGTCGTTCAGCCCGGGTCTTGCCGTGCTGATGTAGCGCGTCCTGAACAATGGGCAGGCTGTACCAATAGTCTCGGAACGCGTCGGCGGATGGACCAGGCTTGCTGAACAGTTTGTAGTTGACCGGAAACATCGAATAGAGCAGGTCGGATACGCCAAAATTCAATGTACTTTCGAGCGCCTGCTCCGGCGTCATCGATTTGGGCGACAGATATATCAGGCCGACGACCCCACCCCCGCCGGCCATCGATACCATGTCATATTTGAGTCCGGCTCGATGAAGAGCCAGCAGCGCTCCCGACATGAGCGTGGAATGAGGAGCGCCGCCGCCAATAACCAATACCGTCTGGCCCATTCCGCACTCTCACCGCGTCCACTGCGGTATCAAGACCGCACTTCTTGGCGAATGACACTGTGGATGAATCCGATGTCTTCAACGACCGCGAAGTGGGCACCGGGCCGAATATGGACTTGCAGCTTCGAGTTCGTGAATCTGCCCCAACCGAGAGCATGGCGTCTCGACACGTACGGGTCATCTCGCGCGGCGAAACAGATTATTGGAATTTCCCAAGGCGGTTCGGGAGAGAAATGGTAGTCGTTCGCCATCCGGAATTCGGCCCGGATGACCGGAAGCATCAATTCGCGCAGTTCCGAGTTTTCAAGCAGCTGATTGGTCGCCTCGATGTTGAAGTGCCGGATCAGTTCGGCAAAAACATCGTCGGGCTGAAGAAACGATGGAAGGTTGATGCGAAACTCTGCAAGCTTCAGGAGATCGTTCCTCAGGCGCTCTTCGAACGCTCCCATATCCGATATCCGGTCCGGAGGTCTCGCACCCGATGCAAACAGGTGGGTCGGATGGAATTCCGTCGTATGTATCAGCCGCCGCGCCGTCTCGTACATTGTCAGCCCGCCGAGACAGTGACCGAAGAACGCAAACGGCTTATCCAGCAGCGGGAGCATCTCCTTGATGAGCTCGTCGACGAAATTATTGATGTCCGATACCGGCTCCTCGTGAATACGGCCCAGGCGTCCGGGTGGCTCTACGCTGACCACTTCGATATCTGACTCGAGCGAGTTCGCCCAGCTCCGGAATACGGCAGAGCCACCGCCCGCGAACGGGAAACAGAATAGCCGGACCCGGGCCGCGGGCCTCGGTTCCGACGTCACGAGCCACTTGGCAGCGGAGTCCTGAGCGGGCAGCACGATGGGTTGCGGCGGAACGTGCCCGACCCCGTCCAAAAAGTCCGATGCGATATCCTGCACGAGCTGCTCGATGCTCGGTCCCTTGATCAGCTTCGTAACCGGAATGGTGACGCCGATCACGCGCTCGATCTTATTGATCAATGTTATGGACATAAGCGAGTCGAGACCGAGCTCGCGGAGGGGCTGGGCTGCATCGAGCGTCTCGGTCAATCCGAGCGTTTGTGCCACCTGCTCGCGGATGAAGTCCGTTAAGGCGATTGTTCTCTCCAGACCGGTACTCTGTGAGAGCCGCGCCCGCCACTCGGTCCCATCGCCGACCGCAGCAGCGCCGGCACGCGGGCTGACCTCCTTTTGCAATTCACGATACAGAGGCGGAACGGCCGAGAACTGCTCCAGAAATGTATCCCACCGTGTGAGCGTGATCGCGGCTTGCCGGACATTGCTCCCGACCAGCGCGTCGATCGCACTCAAACCTGTCGCCACGGGAATGTATTCCGTCCCTCGCGCACGCCAAATCGCACGGCCCTTCTCCCCTGAGAGCGTCGCCAGACCGGAGTCGGCCCACGGTCCAAAATTCAGAACAATCGCGGGCAAACCGTCCCGCCTACGCTGTGCCGCCAGTGCATCCAGGTATGCATTTGCCGCGGCATAGTTGGCCTGGCCTGCAGAGCCCGTCAGGCTCAGAATGGAGGAGAACAAGACGAAATGATCGATAGTCAAGCTTCGGGTATGTTGATGGAGGAGCCACGCGCCGAAGACCTTGGGCGCCATGACACGTTCGAACTTGGCCCAGTCCATTCCAGCCAGGATGCCGTCGTCCAGAATCCCTGCGCAATGAAACACACCCTTCAAAGGGCGATCGGGCGAATGCGCGCGGCCGATCAGCTCCCTCACCTGATCGTCGATCGTGATGTCCGCTTTTTCCAGACGGACATTCGCTCCCAGTGAAGAGAGGTTGGCTTTGGCCAATGGAGCACTCGGATCCTCTTCACCACGTCGACTAACGAGAAAAACATGTTTGGCCCCGCGCTGGGTGATGAGCCACTTTGCCAATTCGAGGCCAAGGGCGCCGAGGCCGCCGGTTATGAGATAGGCGCCCGCCGGGTCGAAGGTGGTTTTCATCGGATCGGGTGGCGCGGCCCGAACGAGCCGCGCTCCCAGCCGACGATCTGCACGAAGAGCGATTTGATCTTCGCCGTCGGTGCCCATCACCTCCCGGTGAAGATTCTCCGCATCGGGTCGGAGAGTCGCCTGTCCCGTTTCCTCGAGATCAATCAACCCGCCCCAAAGCTGCGGATGTTCGAGTGCGGCTGTGCGGCCCAGGCCCCATAGCGCAGCGGATGCGGATTCGATCGGCTTGTCGTCGGGCCGGACATCGACTGCATTTCGAGTAACCAGCCAGATCCGGGGGGTGACAGTCCCTTGGCTTCGAATGGCTTCGGCCGCCTTGAACAAAGCGGCGCCAGCCCCGACGACAACTTCCTGTGCAGCCCTGAGATCCTGAAGGTCCCCGCTGGCTGCGGCCACGTCCAAAGGCCAGAGGTCAACGATCCCTCGCAAAGGACGGTCGCGATTATTCGCGAGCTCCCTTAGCGCCGCCGTGAATGGTTCAACGAGTTGATCAGGGCTTTCCCACGTTCGGGCTCCATGCGCATCTTTCAAGCTATCGACGTGAATCAACCGGCACCATCCCCCGTCCTGGCTGAGCAGGTTCGCAAGCGCCGTGCCAACGCCGGCTTGGTCGGCTAGAATAAGCCAGCCGCCAACGGAGCTCTCGGCCTTCGACGCCAGCGGCGGACATTGGCTCCAGTGCAGCTGATACATCCAATCGGACTGTGGACCACGGACAGGACGCAGCTCCTCAGGCGTCAACCGTCTGAGCGAAAGGCCTTGCATGGCCGCAGCAAATGTTCCGTCCTCATGATATATGCCGATGTCGATCGTCAGTATGTCCGGGTCACCATCACCAGCGCGCCTCTTGGCGTGCACCCAGACGCCACGCGCACCTTCACCGTCGCTATGGAATCTTTCCAGCCCGATCGGCAGATAGGTGCGGCGAAGGCAGCTGGAAGGGCTGCCGAAATCTCCATACTCATCGATGAACGCCGGAAACACATGGAGGCAGGCATCAAGCAATGCCGGGTGATGACCACTGTTACGATCGGACGGAAGAGAGTCCGGCAACTGCACTTTCGTGAGGGCTTCTCCAAGACCTCTCTGCAAGACTTGTATGCCCTGGAACGATCGCCCGTATTCTAGCCCAGTAGCCCGTATGGCCCGATAGTAGCGCTCACGCGGCACGAATTCCGTGCACCGCCTGCTTACATCTTGAACCGCAAGCGCCGGTGGGAGTTCGGCAGGAGCACGCACTCGCACAATGCCCACCAGGTGCGTGCGCCAACGATCTCCTGCCTCGAGGGCGATGCTGGCAATGCGGAATTCAGCCATCCTGGCATCTACCGGCGTCAGAACAAGGTGTACGACGCGCTCGCCTGTTTCGGAAAGAACCAAGGCTTCGCGGTATTGCAGATTGGCTACGTCAACGGTTTCGGCTGCAAAGTGTTGACGTGCTGCCTCTGTTAGGGCCGTCAAGGCCAACGTGAGAGGCATGACCGGCATGCCGTAAATGCGATGATCGTTGAGGTAAGGCTGCCGGCTGAGGCTGTAGATCGACTCGAATTGAACCTCAGGCAGAGATGACAGCAGGCGAACACCGGCCGGATTGAGAGATGACGGGAGGGCTCGCGGTGGCGAGGCGTCGTCCTCAATCCAATATCGCCGCTTCTCGAAATCATACGTTGGCATCGAAGCGCGCCGGCAGTTGGCGGTACGATGAAATGAAGCCCAATCGACCTCGTAGCCGCGGCAATAGATCCGTCCCAGGCTCGACAGGATTTCTTGCGTCTCGCTCTGTCTGCGCAATGACCCCAACCAGGTCAGGTCTGCGCTGACACATTGCTCGCCGAGCGCGAGGAGTGTGCCGCCAGGGCCAATCTCGATCATTTCGGTCGCGCCGGCGGCGGCAACCTCGCGCACGGCCGGCGCAAACTGAACCGGCCCCAGTGCCTGTGCGCGCCAATAGTGTACGTCGGGCGCCTCTGCTTGCCGCCGACCGGAGCACGTCGATATCCATGTCAACTGGGGCGCATTTCCCGATACGAGGGCCGCACGGCGTGCGAATTCATCAACCGCGGGCTCCATCAGGGAAGAATGAAAGGCGTGAGAGACACTCAACATGCGGCATTCAACGCCGAGCTTCCGGCAATGCGCCTCAAGCGTCTCGATTTCCGTTCGCAGGCCCGAAATGACCGTACTCCGCGGCGCATTGATCGCGGCAATCGAAACGCGCCTCAAGTCGAGTTCCGCGACTTTCTTTCGCGCAGACTGTTCGTCCAGAAACAAGGACGCCATCGCTCCCTCGCGGGGCAGTGCCTGCATAAGACTGGCGCGATCGGCAATCAGTCCGAGCGCTTGCTCGAGGCTGTACACGCCTGCGCAATATGCGGCCGCGAACTCACCCACGCTGTGGCCCAAAACCATGTCGGGGACGATTCCCCACGATCGCCACAAATCGACCAGCGCTGCTTGCACGGAAAACAGGGCCGGCTGCGTTGCGCCTGTATCGTGAATCAGCGCGTCTCCGACGTCCTCGAGCAGGATCTCCTTCAAGGGTCGGATCAGAACGCCCTCAAGAAGCCTTGCGCAGCGGTCGATCGTGTCGCGGAACACGTCGTGATTGCGGTAAAGCTCCGCACCCATTCTGGGGTATTGGGAAGCTTGGCCGGAAAACAAAAAGGCGAGGCGGCGCTCTTCAGGTGTGCTCACCCGCGCAGATCTTGACGCGTCCAGCAGCGCGTCTAACTCATCGCGCAAATTGGTTTTAGACCGAGCGACCGCAAACGACCGTCTGGCAAAGTGCGTCCGTCCCACAGTCGAGGTGAAACATATGTCCGAAAGTGGCGCATCCGCGGTATCTATCCAGTCCCGGTACCTCGCGATCAACCGCTGCAATGCCGCGTCAGATTTCGCGGAAACCGTAAATAAGCGAGGCACGCTGTCCTCGACGTCGCGCGGTTGTTGCCGAGGCGCCTCCTGTAGCACGACAAACGCGTTTGTTCCGCCGAGACCGAGCGAGTTGACGGCCGCGAAGCGCGGTCGGTCTGACGGAAGCCAAGCTCGGCATTCGCTATTGACGAAGAACGGGGTGGACGGAAAATCGATCTTCGGATTGGGCGAGCGGAAATTAAGGCTCGGCGGAATCTCCCCGTGATGCAGGCCCAAGGCGGCCTTGATCAGCGAGGCGATGCCTGCGGTCTGTTCAAGGTGCCCGATGTTTGTCTTGACTGAACCGATGGCACAGAAGCGGCACCGTTTCGTTCCCGTCCGGAACGCACGGGTCAAGGCATCGACTTCAAGCGGGTCGCCCACAGCGGTGCCGGTCCCGTGGCATTCGACATAGCCGATATCGTCCGCGGAAATGCCGGCGACGGAGATCGCTTCGACCATGGCCCGCGCCTGGCCGGCGACGCTTGAGGCCGTATAGCTTACCTTGTCGGCACCGTCGTTGTTGACTGCCGAACCGCGTATCACTGCGTAGATGTGGTCACCACATGAGATCGCGGCGGATAGGTCCTTCAGCAGCACGAAACCGACGCCGCTGCCGAAAATCGTTCCCTGCGCATCGGCATCGAACGCGCGACAATGACCGTCGGGCGACAAGATGCCTCCTTTGACACTCATGTAGCCGACGCGCTGTGGCACGCGAACCGTGCCGGCGCCGGCCAGCGCCATGTCGCATTCACCCGAGAGTATCGATTGGCAAGCCAGATGTGTCGCAACAAGGGACGTCGAGCAGGCGGTCTGGACGTTGATGCTCGGCCCGGTCAAGTTGAGCTTGTATGAGACACGCGTGCTCGAAAAATCCTTGTCATTGCCGAGATGAGCGAGGCTCCCGGTATATCCGGGAAGATCCTGTGTGGCCGTCAACCGATCCACGAGGTAGCTACTGACCACTCCGCCCGTTCCGACGAAAACGCCGACCTGCGCGGGATGTTCGCCGACCCGGTATCCGGCATCCTCGACCGCTTCCCATGCCACCTCGAGCAGCAGCCGTTGCTGCGGATCCATCAGGCGCGCCTCTTGCGGCGAATACTCGAAGAAAGCGGCGTCGAAACTGTCGCTGTCAGGCAGCAGGGAAGCCGCCTTCACATAGGACGGGTTGCCGATGAGTTCGAGCCCGACATGCGAGGCCGCGAGCTCCTCTTCCGACAACGTGCTGATCGACTCGATCCCTGCTCGAAGATTCTTCCAGTATTGCCTGTGGTCACCTGCACCGGGGAAACGGCAGGCAATCCCTATGATGGCGATACCCGAAGGTGCGCTCGAGCTGGTCATCGGTCGGTCCTTCGCAATCTGCGCTCTTGCGCCCGCCTTTGTGCATCGGCAAGCCCGGCGTCAGACTCTGCTTGCTCCGATTCCGGGAACATGGCCTTTCGATAGGCCCTCACGAGGTCATCGACGGTCCTGACACTTGTGATGGAGACGAGTTTCGCGAACGGGTCCACTCGGAGCTCGAATTCAAGCTCGGAGACGAGGAGTGCGAGATCGAGCGAGCTCAGTGCCAAGTTCGCGTTCAACTTCGCGCTGCGTGAAAGTTGACCAACATCTCCGCCTCGTTCTGAGATGATGGCGCCGATTTTCGCAATAACAGTCGCTTCGACCTGGTCGCTCGTTTCCGACGTCAGCACGTGATCCCTCCGTCGACTGCCTGCGCTGGCCAGTGATGAATGATGCTTGGTCGCTGATGAGAAAGTGAGCAGCCTCGGCTACCTCCTCGACATTTGCAGAGCGCCCAAGCGGCGTTCGCTCCACGAGTCGTTGCTGCTTTGCCGCCCTCGCGCTGGAGCCGATCAGAACCGTCCGTCGCGACGGGACCTAGGAACCCGTGGCCGTTTGCCGTATTTTCTTGAACCGCGCGCCGTGATGAACGCGGTCTGTGATCTCGATCACCGCCGGTATCTTGAAACGCTGCAGGCGGTCACGGCAAAAGCTGCGGAGTCGGCGTCTCAGCACTTCGGGATCTTCAGGCCTGATCGGGGTGATTCTGGCGGCTACCACCTGACCGGTTATATCGGATTGGATATGCCGCAAACAGTGGCGTCTCCGACGTTATCGAACGCGAGCAGAACATTTTCTATCTCGGAAGGATGAACCTTCTCGCCGCCGACGTTGATCAATTCCGTTCGGCGGCCCAGGATACGAACGTATTCGCCGTCCACCTCTACGAAATCCTGCGTGTTGAACCACCCATCGGAATCGAACGGTGACGGTGCATTCAGATATCCAAGCATCGCCGAAGCCGATCTGATCCACAGTGTCTGCTCTACGATCTTGTGTTCGAATCCCGGACCGCCAAGTTTCAACCAGATGGAGCGGGCATCTCGCGATCGCGTCGCCATGATACCCAGCTCGGAGAGACCATATGTCTGTTTGAAGCGCACCCGCGGCAGCGCGGAACATGCATGCGCGAGGGTATTCTCGGGCATTGGTTCAGTTCCATACGTCACGACTTCGAGCGACGAGAGATCATAGCGTTTGATCGCTTCCGATATCAGGAGCATCCGAATGAACGTCGGGGTCGTCGGCAACAGCTGGATTCGGTGGGTCTGTATTGCGGCGCAAATTGCGTCAGGACTGCGCGATCCGGCCGTTATCGCCGTTCCTCCGTGGCACAGCACGTGGAAGAGCGTGTTCACGCCACCGATATGATCCAGCAACAAGAATACGAGCGTTCTATATCCAGACCGAATCTCACGGAATTTTTCCAGAAGGCTGTTGAAATCGAGCAGCGATGCCTTGCTCTTTCCAGTCGTGCCGGAGCTGAAGAGTACCAGTCCCGGCGCGCTGCGATCATGCAATTGCGCAAACAACGGATGATCGAGAGATCTGTTGAACGCCGTCGTGCGGTAGTCCCCATTCCGGTCCACGATAATGGCGTGCTGGACCTGCGCTGTATTCATCATTTCGTCCCACTGGCTCTCATGCGAAGACGAGAGGGGAACGATGATGTTTCGGTTCACCAGCGCTGCGAGCAGCAGTGCGCAAGCGTGGGGTGAATAGTCACCGCAAATGGCGACCGTCTCGCCTGCTTGAATGCCGCACTGCTGCAGTTCCGTGATCCCGAAGTCCACCAGCCGGCAAAGGTCCGCATACGACAGCGGCACCTGTTCATGGACGATCGCATCTCGCTCACCCCAATGGGTCAAGCGCCCAATCACCCAGTGTGACTGCATGACACATAATCCGAGTGGATCTATCGAACTGTCACCAGATAGGCGCGCCCGCCGCCTGTCGTCGGTGGACAAAGTCCATGGCTTGCACAAGCTGAACAGCGTGAACCACCTGCGCGGCCTGGATGGGGTCCATTGTTTGCAACGACTGCCTTAACTTTTCCAAATCGATAGGCGCGCCGGGGCGCGCTGTAACCGGCGATGCGGGAGTTGGGGGCGCGGCAGTCGATCCGGCAGTCGATCCGGCAGACGACGCCCAGCTCTCCTCCGCGAATGCTTGATACGCCTTGCAAGCCTGCATGAAGATCTCCGCCATCTTCAGGAACATCTGGTTCATGACCTCGGCTTGCGTCATCGCCATCCGCATCGCCGCGTCGAATGTGAATGCAGCATTCTGAGGCGCGGGCGCGCCTCCGGAAATGCCCGAAGACATCCACGCCCACCACGATGCGACGTGCGACCACACACTGCGCAGCATGTTCCACCAGCCCGAGGGATTTGCGTATGCATTGGCCGTCCGCATGAACTCCGCGAATTGATCCGATTGACCCGAGAATGGTGGGACTCCGAACGGCATCATCCCCCAGTACGGAGCGCCCTGCTGTGAAGGCGAATTGAGCGGCGGGAAGCCATAGAAGGGTGGCGGCCCGGGTGGCCAGAATGGCGGTGCTCCTGAATGGGGATACGCGAACGGCCGCGGCCCGAACGGAAAATAGCCAAACGGCGGTGCGTTGAAGGGGTTCTGATTGAACATGTGGTAGTAACCGGCGGCGGGATCGGCATTCCCGGGGTTCGAAGTCGCATCGGCCGAAAAGCCTGATTGCGGTCTTTGATTGCCGGCGTTGGCGGCATCCGCTGCACTGGCTCGTGCCGCGCCGGCAAAGGCCTGTT
>Ga0208991_1000454_pt1 | contig 10220 bp, 12 predicted proteins | sample MedBloCAOM3_M2_FD_187855 | JGI IMG/M metagenome (GOLD analysis project Ga0208991, IMG submission 187855) | Forest soil microbial communities from El Dorado National Forest, California, USA - Mediterranean Blodgett CA OM3_M2 (SPAdes) (version 2) | ecosystem: Environmental > Terrestrial > Soil >...
GGATCTTCGACTTGAACGGCGAGGCGAACAGGGTCAGGAAGAAGCATAATAGAGCGATCATCGCCGCTGACGTTAGGCGATTCGGTCACGTAAGCAACAAGGATGGAGTTCTCGGCACACACAAGGGCGGAACCGGGTCGGCTACAAAGCCGTCCTACGGCCTGGAAGAGGCCGTCCTTCGGCGTTCTACTGCGCCGGCCCGCCTTGTCGTAGCGGCACGACGGTGCCGGAAACCTCATTGCAGTAGCGTGCCCACGTTTCCATCAGTTGGCGGCGCTTTTCGAATAGGTCGGTGCGCCGGTAAGCCTTCTCTACCGCGCTGCCCACGTTGTGTGCCAACGAAAGCTCAGCAATCTCGCTGGGGACGTTTGTGCACTCGGCGCATCAATCTCTGAATGCGCTTCGAAAACCATGCGGGGTTACTCTGTGTCCCGACAACTTGAGCACAGCGCCAAGAGAGTTTCCGTTCATACGACTTAGGCGCCCGGGAAAAACATAATCGTTGTGACGTATCTCGGCCTGACGCTTCAGCACGACTGCGGCACCGGAGCATATCGGGACCCGATGCTCTCGGTGCGCCTTCATACGTCCGGCTGGTATGGTCCAGACGCCAGCAGTCAGGTCAACCTCGTCCCACGTCGATCCGAGGACTTCACCGCCGCGCGAAGCGGTCAGGATGACGAACTCTAGCGCGCGGGCACCAAGAGCGGGCAGGTCGCGAAGCGTCTGCATGAACGCAGGCACATCAGTGTACGCCATTGCCCGGTAGTGTTCGACGGGACGTACTTGCCTGGGCAGAAGATGGTCCAAATGATTGGCCAACCTGGCTGGATTATCGCCAAGGCGAAAGCCACGCACTCGCGCCCAATCCAGTATGGCTTCGATACGTTGGCGTAGCCTTGAGGCGACCACTGGCTTCGAAATCCAAATCCCCTCTAACGCCCTAACGACGAGACCAGTGTCTATGGCGCTCACGGGCAGCCTACCAAATACTGGACTTACGTAAGCCTGCAGAGAATTTACCCACTCATTCCGATGCCGGCGCCTGCGCCAGCTCTGTTCGTGGGCGGCAATATAGGCTTCAGCTGCCGCGTCGAACGTCATGTGTTTTGCTGCGGCCACGTCCGCGGCCGCGCGCTGTTCATTGCGATGTTCGATAGGATCGATCTTTTCGAGGAGCAACTTGCGTAGCACATGTGCGCGTTCCCGCGCTTCGGCCAAACTCAGTGTTGGGTATGGACCAACGCCGTAGTCGCGTGTGCGATGGTTCAGTGTGTACCTGAACACCCATTGACGCGATCCGCCCACGGCAACGCGAAGATGGAGATTGCCGCCATCAGAATATAAGCCCGGCGTCTTGGCGGCATTGACGCTGCCCTGCGTCAGCTTGTGGAGCCGACCCATGCCCACCTCCTTGCCCAATTTTTGATTCCGGTTACCGGGGTACCACGGAAGACGTCGGCGAACAATGGCACGCAGATAGTGCCCATGAAATAAGATATTGTTGCTACTTCAGCGAACTTTGGCGAACGTTGGCGGCCCATTCTAACAACGACTGCCGCTCGTCCTTCTTCGGCTTTTTCTCGCGTTTGGCCGGCGCGCTGGCGTCTTCTTGGACGGCGGGCGGCGCCGCCTGCTGTGGCGAAATCGGTTCGATCAATGCCGGCTCGTCGTTCGCCGCGCGATTGACCGCGGGTGAAACCTCGTAGGCGTCCAGCAGTCCTTCGCCGGCGGGAGACAGCAGCGCGGTCGCGGTCGGGGCGTCGACATTACGGCAGTCGAGCCAGAAATCGAAAGCGGCCGGCGGCACGATCACCGGCATGCGCTCGTGCAGGGCGGCGAGATCCCGGCTGGCGTTGGTGGTGATGATGGTCGCGGTCTCCAGTTCCTCGCCGTTCGGCCCGACCCAGGTTTCCCACAGCCCGGCGAAAGCGATCGGTTCCCCATCCTTCGGGCGCACGCAATAGGGGCGCCTGCGGCCGCCTTCGTCCTTCCACTCGTAGAAGCCGTCGGCGGGCACCAGACAGCGGCGCCGACGCATGGGATAGCGAAAGGCCGGCTTGTCGTTCACGGATTCGGCGCGCGCGTTGATCAGCAAGGTGAACTTTTGTGGGTCCTTGACCCAGGGCGGAATCAGGCCCCACCGCACCAGCGCGAATTGACGGCGGCCTTCCACGATGCGAACGACCGGGATCGGCTGCGTCGGCGCCACGTTGTAGCGCGGCGGGAAGTTCGGCTGTTCGGGATAACCGAACAGGCGCCGGAACGATTCCGGCGAGGATATGACCATGTAGCGTCCGCACATGCGGGACTTGTCTCGCTGCTGGGGCTGCCCTAACCATACCGCACGGACCCGGCGCCGGCGGCATCGCTCGAACAGTGCCTTCAGATAATACGGCTGGAGCGTCACCGCCATGTCGGACGCAAGATCCTATCCCGCGCGTCCCTATCTCGCCGCCAGCGCGGCCATCGTGCGCGACGGCAAGATCCTGGTGGTGCGCCGCGCGCGCCCGCCGGCCCATGGCCTCTTCACCTTGCCCGGCGGCGTGGTCGAAGTCGGCGAGACCCTCGCCCAAGCCGTCATGCGCGAGGTGAGCGAGGAAACTGGCATGACGATCGAGCCGGTTGCGCTCGCCGGCTTTCGCGAGACCATCGTGCGCGATGCGCAGACCCGCGTGGAGCGGCACTTCGTCATCCTTTGCTTTGCCGCCCGCTGGCGGGGGGGCGAACCGGTGCTGAACGACGAGCTCAGCGAGGCGCGATGGATCGACCCCGCCGAGCTCGCAAACCTGTCGACGACCCCCGGCCTCGCCGAGATCGTGGCAGCGGCGTTCGATCGGCTCGCGGAGGTCGGCGATACGCAAACCGCCTCTTAGCGCCTGATTCGTCATCCCTTCCGCTCCACCTGTCCGGCGGCGAGCCCGCCTTTTTTCCGTCGCGTTGGACCACAACAATGCCTCGACACCGCGATCGCACGGACTGCATGTCGCCACAGATATTTCGCGTATGTTACGACGCCTCCTGAGAACGGCCGCCATAACGGCTTCGATCGCGCTTGCTGCGATTGCTGCGCCCGCGCGCGCCGAAGTCGCCGCCGCGCCGTTCGACGGCAGCCTGCAACGGCTCGCCGAGATCCTTGGTGCGCTGCATTATCTGCGCAACATTTGCGGCGCCAACGAAGGCCTGAAGTGGCGCAACGAAATGCAATCCCTGGTCGACGCCGAGGCTCCCGGCGGCGACCGGCGCGCCAGGATGATCGCGAGCTTCAATCGCGGCTATCGCGGATATCAGCAGACCTACCGCAGCTGCACGCCGGCAGCCGATCTGGTCATTCGCCGCTATCTGGAGGAAGGCTCCAAGATCGCGCGCGAGATGACCGCACGCTACGCGAACTGACGCGAGATCCAATAATCGGCTGGTTCGCTCACAGGCGTTGAGCGCGCGCCGTGCCATCAGTCCGATGAACCCCTGCTCGGAAATTTCGCGCCGCGCCGTCTGCGCCTGATCACCACGAGGTCATGGGACGAATTGGCGATCTCCGCCGGATTGATGCTCTGCAGCTGATAGCGCTAGTTCTTGACCAGGGGCGGCCGCACCGACGGGAACGCGGCGCTGCGCGACAGCGCGCCCTGAGGCGGGATCGCGCCGGTGGCTTCCTGCGCCGGAGGCGTAAAGGTCATCGTCTTCACCCGCCGCGGATAGTTCGACGGCGGCGTCCGGTTCCACGAGTCCGTGGACTCCGCTTCCCAGCCGCGATCCGCGCCGACCTCCGCCGGCGCGCGGCGATAGACGGTGGTTTCACCAGGGGTGGAATAGGCGGCGGTCTCCTTGCGACCAGGTTCTGGTGAAGGTGCCGGTTTCCAACCGTCCTGCCACAGCACCGTCGCCACCAGTACCCCCGCCAAGCCGCTGGCAAGAAGCTTCAGCCCGAAGATGCAGGCGGAACCGAACCATGACGCCACCGAGCGGCGCGTGGGCCGATACAATGGCAATACAAACTGATAGCCCGGCGGCGCGCGCCGATAGACGCGCATCGAGGGCCGCTGCGGAGGCCTTGCGGGCCGATACAACGCAGCGCCTTTCCCGGCGCTCACCGCAAGGGCTCGAGCTGCCACCATATGAGAAACGCCCTCTGACCCACTGCCACGCTGGGGCGGAACATCCCCGCCGCCTGCCCTCTAGATGCGACCCATCCCCTAGGGCCACATCGCTAATTCCGTCCGCCGAGGTCAGCCGAAAGCGAGAATGGTCCCCGATCAATTAGACTAGTGTATTGATAAATAAGGAAAAATCTTGACCATCGGGCAATCGTCCGGGGTGCCGGGGCACCGGCTTGATTCGCGACCTCTCGCGCGGTTGCGGCCGGTTCCGGCCTCTGTTCACAGGACCGCGGCGCAATCCCTGCGCGAGCGCCGGACGATGGACGAAGGCGGCGCTCGAATTGCTGCGATCACGGAGACCGGCCCGGGCATCCATGCGCGAAGCGTTCCGCGCGAGCGCGGCAACACACCGGCACTCCTCGTGGCGCGCATTAACCGTTCCTAAAGGTGCGCTCTAGGCGCGCCTACGCTGCATGCTAACGTGCCCTCATCGCAATGGCCGCAGCAACACGGCCGTAAATTGACCTGGGCCATGACGACACAAGCCACCGAGGCTGCGGGGCACGCTCCGGATCACGAACAGAAGCGGGCGGCGCTGGGCTATCTGAACGAGGCCTGGGTCGAGGCTCGCATCGACGGTATCGACGGGGACTGCCTGGCACAGGCGTGCCTATTCGCCGCCTTTGCCGAATTCGTGTCGACCTATGGCGAAGAGGCAGCGGCACATTTTGCCGAGGGCCTGGCCGTGCGCATCCGCAACGGCGAATTCTCGCTTGCCACCGCCAAACAGTAGCGCGCAACCGCCCTGCTCTATGTTGCGGTCGCTTTGATCGAGCCGTCGGCGGCGAACCCGACACCATTTCGTCGCAACACGATTCCGAGGCTGCGATTACTCGCCTTCGATCTGCCTGTTCTGGTAGACTGCCGGCATCCTGACCCGGCTGCCGATCCATGCTGCTGCGCATTGGCTTTCTCCTGTTCGTGCTAACGCTCGTCGCAAGCGATGGCATGCTTGCGCTGAGCAGCGTTCGTAGCGAGCCGGTCAAATCGGCGCCAACTGCGCCGCCGTTGCGTGTGCAGCAAACGCCCGCCGCGGATGACAAGCCGTCCGGCCGACTGATTCCCCTGGCGCCGTCGGCGCCAGTCCCCGAGATCATCACCGACCTGTCGCGCCTGCCGGCGCCGGTCGCGCGCGCCCATGCGCGAATTTTGGCGGCGGCTCGCAGCGGCGAGCTGCAGCAACTCGCCGCGTTGATGAACGAGGCGATGCCGATCTTCTCGTTCACCGACGAGAAAGACCCGATCACCTTCTGGAAGGCGACCTACCCCGACTCCGACGGCATCGAAGCGCTCTCGATTCTGACCATGATCCTCGAGACCGGGTTCGTGCGCGTCGACGAAGGCACGCCGCAGGAAATGTACGTCTGGCCCTATTTCGTGCGCATGTCGCTTGCGGCGCTGACCCCGCCACAGAAAATCGAGCTGTTCCGGATCGTCACCGGCGCCGATTACAAGGACATGCTGGCGTTCGGCGTATACGCCTTCTACCGCGTCGGAATCGGGCCCGACGGCACCTGGCATTTCTTCGTCGCCGGCGACTGACGCAACGCCAAGCTCGTCTACGCGCCTGCCAGCGTCTCCAGGAATTGCACCGCCTCGCCGCGCGCCGGAGCCGAGAGTTCGCCCTGCCACATCACCTGCTGTCCGCGCAGGAAGGTTCCCACCGGCCAGCCGGTGACGGTGACGCCGTCATAGGGCGTCCAGCCCGCACGCGACTTGATCCAGCCGTCGGTAACGGTTTCGCTGCGCTTGAGATCGACCACGGTAAGATCGGCATCGTAGCCCACGGCGATGCGGCCCTTGCGCGCGATGCCGAACAGCCGCGCCGGGCCGGCGCTGGTGAGATCAACGAACCGCAGGAGCGACAACCGTCCGGCATTGACGTGGTCGAGCATGATCGGAACGAGCGTCTGCACCCCGGTCATGCCGGACGGGCTCGCGGGATAGGACTTGGCCTTTTCCTCGCGGGTGTGCGGCGCATGGTCGGAGCCGAGCACATCGACGATGCCCTGCGCGAGGCCCCACCAGATGCCTGCGCGGTGGCCCGCGCGCACCGGCGGATTCATCTGCGCCAGCGCGCCGAGGCGCTCGTAGCATTCCGGCGCTTCGAGCGTGAGATGATGCGGAGTGGCCTCGACGGACGCGACATCCTTGTGGTCCTTGAGAAACTCCATCTCCTGCGCGGTCGTGATGTGGAGGACATGCACGCGCTTGCCGGTCTCGCGCGCCAGCCGGACAAGCCGCTGCGTGCACTGGAGCGCGGCAAGTTCGTCGCGCCAGACCGGATGCGAGCGCAGATCGCCGTCGATGCGCAGGTGCTTGCGCTCGTTAAGGCGGTACTCGTCCTCGGAATGGAACGAGGCGCGCCGCCGGATCACCGCGAGAATGTTGCGCACGCTGTCGTCGTCCTCGACCAGGAGCGAGCCGGTGGAGGAGCCCATGAACACCTTCACCCCGGCACAGCCGGGAAGGCGCTCGAGCGCGGGAAGCTCGCTCGTGTTCTCGCGCGTGCCGCCGATGAAGAAGGCAAAATCGCAATGCATGCGATGATGCGCGCGCGCGATCTTGTCGGCGAGCGCCTGCGCGCTTGTTGTGGTCGGATTGGTGTTGGGCATTTCGAATACCGCGGTGACCCCGCCCATGACCGCGCCCAAGGAGCCGGTTTCGAGATCCTCCTTGTGGATCGCGCCGGGCTCGCGGAAATGCACCTGGGTATCGATCACGCCCGGGAGCACATGCAGGCCTCGGCAGTCGATCACCTGACCGGCCGCAGCCGCCGACAGGCTGCCGATCGCGGCAATGCGCCCGCCAGCGATGGCGAGGTCGCCCACGCCTTCGCCGTCGTGATTGACGATGGTGGCGCCGGTGAGCACGAGGTCGAAGCTTTGGGTCATTTCCAATTGGCCGCTCTTGTGACTGCTGCCCCAGCGCCTTACGTTTAGCCGCAACATCTGGCAAGTACCGATCAAAGCACCGATCAAGCACCGATCATGAAAGCAGCGCTGCTTCCCGACCGCGGCGTCGTCAAGGTCGCCGGTGACGACGCGCGCAAATTCCTCAACGGCCTGATCACCAGCGACATCGCCAAGATGACGCCGGCACGGCCCGGCTTTGGCGCGCTGCTGACGCCGCAGGGCAAGATCATCGTCGATTTCCTCGTGGCCGAGGCGCCGCCCGCCGATCGCGGCGGCTTCTTCCTCGACTGCCCCCGCGCGCTCGCGCCGGCACTGGTGCAGCGGCTCAATTTCTACAAGCTGCGCGCCAAGGTCATTGTCGAGGACTTATCCGAAATGCTCGGCGTGCTCGCGATCTGGGGCGGCGATGCTGCCACCGAATATGGCCTATGCTATCCGGACCCGCGCCTGCCCGCGCTGGGGCTGCGCTGCATGCTGCCGCCGCACCTGGCCGACAAAGCCGCCGCCGACCTCGGCGCGGAACTCGTCGATTCCTCGGCCTACGAGGCGCGTCGGATCGCGCTCGGCATCCCGCGCGGCGGCCTCGACTTCATCTATGGCGATGCGTTTCCGCATGAGACCGACATGGACCAGTTCGGCGGCGTCGACTTCGACAAGGGTTGCTTCGTCGGCCAGGAGGTGGTCTCGCGCATCGAGCACCGCGGCACCGCGCGCACGCGGGTGGTGCCCGTGAGTTTCGACGGCTTTGCACCCGAGGCCGGCACGCCGGTGAGCGCCGGCGAGAAGGCCGTCGGCACGCTCGGCTCGTCGGCGCAAGGCCGCGGCCTCGCGATGCTGCGCCTCGATCGCGCCGCCGACGCGCTCGCCGCCGGCCAGACGCTCACCGCCGGCGGCATCGAGATGCGGCTGGTCAAACCGGCCTGGGCGCAATTTGCATGGCCCGGCGAGGCAAAGGCTGCGCAATGACTCCTCCCCTGCTTCATCCCGACGGTCTCAAGCGCTGCCCGTGGCCGAAGCAGGACCCGCTCTACGTCGCCTATCACGACGAGGAATGGGGCGTGCCTGAATATGACGACCGCGCGCTCTACGAGAAGCTCATTCTCGACGGTTTCCAGGCCGGGCTGTCCTGGATCACCATCCTGCGCAAGCGCGACAACTTCCGGCGCGCCTTCGACGGTTTCGCGCCGGAGAAGATCGCGCGCTACACGCCGAAGAAAGTCGAGCGGCTGATGCAGGACGCCGGCATCGTGCGCAATCGCATGAAGATCGAAGGCACGGTGCTCTCGGCCCGCGCCTATCTCGACATCATGGAGAAGGGCCCGGGCTTCTCACGGTTGCTTTGGGACTTCGTGGGCGGCAAGCCGAAGGCCAATCGTTTTCGCTCCACGTCGCAAGTGCCGGCGGAAACCGAGCTGTCGCGCAAAATCTCCAAGGAGCTCGCGGGCCGCGGCTTCAAGTTCGTCGGACCGACCATCGTCTACGCCTTCATGCAGGCCACCGGCATGGTCAACGACCACATGGTGACCTGCCACCGGCACGCGGCGCTGGCCAAGCTCGCAGGCCGTTGATGCCAGCGCAGCCGAAATCGGCCCCCCGGCCCGAGCCGTTCCGCGCGTGGCAGCGCATGCTGTCGGGGCGAAGGCTCGACCTGCTCGATCCCTCGCCGCTCGACGTCGAGATCGAAGACATCGCCCATGGGCTCGCGCGCGTGGCGCGGTGGAACGGGCAGACCGAGGGCGCGCATATCTTCTCCGTGGCCCAGCATTCGCTCCTGGTCGAGATCATCGCGCGCCAGCGCGCGCGGCTCGATCGTCCCAGCCGGCTCGGCGTACTTCTGCACGACGCGCCGGAATACGTGATCGGCGACATGATCTCGCCGTTCAAGGCGGTGATCGGCGATGCCTACAAGGCGGTCGAGGCGCGCCTCCTCGCCGCCATCCATTTGCGCTTCGGCCTGCCGGCCGTACTGCCGGCGGACCTCGTCGCGCTGACCAAGGCCTCCGACCGTTCCGCCGCCTATCTCGAGGCGACGCGGTTCGCCGGATTTGCCACCGGCGAGGCGCGCCGGTTCTTCGGCGCGCCGCCCAAATTCTCGGCCGCGATCGAGCGCGACTATCTCACGCCCTGGCCGGCGGAGATCGCCGAACGGCGCTATCTCGAGCGCTTCGCCAAGCTCGCCGCTGGCTGACCCTCGACCGCGCGACCGGTAGTGGCGCACGCGCCGGGGAGCAATGGCTTCGTGCGGCAGAAATGCAACATGGGTTCGTTTGGCCAAAACAAAACTGTGACGCATCCGACGCTTTCGCGTCAAGATTGATCGCCATATAACGGGGCGAATAACCAGTTCGGCACGATTCCATGATGTTCGAGACGATTCCATGATCCATGTCTGCTCGCTGGCGCGCCTTCACGAGACGGTGGAAGACACCGGCGCGCTTCACATCGTCACCTTGCTCAAGGACACCGACCGGGTTCAACGCCCCAAGTCCATCCTGGAGGCCAACCATCTCGTGCTCGGCATGGACGACATCTGCGTCGCCATGGACGGCTACGTCATCCCGTGCGACGAGCATGTCACCCGGCTGATCGAGTTCGTGCGCGGCTGGGATCGTGCCAAGCCGATGGTAGTGCATTGCTACGCCGGCATCAGCCGTTCCACCGCCGGCGCCTATGTGGCGGCGTGCGCGCTCAATCCCCGCCGCGACGAAATGGCAATCGCGCGCGAGCTTCGCCGCGCCTCGCCAACGGCGACACCCAATGCCCGCATCGTGTCGCTCGCCGATCGCGTGCTCGGCCGCGACGGCCGCATGGTGGCGGCGATCGATTCGATCGGTCGCGGCGAGATGGCCTACGAGGGCACCCCGTTCCGGCTCGACCTGGAATAGGGCGGCCGCGCCGGCCCCGCATTGCCGACCTTCCCTGTTAATAACAGGAAAATAACAGGGCGGCTGGGAATAAATTCCTCGCGACGCTCGCCCATACGCCGTCCGCCATTGTGATTCGCTCGTGGCAATAAAAATCCCGGAGCGGTGTCCCGTCCGGGTGTGACGCACAGTTTTGCATCTTGCTGTGTGTGTAGCAGATTCGGGTAACGCTTGTCAAGCGGGCACGCCGGGATTTCGCACTTTTTTTGTGCGCGCCTGGA
>Ga0208991_1000455_pt1 | contig 10218 bp, 9 predicted proteins | sample MedBloCAOM3_M2_FD_187855 | JGI IMG/M metagenome (GOLD analysis project Ga0208991, IMG submission 187855) | Forest soil microbial communities from El Dorado National Forest, California, USA - Mediterranean Blodgett CA OM3_M2 (SPAdes) (version 2) | ecosystem: Environmental > Terrestrial > Soil >...
ACATCGGCACGCTGTGGAGCGGCGTCGATGGCGGACTCGCCAACGGCTACCTCAATAAGGGCACCCTCTCCACCACCACAGGGATCCGCTTCAGGTTCTGACTAGAACCGGTGCCGGGATTGACGGAGCATGCAGGCCCCGCCCGCGGCGGCCGCGCGCTAGCCGAATCTTCCGGTTATGTAGTCTTCCGTGAGACGGTGACGCGGGTTGGTGAACACGCGGTCGGTATCACCCACCTCGATCAGGTCTCCGAGATGGAAGTATGCGGTGCGCTGCGACACGCGCGCTGCCTGCTGCATCGAGTGCGTGACGACCACGATCGCATACGACTCGCGCAGCTCATCGATCAGATCCTCGATGCGCGCCGTGGCAACGGGATCGAGCGCCGAGCACGGCTCGTCCATGAGAATCACCTCGGGCTGCACGGCGATGGCGCGCGCGATGCACAGGCGCTGCTGCTGTCCGCCCGAGAGACCGGTGCCGGGGCTGCTCAGACGGTCCTTCACCTCATCCCACAGTCCGGCGCGCGTCAGGCTCGTGCACACGATGTCATCGAGCTGCGCGCGGCTGCGCGCCAGGCCATGGATGCGCGGACCGTAGGCGACGTTGTCGTATATCGATTTCGGGAACGGGTTCGGTTTCTGGAACACCATGCCGATACGGGCGCGCAGCTGCGCCGCGTCCTGGCCCTCATCGTAAATGTCGCGGCCGTCGAGCTTGATCGAGCCGGTGACGCGCGCCCCGGGGATCGTATCGTTCATGCGATTGAGGCAGCGCAGGAATGTCGACTTGCCGCACCCGGAAGGGCCGATCATCGCCAGCACCTGGCGGCGCGCGACGTCCAGGGTGACATTCTTCAGCGCCTGCTTGGCGCCGTAGAAGACACTCACGTCGCGGCACGAGAACACGGGATTCTCGATCGGCGCTTCCGCCTGGCCGGCCGCGTCAGCCGCTGCGGGGGCGTGCATTCGGCCGCTGGGCTTGAGGTTCAGGCCACCCTCGCCGGCACGCGCCCGCGCGACGCTCTCCGGGGTGGCGCTACCGTTGCCGGTGCCCGCGCCCGGGGCGGCACCGGCGCGGGGGGTCGCCGGCCGTTGCGGCTCCGGGGCCTGCGAATCCTCAGCCGAATCTTCCGGTGACATAGTCGTCGGTGCGGCGGTGCTTGGGCGCCGTGAAGATCTGCTCCGTCGGGCCGATCTCCACCAGTTCGCCCAGGTACATGAAGGCGGTGACGTTCGAAACGCGCGCCGCCTGCTGCAGGTTGTGGGTGACGACGGCGATGCAATAGCTCTCGCGCAGACTCTGCAGCGTCTCCTCTACGCGCAGCGTGGAGATCGGATCGAGCGCCGCCGTGGGCTCATCGAACAGGATAACCTCGGGGTGCAGCGCCAGGGTACGCGCGATGCACAGACGCTGCTGCTGGCCGACGGAGAGGCTGCGCCCGTCCTCGTGCAGCTTGTCCTTGACCTCTTCCCACATGGCGGCATCGCGCAGCGCCTCCTCCACCCGATCGGTCAGCTCGCTGTGGGAAATGCGCCGCGACAGGCGCAGTCCGAAGGCCACGTTGTCGAAGATCGACATGGGAAAGGGCGTGGCCTTCTGGAACACCATGCCCACCCTGAACCGCAAGGCGGCCACGTCGACGGTCGGGGCCAGGATGTCCTCGCCGTCGAGCCGCACGTCGCCGGTGGCGCGGTGACCCGGATACAGCGCGTACATGCGGTTGAACACGCGCAGGAGCGTCGACTTGCCGCAGCCGGAGGGACCGATGAAGGCGGTGATCCGCCGGTCGGGCAGCGTGAGGTTGATGTCCTTGAGCGCCTGCACGTTGCCGTAGTAGAAATCGAGATGCCGCACCTCGAACTTGACCGGGGTTGCCTCGCTCGCCGCAACCCGCGGCGCGCCAAACCGGGCTTCGGTCGCGCTCATCACTGCCTGCCGCCGGAGTTGAGCGAGGAGACCACCAGGCGCGCGCTGATGCTCAGTATGAGAATGCTCAGCGTGATGAGCAGGGCGCCGGACCAGGCGAGCTGCTGCCAGTTCGGATAGGGGCTGAGGGCAAACTGGAAGATCACCACCGGCAGGTTGGCCATGGGAGCTGCGAGATTGCTGCTCCAGAACTGGTTGTTGAGCGCGGTGAACAGGAGCGGCGCGGTCTCGCCGCTGATACGCGCCACCGCCAGCAGCAAGCCGGTGAGGATGCCGCTGCGGGCGGCCGGGTAGATCACGTTGGTGATCGTGCGCCAGGGATACGCGCCCATGGCGGTGGAGGCGTCCTTCATCCCCTGCGGCACGAGATTCAGCATATCCTCGGTGGTGCGCACCGTGACCGGCATGGCGATGATGGCGAGGGCCACGGCACCGGCGATCGCCGAGAAGTGTCCCATGCGGATCACCAGCAGCTCGTACACGAACAGGCCGATGATGATCGACGGGGCGGACAGCAGCACGTCGTTCACGAAGCGGATCACCGTGCTGAGTCGCGAGACGCGGCCGTACTCCGCAAGATAGGTGCCGGCGAGCATGCCGACCGGACCGCCGATGAGAATGCCGATCACGGTCATGACCACGCTGCCGTAGATCGCGTTCAGCAGTCCGCCGCTGCCGCCGGGCGGCGGAGTCATGGCGGTGAACAGGCTGAGCGACACGCCGGCCAGACCGTTCCTGATGAGCGTCCAGAGAATGGCGCCGAGAAAGAACAGCCCGATGGCGGTGGCGAGGCCGGAGAGGGCGAGCGCCAGGACATTGGTGAGCTTGCGGATCGCGCGGCGGTTCATACGGATGACAGCGCCCGGCGCTCGAGGCGCATCAGCATGAAGCGCGCGGCCGCGATCACCGAGAAGGTGATGAGGAACAACAGCGCGCCGAGTGCGATCAGGGAAGAGCTATACAGGTCGCCGACCGCTTCGGTGAATTCGTTGGCGATGGACGCCGAGATGGTGGTGCCGGGCGCGAGCAGCGATGAGCCGATGCGGTGCGCGTTGCCGATGACGAAGGTCACCGCCATGGTCTCGCCCAGGGCGCGCCCCAGCCCGAGCATGATGCCGCCGATCATGCCGGTGCGCGCGTACGGTATGACCACCTGCCAGATCACTTCCCAGGTCGTGGCTCCCAGGCCGTAGCCAGACTCCTTGAGTACGTCCGGCACGGTCTCGAACACATCGCGCATCACCGCGGAAATGAACGGGATGACCATGATCGCCAGCACGAAGCTCGCGGTGAGTACGCCGATGCCGTACGGCGGCCCCTGAAAGAGCTTGCCGATCAGCGGCAGCGGACCGAGCCACGCGATCAGCCACGGCTGCACATGCTGCTGCAGCACCGGCGCCAGCACGAACAGCCCCCAGATGCCGTAGATGATGCTGGGCACCGCTGCGAGCAGCTCGATCGCCACGCCCACCGGGCGCTTGAGCCACACCGGCGCCATCTCGGTGAGAAAGATGGCAATGCCCAAGCTCACGGGAATCGCCAGCAGCAGTGCCAGGAGTGAGGTGACCAGCGTGCCGTACACCGGTGCGAGCGCGCCAAACTGGTCCGTGACGGGATTCCAGATCTCGCGCGTGAGAAAGCCGAGCTTGAAGTGGGCGAATGCGGGCCACGCTCCGGCCAGCAGCGAGATCGCCACTCCGCCCAGGAGCGCCAGTACCAGAATCGCGGCGAGGAAGGTGGCGCTGCGAAAGACCCGCTCGCGCAGCCGCTGTCCCGCGGCATGTCGCGGATCGATGGCAGCGACCGTGTTCATTGCGGACGGCAACCTGTCACGCCGGTGTTCCCCGTAACCGAAACCGGCGGCCACCCCGTAGCGCGGGGCGGGCCCGCCGTTCTGCTCAAAGCGTACGCAGCGTACGCGCGTTCCGGCGGCCATGCGCCGGACGCGCGCCCGTATGCTTTACATCCGCTTCCCGTCGGCAGGCGCGCTCGCCAGGCCCGGCGCACCCTTGATCTCCTTCTGCCAGGTCGTGCGGACCTGCTGGATCAGGCTCTCCGGCAGCGGCACGTAGTCCAGCTCAGCCGCCATCTTGGCACCGTTGTTATAGGCCCAGTCGAAAAACTTCAGCGCTTCCCCGGTTGCGGCCGGATCGGGCGGCACGGCGTACACGAGGATGAAGCTCACGCCCGTGATCGGCCAGCTCTTCTCGCCCGGCTGATCGGTGAGGATCAGGTGATAGCCCGGTGCGTGGGCCCAGTCGGCATTCGCGGCCGCTGCCTGGAACGCCTCGGCACTGGGAGCGACCGCCTTGCCCGCCTTGTTGATGAGTTTGGCATATGCCATGTTGGTCTGCTTGGCGAAGGCGTACTCGACATAGCCGATGGCGCCGTCGGTCTGGTGGGTCATGTTGGCGACGCCCTCGTTACCCTTGGCGCCGATGCCCACCGGCCACTGGACCGAAGTGTTGGCGCCCACGGTCTGCTGGAACTTCGGGTTCGACTTGGACAGGTAGTCGGAGAACAGGAAGTTGGTCCCTGAGCCATCGGAGCGGTAGACCGGGATGACCGGGGCGTCGGGGAGCGGGAGCTTCGGATTGAGCTTCCTGATGCGCGGGTCGTTCCACTTGGTAATCTCGCCGAGATACATGGCCGCCAGGGTTTCGCCGTCGAGCACCAGCTGGCCAGCCTGCACACCCTTGACGTTCACCACCGGCACCACGCCGCCGATGATCATCGGGAACTGCACCAGGCCGGCTTCCGTCAGCTCCTCGGGCTTCAAGGGCATGTCCGAGGCGCCGAACGTGACGGTCTTCGCCTTGATCTGCTTGATGCCGCCACCGGAACCGATCGACTGATAGTTGAGTCCGACGCCGGTCTTCTGCCGGTACGCGTCGGCCCACTTTGAGTAGATGGGATAGGGGAAGGTCGCACCGGCGCCGGAAATGTCGACCGCCTGCGCCGTGCAGGCGAACGCGACGAGGCCAGTCACCGCCACCAGCATCCGCTTGGTATTGAACGATTTCATGATTCCACTCCTGGGCTTCCGGGAATTCTCACCTGCGCCGGCCAGGTCCGATCGAGCCCGGACACCGGTGGCGGCATTAGATGACAATGATGTGACGCTCTGATGACAGCCCTTCTGCGCGCCGCGAGGCGCACGGGTGACGTGTAGCGGCCACGTCCCTGTGACCGCGGCGCTAGTGTCGCCGCAGGAGGTTGCAGGCCCGTGACATGACATGAGGCTTGCTCCGCGGCGATCTCAAGCCGTATAAACGCGCACCGCTTCACCCCCTCAGCGAGCGCCGCCGATCCACAAAGTCTCCTAAGGTAATGTCGCAAGCCATTGAATTGACTAAGGCTCTCATCGCACGCCGCTCGGTCACCCCCGCCGACGAAGGCTGCCAGCAGCTCATGATCGAGCGCCTCGCGGCAGCGGGCTTCGCCATCGAGCAGTTGAGCTTTGGCAGCGTGGAGAATTTCTGGGCCCGGCGCGGCGCGGCGGGACCGGTGTTCTGCTTCGCCGGACACACCGACGTGGTGCCCACCGGTCCGCTCGAGGAGTGGCACAGCGATCCGTTTGCGGCACAGATCCGCGACGGCGTGCTGTACGGCCGCGGAGCGGCCGACATGAAGAGCGGGCTTGCGGCGATGGTCACCGCCACCGAGGAGTTCGTCGGGGCGCATCCGGATCACAAGGGGTCGATTGCATTTTTGATCACGAGTGATGAGGAGGGCCCGTCGGTCGATGGGACGCGCCGTGTGGCGCAACTCCTGCGCGAGCGCGGCGAGCGCCTCGATTGGTGCGTGGTGGGTGAGCCCTCGAGCGAAGCCTCGATCGGCGACACCGTCAAGGTGGGTCGTCGCGGCTCCTTGAGCGGCCGCCTCACTGTGCATGGCGTGCAGGGGCATGTCGCCTACCCGCAGCTCGCCGAGAACCCGGTGCATACGCTCGCGCCGGCGCTGACGGAACTCACCCGTCGCGAGTGGGATCAGGGGACCGAGCATTTCCAGCCGACCACCTTCCAGGTCTCCAACCTCAATGCGGGTACCGGTGCTCCGAACGTCATTCCAGGCGAACTCAAGGCGCGCTTCAACCTGCGCTACTCGCCGGTGCAGACGCTGGAGCAGCTCAAAACGACGGTCGAGGAAATCCTGCGCCGCCACGGCGTGCGCTACACGCTGGAGTGGTACGTGTCGGGGGAGCCGTTCTACACCCCGCCCGGCCTGCTGTGCGCGGTGGTGGGCGATGCCGTGGTGCAGGTCACCGGCGTGCGCCCGAAACTGTCTACCGGCGGAGGCACATCCGACGGACGCTTCATCGCGCCTCTCGGGGCGGAAGTGGTCGAGCTCGGCGTGGTGAACGCCTCGATCCACAAGGTCAACGAGTGCGTGCGGCTCGGGGACATCGATGCCCTGCACCGCATGTACGTCAACGTGCTGCGCAAGCTGCTCGCCTGAGATTCGCCGTCACGCCCAACCCACCCAGGATAAGCGCCCAGATCAGCACCCACGCCGGCATGGCGAGGCCGAGGAATCGCCAGTTGACCTCGCCGCACTCCCCGCTCCCGGTGAGCACCTTGCGGATGACCTGCCACAGCGGGGCGTACTTCAAGAGCACCGCGAGCGGCGCGCCACAGGAAGGCAGGGAACCGGGCGGCAGACTCTGCACATACAGGTGCCGGGCCGCCACTGCGAGGGTCGCCAGCGCGGCTACTGCTATCAGGAGCGCATATGCGTAGGCGCCGCGGCCGCGCGGGTTATGGATCGCCGCGGCGAGAAACACCACGCCCAGCAGCGCCATGCCGATGCGCTGAAAGATACACAGCGGGCAGGGATCCAGGCCCAGGTAGAACTGTGAGTACAGGGCGTACGCGAGCAGCGCCGCGCACACGGCAAAGCCTGCGAAATTGACCAGACGCCGCTCGGCTGGCACGCGCTTGCGGGGCCCCGGGACGGCTACGCGGACGGCGTGGCGGTGCCGGCGGCTCGGCCCTCGCGCAGCTGGCGCTCGACGTCATCGAGCGAGGTGTGGCGGATGTCCTTGCCGTGGACCATGTAAATGACGTACTCGCAGATGTTCTTGGCGTGATCGCCGATCCGCTCGAGCGCGCGCACCACCCACATGACATCCAGCGCACGACGGATGGTGCGCGGGTCTTCCATCATGAAGGTGATGCTCTGACGCTGGATCGCCTCGTATTCCTCGTCCACCACCCGGTCCTGCCGTGCCACGCGCAGCGCCGACTCCACGTCCATGCGCGCGAACGCATCGAGCGCGTCGTGCACCATCTCCGACACCACGCGGCCGAGATGCTTGATCTCACGGTACTTGTCGGCCGGGCGCTCCATGGTCGCGAGCCGCGAGGCGATGTAGCCGATCTTCTCGCCCTCGTCGCCGATGCGCTCCAGATCGGTGATGGTCTTGATGATCGCCACGATCACGCGCAGGTCGCCGGCTGCCGGGGCGCGCGTCGCGAGAATCTTGCTGCACTCCTCGTCGATGGCGATCTCCATGTTGTTCACCTGCTGGTCATTCAGGGCGACCGACTCACCGAGCAAGCTGTCGCCCTCCACCAGCGCGGTGATGGCTTTCTGCAGCTGCTGCTCGACGAAGCCGCCCATGCCGAGCACTTTGCTGCGCACGCGCTCGAGATCCTCGTTGAAGCGACGCGAGATGTGGTGACTGAGGTCGGCGGTTTCCATCAGTTGGCGTCTCCGGCTTCGCTCGTCGGCCTGCGCGCGGCAATGCGCGTGATGATAACGGAACTGCGGCTGACAGCCAGCGTGGCGCGCAATGCCAGCGGGATCGGCGCAAGGCCCGCCAGGAATTGCGCGGTCGCGGCCTGCCAGCTGAAGCCCGCGGCGCGCTCGGCGCACACACGCCGCTCCAGTCGCAGGGCCGAGCGTATCGCCTCGCTCAGGTCCTGGTGCAAGACCCCGGTCACATCCTGTTCGATGACATCGAGGGGCCCCGGCACCGGAAAGGCCGCCACCGGTACGCCGCAGGCGAGCGCCTCGATCATCGCCAGCCCGAAGGTGTCCGTGAGGCTCGGGAACACCAGCACCTCCGCCGTGGCCAGGCAGCGGGCGAGTTCCTCGCCGAAGCGGTAGCCGGTGAACACCGTGCCCGGATAGCGCGCCGCCAGGGCGTGGCGCTCGGGCCCGTCTCCGATCATGACCTTGGTGCCGGGCAGCCTGAGCCTGAGGAACGCGTCGAGATTCTTCTCGACGGCCAGCCGCCCCACGCAGGCCATGATGGGCCGCGGCAGGTGCGCGAGCTGCGGGTGCGGCGGCAGCGGCCGGAAAGTGCGCAGATCGACGCCGCGGCGCCAGCGGTGCAGCCGCGCGAAGCCGCGGGCGGACAGCTGGGCCTCAAGAGTGGCGCTGCTGACAAAGGTGCGCGTGGCGGCGGCGTGGAAGCGCTTCAGCCAGGCGTAGGTGGCGGCGAGCGGGATGGGCCAGCGGGCGCGCAGATACTCCGGATAGCGGGTGTGGTAGGAGGTCGTGAACGGCACGCCGCGCGCGCGGCAGTAGCGGCGCACAGCGAGCCCGAGCGGACCCTCGGTGGCGATATGGATCGCGTGCGGCCGGAACGCCCGCAGTTGGCGCGCCACATGCCCACCGGGCGACAGCGCCAGGCGGATCTCGGGATAGCTCGGGCACGGAATGCAGGTGAGGCCCTGGGGCGAGATCACGCGCACCTCGTGACCGAGCGCCGTCAGGGTCTCGGCGCTGCACTTGAGGGTGGTGACGACGCCGTTGGTCTGCGGCGCCCAGGCGTCGCTTGCGAGCGCAATCCTCACGCGACCTGAGCGACCAGGGGCCCGGCGCCCGCAGCGCGGCGCGCGGCGTGCGGCCAGCGCAGCAGCTGCAGCTCGCCCTGCTCACTCTCGATGAGGGCGGAACAGGACTCCACCCAGTCGCCGCTGTTGCCGTAGAGCGTGCCCTCGAGGTGGCGCAGGTTGGCGCGATGAATGTGCCCGCAGACGACGCCGTCGTAACCGTGCGTGCGCGCGTGCCGGGCGGCGAGCCGTTCGAACTGCTCGATGTAGCGCATGCTGGCTCCGATGCTGAGCTTGATACGCTCGGCGAGCGGCCAGTACGGCCTACCGAGCCCGCGGCGCACATTGTTCACGCGGTGGCTGACCATCACGGTCGCATCATGCAGGGCATCGCCCAGGCGCGTGAGCCAGCGCGGGCACGGCACCAGGCCATCGAACTGGTCGCCATGCAGCACCAGCAGCCGCTCACCGCGCGCGGTGCGATGCACCCACTCGCGGTGTACTTCGAACTGGCCCTGCAGCATTTGCGCCAGCATGGCGAGACTCGCGTCGTGGTTGCCCGGGATATAGATGAGTCGCGCGCCGGCGCGCTGCCGCGCCAGCAGCGTGCGCACCACCTGGGTATGCTCCGCCGTCCAGAATGCGCGCCGCGCGAGACTCAGCGCATCGACGATGTCGCCGACCAGCACGATGCGCTCGGCCTCGACGCCGTGCAGAAACTCGTTCAGCTCGCGCACGCGCGCGTGCCTGAACCCGAGGTGGAGGTCCGAGAGGAACAGGGTACGGGCGGTCGTCCTGCCGGTACGTGTGGGGTCGCCGTTTGCCATGGCGTTCTCTCATCCTCAGGCCCTCGAGAGCGTCCCTAGGGTCGTGCGGCAACGTGTCGGGTCTGTGACAGCGCGGCTAAGAGTTTCTTACGAATTAGGCGGTTGCGCTGCAGAGCTAACCCGTAGCACTAGTAGTCGCAGGGCGCGCCAGCGCTGCGATGCGCTCGGGCGGGAAATGACAGATGAAGGTGCTGCCGCTGCCGAGCGTGCTCTGCACTTCGAGCGTCGCTCCGTGGCGCTGCAGCACGTGCTTGACGATCGCGAGCCCGAGTCCCGAGCCCCCGGTGGCGCGCGAGCGCCCGGGATCGACGCGGTAGAAACGCTCGGTGAGACGCGGTATGTGCTCGGGCGGAATGCCCATCCCGGTGTCGCTCACCGCGAAATGCCCGCCGTCCTCATCCACCCACCAACGCATCTCGAGCGAGCCCTCGGCCGGGGTGAACTTGGCGGCGTTGTCGACCAGGTTGGAAAACGCCGAGTGGATCTCGGGCTCATCGCCAATCAGCCGCGCGTCGGAGTCGATGCGCACGCGCACCTCGCGCGGGTGGACCGCCCGCGCTACCGCGTCCTTGCGCAGCAGCGCGAGCAGCGCCGCCACATCGATCGGCTCACCGCCGACGATCTCGTCGGTTTCCTCGAGCCGCGACAGCTCGAGCAGATCGCGGATGATGGCGGTCATG
>Ga0208991_1000457_pt1 | contig 10203 bp, 13 predicted proteins | sample MedBloCAOM3_M2_FD_187855 | JGI IMG/M metagenome (GOLD analysis project Ga0208991, IMG submission 187855) | Forest soil microbial communities from El Dorado National Forest, California, USA - Mediterranean Blodgett CA OM3_M2 (SPAdes) (version 2) | ecosystem: Environmental > Terrestrial > Soil >...
GTGACTGCTGTGAAGGGCCAATGCGCATACGGCGACTTTCGTGGCTACTGGATTTCCCGCTCTTGTCCGCCGTAGCTCGACGAGCGAAGGCGGATGCGCGGGCGATGACGGGGAGATGTGTGGGTTTCAGAAGCTCTTGAATTCCTCCGTGCCGGCGGTCACGTCCGGCACCGGAAAGAAGCACAGCAGCACGAGCGGCTCGCTGCCGGTGTTGAGCGTCATGTGCTTCTCGCCGGCCGGAATGAGGACGAGCTCGCCCGGCTGGAGCGCGATCTCGCCGCTCTCGGCCCGGGTCGTGCCGGTGCCCGACAGCACATAGATCACCTCCTCGAAGTCGCGGTGCAGATGCGGCCCGCGCGAGGCGCCCGGCTGGGGCACCGGGATGGTCGCGATCCGCACCGAGCAGCGCGAGCCGATCTCGCCCGAGACCGGCTCCAACGAGACGCGCCCCGGCAGCCCGAGGCGCTTCGCTTCCGATTGCTTGATCAGTCTTGCCATGTCGTTTCCGCCCCGAGAGCCATCAGCTCGCATGACGCAAATGCTTGATCTCGGCCGGGCCGCCCTGGACCGCATCGAGCTGGCGGAAAATGTCCGTCGCTTCCTTGGCGATCGCCTCGGCGATGTCGGTCAGCATGCGGGCACCCTTGTCGGCGGTGGCGTGCTGCGGGCTGCCGAACCAGCCGGTCGGTGCGATCGAGCGGATGTCGGTGAGCACCGGCTGGTAGCTGCGGGTGCGGCGGAGCTTGTCCATCTTGTGACCATGCGAGTGGTCGGACGAATAGTCGATGCGGTCGAGATGGACCAGGTCCGGCCGATAGGCGAGGACGGCGAGCGCCTCGATCTCGCCCCCATGGGTGAGGCCGTTGCAGGTCTTGCCGTAAAGCTCCTCGGCGACGTAGCAGGCCTGCACGGTGAGCACCGTCATGCCGTGGTCGCGGTGCAGCGACTCCGCCGCGATCGCCAGCGAGGGAATGTTGCCCTCGTGCCAGTTGAGGATCAGGAGATATCTGGCGCCGTGGCGCGCGGTCGACACGCAGGTCTCGGTCGTCACCCGCATGTAGGTGTCGGGCGTGAGTGAGATCGTGCCTTCGAACGGCATATGCATCGGGGTGACGCCGAAGGGCGTCGCCGGCAGCACGAGCCCGTCCATGCGCTCGGCGACCGCATGGCCGATCACGTTCGACGCGAAGGTGTCGGTGCCGGTCGGCAGATGCGGGCCATGCTGCTCGACGCTGCCGGCCGGCAGGATCACCAGCGGGTTCTTCTTGAACTGCGCCGCGATCTCCGGCTGCGTGAGATCGACGAAATAGCGGCTAGGCAACATGGACTTTCCTCTCCGTGAGCCGCTTGCGGGCGTCCTCGATCACCTCGGCGATGCGCACGCTCTGCCCGTGGCGATCGATCGACCGCAAGGCCGCATAGACGATCGCGACCGCCACGTTGCCGTTGCGCGCATTGAGCAGGTTCTGGCGGCCGGTGACGCAGCTCTCGGCGAACAGCTCGAGCTCGGCCCGGAACATGTCGCTTTCCGGAACCTTGAGCTCCTCGCGCTTGCCATAGCCGTCCTTGCCGCGCTGGATGTAGAGCGTGGATGTCAGATGCAGCTTGTCGGGCGTGTCCCAGGTGCCGAAGTCGATCTCGTAATGCATCAGGCCTTTCGATCCGAACACCCGCACCGCGAAGATTCCGGGCGAGGTCCAGCACGAGCCGACATAGCCGATCTTGCCGTCGGCGAAGCGCAACAGCGTCATCGACTGGTCATCGACCTCGGCGCCGACCGGCGAGAGCTTCGAGGCCATCGCGCTCGCCTCGACGACCTCGCCGCCGAGATAATGCAGCACGTCGAACTGGTGGATCGCGAGCTGCGAGAGCGGGCCGCCGGGCGCCTTCGCGCTGTACCAGCGCCAGGTCGAGGGCGTGAGCTCGAGCGCGCGCTCGTTGGAGAAATTCGCCTCCATGAAGGCGACGCGGCCGAGCTCGCCGGAGTCGATCGCCTCGCGCATGGTCCGGATGCCGGCCATCAGCCGGGCGCTGTGGCCCACCGTGACGGTGACACCATGCCGGTGCTCGAGCGCCTCGATCTCGAGCCCCTCCTCGAGCGTGCTCGCGATCGGTTTCTCGGTGTAGACGTGCTTTCCGGCGCGCGCGACCTCGATCGCGACCGGCAGATGCTGCTCGTTGGGCACCGTGAGGATGACGCCCTTGATTTCGGGATCGGCGAGCATCGTGCGCAGATCGCGCGCCGCCGGGACGCCGAGCTCCTGCTGGAAGGCCGCGCGCTTCTCCTCGGAACGGCTGAAGCCGGACACGATCCTGAGCTTGTCGGATTTCTGGCTCGCCCGCGTCAGGACCTTGGCCCAGCGGCCGAGACCGACGATCCCGACCTTCACCGCATCTGTCATGAATGCCTCGTTGTTGTGGGCGAATGGCGATTGGCGAATAGCGAGTAGCAAATAGGACAGCTTCGATCCACTCGCTATTCGCTATTCGCCATTCGCGCTATTTCAAAGGCACCACCGCCGTGACGTCGATCTCCACCATCATGCCGGGCCACGCCAGCTGGCTGATATTGAGGAGCGTGTGGGCCGGCAGCGGATTGGCGCCGAAGGCTTCGACCCGGCATTTGCCGTAGTCGGGCTGATAGCGGGCATCGGTGATGTAGGTGACCATCTTGGCCACGTCGCCGAGCGTCGCGCCCTGTTTCTCCAGAAGCCGCTTGATCTTGTCATAGGCATATTGGCATTGGCCCATGAAGTCACCCTTGTGCAGGATGTCGCCGCCCTTGCCGTTCTCGTCCTCAGCCCCGACCCCGGCCAGGAAGATCATCTTGCCCGGACCGGTGACCGTGACCGCCTCAGAGAAGCGGCCCTTGGTCCATTCGCTGTAGTTGAAGTGCTTTTTTTCCAGCGCCTGCGCCGACGCGGTGGTCGCCGCCGCCGTCAGCCAAACGAGCGCCACGCCTACCGTCGCGAGCCGTTGCAGCATGTCACACTCCTGCGGATATGGTTGGACCCCGCGCATTCTACTTGGTCCGGATGCCTCCGTCTGCGCGCTAAAGCGCCTCGATCTCGCGCCATAATGCATCGCTCACCGCCAGCCCTTCGCGCGCCGCCTTGCGCCGCGCGGCGAGCCGTCGCGTTCCGGGCAGGCGCGCGCCCGGCTGCGATTCAATCGAAGCGATCAGCACGCCGAAACGCTCGACCGAGCCGCCGAAAGCGGCTGGATCGACCGCGATGATGAGCTGCCCGGTGCCGGGCGGCGGACCTTCGGCGTCGAGAAACGACGAGGCCTCGGCGGCGAAATTCGCCCCGGTGAGACCGGCGGCGAGCAATTCCACCATCAGGGCCAGCGCCGTGCCCTTGGCGTCGCCCACGGGGAGCATCGTGCCGGCGAGGGCGGCGTCCGGATCGGTGGTCGGCTGGCCGGCGCCATCGAGCGCCCAGCCTGGCGGAATGCGCTCGCCTTTCTGCTTGGCGGCCAGGATATTGCCGCGCGCCACTTTGGACAGCGCGAGATCGACGACCACGGGAGGGCGGCCGGGCAGGGGACACGCGAAGGCGATCGGATTGGTGCCGAACACCGGGATCGATCCGCCCCATGGCGCGATCGCGGCGGGCGTATTGGCGAACATCACGGCGACCAGGCCCTGCTCGGCCAGGCGCTCCACCGGATGGCCGGCGGCGCCGCAGTGATGCGAGCGCCGGATCGCCGCGCCAGCGATGCCGGCTGCGCGCGCCATCCCGGGCAACAGCGCGACCGCCGCATCGAGCGCCGGATACGCAAAGCCGTTCCTGGCGTCGATCATCGCGGCGCCCGGCCGCGGCCGCTCGATCGCCGGGACCGCAAGCCCGTCGACCTTTCCGATCTTGGCCTGGGCCGCATAGCTCGGCACGCGCGACAGGCCGTGGCCCTTGAGTCCGTCGGCTTCCGCCGCCACCAGGGCGCGGGCGACGCAAACCGCATTGTCGCGACTCGTCCGGCAGCGCGTCAGCGCGTCGGCGACAAGATTTTCGGCCTGGGCCAGGGTCAGGGTCGGCATCGCGGTGCTCAGTGCATGAGGGCGAGGCCGGCCGTCACCACCACGAGGATCACCAGGGTGGTGGCGCCGACCGTCGCGATGTGCCGCCAGCCGAGCGTTCCGACCGCGGCGATCGAGGTGCCGAGCCCGAGCGCCGCGATCGCGATCAGGAGCCCGCCGGTCGAAGCCATGACCAGGACCGTCTTTACCGCGGCGTAGAGCGGCGCCACGGCGTCGATCGACGGCAGGACGCTGTTGACCATGCACAACGCAAGAAACACGAAGGCGAAGACCGGCACCGGCACGCGCGCCGCGCTGGCGGCCGCGCCTTTGCGCGCGAACCACCAGCCGGTCGCGAGCACGACCGGCAAGAGCAGGAACACGCGGAACAGCTTGACGATGACGGCGGCATTGCCGGCGGTGTCGGACACCGCATAGCCGGCGCCGACCACCTGCGCGACGTCATGGATGGTCGCCCCGAGCATGACCCCGGTCAGCTGGTCGCCCAATCCGAGCGCGGCGCAGAGCGGCGGATAGGTGACGATCGCCAGCGTGGCGAGCGCATTGACGGCCACCACCACGAATACGACGTCGGTGTCCTTGCCGGCGTAATCCGGCAGCACGGCGGAGGTCGCCAGCGTCGCCGAGGCGCCGCAGACGGCGGTCCCGACGCCGGCCAACGCTCCATAGGGCGCGGTGAGGCCGACGAGGCGGGCGAAGGCGAATCCTGCCGCGATGGTGACGACCATCGAGACGACGACCAGGATGCCGGTTGCCAGTCCGAGCGCCACGATGTCGCCGAGCGCGATGCGCAGCCCGAGCAGCGCGACCGCCCAGCGCAACAACTGCTTGATGCAGAACACGAGGCCGGGCAGAAAAACCGGTCGCGCGGCGACCCGGTTGAGCGAGATGCCAATCAGCAAAGCGAGCACCATCGCCGGGATCGGCACGATGCGTGCGACCAAAGGGCCGCCCGCGACCGCCACGACCGCGACAGTGCCCGACAGCACGAAACCCGGCGCGAGCCGACGCAACGCGGCCGTCATGGCCGGGGCCGTAGACACGGAGGCGTCGGCCATCTGGGTTTCCGCTGCTCGGACTTGCTCCGGAACTGATACCTGCTCGCCGTCGAAAATGCGACCGAATATGAAAACGCGGCCGCTCAGGCGCTGCGATAGAGCTTGGTCAAGGAGAATTCGCGGTGACCGAGCGCCTCGGCGGCGGTGAGGCGGCCATCGGCAGTGCGCAGCACCATGTCGATCAGGGCGTCGCCGGCCTCCGGGATGGTCATCTCGCGGCGCAGGATGCCGGAGACGTCGACGTCGACATGCTCCGACATGGTGCGGATCGTGCGCGGGTTGCCGCTGATCTTGATCACCGGCACGATCGGGTTGCCGATCACGTTGCCCTGGCCGGTCGGGAAGGTGTGCACCGCATAGCCGGCCGCCGCCATCAGGGTCACGCATTCGGCCGCGGCCGAGGACGTGTCCATGTAATAGAGCCCGGGGCCTTTCTTCGGCGCCTCGGCGGGCTCCAGCACATCGATATAGGTGCACTTGCGGCCGATCTTCTCGAGATTGCCGAGCGCCTTTTCCTCGATGGTGGTGAGGCCGCCCGCGATATTTCCCTTGGTGGGTTGGGATTCCGACAGGTCATCGGTCTTGTGCGCCTGGATGACCTCGTCCTCGTAGGCCTTCCAAACCTTGTACCATTTCTCGCCGATTTTCGGTTCGGCCGCGCGCGCCCTGGCGAGATGCTCCGCGCCGGTGATCTCCGAGGTCTCGCCGAAAACGCCGTAGATGCCCTTCGGGATCAGCTTGTCATACATGTTGCCGACGGTCGGGCAGGAGGCGAGCCCGGTCGTGGTGTCGCTCTCGCCGCATTTGGTCGACACCCAGAGCTCGGAAATGTCGCAGTCCTCCTTCTTCAATTCGGAGGCCCACTGCAGATAGTCCTTGGCCACCCGCGACGCCTTGGCGACCGTCATGATGTCGCCGGTGCCCTCGATGCCGAAGCCGGTCACCGGCTTGCCGGTCTTCTTGATGCCGTCGACCACGCGCTTGGTCCAGCCGTCCTCGATGCCGATCACCACGACGGCGGCGACGTTCGGGTTGGCGCCGGTGCCGATCAGGGTGCGGAAGAAGGTCTCGAGATCCTCGCCGAATTGCAGCCGCCCATAGGCGTGCGGGATCGCGAGCGTGCCCTTGATGTTGTTCGCCACCGACTCGCAGGCGGAGTTGGAGAGATCGTCCAGCGGCAGGATGACCACATGGTTGCGCACCCCGACGCGGCCATTCTCGCGCCGCCAGCCGGAGAACCTCATGTTCGACTTGCCGGACCGACCGCGGGACTTGCCGTTGCGTTTACCGTTGCTGGCCATGGCTCACCACCGCTTGGTCTTGAGATTGTGGACGTGCACGTGCTCGCCCTTCCTGATGTCGGCGACGGTCTTGCCGATGTCCTGGCCGTATTTCATGACCGTGTCGCCCTTCTTGATGTCGACGAGCGCGATCTTGTGACCGATCGGCACGTTCATCCTGGATTTGAGGCGGAAGGAGGAATTGTTGGCCGTGACCACGCAGGTCATGTTGGTGCCGGCCTTGAGGCCTTCGACCACCACGACGCCGACCGTGTCCTTCTTGTTGTGCACCAACAGGTGTGGGGCCGTCATGTCTCCTCCAATGCGATGGACCACGCAATTAAAGTCTTCTATGAGACATAAGAGACCGGAGTCAACGCAAGGATCGGCCCGCCAGAACGGGCCCGCTGCGACGGCGCGTCCCTTGACCGGGCCGGCCAAAATGCTTCGCTCCCGGGCAAGCCAGCAGCAAAAGGTGAACCCCCATGGCGCCGTATAAATCCCGTTCCTCCTTGATCGCCGCCGCGTTGGCGACCGCCATTGCGACCCTCGGTGCAGCCTCCGCGGGCGCCGAGACCAGGACCATCCGCATCGCCAAGCAGTTCGGCATCTCCTATCTTCCGCTGACCGTGATGGAGGAGAAGAAATTCCTGGAGGAGCGCGGCAAGAGCCTCGGGATCGACATCAAGACCGAATGGGTGCAGTTCGTCAGCGGCGCGCCGATGAACGAGGCCATCATCTCGGGTAACCTCGACTTCGCCTCGGGCGGCGTCGGCCCGCTGCTCACGATCTGGGGCAAGACGCGCGGCAATATCGGCGTCAAAGGCGTCGCCGCGATCAACGCGATGCCGCTCTATCTCAATTCCATTGACCCCAAGGTCAAGACGATCAAGGATTTCACCGAAAAGGACCGCATCGCGCTGCCGGCCGTCAAAGTGTCGATCCAGGCAGTCACGCTGCAGATGGCGGCCGAGAAGGTTTTTGGACTTGGCCAGCAGAACAAGCTCGACAATCTTACGGTCTCGCTCAGCCATCCCGATGGCATGACCAACATGATGAGCGGCAGATCGGAGATCACCGCTCATTTCACCTCGGCACCGTTCATGTACCAGGAGCTAGAAGACAGCCGCGTGCACAAGGTGCTCGACAGCTACGAGGTACTGGACGGGCCGCACACATTCAACGCGGTGTGGGCCTCGAGCAAGCTCTACGACGAGAACCGCAAGGTGATCGACGCGTTCCTCGCCGCGCTGGAGGACGCGCTCAAGCTGATCAATTCGGACCCGGCGGGCGCGGCCGCGCTCTGGATCAAGGCCGAGAACTCGAAGCTCCCGCTGGCGACGGCGGAGAAGATCATCCGGCTCCCCGAGAACGAATGGACCGACGTGCCGAAGAAGATCATGGCCTATGCCGATTTCATGCACCGCACCGGAGCGCTGCCGGTCGAGCCGAAGAACTGGCAGGAGGTCTTCTTCGAGGGTATTCACAAGCGGCCGGGGAGCTGACCCTATACGTCATTGCCCGCGAAGGCGGGCAATCCAGCGCGTTTTCAGTGATGGGTTACGGCGCTTCGCGCCTAACCCATCCTACGTTCAGCGCTTGTGAGAGGTGACAAGGAGAAGCGACTTCGGTGGCAAAGGATGAGACGAACCTGCACGTCGACGTTTGGCGCGGCACCGACACCGGCGCGTTCCAGGCCTTCGATGTGCCGCGCCGCCTCAATCAGACCGTGCTCGACGTCGTCACCGAGATCCAGCGCGACCAGGACCCCACGCTCTCATATCGCTTCGCCTGCCGGGTCGGCATGTGCGGCTCCTGCGCCATGGTGGTGAACGGCCGGCCGCGCTGGACCTGCCGCACGCGCGTATCGGAAGTCGCGGGCCCCGACGGCGCGCTGCGGCTCGAGCCGCTGCGCAATTTCACCGTGGTCAAGGATCTGGCGGTCGAGATGACGCGGTTCTTCGACAAATGGGAGAAAGCGCACGGTTATTTCGAGCCGGGCGCGCGGGCGGGGCAGGATTTCGCGGTGGTGCCGCCCGCGACGGCCGAACGCCGCGCCGCCGACGCGGCGATCGAATGCATCGGCTGCGGGATCTGCTATTCGGCCTGCGACGTCGTGGCCTGGGACAAGGATTACCTGGGGCCTGCCGCGCTTAACCGCGCCTGGACGCTGGTCAACGACGTGCGCGATGCCGGGCACGATGCGCGGCTGGCGGCGGTGTCGGGCGATTCCGGCTGCCAGGCCTGCCATACGCATATGAGCTGCACCTCGTTCTGCCCCAAGGCGCTCGCGCCGACCTATTCGATCGCCGGCCTCAAGCGCGCGATGTTCTGGCATGCGCTAAAGGGCGTCCGATGACCCCGCTGCTGTTCTTCGCCCAGCGCCTGAGCGCGGCGATTTTGGCCTTCGCCGTGGCGGTGCATCTCGCGACCATTCTGTATGCGGTGCGCGGCGGGCTGACGGCGGGCGAGATCCTCGGGCGCACCCACGACAACCTGGCCTTCTTCGCCTTTTACGCGGTGTTCGTCGTTGCGGTCGCGGTCCATGCCCCGATCGGGCTGCGCAATGTCGTGCGCGAATGGACGCCCTGGCGCGGGGCTACGCTCGACGCGGCGCTGGCGGGTTTCGCGCTGTGCCTGCTCGCGCTCGGCTTGCGCGCTGTGTTCGCGGTCTACGCCGCATGATGCGCGCCTCGCACACGCAACCCGGTTTTCTGGCGGCGCTGCTGCATCGCCTGTCGGGCATCGCGCTCGCGATCTTCCTGCCGCTGCATTTCCTGGCGCTGGCGACCGCACTCGACGGCGCCGCCGCCTTCGACAGCTTCCTGGCGGCCACCAACACGCCTTTCGTCAAGCTGACCGAGGGTGCGCTGGTCGTGGCGCTGGCGACTCATATGAGCCTGGGGCTGCGCGTCCTCGCGATCGAATTCCTGAACATTCGCGAGCGCACGGTCGCGGTGCTCTCGGGCTGCGCGGCCGCGGTGTTCGCCGTCGGGCTCGCCTTCCTGCTCAACGCCGGGTGACGGTCACACGATCCGGATGAAGGGCCGTTCCGCGGTCGGGTCGACCTCGACCAGCGCGCCGTTCGGAATCGCCTGCGTGATGTCCTGGTCGAAGCCCGAGATCATCGTGAAGCCGGCGAGCGCGGCGCCTTGCACCATGATCGGGTTGATCGCGTTCAGGACGAGCGCCGCGGGCACGATGCCGCGCGCCTTCATGTCGTGCAGCATCCAGGCGGTGGCGACGCCGCCCTTGGCGGCATCGAGCACCAGCACGCGGCCGACGTAATTCTCGCCGGCAAGCTTGTGCTGCGGGCGCGAGAACACGCCGCGGATGCGGTCGAGGTCGTAGCGGGCCGAGAAGCCGTCCTTGGCGACCAGCGCCGGCGCCCGCACCTTGGCGCCCATGCCGGCCGCCGCATGGAAGATCCGGCTCATGCGCCGATCCTCCCGCCCGCGCAGGCGGCCGCCACGCAGGCTTCCATCGACAGGAGCGCCGGCCGGTAACCGTAGCCGCCGATGATGTTGGTGAGCTTCGCCGAATTGGTGGCGAGGCGTTTCCAGCCGTTGGCCTCGGCCATCTCGCGGGCATAGCTTTGGTAGAAGCACATGCCCGACAGCACCGTGCCGCCCGCCGCCTCGATGCGCGCGGTGAGCCCCATGCGGTCGGCGTCGGGCTTGACCTGCGGGCTGGTGACGGCGAGCAGCGGGATGTCGGCGCGCCGGCCGTCGAGCAGGCCGGCCAGCTGCCGCATCTCGACCAGGCTGAGCTGCGGCGCCGAGAACACCACGAGGTCGACCTGGTCGACCTGCTGCGCATAGGCGGC
>Ga0208991_1000458_pt1 | contig 10197 bp, 8 predicted proteins | sample MedBloCAOM3_M2_FD_187855 | JGI IMG/M metagenome (GOLD analysis project Ga0208991, IMG submission 187855) | Forest soil microbial communities from El Dorado National Forest, California, USA - Mediterranean Blodgett CA OM3_M2 (SPAdes) (version 2) | ecosystem: Environmental > Terrestrial > Soil >...
ACAATACGATGTGCTCGTTGCCCCCGCCGAAGGCGGTCGACGCCATCGGAATGCTCTCGCGCATGCCGGCCGCGGCCCATTGGCGATAAAACGACATATGCGTGCCGCCGACGAGCGCCGACCATACGAAATCCGGCTTCGCCGCCTGGATCTTGGAGACGGTGGAGCCGAAATTCGTGACGTCGAGCGGGAAGAAGTCGATCGATGGAACTTCGCCATCGTTCTCGGTGACGTATTTCTTTACCCACTTCGAGGTGATCTGGCCGTAATTGTAATCGGCTGCGATGACATAGACCTTCTTGCCCCATTTCTTCATGGCGTAACGCACGAGCTTTTCCACGGTCTGCGCCGGGGTCACGCCGGTGTCGAATTGGTTGCGGTCGCAGACGCCGCCTTCGTATTCCGTATTGTAGAAATACAGCGTCTTGAAGCGGTCGAGCACCGGCCGAATGACCTCACGCGAGGCCGAGGTGATGCCACCTTGCACGACGGCCACCTTGTCCTTGAGCGCCGCCTGCTGGGCGAATTGCGCGTAGAGCTGCATGTTCGACTGCGTATCATAGCTGATTAGCTTGATCCGCCGGCCAAGCAGACCGCCGGCCGCATTGGCTTCCTCGACGGCAAATGTCAGCGCATCGACCATCGGTTTGCCGTAGATGTCGAGCCCGCCCGAGAGATCATGGATGCTTGCGACGTTGATCGGATCTTCCGCCCAGGCGTTGGGACCGAACATGCTGGCAGCAACGGTGGCGGTGGTACCCTGTAAGAATCTTCTGCGATCGACCTTCATTGCAGTATTCCTCCTCGTTGTTGCCGATACGTCATGAGACCAGGTATTTTTTCAAAATCGACGCGCCCATCGTATATTTTGGATCGACCATGTTTCCGAGCCGGATGCGTCCGGCCTGACTGAGGAGCATGTAAGCATCGATCTCATCGAAGCCGTAGTCCGCGCTCATCCAGCGCACGAGTTCGCGATAGGCGATGCGTGCCGCATCTTCCAGCGGCCGGGCGCTGCCGATCGTCATCAGAAAGTTTTGCGTCTCAAGCCGCGGCCACGCGAAGCTCCAGTTCTTGATGACGTCGATCTGCAGGGTGACGGTGGCGCGTTGTTCGATCGCGACCCCCGACAACTCGCCGTCGCCCTGCGTGGCATGGCAATCGCCGACGTAGAGAAGCCCGCCTTTGGTATGCACCGGAAAGTAAAGGATCGCGCCCGGAGACACATCGGGCAAATCCATGTTGCCGCCGTGGTAGTCCGGTTGCAGCGACGAGATCGCCTCGATCTCGGGCGAAACCCCGATCGTGCCGATGAACGGCTCATAGGGGAGGATGATCTTTTCGCTCCAGCGCACGCCGTTTTTGTCGACGTGCATTTTCCTCACCCGCTCCGGCAGCGGCGGATTGAGCATTGCGGTAGAGGCGGTCCCGACCAGGCCGCCGAATTCCGGGATGATACACGTGGTGCCTGCGGGCTGCGCGCCCCGTGTCTCCACGGCATGAATGTGGACGGCCAGGCAATCGCCCTTCTCCACGCCGTTGACGGCAACCGGGCCACATTGCGGATTGAGAAAGGGAAACCGCAATTTTGCGGTCGGACTGTCCTGCTCGCTGGTGATGACGCCGCCGAAGGCGTCTTCCGTCTCCACCACGACGACGTCGCCGGGATTGATCGTGAGTACCGGCTTGGCATAGGGCCCGTAGACATAGTGGAAGTCGCCTTGCGTTGCGATGGAGAGCTCGTGGCGCTTCCCGGGCTGACCTTTGACAAGGCCGCGCTTCGCCATAATCGAGGTCTTGAGCCAGGGATCGTTGATCATCGCGATATCCTCATATTGTCAAAGCATGGGATGGCGGCGGTGCCATTCGGTGACGCGCTGGAACGCTTCGCCGGCGGCCATGAATTTCCGCGCCAAGATCGGTGGCAATGCGCAGGGCGTCCTGGAAACCTTCGCCGCCGCGGCATCGATGCCCTCGCTGGACCAGCGCCGATCGACACCGATGCGTGTTCCCCGCAAGTTGCCATTCAAGTTTGTCAGATAACCAGGTACCGGCTCCAGCACGGCCGTCGGATCTTTCGGATCCGCTCCGGCGATCGCGCCCAGTATCGCGCCGCAATCCACGGCACTTCGCGCCATCGGCCCGATGTGATCCAGCGTCGCGGCGAGTTCGAAGACGCCGTAGCGGCTGACCCGCCCCCCAGGTCGGCTTCAGGCCGGTCACACCGTTGGCGGCTGACGGAAAGCGGATCGATCCGCCGGTGTCGGATCCCAGGGAACCGTAACAAAGTCCTGCGGCCGTCGCGACGCCGGAGCCGCCTGAGGATGCGCCCGGCCAGAGCGTCGCATCCCACGGGTTGCGCGGTGGATCGATGTCCGGGTGATGGTCGGCGTAGGCCCCTTCCGTCAGTTGCAGCTTGCCGAGAATGACCGCACCGGCCTCTTTCAGCCTGGTGACGACAGTCGCATCTTCGCCGGGACGATTATTGCGATAAATCTTCATGCCCGCTGCGGTTGGCGCATCCTGGGTCCAGCACAGGTCCTTGACGGCGATCGGCACGCCATGAAGCGGCCCCCTCACCTTACCTTTTGCGATTTCCTTGTCGGCGGCGTCCGCCTGCTCCAGTGCCGACGAGCCCATGACATGCGCGTAGCTTTTCAGCTTGCCATCGAGGCGTGCGATGCGATCCAGCTGGGCTTGCGTTGCCTCCACAGCAGACAAATCGCGTTTCTGAATGCGTTGCCCAACTTCGACCAGTTCACAGTGGTGCAGATCGCGCGCCGGCATCAGAGAGTCGCCTCGTTCCGGTTCTAGCTCAGCTTCCAGTCGCCGCCGGCTTCGATCGCCGAAGCAAGCTGTATCAATGTCGTTTCCTCGAAATGGCGCCCGACCATCATCAAGCCGACCGGCAAGCCATTGACACGGCCGCATGGCACGGTGATGGCAGGATGCCCGGACACGTCGAACGAGCAGGTATTGGCCTGCATGTTGAGGGCGGTATCGATCGCGGTGCCAAGCGGCGCGTCGGCCGGCGGTATAGACGTTGCCGTGAATGGAATCGTCGGCATCGCCAGCACGTCGAACTTTTCGAGCGCCTCGTCGTAGGCGCGACGCAGCAACACCCGCAGATTCTGCGCCTTCGAATGATAGCGTCCGTGATAATTGCGATGCATGTATTCGCCGAGCATGAGCACCAGTTTCACGGTGGGCGAGACGTCGTTGATCCGCGTTCCCATGCCGCGGGCAAAGGCTTCCTGCATTGAAAGCGGATAGTAGCCCTGGATGTTGTTACCGACGCCATGTCCCTTCAGCATCATCTCGGCCGCGCCTTCCAGGATGATTCCGCTCCAGACATGCGGTCCGTCGAGATGCCAGGGCACCGAGATTTCCTCGCTTTCGACGCCGGCCCTTCCCAGTGACGCTATCGCCTGCCGCACCTTGGCATCGACAGCGGGATCGCTTTCGGGGTGACCAAATCCTTCACGCAGGATGCCGACGCGCAATCCCTTTGCCGGCTTGCCGAGCGCGGCCATGTAGTCGCCGGTGCGAGCTGCGATCGTTCGCGTATCCCAACCGTCATGGCCCGCGATGACCGTCAGCAGCCGTGCGACGTCTTCGACGGTTGCGCCCATCGGGCCGCAGTGGTCGACGGAATAACTGATCGGCATCGAGCCGGTGGTCGGCACGAGCCCCCAGGTCGGCTTCAAGCCATAAATACCGCACCAACTTGACGGCGTACGGATCGACCCGCCCTGGTCTCCGCCGAGAGCCATCGGCACTTCGCCGGCCGCCACGAGGGCGGCACTTCCGCCCGATGAACCGCCGGCACTGTGGGCGACGTTATGCGGATTGCGTATCACTCCGCTCGCACATGTGTGGCTTGCCCCCGAGAAGCAGAGATCTTCGCAGGCCGCCTTGCCGGCGATGGTACCTCCGGCTTCAAGAATCCGCGTCACCACAGTAGCATCGAGTTCCGGGACATAACCCTCAAGCAACGCCGAGCCGTTCATCATCGGGACGCCTGCTACGCAGATGTTGTCCTTGATTGCGATCTTCTTGCCGCTCAGCAGACCTTGTCCGCCGGCATGGATATTCGTCTTCCAGTACCAGGCGCCGTACGGATTATCCGATGCCGAAGGCCGGTATCCCGGAGATCGCGGCGCAATCGGCGCCAAGGCGGGCGGCACCAATTCGTCAAGCCGGCCGTACGAGGCCAACGGTCCTTTGAAGGCCTGCTGAAAGGCCGCAACTTCGCCAGCCGTGAGAACGAGACCGAAATCAGATCCAAGATTATCGATTTGCTCCAATGTCGGAAGGCGAACTGCCATGCTTCACCCACCTATTCTGTTTTGAAAGATAAACGAAAAAAGCCATCCGCGGCCCGAAAAGGCCCCGAATGGCATCAATGCCGCTGCTATCAATAGTCGCGTGGGCTTACGTTGCAGAACGAAACTTCAGAGGTCGTCACTCAGACATCATCGGCTGCGCAAGAACTCTTTCGCAATGCACGCATTCACGTACGAAGTTATTGTGTCTTAGCGTCGCCAACCTTGTCAATGCGACGTCGGCACCTTTTTTATGCATAGGATAGCACAAATGACGCGCAGTGCTGATTGATGATACAAGGTGACGGATCGACCTTCTTACGATGAGATCATTGCCGCACAGCTCCTGAGCTCCTTATGCAAAAGCCATCCATCCCTCTCGGCCTCGTATTTTCCCAATCGGGACCTTACGCGATGATGGCGGGCGAGATGCTGAAGAGCGCGGTGATGGCGATCGACGAAATCAATCAAAGCGACGCGTTCGATTTCGCTTTCGTCCCCCATCTGCGCGATCCCGGCGGCGTTGTCTCCGCTTATCATACCGCGTGCGCCGATTTAATTCGCGACGAACACGTCGATCATATCGTCGGTTGTTATACGTCGGCCTCGCGCAAGCAGGTGATTCCGATTGTCGAGCGCACCGAACGGCTGCTCTGGCATCCGGCACGATACGAAGGGTTTGAAAGCAGCGACAACGTCATTTATGTCGGGGCCGCGCCCAATCAACACGTCGTGCCTTTGGTGCGATATATGCTGGATCACATCTCCGGCGACGTGTTTTGCATCGGGTCCAACTATGTCTGGACATGGGAAACCAACAGGGTCATTCGTGAAATCGTGACGAGCGCGGGCGGCCGCATCCTCGCTGAACGTCTGCTGGAGCTCGGCGAAACCGCGGTGGACCACATCGTCAAGGAGATCATCGACCGAAAGCCACCGGTTGTATTCAACACGCTTGTCGGTGAATCCAGCTACTCTTTCATGCGCGCGCTCCATGCGGCGACGACGCGCGCCGGACTCATGATCCCCATGCTAAGCTGCAGCCTGTGCGAGCCCGAGCTCAAGCTGATCGGATCAGCGGCCTCTGTTGGATGCCTCGCATCATCTGCTTATTTCGAGAGCATCGAGGGATCTGAAAATCACGCTTTTGTTGCGCGGTGGAAGGCCCGCCACGGCGCGGACAGCACTCCCTCCGTCGATGGACAATCAACTTATGTCTGCGTGATGCTGCTTGCCCGCGCCATCTGCCGGGCAGGCTCGGCGGATGTCGGGGCTGTCCGGCACGCTGCCGCAAATCATCGCTATGATTCTCCGCAGGGCCCGGTTTGGGTCGATCCCGACAATAATCACTGCTTCCTGACGCCCCGCTTGGCACGCTCTGTGCCTGGATGCCAGTTCAAGATCTTCTGGGAAGCGGATGCCCCTGAACGCCCCGATCCCTATCTTTCGAACCTCGATCTGACAGCGATTGGCACAAGGCCGGAAAAGAGCAATGATGCGATATCGAAGCGGTCAAACCATCTGCGTGTCGTGAAATGACAAGGCCATCGCCTTTCTCCGTCCGCGGCCGTCGCGCTCTCATGGTGATGAGAGATGAGCGCGAAATCTCCATCGTGCGCCGCCAGCTCAACCGCCTGGGCATGACGATTTCAGAACATGATCCAGCCGAGGCGCCGCCGGACGAACCCGTTGACGTCATCGTGATGGACGCCGACACCATTCCCATCAAGTCCGATCTGGCCACGCTGTGGAAGGTTGGCGCCCCGATCATCGCGCTGATCGGAACGGAGACGCCCAGCCGGTTGAAGTGGCTGCTCGACCTGCAGCCAGCATCGTTTCTCATCAAACCGCTGCGCTCGGCCGGACTCTATACCGCACTGGTTGTTGCGTTCGATTCCGCGCAACGGAAAATTGATGAAGCCGCCTATATCGAAAGACTGGAAGACCGCATTCGTTCCCGACGCGTTGTCTTCGCCGCGGTTCTGCAGGTTATGCGCGGTCATGATCTCTCCGAAGCGGACGCGTTTACGCTGATCCGGCAGACCGCGATGCGGCACCGCACGACGATCGAGCAATTGAGTGCGGAAATCATAGCGGTCGGTGGAATGCCGAACCGGACCACGCGAACCGCGTAATATCAGATCGTCTCCAATATTTGCGCGTATTCTGATCGCAAAACCGGTGCCCACTTTTGCGGAATACGCGCTAGAGATCCTCGACACGCTGCACGCCGGCCGCGGCCATCGCGGCCCAGGCGGCGTCGAGCGAGCCCGCCAAATCGATCGCCCTGCATCCGGCCTCGATAAGCACAGTGTCGAAGCCGAGCCGGCGCGCGTCCACAGCGGAGTAATGGACGCAAAAATCGGTCGCGAGCCCGGCCAGGAAGATTCGCCGCAAGCCGCGTTCGCGCAAATAGCCAGCCAAGCCAGTGGGAGTGCGGCGATCGTTTTCATAGAACGCGGAGTAAGAATCGATTTCGGGACGAAATCCCTTACGGATCACCAGCTCCGCCCGCCCGGTCGCCAATTGCGGATGAAAGGCCGCCCCGGGCGTGCCCTGGACGCAGTGGTCAGGCCAGAGGGTTTGCTGGCCATAGGGCATGCTGATGGTTTCAAACGGGGCAGAGCCGGCATGTGAAGTGGCGAAGGAGCTATGGCTGGACGGATGCCAATCCTGGGTCAACACGACATGGTCGAAGCGCTCAGTGAGGCGGTTGACGACCGGCACCACGGCGTCGCCGTCGGCAACCGCAAGCGCGCCGCCCGGGCAGAAATCGTTTTGCACGTCGATGATCAGCAGCACATCGTCGTCGCCCGGCCGAATCTGCATTTGAACCTGCGAAGAGTTGATCTCCAGAACTTTAGCGCAAAGCAAAGGCTCTAGCAGCAGGAAATTACCCGACGGAGCCTTCGCGACTTCCCTCGGCGGTTCTTCGGCTAGCGCTCCGCGAATGCCTTCTCGACCACGAACTGACCCGGCTCCCCGTGATTGCCCTCGATGAAGCCCTTGCCGAGCAACAGCGCTCGCGTGTCATGAACCAGTGCCGGACTGCCGCAGATCATGACGCGATCATGTTCAGACGCAAGCGGAGCAAGATTGGCATCGCTGAACAGCTTGCCTGAAGTCATCAAGTCCGTGATCCGGCCGCGGTTGCGGAACGGGTCGCGCGTCACCGTCGGATAATAGATCAACTGGTTGCGTACCAATTCACCGATCAGATCGTCCTTCGGCAGTTCTTTCGTGATCATTTCGCCATAGGCGAGTTCGGCGACGCGGCGGCAGCCATGAAGCAGCACCACTTTTTCGAAGCGCCCGTAAGTCTCCGGGTCCTTGATCACGCTCAGGAACGGCGCCAGCCCGGTGCCGGTGCCGATAAGATATAAATTTCGTCCATCCTCCAGATTGTCGATCACCAGCGTGCCGGTCGCCTTGCGGCTGACGATGATCTCGTCACCTTGCTTCAGATGCTGGAGATGCGAGGTCAGGGGCCCGTCCGGCACCTTGATCGAAAAGAATTCGAGCCGATCCTCGTAATTGGCGCTGGCGACGCTGTAGGCACGCAGCAGCGGCCTTTCCCCGAGCTTCAGGCCGATCATCGTGAATTCGCCATTTCGAAAACGAAACGACGGATTGCGGGTGGTGGTGAAGCTGAACAATGTATCGGTCCAGTGATGGACGCTCAGAACGCTTTCCTGGTTGAAGCTGCTCATCTTTCCACCGTCCGGAGGCTGGTTTGTGCCGATTAGCTCATTTGTATACATTCATTTGTATACGAATGAATAATCCAGCTTGATCCCGCCGTCAAGCCGCGCGCAAGATACGCATCCCGCGGCCTTGCGAAAGCATTGAACAAAAAGGAAAAAACCATGGCCCACGATGAACCTCAGGCAGCCGGCCCCACCAAGCTGGTGATCCGCAATATCGGCCTGCTGCTAAGCGGCGCCATGGAGCAGCCGATCCTCGACGCCGATGCGATCGTTGCGGAAAACGGCAAGATCACGGGAATCGGCCGCGCCAAGGATATCGACGCCGAAGGCGCCACCACCATTATCGATGCCAACGGCACCACCGTCACACCCGGCCTGATCGACAGCCATGTTCATCCCGTCGCCGGCGACTGGACGCCGCGGCAAAATCAGATCGGCTGGATCGATAGTTTTCTGCACGGCGGCGTTACCACCATGATCTCCGCGGGCGAGGTCCACATGCCCGGCCGGCCACGCGACGTCGTCGGCCTGAAAGCGATGGCCATTTTTGCACAACGCGCCTTCTGGACGCTCCGCCCCGGCGGCGTGAAGGTTCATGCCGGTGCGCCCGTCATCGAGCACGAGATGGTCGAAGAGGATTTCAAGGAATTGGCCGCGGCCGGCGTCAAGCTGCTCGGCGAAGTCGGCCTCGGCGGCGTCAAGGACGGCCCGACCGCGCGCAAGATGGTGGGATGGGCGCGAAAGTACGGCATTCAGAGCACCATCCACACCGGAGGCCCATCGATTCCGGGCTCCGGCCTGATCGACAAGGATGTGGTGCTGGAAGCCGACACCGATGTGATCGGCCATATCAACGGCGGTCACACCGCCCTGCCCGACAATCAAATCCGCTGCATCTGCGAAGGCTGCAAGCGCGGCCTTGAACTGGTTCACAACGGCAATGAGCGTTCGGCTCTCTATACATTGCGGATCGCGCGCGAGATGGGCGACCTCAGCCGCGTCATCCTCGGCACCGATGCGCCGGCCGGCTCCGGCGTGCAACCGCTCGGCATTCTGCGCATGGTGTCGCTATTGTCATCGCTCGGCGAGGTGCCCGCGGAAATCGCGTTCTGCTTTGCGACCGGCAACACCGCACGGATGCGCGCGCTGGATTGCGGCATTATCGAAGTCGGGCGATCGGCCGACTTCGTCATCATGGATAGGGCGCAGCATTCCGCAGGCAAGAACATCCTCGACAGCGTTCAGCTCGGCGACCTTCCGGGCATCGGCATGACCATTATCGACGGCATCGTCCGTACGCAGCGCAGCCGCAACACGCCGCCGGCGACCAAGCTGCCGGAGATCGTCGGGCATTGACCTGTCTGAGACCTTGGCACTTAGGTGCCGTCGGGGTTTGGCAAATGCCCCCTTTGCGCCAGGAGCGGTCATTCAGCGACCGATACGCCCCACAACAAAGCCCGGAGAGAGTTTATCTAACTAATGATCCGCGTCTAGCGCCCGACTATGTCGGCAACCAGACAGGAGCCGGAGTTGGTGATAGCGCCTAAATTACTGAGGCACGCGCCCTTTGCCAGAACATTGCTTGCAGCGCGGTGGATAAATTTTTCGACCGGGCTGGGCCGGTTGTTCGACTCTCGCAAATCCGGTGCCGTCGCACGCCAGACAGATAACTTCTGTCTCGGCTTCTGTTGGCTTAGGTCTTCTCACACATTGATCCTTAAAAGTTTTTCGTCGCCAATATCCCTTTGCAGGTACGCCTAGTCTCTCAAATCGGTTTTACCAGCAGCCGTTCAACTTCGCTCATAAAGGGCCACATTGTTCAGTTCTCTCTGCGCTATGCCGGTACGCTAAAGAGCGACCTCGCCAACCTCGCGCGCGCAACTACGCCCTCACCCCTTATCTTCCTGATACCGAGATAGCGACGCTAGGATTCTAGCAACCGGTAAACCGAGGGTCTCGCCCCTCGTGCAGTTGTTTCAAATAGGCCAAACCGTACACCGCCAGCTCTGCGAGATGTGAACAGCTTGGCGATTTCCATCGCGCTTAAAGAAGAATTTAATGGAACAACCGAACAGAAGGTGCGGTTGTCGCTTGTCTAAACGACAAGAAGGACACCTCATGAAACTTAGGACAATCGTACTCGCAACAGCCTTCGCTCTCACAAG
>Ga0208991_1000461_pt1 | contig 10176 bp, 10 predicted proteins | sample MedBloCAOM3_M2_FD_187855 | JGI IMG/M metagenome (GOLD analysis project Ga0208991, IMG submission 187855) | Forest soil microbial communities from El Dorado National Forest, California, USA - Mediterranean Blodgett CA OM3_M2 (SPAdes) (version 2) | ecosystem: Environmental > Terrestrial > Soil >...
GCAAATCCTCACGCGGAGATTGTGGCCCGCGCCCGCCTGAACGCGCCCCGGCCGCCCTGACGCCAGGCCCAGGCATGCGCGATCTGCACCGCGACATCGGCGTAATGCGGCGACCATCGCAGCCGCGCCTGGGCGAGCGCGGGGTCGCTCACGAGCGCTGGCGGGTCGCCCGGCCGCCGCGGTCCGACCCGTATCGGAATTTCACGGCCCGTGACCTTGCGGGCGATATCGACCAGCTCGCGCACCGACCAGCCGCGGCCGGTCCCGACATTCACCGCTCCGCTGCCGCCGCCTTCCACGAGGTCGCGCAGCGCGCGCACATGCGCATCGGCGAGATCGGTCACGTGGACATAGTCGCGAATGCAGGTGCCATCCCGGGTCGGGTAGTCGTCGCCGAACACCGTGAAAGCGGCGGCATCGCCCGCCGCCGCATCCAGCAGAAGCGGGATCGCGTGGGTCTCCGGGACGTGGCATTCGCCGATATCGCCAGCGGGGTCGGCCCCCGCCGCGTTGAAGTAGCGCAGCGCCATGTAGGTCAACGGCGAGGCGGCGGCGCAATCCTGCAGCATGCGCTCGCAGATCATCTTGCTGGCGCCATAGGGGCTGACAGGTTCGAACGGACTTTGCTCGACGATCGGGACCGCGCGCGGCACGCCATACACCGCGCAGGAGCTGGAGAACACGATGTGGCGAATATCGTGGTCGCGCATCGCGGTGAGCAGCTCGGCGGTGCCGCCCACATTGTTGCGATAATAGAGCGCCGGATTCTCGTTCGATTCCCCCACATAGGCAAAGGCAGCGAAATGCACCACCGCGGCCGGCCGGTGGCGCTCCAATGTGGCGCGCAGGAGCGCACGATCGGCCAGATCTCCGACCACCAGCTCGCCCCATTTCACCGCTTCGGCATTGCCACGCGAGAGATTGTCGTAGGCGACCGGCGCAAAGCCCGCCTGGCGCAAGGCCTTGCAGGTATGGCTGCCGATGTATCCGGCGCCGCCGGTGACCAGGATGGAGGCCGTCATGACCCTCGGCTTTCAGGTCCGCGAGATCGCGCGGCGAGGAAGATGGGCCATTATACGACGGCGGGCGCGAAAAATTCACCGACGGTCAGGCTGCCCTTGCCCGGACCATGCGGGCCGCCAGCAGCACCGCGGCGCGGGTGGCCCCGATGTTGGCGACACCCCGGCCCGCGATGTCATAGGCGGTCCCGTGCGCGGGCGTGCAGATCGGGAAGGGGAATCCGCCCAGCAGCGTGACGCCGCGATCGAAGCCCATGAGCTTCATCGCGATCTGGCCCTGGTCGTGATACATGGTCAGGACGGCGTCGAAGTCGCCGCCCCTCGCCCGCAGGAACACCGTATCGGGCGAGTAGGGCCCGTCGGCCGCGATGCCGTCCTGTCGCGCCAGCGCGACCGCCGGAGCGATCTCGTCGATCTCCTCGCGTCCGAAATTTCCGCCGTCGCCCGCATGCGGATTGAGACCCGCGACCGCGATGCGGGGACGCGCAAATCCCGCCGCCCGCATCGCGGCGTCGGTCAATCGCAGCGCGCGCGCGACCCGTTGGGTCGTGATCAGCGCCGCCACGTCGGCGAGCCGCACATGCGAGGTCACGCGCGCGTTCCAGACGTTTTCCAGGATGTTGAACTCGCTCGCCGGTCCATCGACGCCGACGACCTCGGACGAAAAGCCGATCTCGTCGTCGTATGACGGGAGCGCGAGCCGCATCGCCTGCTTGTTGAAGGGCGTGAAGCAGACCGCGTCCGCGCGCGCGTCGCGCCCCATGGTCAGCGCGAGACGATAATTCGCCAGCGCAAACCGGCCGCCTTCGCGCGTCGCGACGCCGCGCTCGACCGTATCGGGAGCCAGGTTCGCGAGGTCGACGAAGATCGGGCGGTCGATCCGGTTCGGCAAGGGGTCGCCGGCCCCGATGGTCTCGACGTCGGGATCGACGGCCGCCACGCGCGCGCCCTGCTCCAGGATGCGGCGGTCGCCGATGACGATCAGGCGGGCCTGCTGTCGCACCTCGTCGAGCGCAAGCAGCCGCGCGGTCAATTCCGGGCTGATGCCGGCCGGGTCGCCCATCGCGAGCGCCAGCGTCGGTTTGGTTCCGTGGGTGTCGGATCGCTCCAGGCTCATGGGATTCCTCGGGATTCCTCGGGCTTCCTCGTTGATTGATCGGCCGCTACTCGACCACGATGGTCTTGCGCGAGCGCCGGCCGAGCAACTGGCTCACCAGCGGCAACACCAGCAGCAGGATGGACAGCGTGACCAGCGTCGCCACCAGCATGTTGCTGAAGAAAATGCCGAGCGATCCTTTCGACATCAGCATCGCCTGGCGGAACGCATCCTCGGCCTTGTCGCCGATGACGGTGGCGAGCACCAATGGGGCGATCGGGTAGGAGAGCTTCTTGAACAGATAGCCGAGGACGCCGAATCCCATCATCAGCACGACGTCCAGGAAGGAATTCGAGACCGCATAGGCGCCGACCGCGCAGACGATGAAGATGAGCGGCGCGATGATGAAGAACGGCACCCGCATCAGGGCGGCGAACATCGGCACCGTCAGCAGGACCAGGATCACGGCCACGATATTGCTGAGATACATCGAGGCGATCAGGCCCCACACGAAGTCCTTCTGCTCGATGAACAGCATGGGGCCGGGATTGAGGCCCCAGATCATGAGCCCGCCCATCATGACGGCCGCCGTCGCGGAGCCCGGAATGCCGAGCGACAGCATGGGAAGGAGCGCGCTGGTGCCGGCCGCATGGTCGGCGGTCTCGGGCGCGATGACGCCTTCCGGCTCGCCGCGGCCGAAATTTTCCCGCCGCGACGAGAAGCGCTTGGCGATGCCGTAGCTCATGAAGGAGGCCGCCGTCGGGCCGCCCGGCGTGATCCCCATCCAGCAGCCGATCGCCGCGCTGCGCAGCAGCACCCAGCCATAGCGCGGCAGACGCGCCACCGCGCGGAACGCCTCGCTCCATTCGATCTTGGCCGCCAGCGCCTTCACGGGCACCTCTTCCTCGACCGCCAGCAAGAGCTCGCCGATCCCGAACAATCCCATGACGGCGACCACGAAGCTGATGCCTTTGACGAGCTCGTCGACCCCCATGGTGAGCCGCACGCTGCCCGACACCGTGTCGATGCCGATCGCCGCGATGGCAAAACCGATGGCGAGCGAGACCAGCGTCTTGGCGGGCGGCGAGCCGCCGATCCCGATGAAGCTCGCAAAGGCGAGCAGATAGACCGCAAAATATTCCGGCGGCCCGAAGGCGAGCGCCGCCCGGGCGACCCAGGAGGCGAGCAGCGTGATGAGCACGACGCCGACCAGCGCGCCGAAGGCGGCGGACCCGAAGGCGGTCGCGAGCGCCGTGGTCGGCCGGCCGTCACGCGCCATCGGGTAGCCGTCGAAGGTCGTCGCCACCGAGGAAGGCTCGCCCGGGATGTTGAACAGGATGGAGGTCACCGAGCCGCCGAACAGCGCGCCCCAATACATGCTGGAGAGCAGGATGATCGCCGACACCGGCTGCATCCCGAAGGTCAGCGGCAGCAGCAGCGACACCCCGTTCGGCGCCCCGAGGCCCGGCAGCACGCCGACCAGGATGCCGAGCAGCACGCCGATCAGCATCAGCGCGATGTGGTAGACCGACAGGACGATCGTGAAGCCGTGCATCAGCGCTTCGAGATTGTCCATGGCCCGCTCCCTCAGAACCCGAGCGCGTCGCCGAGCAGGCCGAGCGGCAACGAGACCTGAAACATCCGGTCGAACACCACGTAGAGCGAAATGGCCGTCACCGCCGCGATCGTCAGCGCGCGCAGCGTCGCGACGCGATGCTGCAACGCGAGCGTGCCGAAGACATAGAACGCCGCGGCGACATGCACCCCGATAAAGGGGATCGCCGCCACGAAGGCGGCCGCCGGCAGGAACAGCCCGGCGAGTTTCTTCAGTTCGGATCGGCCCAGCATGACGCCGCTGTCGGCGCGCAAGCCCAGCGCCAGGTTGACCAGGCTGCCGCCCAGGATGATGAGACCGGTCATGAACGGGAAGGTGCCGGCATCGACGCCGGCGCTCGACCAGCCGATGCCGTTTTGCACGCTCGACGCCGCGACGGCTGCGCCGAACGCTCCGGTCAGCGTCGCGGTCGCGGCTTCAAGACCCCGGCGGGAGATCATGGGCGCGGCTTTAGTTCGAGACCAGCCAGCCCTCGTCGGCCGCGATCTTGCGGACGCGCTCGATATCCTCGTTCATGAATTTGTCGAACGACGCGCCGCTCAGGAATGTGTCGGTTTGCGAGGTCCGCTCGATATATTCCTTCCACTCCGGCGCCGCCTGCACCTTCTTCATGAGGTCGACATAGAAGGCGACCTGCTCGGGCGTGACTTTGCCGGGCAGCCAGACGGTGCGCGGCTGCTGGAACTGCACCACGTTCAATCCGGATTCCACGCAGGTCGGAATGTCGTGCCAGCCTTGCGTGGCGGTGATCTTGGGGCCGACAGGAAGGCGTTGCGGGCTGAAGGCGCACAGCGGCCGTTGCGTGCCGCCGCGCCATTGCCCGAGGCTTTCGCTCGGGTTGTTGACGTGCGAGTCGATGTGGCCGCCGGCAAGCTGGACCGCGGCCTCGGCGCCGCTCTTGAACGGGATATAGGTGATCTTCACCTTCGCGGCCTTCTCGATCAGGCGGGTGAGGACTTCGTCGGTGTCCTTCGATTGGGCGCCGCCCATCCTGAAGTCGCCCGGCTTGGCGGCGACGGCTTTCAGGTAGTCCTGCACGGTCTGATAGGGCGCATCCTGCTTGACCCAGAGCAGGAACTCGTCCTGCACCAGCGCCGCGATCGGGGTGAGGTCGGTGTGCTTGTAGGTGACCTTCGCCACCATCGGCTGCTGCCAGGCATTCGACGTGCCGAAGACGACCCGGTAAGGGTCGCCCGGAAGCGACTTGGCATAGACATAGCCTTCGGCGCCGCTGCCGCCCGCCTTGTTGACCACCACCACCGGCTGGTCGACGAGCTTGTGCTTGGTGACGATGGCCTGGACGGTGCGGGCGAGGTTGTCGGTCCCGCCGCCCGGACCGGCGGTGGCGACGAATTCGATCGGCTTGGTCGGACGCCACTCGGCGGCGGCGGCGTGGGCCGACACCAGCGCCAATGCGCCGGTCAGAAGCACGCCTTGAATTCTCGCTGACTTCGACATCACTCGACTCCCTCTTGGTTTTTTGCCCTTGCGATCAAGCGACCTTCTGGCGCCCGGCGCCCGCTTTGGGCGCGACCACGGCTCCCTCCTGCTCGAGCGCCACGATCTCGTCGTCGCCAAATCCGTATTCGGCCAGAACGTCGCGCGTATGCTCGCCGAACAGCGGCGCGCCGCGCCGAAGCTTGCCGGGCGTTGCGGAAAATTTGACCGGCAGGCCGATGGTTTTCACCGCGCCGAGCGTCGTGTGCTCGACCTCGACCACCATCTCGCGCGCGGCGGTCTGCGGATCGGCCAGCGCCTGCAGCATGTCATAGACCGGTCCGCTCGGCACGCCCTTCTGGTCGAGCCGGGCAAGCCAATAATCCGACGTCTGGGTGCGCAAGCGCGCGGCCAGCTCCGTCTCCAGCGCCTTGAGGTTGGCCATGCGGGCCGCGTTGTCGACAAAGCGCGGATCATCGGCGAGCTCGGGCGCGTCGATCGCTTCGAGCAGCAGCCGCCATTGCTTGCGGTTGGCGCCGCCGACCACGATCCACCCGTCGGAGGTCTGGAACGCCTGATAGGGCGCGTTCAGCGGATGGGCCGAACCCATGGCGCGCGGCGCAACGCCGGTCGCGAGCGCGATCGCCGACTGCCAATAGGTCTGCACCAGCGCGGCCTCGAACAGCGAGGTCTCGACCCATTGGCCTTCGCCCGTCTTCAGGCGGTGCGCATAGGCCGCCAGGATGCCCATGGCGGCCAGCAGGCCGGCGGTGATGTCGGAGAGGGGAGCGCCGCACTTGACCGGCGGGCTGTCGGGCCCGTCGCCGGTGAAGCTCATGATTCCGCTCATCGCCTGCGCCATCAGGTCGAAGCCGCGCCGGTGCTGATACGGGCCGGTGCGGCCGAAGCCCGACAAGGAGCAGTAGATCAGCGCCGGATGGTCTTGTCTGAGCTCCTGGTAACCGAATCCCAGGCGGTCCATCACCCCGGGCGCGAAATTTTCCACCAGCACGTCGGCCGAGGCGATGAGGCGGCGCATGATCTTCTTGCCGCCCGCCGTCTTGAGATCGACCACGATGCCGCGCTTGTTGCGGTTCATCATCAGGAACGAAGCCGCCTCGTCGCCGATCTTGGGCGGCACCGAGTGCCGGCTGTCATCGCCCGCGGGATTGCGCTCGATCTTGATCACGTCGGCGCCCATGTCGGCGAGCATGAGCGTGCAGGTCGGGCCCGCCATCACATGCGTCAGATCGAGAACCTTCAACCCCGACAACGGACCCATTTTTTCACCTTGCGTCGATTTTCCGGTGCGTGCTTGGCGCGGACTATTCGCCCGTCCATTGCGGCGGCCGCTTGTTGAGAAACGCGTCCATGCCCTCGCGGAAATCCCGGCTCATGTAGCAGCTCAGGATGAGGTCCTCGCCTTCCTCGCGCGAGAGCCGCACCTGCAGGCGGCGGAGCGCTTCCTTGGTGGCCCGCAGCGTCAGCGGCGCGTTGCCGGCGATCAGGCGGGCGAGCTCCTCGGTCCGGCGCTCGAGCGCCGCGAAATCATCGACCACCTCGGTCACCAGCCCGGCCTGCAGCGCCTCCTTGCCGTCGAGCAGCCGCGCCGTGAACACCAGATCCTTGACGCGCGCCGGCCCGACCAGCGCCGCGAGCCGGCTCAGATTCGACATCGACAGGCAGTTGCCGAGCGTGCGGGCGATCGGGAATCCGAACTTGGCGGTCGCGGTCGCGACCCGCAGGTCGCAGCAAGCCGCGATTCCGGCGCCGCCGCCCGTGCAGGCGCCGGCGATCGACGCGATGGTCGGCACGGGGCACTGCTCGAGCGCGCCCAGAATGCGGTCGATGCGCGACTCATAGGCGAGGGCGTCCTCCGGCGTCTTGAAGGCGCGGAACTGATTGATGTCGGTACCGGACGCGAAGGCCTTGTCGCCTTGCCCTTTCAGCACCAGGACCTTGAGCGCGCGGTCGGAGGGCGCCGCCTCGCAGATCGCGGCGAGACGCTCATACATCGCGAAGGTGAACGCGTTGCGCGCCTGCGGCCGGTTGAAGGTGATCCGGCCGATGCCGTCGCGGACCTCATAGAGGAGGTCGGTTTCGGCGGCCTGGGGGCTCACGCTGGCGATGGTCACGCGGCGTCTCCTGGTTACGGTCAACGGGCTGATCTCGTTATTTTGAATGCAAAAAGCCGTTATCGCAATCTCTTTTTGGCGATCCACGGCCGAAGCTGCTATGGTTTGAATGCAAAAATTTCACGCCGAGGCGCACAATGCATGAAGAGGTCGTAGCCCGGCTGCGCCACAAGCTGGTCGAAGGAGAAATTCCGCCCGGGGCCCGCGTCCCCGAGCGCGAGCTGTGCGAGGCGCTGGGCATCTCGCGGACGCCCTTGCGCGAGGCTCTCAAGGTGCTGGCAGCCGAAGGTCTCGTCGTGCTGCTGCCCAACCGCGGCGCGCGCGCCGCGAGGCTGACGCGCGAAAGCGTGCAGGACCTGTTCGAGGTGTGCGAAGGCCTGGAGGCGCTCGCCGGCGAGCTCGCCTGCCAGCGCATTTCCGACCAGCAGGTCGCCGAGATCGCGGCGCTGCATGCCGCCATGCTGACCCACTTTCGTGCGGGCGAGCTGATTCCCTATTACGGCTGCAACCGGTTGATCCATGAAGGCATCGTGCGGGCGGCCGATAACGCGGTCTTGTCCAGTCTCTATGAATCCGTGGCCGCGCGCATCCGGCGCGCCCGCTTCATCACCCCGATGACGCCCGAGCGCTGGACGCTGGCCGTCCAGGAGCATGAGGCCATTCTGAACGCCCTGCTGCGGCGCGACGGCGGCGGGCTCGCGCATATCCTGCGGACCCACCTTCGGCACAAGCGCGCCGAGGTGGAGCGCGCGGGATTTGCGGAAACAGAGGAGCCCCAGGCGTATCAGCCCGTGAGAGCGCGTCGCTTGTCATCCGCATGACGGCCGCATCATATGGCGGCGTGAACCGAACGGGAGCCGCATGAGCCGAGACGCCGCCATCGCCCGCGCCGCCGATTATTTCGACACCGGCGGCTTCAAGGCCGACCTCGCCCGCCGGGTCGCGATCCCGACCGAGAGCCAGAATCCCGAGCGCGCGGCCGAGCTCGCGCGCTATGTCGAAACCGAGATGAAGCCGGCGCTCGAGGCGCTCGGCTTCGCCTGCCGGGTGCTGCGCCACCCCAAGGCGCGCGGGCCCTTCCTGGTGGGCGAGCGCCACGAGGGCGCCGGCCTGCCGACCATATTGGCCTACGGTCATGGCGACGTGATCCGCGGCTTGGAGGCGGGCTGGAAGCCCGGCCTGTCGCCCTGGCAGCTGGTCGAGACCGATGGCCGCTACTACGGCCGCGGAGTCGCCGACAACAAGGGCCAGCACACCATCAACATCGCGGCGCTCGCCGCCGTGCTGGCGGTGCGCGGCCGGCTCGGCTTCAACATCAAATGGCTGATCGAGATGGGCGAGGAGACGGGCTCGTCCGGCCTGCGCGAAGTGTGCGAGGAGAATCGCGAGCTGCTCGCGGCCGACGTGCTGATCGCCTCCGATGGCCCACGCCTCACCGTGGATCGTCCGACCATCTTTCTCGGGACCCGCGGCGGCTATCCGATCGACCTGTGGGTTGACGCGCGCGAGGGCGGCCACCATTCGGGCAACTGGGGCGGGCTCCTGTCGAGCCCGGCGATCCAGCTCGTCCATGCGCTCTCGACCATCGCGGGCCCGACCGGCCAGGTGCGCATTCCCGAATGGGTGCCCGACCGCATCCCCGAGCCGGTGCGCCGCGCGCTCGCCGATTGCGAGGTGCGCGCGGGCCCGGGCGATCCGGTCATCGATCCGAACTGGGGCGAGCCCGGCCTCACGCTGGCCGAGAAGGTGTTCGCCTGGTGCTGCTTCGAGATCCTGGCGATGACGGCGGGCAATCCCGAAAACCCGGTCAACGCGGTGCCGCCGCGCGCATGGGCGCGTGGCCAGTTGCGCTTCGTGGTCGGCATCGACATCGAGGAAATTCTCCCGGCGCTGCGCCGCCATCTCGACCGCCAGGGATTCCCGATGGTGCAGATCGCCCAGGGACGCGACGAGATCTTCCACGCCACCCGGCTCGATCCCGATCATCCCTGGGTGCAATGGGTCGCCGGCTCGATCGCGCGCACCACCAACAGGCCGACCGCCATCCTGCCCAATTCCGGCGGCTCGCTGCCCAACGACATCTTCTCCGAGGGCCTGGGCTTGCCGACCATCTGGGTCCCGCATTCCTATCTGGGCTGCTCGCAGCACGCCCCGAACGAGCATCTGCCGGTCGAGATCGCGCGCGAGGGACTGCGCATGATGGCGGGGATGTATTGGGATCTGGGGGAGGCGGGGGTGCCGGTGAGTTTGGCGCCGCACGAGAAGTGAGGGCGGTGCCGCGCGCCGGACGAAGTTATTTGTCGGTCAGCTGTTTCGGATCATTCAGGATGATCTGCGGCTTGCCCTGGTAGAGCTGGATCTGGCCGGTGACGCAGACCTGCTTTCCCTGCACGGCCTTTTCGGGTGTTCCGAACTTGGCGCGGTCGCTCCCGAGGATGAGTGCCGTGAAGATGGCATTGGGATAGGGCTTGCCGAAGTCCAGGAAGGTCGGTCCGCCCCTGGCCTGTCCGGCAAATTTGGCGGAGGCCACCAGGCCGCAAATGGTGACGGTCTCGCCGACATGCTTGGCGGCCTCCTCGGGGGCGAACGTGGCGGCGCGCGCCCCGACCGCCCACAGGACCAACGCCGTGGACGTGATGAGCAGTCTGAGCCAGGACATTCCGGTGACCCCACTTCGAAGCTTCGGCCCGCGCGAACGGTTGACGATGCTAACCATTTTAATGTCGACTCGGTAGCCACCCGCCCCGTTCCATCCCCAAACCATCGGAGACCGCCTTGCCCGTCATGTCCGGAAAGCGCGCCTTCCTCGAGCTCTTGAAGCAGGAGGGCGTCGAGATGGTGTTCGGCAATCCCGGCACCACCGAGCTGCCGCTG
>Ga0208991_1000464_pt1 | contig 10163 bp, 10 predicted proteins | sample MedBloCAOM3_M2_FD_187855 | JGI IMG/M metagenome (GOLD analysis project Ga0208991, IMG submission 187855) | Forest soil microbial communities from El Dorado National Forest, California, USA - Mediterranean Blodgett CA OM3_M2 (SPAdes) (version 2) | ecosystem: Environmental > Terrestrial > Soil >...
GCGGAATCGCAAGCCGTTTGCGAACGCGTCTTCGCTTCCGCGCTCGACGGTCATCGGCTGGTATCCAACAAATCGGTGTGGCGCAACTTTCCGTGGATCTGGAACGAGCGCTGGTCGTTCAAGAATATCGTGCTGATCGGCGACGCGCTGCACTCGGCGCATTTCTCGATCGGGTCGGGCACCCGGCTCGCCATCGAGGACGCGATCGCGCTGGCCAAGGCGCTGGACGCGGAGGCGGATATCCGTGATGCCCTTGTCCGTTACGAAACCGAGCGCAAGCCGATCGTGAAAAAGTTGGTGACGGCGGCGCGCACCAGCGCCGGCTGGTACGAGAATTTTCCTGAGCACATGAAGCTCGATCTGCTGGATTTTGCCTATAGCTATATCACCCGTTCCGGGCGGATCGACGAGGCGCGCCTGCGCGCGATGTCGCCATTGTTCATGGCACGCTACGAGGCATCGAAACGTCCCTTGCAGCACGGCGGGAGCACGCGATGATTTCGCCCAGGCCGGATGAGGCACGAAAGATCGCCGACGGCGTGCCACCCGACAGCCCGGGCGCCGCGGAAATCGGCTTTGCGATCCCGCGGGCATACAACGCCAGCCGTATTCTGTTCGACAACCTGTCGAAAGGTCGCGGCGACCGCCTCGCGCTCACCGGCCCGGCCGGAACACGCAGCTATGCCGAACTCTGTGCCGAAGCCTCCCGCTGGGGTCACGGTTTTCAAGCGCTGGGCCTGAAGCGCGGCGACCGCATCCTGATGTTCCTTGACGACACCCCGGCCTATCCGGTGGCGTTTTTCGGTGCGGTTCGCGCCGGCTTCGTGCCGCTCCTCATCAACACGCTGACGCCATCGGACCTGCTGCAATTCTACCTGTCGGATTCCGGCGCGACCATCGCCGTCGCCGACGCCGAATTTTGCGCGCGCTTCGACGCGACGGCCTGCGCGGGTACGGCGTTGCACACGCTGATCGTGGTGAACGGAACGGTTGGCGATCACGCCGTGCAAAATGCCATCATCGCCGAGCGGTGGTTGCCTGATTTCCCCGCCGATCTCCCCGAAGCCGACACACACCGCAACGAAATGGCGTTCTGGATGTATTCGTCGGGCTCGACCGGACGTCCCAAGGGCATTGTCCATCTGCAGCACGATATGGCCTATAGCGAGGCCGCATTCGCGCGAAACGTTCTAAGGCTCAAACCGGACGACATCTGCTTTTCGGTACCAAAAATCTTTTTCGCCTACGGCTTCGGCAATTCCATCACCTTCCCTTTCGCGGCGGGCGCGGCGACGCTGCTGCTGCCGGGCCAGCCCACGCCGGCGGCGATCTTTGAGGCCATCGCGCGCTTCAGACCCTCGGTCTTCTTCGGATTGCCGACGCTCTACACGTCCCTGACAAAGGCCGACCGCGCGGCGGCGACGGATTTTTCGTCGCTGCGCATGGCGCTGTCCGCCGCCGAGGTGCTGTCAGCCGATGTGTTCAACGGCTGGAAGACCCTCACCGCCCTTGAGATCGTCGAAGGGCTGGGCTCCACGGAAGTGCTGCACATCTACCTCAGCAACCATCCGGAGAAGAAAAAACTCGGCGCCGCGGGTCTTCGGGTGCCCGGCTATGAAATCGCGCTCAGGGACAAAGACGGCCGCGAGGTCGCCGACAACGAAGAAGGGATTCTTTGGGTCCGCGGCGATTCCAATACACCGCTGTACTGGAACCGGCCGGACAAATCGGCCGAGACCATCCGCGAGGGGGGCTGGATCTACACCGGCGACCGTTTTGTCCGCGACGCCGACGGCTTTCATTTCTTCCGCGGCCGCGCCGACGACCTGATCAAGATTTCCGGCCAATGGGTCTACCCGCTCGAAGTCGAGCTTTGCCTCGCCGAACATCCGAAAGTGCGCGAATGCGCGGTGTTCGCGGCGGAATTGCCGGACCGGCGCATGACGCTGAAGGCGGTCGTCGTCTTGAACAACCCTGTGCTCAATACCGCGGATACGACAAAAACGCTGCAGGATTTTGTGAAGGCAAAGCTGCTGCCCTACAAATATCCCCGCGAGATAAAATTCATCGACGAGTTGCCAAAAACCGGCACCGGCAAGATCGACCGACAAGCGTTGCTGAAGGTTTAGTCTAGCGTCTCCGGACGGTTGAAATAAATTTCGTCATTCCGGGATGCGCCTCTTGGCGCAGGCCCCGGAATGACAAATGCGCCTTATCCCGCCAACCCCGTGCCGCCATAGAGCCAGGCGAGATCGCGATAATAATCTTCCGACGACTTCGCGCTCATGATGGCGTTGCGGAGGCGGGCGTGTTCGCCGGAGGGATGATAAATGTGCTCGCCAATGGCGCGGGATAACAGTTGCACGCGCGCGGTGCGGGGAAAACGCTGCGAACGATAGTGCTCGAGCGCGCCTGTGCGATCATCCGGATAAGCATCGAGCATGTGCGACAGGCACACCGCGTCTTCCAGCGCCATGCAGGCGCCTTGCGCGAAATATTGCAGCATCGGATGCGCGGCGTCGCCGAGCAGCGCGACCCGGCCGTCGACCCAGCGCTCGGTGGGCTCGCGGTCGCACAACACCCAGAGCCGCCAGTTCTTGCCGTGGCGAATGATCTCTTGCGCGCGCGCGTGGATATGCGCAAAACCCCGCATCACCTCGGCGTCGGACACCGGTTTTCCCGCCACCGGCTCCGGGGCGTCGTTGTGACAGGTGACGACGAGATTGAACACTTTCCAGCCCGACAGCGGATAATGCACGATGTGGCATTTCGGGCCGGCCCACAGCGTCGCCGCATTCCAGCGCAGATCTTCCGGCATCTCTTCGGTCGGTATCACGGAACGATAGGTGGTGTGACCGGAAACGCGCGGCGGCCCGTCGGCGGTGACTTTCTTTCGGATATTCGACCACAGGCCGTCCGCGCCGATCAGCAGCGAGCCGGTGACGGTGTCACCGGAGGCAAGCCGCGCCGTCACCAAAGAGTCATCCTGATCATACCCCAAAACTTCGCTGCTGACGCGCAGCTCGATCAGGCCGTGGGCCTGACAAGCCCTGAGAAACACGCCGTGCAGATCGCCACGATGGACCACCGCGTAGGGGTTACCGAAGCGCGAGCGGAAGGCGTCGCGCAAATCGACATGGGTGATCTCCTCGGCGGTCAGCGCATCCATCAGCCGCAGCTGATCGATATAGACCGCCATGCTCCGCGCGGCCTCGCCGACGCCGAGATAGTCGAAGGCATGAAATGCATTGGGGCCGAGCTGGATGCCGGCGCCGATTTCGCCGAGCGCGGATGCCTTTTCGAGCAGAATCGAAGAAATCCCTTTTTGCGCGAGGCCAAGCGCCGCCGCCAGGCCGCCGATGCCGCCACCCGCAATCAGGACTGGCCGCACGTCCGATCCCATCAGTTCGCTTTCCCAAGATGTTCGAGCGCGTCTTCGGCGCGCAGCGGCACCCGCGACGCCTCATTGTTGAGATCGACCAGCTGCGTCAGCAGCGCCAGCAACGTCTTGCGGTCCGCCGCCTTCAGCGGCTGCAACATCCGCGCCTGGGCGCGATCGACCGACGGCATGATATCGCGCAAGAGCGCCGCGCCTTGCCTGGTCAGATGCAGCAGTTTTACCCGTTTGTCCTCCCGCGCCGGCTTGCGTTCGATGTAGTCCTTGGCCTCCAGCCGCTCGATCACGCTGCCGAGCGTCGAGCGGTCGAAGGCAATCACGGCGGAGAGCCGCGTCGCATCGATGCCGGGATGGGTGCGGATCGCGACCAGGGCGGCATATTGCACCGGCGTCAGGCCGTAGGCCCGGCACTCTTCGACAAAAATCGCCACCGCGATCTGCTGCATCCGGCGAAACAGATAGCCGGGCTTGGTGTAGACGGCATCCATCGTCACCGGTGCTGACTTACTCGGCATCGGGCTGCCGGTCCGGTGCGGCGTCCGCGAACGCCTTGTTGGTTTTCGCAGCCGCTTCGGCCTTCAGCAGGCGCGGAAAGGCATTGAGATCGACCCCGAAACGCCGGGCATTGGCCAACTGCGGCACCAGGCAGAGATCGGCCATGGTCGGCGTCGCGCCAAAGCAGAATGGACCGGGCTCGTCGGCGATCAGGGTTTCGCAAGCCGAAAGACCGTCACGATTGGCCCAGGCCGCCCAGCCCGTCACCTGTTCCTCGGGCAAACCGAACTCGCGCAATCGCGCCAGCACTTTCAGGTTCTGCACGGGGTGGGTATCGCAGGCCAGCGCCATCGCAAAGGCGCGGACTTTGGCGCGGCGCAGCGGATCCTCCGGCAACAGCGGCGGTTCGGGATGAGTTTCCTCCAGCCATTCGATGATGGCCAGCGACTGGGTAATGATCGCGCCCGCGTCGTCCTGCAGCGTCGGAACCAGCCCTTGCGGATTGATCGCGAGATAGGCGGGATCGCGCTGTTCGCCCCGGCGCAGGTGGCGCGGCAGGTGGTCCGCGCTCAACCCCTTCAGGTTCAATGCTATTCTGACCCGGTAGGACGCGCTGCTGCGGAAATAGCCGTGCAGCTTCATCGGAACCTCCCATTTTAGCTTCTCGTTTTGCTTGTAATGCGCATTGACGCTATGCACTTTGTAAGTATGCTGTCAATAATCCGAACAAGAACGACGATAAGCACCATGGGAGGCTCGTCATGGAAGCCATACAGAAGACCCCGGAACGCGAGGCGTTCTACAGGAAGATCGACGGCGAGAATCTGTCGGCGCTGTGGAACGTGATGGGCGACCTGATCACGCCGGAGCCGAAGAGCGCGTGCCGGCCTCACTTGTGGAAATTCGACGCCATCCGCGACTACATGACGGAGGCCGGCCGACTGATCACCGCCAAGGAAGCCGAGCGGCGGGTGCTGGTCCTGGAAAATCCCGGGCTGCGCGGGCAGTCGAAAATCACCACCTCGCTGTTTGCCGGCGTGCAGATGGTGGTCCCCGGCGACGTCGCGCCGGCGCACCGGCACAGCCAGTCGGCGCTGCGCTTCGTCCTTGAAGGCAAGGGCGCCTATACCGCGGTCGATGGCGAGCGCACCGCGATGGAGCCCGGCGATTTTGTGATCACGCCGTCGATGACCTGGCATGACCATTCCAACGAGACGTCCGAGCCGATGTTCTGGCTCGATGGGCTCGATATCCCGATGGTGCAGTTCTTCGATGCGTCGTTCGCGGAAGGATCGAACGAGGACCAGCAGAAGATCACCCGGCCCGCCGGCGACAGTTTTGCCCGTTACGGCCACAATTTGCTGCCGGTCGACGGGAAGCGCGTTTCGAAAACCTCGCCGATTTTCAATTACCCCTACAGCTACACCCGCGAAGCGCTGGAACAGGCAAAAGTGCGGGGCGAGTGGGACGCCTGTCACGGCCTGAAACTGAAATTCTCCAATCCCGAGACCGGCGATTTCGCGATGCCGACCATCGGCACCTTCATCCAGTTGCTTCCGAAGGGTTTTAAAACTGCGCGCTATCGCGCGACTGATGCGACCGTGTTCGCCGCGATCGAGGGCAAAGGGCGTTCGCGGATCGGCGAGCAGACGTTTGAATGGGGCCCGCGCGACCTGTTCGTGGCACCGAGTTGGCAGTGGGTCACCCACGAGGCGGATGAGGATTCGGTGCTGTTCAGCTTCTCGGATCGCCCGGTGCAGCAGAAGCTGGATCTTTTTCGCGAGGACCGCGGCAACGCGTGACCGCTGTTATTGTCGTCATGCCCGGCCTTGCGCCACGGCTGTCTGGCACGGTCCATGCTTGAAGAAGCGCACGGCATTGATTCTACTCGTTTCCATCTGGTTGCGAATCATCTGGACACGAAAAAGGATCAACACCGTGCGGCATCAGAATATCGTTTTTCATGGGCTTCTGAAGCATATTCCGTGGTCGATGCTCGATCGGCTTGTGGATCAGTACAATGCCGACTGGGATGGCCGTGTCGTGAAGACCAGGGCTCATCTGATCGCGATGCTGTATGCGCAGTTTTGCGGCGCACGGAGCCTGCGCGAGATCGAAACGAACCTGCAGAGCCACGCGGGCAAACTTTACCATCTCGGCGGCAGCACCATATCGCGATCGGCGCTCTCGACCGCCAATGCTTCGCGTCCTGTGGAGGTCTTTGCCGGCCTGCTTTCGGCCCTGATGGCTCAGTTGCAGGCCGGTTATCGACGGAAAATCGGCGATTGCGTTCGGCTGATCGATTCGACCAGCGTGCGGCTGAACAAGCTGAGCGGCAATTGGGCGACGTTTTCGGCGGGAGTTTGCGGCGCCAAAGCGCACATCATCTACGATCCGGATGCCGATCAACCGCTGTACCTCATGGTGACGCCCTGCAATGTTAATGACATCACAGCCGCCAAGGCGATGCCGATCGAGGCGGGAGCGACTTATGTGTTCGATCTCGGCTATTACGATTACGGATGGTGGGCGGAACTTGATGAGGCAGGTTGCCGCATTGTCACGCGGCTGAAGTCCAACACGCCTTTCACCGTCGTGGAGCATCGGCCGGTCTCGCCGGGATCGTCGATCCTGAGCGACCGCACCGGCTACCTTCCCAAACGGCTCGCCGCCTCCCGCTGCAATCCGATGTCGAATCTCGTGCGCGAAGTTCAGGTCATCATCGAGACTGGCAAGGTGCTGCGCATCTTCACCAATGACCTTAAGGCAAGCGCGCAAGAAATCGCCGACTTGTACAAGCGTCGCTGGGCGATCGAGCTGTTCTTTCGCTGGGTCAAACAGACCCTGAAGATCGGCCACTTCCTGGGAACCTCCGAAAACGCCGTTCGCATCCAGATCACGGTCGCGCTGATCGCCTTCCTGCTGCTGCGGCTGGCTCACGACGCCAACAAGATCGTAAAAAGCCCGCTCGCCTTCGCCCGGCTCATCCGCACCAACCTGATGCATCGGCGCGCGATCAGCGAACTTCTCCAAGCTACGCCACCCCCCGAGCCACAACAGTCCAGATTTGACTTCGGACCACATGCAACCCGCGCCGCGCGACGGCGCAGCTATATTCGCGCTGACCTCGCCACGGAGAACGCGGCATGACAAGCATGGACCGTGCCAGACAACCGTGGGCTTGTTCCGGCCATCCACGTCTTTCTTGCTTGCGGCAAGTGCGTGGATGCCCGGGACATCTAGCGCGAAGCCGCGCTTCGCGCTTCTGCTCGGGCATGACGAGCTTCGACATAACGCGCCAATTGCAGACGCGACTTCACGACCCCGCGGCGCGATGCGCCCGAGTCGTTGCATTTATCTCTCGCCCCCAATGAGGGCGTGGGGAATGCCGGGTGCCCGCTGCACCCGCGGCCTCGTGTGCACTTTGTATTGGTAGAACGCACACGAGTAACAACGAGTACACCGGAACGCCCGGCATTCCCGCACGCAATGGTTTTAACGGTTTCCTTCGCGCTCTCCCCGGTGACCGGGCTCTTTTGCCACCGTCGTCAGCGGATAGGTTTTGTCTAAGCCCGGTAGGGCCGACGCAACTCCGCAAACTTGACGCCAGCGTCGGGGCGTCAGGACCACACGACTTCGCCGTCCGCGAACTGCCTCTCTCGTCCGCCCGCCTGGTGATCACTCACGGGGTTATAAGAACCCGCCCTGCGATCCCATTGCGCGCAAGAAGCTGTCGCGTCCACCGCATCCCGCCCCGCGTCCATGACGATCGCGAGCCGCCCCTCTGTGGGACGAGACGGGAAAAGTTCTAGAGATGATTTGCCCGACGGGTGAAGTGAAATATTTTTGCAAACGGGACTGGACAGCCCAAATCAGCTTGAAAAGTCACAACAAATCGCCCTGCGGGCGCATCACCAAACGGCGGCGAGAGCATACTCCACTCGTGTCCCGAACGCGGTGCAGCGTCCTTCACGCTGCTCCGCAAAGCCGGGACCCATATCGACATCCAACGGCACGATGGACCCCGGATTCAGCCAGAAAATGCTTGCTCGAATTATAGCTGTACTGCTATATTGCTCCACCGATGGATACACCAAAGCCCGTTGAGTGGATCGCTTCGTCGAGAGACGACTTGCGGGAGTTCCCAAAAGATGTCCGCCGGGTGATGGGGCAAGCGATCGATGACGCCGAACACGGTGACGAGCACCCATCCGCCAAGGCGCTTAAGGGGTTTGGTGGCAGGGGCGTCCTTGAAATCGTCGATGACTTTGACGGCGATACTTACCGCGCCGTCTACACCGTCAAGTTCGCTGGTGTGATCTACGTGCTGCATGCCTTTCAGAAGAAGTCGAAGAAAGGCATAGCGACTCCCCAGCGGGACATCGACTTGATCAAGGCCCGCCTGAAGCGGGCCGAAGAGCACTACAAAGAAAACTATATGAAAGGAGCTAAGACATGACCGACAAAATCGCCGTCAAGCGTGGCAGCGGAAATGTGTTCGCCGATCTTGGCCTTGATCATCCAGAGGAAGAAAAGCTCAAGGCCCAGTTGGTGCGCGAAATCCGCGACATCATCAAACGCCGCAAGCTTACCCAAACCAAGGCTGCGTCCCTGCTGGGTCTCAAGCAGCCAGACGTATCTGCGCTCTCAACGGGGCGCGTTCATAAGTTCTCACTGGAGCGCCTCCTGCGTTGTGTCCGTCGTCTCGATCAGGACGTGGCCATTGTGGTGCGGCCAAAGAAAATCCGAGGATCGGTGCCCCCGCGTTGCCGCCTGATGAGCTGAAATTCAAATCGCAGGCTCGACCGCTCATAGGCCTGTTAAAAACCCGCCTTGCGATCCCATCGCGCGCAAAACGCTGCCGCGTCCACCGCATCCCGCGCCCGCGTCCGTGACGATCGCGAGCCGCCCCTCTGTGGGTCGAGACGGCGAGGGTTCTAGAGATGATTTGGGGGGAGCGGGAAGAGGAATATTTTTGCAAAAAGGACTGGACTGCCCAATCAGATTGAAAAGTCACAACAAATCGACCGGTGGGCGCGCGGCCATTAGATGCCAGCTAGCGTCTTATTCTCGCGAGTATATTTGGGGCCGACCGTATATGTGCTGCCTTCAAGTTTCGGGTCGAGCATTGAAGTTGTAAAAATGATCTGATGCGGAAATGCATTCTTCGATTCCTCGATTATGATCCTTTGGAAATTATGGCTTCGCTCCATCTCCATTCCCTTATCTTCCACGTTGTCCATGAGCAGAAATTTTGGATGCCAAAACTCAGAGTCGTAGCAGGCCGCCAAAACCGAACTCGCCTCCCAGACCATAAAAGATAAAGTCGGATATAGTTGACTTCCCCGAGCTATTTTCTCCTCGAATGATATTTACGCCGCGATGAAAGCTCTCGTCGAAGACGGCACTGGCGTCTTTTGTGATACGTAACCGCTTCAGCGCAAGAAACGAGATCACGGCTATGTCCCCACTCTGCGTAATCCGGTAGCGGCTCTCAAGCCACCCTTGCCGGTGCCGACGGCACTGAATTTCTTCGTCAGAAACTCCAACAATGCTTCTTCTCGTTCGAGCACAAGATGAGCGCCTACGTCTCCTGCCAACCGCCGCCCTTCGGCGCTTAACCAATACCGCCCGCGATCTACCAACTTGACATCACAAAGCCCCCTCCCGGTGAGATTATGCAAGGCCTCGTTCTGAATCCCCGCCATCTTGTAATAATGTATTGGTGGCGACGAAAATTTATGAACGCTTGCTCGGGCTTGGGTATCCGAAGGGAGGTAACCCAGAGTGTAGATATTTACGTAAGGTAGGTCGGTCGCGAGCCAGCTTGGCCAATAGTCACCCTCGGGTTCAGTGGCACCCATGGAAATCCACGTCGTGACGGGGTTGCCTGTCAAACCGTGTACGAAGATGACATCTGCATATCCGTCATCACCGGCAATTTTTGCGAAAGGTATATGCTGGCCCGTCACTTCCGCTCCAATTCGAGTTTCAGGTGATTTGCAACCCTAAATTACAATGTTTCAAGTTCAAAATCTTTGTTTCCTTCTCGTCAGGTGCCGTGTGATTTCCCCGTTCTTCTTTCGCAGTTGCGTTGCGAAATGCGGCGCGGACCAGCGGAACTCCTGGCGAGAGTGGCGTGAGTGCGAGGCTGTGAGTTTGAGTCGGCTCGCCTATCCGGCCTAAGAGTCTGTCCGGAAAGTACTTGAATCATATGAATCACCTGTGATTCAAGAGTGGTGGCCTGATTCGAGGAGGGGTCACCGATGTG
>Ga0208991_1000465_pt1 | contig 10163 bp, 10 predicted proteins | sample MedBloCAOM3_M2_FD_187855 | JGI IMG/M metagenome (GOLD analysis project Ga0208991, IMG submission 187855) | Forest soil microbial communities from El Dorado National Forest, California, USA - Mediterranean Blodgett CA OM3_M2 (SPAdes) (version 2) | ecosystem: Environmental > Terrestrial > Soil >...
GCGCGTGGTGAAAGTCACGCCGAGTGCGATGCTACGGCACATCGACGAAGTCGGCGGCCGCCGCCGATACCGACGGCCGTCAGGGCGGAGAACGCATTCGCCGCGCAAGCTTCCCCGATGCGAGCTTCCAGTTCGAACGCCAGCAAGCGCGAAATCTTATGCAGGCCGTCTCCAGCGCATGCACGACTGCACTTGCGTTGACAGCACCGGTCCGTGAAGCGGAAGCCTACGCCGAGCGCGAGACCGCACCGCGCTATCGCCAGACTGATCACATCAAGGTGATTTACCGGTCCAATGGCTACGAGGTCCCGCGCGCTGCATGACGCTGACTGGCATTGACATCTGTCAAGGCGACAGTCCCGAGACCTCATAGGCTGCAGCAACGTAAGGTGCTGTTCGGCTTCAAGGTAGTTCGACATGAAGCACAAAACTGATGAAATCATCATCGACCAAGCTGTCGTGCGGGAGATGGCGGGTGTCGTTCGCACCGCCACGATTCTCGACAGCGTCATTGATGCACTTCAACGTGCGGGATTTGACCGTGCCGACATCGACGTCATGGCCGATGCCAAAACGATCCGCGACCGCTTCGGCCAAATCTTCGTGCCTGTAGAGGACCTTGCGGATGTTCCAGGAGTTCCTCGACGAGCCTTCGTCAGGGACGAGGATGTGTCGATATTGCGAGGCGGAGTATTTGGCATTCTGTTTTATATCGGGGCGACTGCCGCAGCGCTGGGTGTAGTCGCATCCGGTGGCGGTCTGGCGGCGGCTGTTGCGAGTGCTGCAGCAGCTGGTGCGGCGAGCGGCGGGCTCGGTGCTCTTGCTGCGCGGTTCATCGGTCGGAAACGAGCTGAACTGATTGAGACGATGATCTCGGAGGGCGGCCTTGTCCTCTTCGTCCGCGTTCGATCAGAGGAGGCCGAGAGACGGGCTGAACAGATCATGCGCGATCAAGGCGTCGAGGCGGTTCGCGTTCACGAGATAACGATCGACAAGCGTCTTAAGAACCTGCCGCTTGCCGACGTCATTGCCCGGTGCTCGTAACGACCGATGTCCTACCCCGACCGGTTCGGGCTGTCGGAATCTGTAGTTGGGAGGACAATGCCAAATGAAAGGTAACGCGCGTGCGTTTGGAGAGCCAGTATGCTTGACCTCTGGTATAAGAACGCCGTCATCTACTGCGTCGACGTGCAGACGTTTATGGACAGCTCGGGCGAAGGAATCGGTGACATCAATGGGCTGACGCATCGGCTCGATCATATTGCGGGGCTTGGGGTTAGCTGTATTTGGCTCATGCCCTTCTACCCGACCCCCAATCGTGATGAGGGCTACGACATTCTTGACTACTACGATGTCGATCGGCGGCTCGGAACTCCCGGTGACTTCGTCAACTTCGCGCGCGAATGCCGCGAGCGCGGTATCCGCATTATCATCGACCTCGTTGTCAATCACACTTCGATCGATCACCCTTGGTTTCGCGCCGCGCGCCTAGATCCCAAATCCAAATACCGGCAATACTACATCTGGACCCATCAGCCCCCGCCAGACGCCGCTGAAGGTGTGGTCTTCCCAGGAGTACAAGAATCAACCTGGACGCTCGATCAAAAAGCGGGACAGTACTACTACCATCGCTTCTACGACCATCAGCCCGACCTCAACGTCGCAAATTTGGCGGTTCGGGAGGAAATCGAGAACATCATGGGCTACTGGCTTGAGCTCGGCGTCTCCGGGTTCAGGCTCGATGCTGCGCCTTTCCTAATCGAACTCAAAGGCACGAACCAGACTGCCCAGCACGATTCCTACGCGTACCTCCGGAAGCTGCGAGACTTCCTGCAGTGGCGCCGGGGCGACGCGATCATCCTCGCTGAGGCCAATGTCTCTCTGAACGAGATCTTGCAGTACTACGGCGACGGCGATCGCATGCACATGCTTTTTGGCTTTCTGGTCAATCAATACACGTTTCTTGCTCACGCGCGAGAGAACGCCGATCCACTCCGCCATGTTTTCAGCATTCTGCCGCAAATCCCGAATCTGAGTCAGTGGGCGACCTTTCTACGCAATCACGACGAACTCGATTTGGGGCGGCTGACGTCGACCGAACGAAACGAGGTCTTTCAAGCCTTCGCGCCGGACGAGAACATGCGTCTCTACCGGCGTGGCATTCGGCGACGGCTCGCGCCGATGCTTGGAAACGACCGGCGACGCCTCGAACTTGCCTACGCCCTGATATTCAGTCTGCCAGGGACGCCGGTCTTGTTCTACGGCGAGGAGATCGGAATGGGTGAGGATCTCGGACTGCCCGAGCGCATCGCGGTGCGCACGCCGATGCAGTGGTCTGCCGAGCCGAATGGCGGCTTCTCAACGGCATCAGCCGAGAAGCTGATCCGTCCGGTGATAAAAGGCGGCGACTTCGGTTACGAGAATCTCAACGTAACGGCGCAGGCCCATGATCGGAACAGTCTGCTTAGTCGCATCGGGCAGGTCATCCGCGCCCGGCGCGGTGCACCAGAGTTTGGCTGGGGTCACTTCCACCTTGTCGACGTCGATACGCCTGCCGTCATGGCACATCGCTGCGACTGGCGTGGTAACGCAGTGCTTGCCGTTCACAATCTGTCGCGGGAGCCGTGCGAGGCTACCATTAGACTGCCAGCGCAGTCATCCAAGGAACTGACGGACATCCTTGCGGATCGCCAATATCCATCCCTCGGACCGGAGGATCGCCGGATTCCACTGTCCGGCTATGGCTACCGCTGGCTGCGCCTCGAAGGCACGCGCCGCTGATCGGCGATGCAGGCTTTGCTGGGCTTACATGCCATCCGATAACGAGGTGAGCATCATTGCCGTTCTTCGGTATGCCATAAGTGGAACGGACGTGCTCTTTTGCGAGGGTACCGCATATCTCGGGCGGATGCGTTTGGCGAATTCCCCAGGGTCCGCGCTGTGGCCTCGCTTGTTGCTGTCGTCGGGGACCATGTGTTGCGCGGCAACGCGGTGATCCGGAACCGCGCGACGTCATTTGCGGTCGAGGCGGAGAACGACCGCCTCGGCAGCGGCGAGGCTGAGCATGCCGTCCACAACATGCGACGCTCGATCTGCTGCCGACGACAGCAGGATGCGCGCGGGTCCCGAACCCTCCGGGATCACGACTTCGCGCATCGCATCGGAGAAGTTCAGCAGGATCACGAACCGCTCGTCGCCATAGCTGCGCCCATAGGCAAGACACTCAGGATCCAGGCTGAGGCTTTCGTAGCTACCTACGGATAGGGCTGGTTCGGCGCGACGCAGCGCGATCAGCCGGCGGTAGAGTGACAGCATGGTGGAGGCGTCCTGCGCCTGATGCTTTACAGGCCGCTTGACATTGTCGCCCACCGGTAGCCACGGCGTGCCAGTCGTGAAACCGCCATCCGGCCCCCCCGTCCAGCACATGGGTGTGCGGGCCGGATCTCGCCCTAAGCCCAACCCGGGCACATTCTTCTCAAATCGGTCACGCACGGCGGCCGGTTCGATGGTGACGTCCTCCATGCCGAGTTCGTCGCCATAGTACAGGGTCGGCGTGCCGCGCAATGTGAGCAGCAGGACAGCCGCAAGCCGTGCCGCGGGCGTGCCGATGCGCGTCACCAGACGGGAGACGTCGTGACTTCCCAGGACCCAGTTGGGCCAGGCGCCGGGCGGCAACGCAGCTTCGTAAGCAGATATGATGCTGCGCAGCATCTCGGCCGACCACCGCGCGCCGATGAGGTTGAAGTTCAGCGGCAGGTGGATGCCGTCCAGCTCGACGCCGTAATATGCTACGAGCCGTTTGATCGGCAGATGGATCTCTCCGATCAGAACCCGTCCGCCGAACTCGTCGGCGAGCCTTCGCCATTCCGCGATAACATCATGCACCTCGGGTTGGTCCATTGTATGGACCCTCATCAAGGCATGGCTGGGTGGCGAACCCGGCCCAAAGTCCGGGTTGGGCGGGTTGTCGGTGAAGGCCGCGTCCTCGAAGAGGTGATGAACCACGTCGATGCGGAATCCGTCGACGCCGCGGTCAAACCAGAAGCGTAGCACGTCACACATCGCTGCCCGTACGTCAGCATTGCGCCAGTTGAGATCCGGCTGCTCCTTGAGAAAGGCGTGGTAGTAGTATTGGCCCGACGCCTGATCGAATTCCCATGCCGAGCCGCCGAATTCGCTGAGCCAGTTCGTCGGCGGGCCGCCGTCAGGCCCTGGGTCGCGCCACACATACCACTCACGCTTAGGGCTGCTGCGCGAGGATCGAGACTCTTGGAACCAGGGGTGCTGATCGGACGTGTGGTTCGGTACCAGATCCATAAGGACCTTCAGCTTTCGGTGATGGGACTCGGCTACAAGGCGATCGAAATCGGCCAGTGTGCCGAACACGGGACTCACGTCGGTGTAATCGGATACGTCGTATCCGAAATCGGCCATTGGCGATGGATAGATTGGCGAAAGCCAGATCGCATCGACGCCGAGCCAGGTAAGGTAGTCCAGCCTCTCCATGAGACCTGGCAGATCGCCGATTCCGTCGCCGTTACTGTCTTGGAACGAACGCGGATAGATTTGGTAGATGATGCCTCTGCGCCACCACAGGGATTCAGCAACTGCGCTCATGATGCGCTCCGGTGTCGATGTCGAACGATGGCAAAAACGCGGTGGTTGCGGCCCTGTGCCGGTTAGCACCCGATCGTGGTACCAGAAGCCGGAGACTGGTCAGGCCGGACTATCTTCCCGTGGCCGTTGCCCTGGACCAACGCTGGCCATCGTATGGTCCAATCCTACGGCTGACCGGGGCCTTGATGTTCGTCAAGGCGAGACGACGCAATAAGCTTCTAAGTGTGAAACCATTGCAAAGCAGATGAAATCATCAACCGGGCTGTGGCGCTAAAGGCAGCCGGGGTCGTTCACGGCCCCCATCCGGGAACGAGCCGAACTGGACTGACGCGATGATCTCCGATGGTGGCCTCATCCTCTTTGTCTGCGGTTGATCAGAAGAGCCGAGAGACAGTCCGCAGGCAGTATTCGAGCACATGATCGAGGGGAGCTGGCCGTTGATGAGACGGCTGGCCGCAGATCATCGGAGCTTATCGGGATGCGTTACATTCCAGCGACACGTGAGACAGTGAAAGCCTATCCCCGCTCGCACTCAAGATCACCGTTCGAGACAATGGCTAGGATTCCCGCACTTCGAAGGAAGCCGCCGAATCACAAAATTGCACAGATCGCCGTGCCGCCTAGCTTGTCGATCATGATGTTTTCGATGGTGCAGAGCTTCTCGCCTTGCATGCCGCAAACATCGGTGCCCAGAAACTTCTTCGCAGCGATCAGGCGGCCGGACGTGAACTTGGTCATTTCTCCAGCCATGTGGGTGCCAACTGGTCCGCGGCTCGACGCCTTCCGGGAATTGATGGCGGCTTTGCCTCCAATGTCTGCAAATTGACGACTATCAAGGCGATTGCCTCTGTGCCGCGGCATTTTCAGGTATCACGATCACGATTTTCGCCAGCAGGGCCAACCCGACGCTGCTGAAATGATCGTCTGCGAAGGCTGCGCCGAGTGCGGCTACCGCGTTCTCGATCGCCTTTCCGCCGGTGACGTCGCGGCGCAGCTCAACGTTCATTTGGTCGAGCTTCTAGCGCTCGCCGATACTTGGCGTCGCGCCGGCGCCTCGCGCAGCACGGCGATCGTGCCGTTCCTGGGCGACGACCGGTCGGACAGTCGGCCTGGGATCCCGGCAGCAGCTCCTGACGGCCCGTACATGGAGAGGTTGGGACATGAGCATAAACGAAGACCTCGTCAGGCCCGGCCTGTTTCGCGATCGCCGCGAAGCGGGCCAGCGGCTTGCGGCGAAGCTCGCGACCTACGCCAATCGTCCGGATGTCGTCGTGCTGGCGCTGCCGCGGGGAGGTGTGCCCGTCGCCTATGAAGTCGCCAGCGTGCTGGGCGCGCCGCTGGACGTCTTTGTCGTCCGCAAGCTTGGCGTTCCCGGCCAAGAGGAGCTGGCGATGGGTGCGGTTGCCACAGGTGGCGTGCGCGTGCTGAACGATCAATTCGTCAAGCGTCTTGGCATCCCCCAGCGCATCATCGATACGGTCACGGCCAGGGAGCGGCAGGAACTGGCGCGGCGCGAGGACCTCTACCGCGGTGGTCGTCCGCCGCCCGAGGTGCGCGGCCGCACAGTGATCCTGGTGGACGATGGCCTGGCGACCGGAGCCACCATGCACGCGGCAATCCAGGCGCTGCGCCAGCAGCAGCCCGAGCGCATCGTCGTGGCGGTTCCGACCGCCTCGCCAGACACCTGCGAGGAGATGAAGGCCGAAGTCGACGACGTCATTTGCGCCATCACGCCGGAGCCGTTCCATGCCGTCGGTCTCTGGTACCAGGATTTCTCGCAAACGACGGACGAGGAGGTTCGCGCGCTGCTGGCGCGTCGAGCTGCGCCGCAGGAGAGCGAAGTCGCACCTGGCCCGGCAGACAGCGCGCTCATCGCAGCATTGCGCGAGACGGCCTACCCCTTGACGGGATCCGACGGCGATTACGAGCCGCTGATTGACCGCATCGGCGAGGCACGCTTCGGGCTGCTGGGCGAAGCGTCGCACGGCACGCACGAGTTCTACAGCGAACGCGCCGAGATCACGAAGCGGCTCATCACGGAAAAGAACTTCACGGCCGTCGCCGTGGAGGCGGATTGGCCCGACGCCTATCGGGTCAACCGCTATGTCCGCGGCATGAGCGACGACGTCGATGCCGTGGAAGCGCTCGCCGATTTTCGCCGATTCCCGACATGGATGTGGCGCAACACGGTGGTCGTCGAGTTCATCGTGTGGTTGCGGGCGCATAACGATGCGCTTCCGCCGGGCGCCGCGAAAGTCGGCTTCTACGGCCTCGACCTCTACAGCCTGCATGCCTCGATGAAAGCCGTGCTGCGCTATCTCGAAAAGGTCGACCCCGAGGCGGCCAAGCGGGCGCGCGACCGCTATTCCTGCTTCGATCACGTCGGTGCGGATACGCAGTCCTACGGCCTCATGACGCGCCTGAACCTTTCCAGGTCGTGCGAGGAGGAGGTTTTAGGCCAGTTGGTCGAGCTGCAGCGCCGGGCGGGCGACTACGCGCGCGGCGGTCAGCTGGCGGAAGATGAGGCGTTCTATGCCGAGCAGAATGCCCGCCTGGTGAAGAATGCGGAAGCATATTACCGCTCCGTGTTTCTCGAAGAGGCGTCGTCCTGGAACCTGCGCGACCAACACATGGCGGAAACGCTCGATGCGCTGGTTAGCCATCTCGACCGGAAAGGCAATCGCGCGAAGGTGGCCGTCTGGGAGCACAATTCCCATCTCGGCGACGCGCGCGCGACGGATCGAAGCCAGCGCGGCGAATTGAACGTCGGCCAGCTAGTGCGTGAGAAATACGGCAACGACGCGGTGCTGATCGGCTTCACTACCCACCATGGCACCGTCACGGCCGCCTCCGATTGGGACCAGCCGGCCGAGCGCAAGCGCGTTCGCCCGGCGCTGGCCGGCAGCTACGAGGCGCTGTTCCACGCCGCGCGGCCCGACCGGTTCCTGCTGATCTCGAACGACAGCGACTCGCTGGAGGAGCAATTGCGCGCCCATCGCCTCGAGCGGGCGATCGGCGTGATCTACCGTCCTGAAACCGAGCGGCAGAGCCACTATTTCAGGGCGCGGCTGGCGGACCAGTTCGACGTCGTGCTGCATTTCGACGAGACGCGGGCGGTCGAACCCATCGAAACCACGGCGCAATGGGAAAAGGGCGAGCTTCCGGAGACCTTCCCCTTCACGGTTTGAGCAAGGAGGCACCCCATGGCTGGATCTGCGGCTGGATCTCCAGAGCTCACAATTGAAGAGCGGCTGGTTCGCATCACGGCCGGCTCGCTGACGATCGAGGGCAATTTGAACTTGCCGGCGGGGGCCCGTGCGGTGGTGCTGTTCTCCCACGGCAGCGGCAGCAGTCGGTATAGCTCCCGCAATCGCCATGTGGCGCGGGTGCTGAACGAAGCAACGCTGGCGACGCTGTTGATCGATCTGCTTTCGGCAGAAGAAGAGGAGATTGAGCGATACACGGCGCACCTGCGCTTCGATATCGGCCTGCTCGCGGAACGGCTTGTCCATGCGACGGACTGGCTCGCGCAGGAGCCCGATACGAAGCACCTTCGGATCGGCTATTTCGGCGCGAGCACGGGCGCCGCCGCGGCCCTGGTGGCGGCGGCCGAGCGTCCGCGGAAGGTCGGCGCGATCGTATCGCGTGGCGGACGCCCTGACCTTGCCGGCGCGGCATTGGTCCGCGTCGATGCGCCCACGCTGCTTATCGTCGGCGGGAACGACCTCCAGGTCATCGAGCTCAATCGGGCAGCCCTCGCGCAACTACGCTGCGAAAGGCAACTCGTGATCGTCCCGGGCGCGACACATCTCTTCAAAGAGCCTGGCGCGCTCGACGAGGTGGCGCGTCTGGCCTGCGAATGGTTCCAGCGCCATCTCATTTAGGCGGCACGATGCAGCCCCGCTTCGGCAAAATCATCGACGTGTCTGGGTCCACCTCCGAGCTGACGGTGGAGCAAGTCGAGCGCATCGCCAAAATGCTGCGCGGAAATGCCGAGGAAAAGCGGGGTCTCGTGGCATTCGTGGATCGAGTTGGCTTTGCGCACGCCTTCGCGGATGCGACCAAGACCGATCGCCCGGTGAAGCTTTTCCGCAGCCTTCACGATGCTCATGCGTGGCTGCTTGATGAGGCGGTGAATGGTCCGGTGCCGAAGCCACCACGCGGGTTGCGACCGTGGCCTGACGACGGAGTCTTTCAAGTCGGTTCCACGACGCCCAAGAGCTTGGCTCCCCTGATACCGTCGAATATGAACTGCACGGCCAGAGCCGCCAATATCACGCCCGCCAGCCGGGCGATGACGTTCCCGCCGGTTGTTCGCAGGAGCCTATGCAGGACTTCGGTGGCGATCATGCCGACATAGGTGAGCAGCAAACAAAGAAACGTCGCCGCCAGCACAATAGCGGATTTCAGCGGGTCGTCGCCTGCCTGACCCATCAGCAACACCACGGCGGTTAGCCCCGCAGGCCCAGCGATGACGGGAAAAGCCAGAGGAAAGATCGCGATAGCGCCCGGTTCCAGCGCTTCGCTGCGTTCACCGGCGGTCAGGCCCGACGGACCGGGATGGGCGTTGATCATCTGGACGGCTTGGAGCAGAAGCAGAATGCCGCCCGCAACCCGGAATGCGTCCAGCGATACATGAAGCGCCGACAGCACCCGGTTGCCGAGCAGCGCGAAGGCAAGAAGCACCGCACCGGCGATCGATACAGCCTGCCACGCCAAGCGGAAACGATCCGGCCTATGAACGCCCGCTGTCAGGCCACCAAAGACGATCGCTGCGCCGATCGGACCGATGGCCACGAACAACGTTGTGAACACGGTGATCGCAAACTCTAAAGTGGTCATTTTGTTTCGCCATAACAAAGGTCAAGCGCCCTCGCGGTTCCTTGGCGTCGCCATCGGTTCGGGCTCGGCCTGGCCCAAAACGACGAGGTCGGCATAGCGGGCCTGCATTTGGCACTTTTCGGACCTCGCGCGATGCCCGACTTGAGTTCATAGTGCGCACCAAAGCGGACGTCCGCCAACGCCTATGAATTTATGAGTTCGCGTCCTAGCTCCTGACAACCGCGCGCGAAGGCAGGTGCTGGCATTTTGCTGGCATCGCACGCAGGTTCACGTCATCCCATGGTGTCCTCGTGCGAATCGCGCGCCCTCTCCGGTACGAAAGTATTCCCTCGCGCGGCGTCCTGACGTTTCGCTCTTGACAGAACTGAGCAATGTTGTGGCGTATCGCTGCCGAGACTTCGCACTGTCGAAGTTGAGAAGGCGCTGTCATCCCGAGCGTAGCGAGGACCCTTGATCGGGCGTCGCGAAAGGTCCCTCGCTGCGCTCGGGATGACACCGCAACTTTAACGGCGAACGACCCGATGTCATGGCAAACGACTCAAAATCGACTGCGCTAACTGCGCTAACTGCGCTAACTGCGCTAACCCCGCCGCGCGCTCTACGCCTTCACCGCGTGCGCGATTACCTTGCGCATCACCGTCGGCAGCGCCCGTTCGGTCATGCGGTCGACCGTGCACCAGCTCGTGCCGGGCGCGAGCCTGGCC
>Ga0208991_1000466_pt1 | contig 10156 bp, 8 predicted proteins | sample MedBloCAOM3_M2_FD_187855 | JGI IMG/M metagenome (GOLD analysis project Ga0208991, IMG submission 187855) | Forest soil microbial communities from El Dorado National Forest, California, USA - Mediterranean Blodgett CA OM3_M2 (SPAdes) (version 2) | ecosystem: Environmental > Terrestrial > Soil >...
GCGCCGTGGCGGATATCTGCCAGGATCAAGGCCGATCCGGCCGCCGCCCGGCTCGAGCAGCTCGAGGCCAGCTACGGCTCCGAGGAGACCGCTCTGAAATTCGCGGGGATTGCGGATATTCGTTTCGGAGGATCGCCGCTGCTCCATGCCGTGCTCTCCGCGCGGCAGCTCGATGCCGACAAGCTTGTCGCCAGTGATAATAACGCCGGCGAGCCGATCCGGTTGTTGCCGGGGCTGCGGGCTTTTATGGCCGCGATCCCGCAGGTTCCGATTCCGGCGCAAATCGAGTTCAGCGTCGAGCAGATGATGCTGGGCGGGCGTCCGTTGCAGAATCTTGCCGCCGATCTGCATGCCGATGCCCAATCGTGGACGATCGACCGGCTTGATCTTCGCGCACCGGGCGCGACCCGCTTGACCCTGAGCGGCACCAATGCGCAGGCAGGGCCGTCGAGCAGCCTCACCGGCGCGCTCAACCTCGACTCGTCGGATCCGGACACACTGCTGGCGTGGTTGCAGGGCCGCAGTGAGATCACCTATCGCAGTCAAAAGCCGCTACGCCTGTTCGGCAATGTCAACGTAACCTCAAGCCGCGTTGCCATCGAAGCCTTGAAGGCGGAGATCGATGGCGGCACCGTTGAAGGGCGTCTGGCGCTCGACAATCAGGCAGGCGGCGGTTCGCGCTTCGACGCAGAGCTGAAGGCCGAGCGTCTCGATCTCGATGCCGCTGCAGCATTCGCGCGGTCACTGGCCGGCCCGCAAGCAGAGTGGCCGATGGAGGCGCAGGTATCGCTGGATATCGGCCGCGCCACCTCGGCCGGCCAGGAATTGCGGCCGTTCATGGCGAAGCTCGGCTCCGGTCCGAAAACCATCTCGCTGGATCAATTGAAAATCGGCCAACCCAACGGTGTGACGGTGGAAGGCGCGGGGAGTTTCGATCGCGTCAATGCCACAGGAAGGCTGGCGCTGAATTCAAGCGCCACCTCACTTGGTCAAATCACCGGGCTGATCGCCCCGCTGGCGCCGGCGCTGGCGTCGCGGCTCAATGCGATGGAGGCTACTCCAGGCCCGGCGCGACTTAAACTGACGCTCGATCTTGACAAGAACGCCGAGCATGCCGATCGCGCCGACGCGCGCGCCGTTTTCGATCTCGACGCGCCGCAGCTCAAGGGCGTCGCCACCATTACAGCGAAACCTGACATCGCCGCCTTGCAGGGCATCGATCTCGATGCGCTCCGACGCAGCGAAGTCGTCATCGACTCGAAACTGTCGTCGGAGCGGGGCGGTTCATTGCTGGCGTTGCTGGGACTCGATCATGCGATCGCGGCGGGCGAAGGCCCGGTGGAATTTCGGGGATCCGTGACCGGCATGTGGGGTGCGCCGCTGCTCCTGAACGTGAGGATAACCGGGGCCGGACTGGATGCCGAAGCGCAAGGCATTGCGGAGCCGTGGGCGCCGCAGCCCAGGGCCGGCGCCAGTTTGCGGGTTCGCAATGCCAATCTCGCCCCGCTGTTCGGTCTCAAACCATCCGACACGCTGGCGCGAAACATCAACCTTTCCGCCCGCGTTTCGCTGGCGGGCAGCAGGTTGACTTTCGATGATCTTGACACCGCGATGTCAGGTTCGCGGCTGCGCGGGCGCCTGGCTTTGACCCTTGACGAGCAAAAGACCGTCGAGGGCGAAGTTGGCCTCGACGCGCTAGATCTTGCGCCGGCATTTGCGCTCGTCATCGGCGCCGCGGGACGTGATGCGGCTGAGCCACTCGGCGCCGGGCTGGTGAAGGGCTGGCGCGGCCGTATCGCGTTTCAGGCGTTGCGCGGCTCGCTTCCGGGCGGCGGCGAGTTGCGCCCCGTCAGCGGTACCATCAAAAGCGACGGCCAGTCGCTGACTTTCGACGCGATCAGCGGTGGACTGGGCGGCGGTGAGGCGACCGCCAACCTCGACGCGAAGCAGACCGCGAATGGAATTGCGTTGAATGCGCGCCTTCAGCTCAGCGGTGTCGACGGCGCGGCGTTGCGCTATCGCGGCCTCGCGATGCCGGCAGGTCGCGCGTCCATGCAGTTGACGTTGGCGAGCCAGGGCCGCAGCGCGTCGGCGCTGGCAGGCGCGCTGTCCGGAAGTGGAACCCTGGCGCTGGAATCCGCTCGCGTCGCCGGGCTCGATCCGCGCGCGTTCGACGCCGCGATCCGCGCCAGCGACAACGGGCAGGCGACGGACGACATCAGGCTGCGGCAGATCGTCGAGCCGGCATTGTCGGCTGGCGCGTTGTCGGTCGCATCGGCGCAAATTCCATTCAACATCCGGGATGGCCGGATTCGCGTCGGCGCGACCACGCTCGATGCCGAGGGCGCCCGCGCCATCATATCGGGGGGATACGATATTCCCGCCGACCAGGCCGATATCCGCGTCGCCATCGCTTCGACGACGGCCGGAGCCGCCACCAGTCGTCCGGAAATTCAGCTGTTCGTTGTCGGCTCGCCCGACGCTCTCACCCGCACGGTCGACGTTGCCGCGCTATCGTCATGGCTGGCGGTGAGGGCGATCGATCGCGAAACCCGCCGGCTGGATTCGATCGAGCGCGGAGATCCGACAGCGGCGTTGCCGGCGTCGATGGCACCGTCCACGCCCTGGCAACCTTCGACCGGAGCGTCGGACGCGGACCTGTCCGGCCTACCGCTTTCCGAGGTTCCCGCGTCCGGTCGCGATCCGCGGCGGCCGCCGTCGAAGCCCAGGATCGGCGTTCCGCATTCGCCGCTCGCTCCGTCAAATGCGCCGGTTGCCGCCCAGCAGCTCGCGCCACTGCCGCCGCCGATCGAGGTCCGCCCGACGCCGAGCATTGTACGGCAGCCGAAGCTACGGCCGCCGCTGGCGCTGACGCCGCCGGCTGCCGCGCCGCCGCGACCGACGTTCTAGGCGCCGCCCGTATAGGCTTAGCCAAAAACGGTAACCCACTACTTATTCAGTTGTTAGGAATTTTCATTCAACTTGGGCGCAGCGGGCCGTGCGGATTCGGCCGCGACTTCGCTGAGGACAATATGCAGACAGCATTCTTGAGAATTCCAGGCCGTTATTATTTCGCAATTTTTGTATTGGCCTCCGCCACCCTGTCTTACCAGATACTGATAACCCGTTTCTTCAGCGTCATGCTGTATTATCATTTTGCATTTGCCGCTATTTCACTTGCCATGCTCGGACTCACCCGCGGCGCGATGGCGGTCTACAACGAACCGGTCCGCTACCCACCGGAGCGGGTGGCGGTCGAGTTCGCACGGCACGCGTCGTGGTTCGCGATCACCGGCGTCGGCGCCATGATTGCCTTCCTGTGCGTGCCGCTCCTGATTCCCGAGCAATACGTGATGGTGGCGCTGGCGATGGCGACGGTCGCCTTCGTAAGGCCCTTTACAGAAAGCGGCGTCTGCATAACGCTTTTGTTGACCCGGCTGCCATATGGCGGCGGATGGCTTTATGCGTCCGACCTTGCAGGGGCGGCGTTCGGGTGTCTCGGGATCATTTTCGTCTTGTTCGTCGTCGATCCCGTGAGCGCTACACTCGGGATCGGAGCCATTGCCGCTGGTGCGGGCTGGATCGTGGTGCGGGGCAGCGGCGACATCCGCAGCTTGCGCCTGAGCGGCGTCGCGGCGCTTATCCTCGCTGCCGCTGCCATTGGGCACACCGGACTTGAAGTGTCCGGCAAGAGCCATCTCGGCGTCTTCTGGGCCAAGGGGACACAGCAGATGGGAACGCTGTTCGAGCGCTGGAATACTTACTCGCGTGTGAGGGTGACGGCGCTTGGAGAGACTGCTCCGTTGGGCTGGGGCATCGCCCACACACCGAACATCAAAATAGACCAGAACCGGCTCGATATCGATGCCGATGCAGCCACGGTCATCACCCGTTATGATGGTGATATCAGCAAACTGTCCTACCTGAAGGACGACGTCATCAACGGCGCCTATCTGGTGCAACCGCCGGCCGACGTCGCGGTCGTTGGCGTGGGGGGCGGTCGTGACATTCTTTCAGGACTCTTTTTCGGTGCCAAACACATCCGCGGGATAGAGATCAATCCCGCGATCTTCGAAGTCCTCACTGACAAATTCGCTGATTTCTCCAGTCATCTCGATCTCCAGCCCGGCGTGTCGTTGGTCAATGCCGAAGCGCGCAGCTACATCAATCATTCATCCGATCGTTACGATCTCGTCCAGATTTCGCTGATCGACACCTGGGCGGCAACGGCTGCCGGCGGGCTGACGCTTACGGAAAATCGCCTTTACACCGTGGAAGCATGGGACGATTTCTATCGTGCGCTGAAGCCTGGCGGGCTGCTGTCAGTATCGCGCTGGTACGACCCGGATAGTCACCGCGGCGAGTTCTATCGCCTCGTGGCGATCGCAGCGAGCGCGCTCCAGCGTAAAGGCGTATCCGCTGCCGAACTGACGCGCCACGTCGTCGCACTGAACGTTGGCAAAATCGTAACGGTGATTACCCGTCCCGACGCTTTCACCGATGCGCAATGGCAGGGTGCGCGCACGCGGCTTCTGGCCCAAGGCTTCAAGATATTGCTGGGGCCGGACGTCGCATTCGACGCCATCACGTCGACGCTGATGTCGGGCAAGGCCGACTCGGCCTTCCTCGCGTCATTGCCAGCAAATATCGCTGCCTCGACCGACGACAATCCGTTCTTTTTCTATACCGCACGGTTCGGCGATCTTGCCAGCATGCCCATATCGGCGCTCTCCAATAACCGCGCGGCGGTCAGCATGACCCTGCTGCTGATCCTGATAGCGCTGTGCGCGTGCGGATACTACATTGTCGTTCCTTTCGTCCGTCTCGCGAGGCGGATGCCGTTGTCGGTGCTGACGCCGCCCGTAACGTATTTCTGTGCGATCGGCATGGGCTTCATGCTGATAGAGATATCGCAGATGCAGCGGCTGATGGTCTTCCTCGGCCATCCCGTCTACGGGCTCGGTGTCGTGCTTTTCACCATTCTTCTCTTTAGCGGGATTGGCAGCGTCACGGTCGGCGCGCATGCCCCTCGACGGGGTGCCGTCATCGCACGGGTCGTCGCCCTTCTGACAACGCTCGTGGCGGCCGGGCTATTGACCCCCTTGCTCACGACGTGGGCGCGATCGGAAGCGACCGACACGCGCATTCTGTTGTCCGTACTGCTGCTGGCACCCCCATCGTTCTGCGCCGGGATGATGTTGCCGCTCGGGCTAAGTATCTGGCGCCGCCATGCGGAGCTTCTTCCTTTCTTCTGGAGCGCCAACGGGATCACGTCGATGTTTGCATCGGTGCTGGGCATGGCGTTGTCGATCGCATTCGGCATCGCCCAGACCTACTCGCTAGGCGTCTGCTTCTATTTGGTCTGTGCGTTGATGATGGTCGGAAGCCGCCAGGCGAGCCGCACGGACGTAGCTTCCGCTGGACCGGTCAAGGCACCAGGATTGGTGCGCCAGGATGAACTAGCCTTCACGGTGGAGCCAGCCGCCCCTTCGATCCAGCCGACGCAGATCGAATTAGCCGCCAACATCAAGCCCGCCCAAGAACTCGGAGTAACTGTTTCGCCGGGCCTGAAGGCGCGTTCCGATGAGGGGATCCAGTAACGCGCGATGCAAATGCTGTATCTGTCGCCGGAATACTTTGGGGCATGCGGCGGCACCGAGGCCGGTAGCAACTGTGCCGGTCGCGCTGGTCGTACGCTCCTCTTTGCCGGTAAGGACACTGGGCGAATTCATCGCCTATGCAAGATCCCATCCGACTCGGTTCGAGTTGGCTATCAACGTGAAAGCCGCCAAGATGCTTGGCGTTGCCGTTCCGCCAACGCTGCTCGCCCGCGCCGACGAAGTTATCGAACAAGCTGCCATTTCTTGCAGCGCGCGACCGTCTGCGTTCGAACAGACGTTGAAAATCAGGCGTTGCTCTCACCCACCAAACGACACATTCTCGATTTGCTGCGCTCGGAGCGGCGAATGCAACCCTGGAAGCCATGGATCACCAATGACAAAGCGTATTCTTCTTGGAATGTTGACGCCGTCGTCGAATACGGCGCTGGAGCCGATCACGACCGCGATGGTTGCCGGGTTGCCGGAAGTGTCCGCGCACTTTTCGCGCTTCAAGGTAACCGAAATCGCCCTGTCCAATAGGGCGCTGGCGCAATTCGACAATGATGAGATCCTGCGTGCCGCGGAATTATTGGCGCATGCAAAGGTCGTCTCGATTGGATGGAACGGTACATCCTCCGGCTGGCTGGGCTTTGAAGCGGATATTCGATTGTGCGAACAAATCACCGCCGCAACCGGGATACAAGCGACGACGTCGATGCTGGCCCTCAACGAAATCCTCGAACGGAAGCAAGTGACGCGGCTCGGCTACGTCACGCCCTATCGCGATGATGTGCAGGCAAGAATTCTGGAAAACTATGCAAGGCTCGGCATTGCCTGCCAGAGCGAGCGGCACCTCGGCCTGCAAGACAATTTTTCCTTTTCCGAAGTGCCGGTCGCGCAGCTGGAGAATATGACCCGCGAGGTGGCGCAGGACAGACCGGATGCGGTCACGATCATCTGCACCAATTTGAGGGTCGCACCATCGGTTGCGAAGCTGGAGCGCGAGATCGGCATTCCAATCTATGACACCATTGCCACCGTGGTCTGGAAATGCCTCAAACTTGCCGGCGTCGATACCAGGCGCGTCGTCGATTGGGGTTCGCTGTTTCAACAGGTCGCGTGATCGCATCCGATTGATCCGAAATTTTTTCTGGAGATATCGACCATGGCGGCGTTCGACACGGTCATTCGTCACGGTACGATTGCCACCGCCGGCGAAACCTGCAAGGCCGACGTCGGGATCGGGGATGGGCGCAGTGTCGCCATCGGCGAATCGTTGACCGACGCAGACGAGTAGTCGACGCCGCATCGATGAGCGATCGTTGCGGGTCGGTTCCCTCGATCAAATTCGAGGACGCGGGTATCGCGGAACACGCGTTAGTGAGACACCTGCGCCGATTTTGCATCCGGCGCGGCGGACACCGCGCGCGTTCGAAAATAATCAAGCACGAAGAGGCGGATGGCCGAAGACAGATTGCCTTGCTGGCGGTTGCTGTCGATCTCACCCACCAGTTCGGACAGCGTCATGCCTCGAAGGCCCGAGATCTCCTTCATGCCGTTCCAGAATGCCTCTTCAAGGCTGACGCTGGTCTTGTGACCCGCGACCACGATCGAGCGTTTCACCACAGGCGATTTCATGACGCGTCCTCGCCGTCGATCCGATGTTGATCCAGTAAATCGCTTGCCCGACTTGTACGCTGTTGGTCCAGCGTGCGTTCGGATTTGGTTCGGCCAAACCGTGTCCGGTTGGCCTCCGCCTGTTTCGCCGATTGTTGTTTCTCGGCGCGCTTCTTAAATCGCTTCAGGTTGACCACGTCCCCCATGATCGCCCCCGTCATGAAATAAGCTGATGGGATGCGGCATCTTCATGAAGCCGCGGGAGGCCGCGCTGGGCGTGAGAGCAAGTTCCGGCTAAGCGCAATCCGGTCAGCGTCAGGAAAATGTTCTCGATCAATACCCTTGGGCGTATCGCAGTTGCAAAACCGGTATTCGCACTTGCGAAATACGCGCCAGGCGGCTCAGTCGTCATTCGGAAAATCTCCCACCTTGAGTAGCGACAAAAAAATGCTCCGCTTTTGTGAAGACGAAATATTTTCGTGCTCTAGCACGGGCCTGCGCGACCGCGATAGCTTAACGGTATTATTCTTTAGGCGTTACATGACTCGCAATTAATTTTCGACCCCGTAGTTCTACGGGGATTGCGCCGCGGCATCAGCCCGGACGTGTCATTTTGACCGGCTGCACCAGCCGATCGAATTCCGCCGCCGAGACAAAGCCCAGCCGCACAGCCTCTTCCTTCAACGTGGATCCGCGGGCGTGAGCTGACTTGGCAACCTTGGCGGCATTGTCGTAGCCGATCCTGGGAGCGAGTGCGGTCACCAGCATCAGCGAGCGTTCCATCAGCTCACGGATACGGTTTTCGTCGGCGCGTATTCCCTCGACACAATGCTCGGTGAACGAGCGCGCGACGTCGGACATCAATTGGATGGAATGCATCATGCAATAGGCGAGCACCGGTTTGTAGACGTTCAGCTCGAAATGTCCCTGGCTGCCCGCAATGGTGATGGCCGTATGGTTCCCGAACACCTGACAGCACACCATGGTCAACGCTTCGCATTGCGTCGGGTTGACCTTGCCCGGCATGATCGACGAGCCGGGTTCGTTTTCAGGCAGGATCAATTCGCCGAGGCCGGAACGCGGACCCGATCCCAACAGGCGGATATCGTTCGCGATCTTGAACAGGCCGGTCGCCACCGAATTGATCGCGCCATGCGCGAATACGTAGGCGTCGTTGGAGGCCAGCGCCTCGAATTTGTTGGGAGCGCTGGTGAAGGGAAGTTTTGTAATTTTGGCAACGTGTCTGGCGAACGCTTCGGCGAATTTCGGCTTCGAATTGAGCCCGGTACCGACAGCGGTGCCGCCCTGCGCCAGTGGATATAGATCCTTCGCCGCGACGCGCAGCCGCGCGATGCCGCTCTCGACCTGGGCGGCGTAGCCGGAGAACTCCTGACCGAGCGTCAGCGGCGTGGCGTCCTGGGTATGGGTGCGGCCGATCTTGACGATGTGGGCGAACGCCTTTTCCTTTTTGCCCAGCGCGCGGTGAAGCTCGCTGAGCGCCGGAATGAGATCGCCGACGATGCGTATCGCCGCTGCGATATGCATCGCGGTCGGAAACGAGTCGTTCGACGACTGACTCATATTGACGTGATCGTTGGGATGAACCGGCGTCTTGGCGCCGAGCTCGCCGCCCAAAAGTTCGTTGGCACGATTGGCGATCACCTCGTTGAGGTTCATGTTGGTTTGCGTACCGGAGCCGGTCTGCCAGACCACCAGCGGAAAATGATCATCGAGCTTGCCGTCGATCACCTCGCGCGCGGCGCAGACGATGGCGCTGGCGCAACGCTGGTCGAGCAACCCGAGTTCGCGATTGGTTTCCGCCGACGCGAGCTTGACGATGGCGAGCGCATGAACGATCGGCATCGGCATCCGGTCCTGGCCGATACGGAAATTCCGCCGCGACCGTTCCGTCTGCGCGCCCCAGTAGCGATCGGCGGGAACCTCGATCGGGCCGAAGCTGTCAGTCTCGGAGCGCGTCGAATTGGATCGCGAGGGTGCTGCTGATCGATCCATGAATCATGTCCGTTACGCAAGATCGGTTTGTTTCGGAACCAGCTCACGCTGCTCCGCGGACGTTCATTCTACAGCGGCGGATTTCTCGCGCGCGGATTATTTCTTGCGAAAGCGATCCAGCCGCACGACTTCGGCGCCCTCGCCGGGCTTTGCCGGTTCGTCCTTGTTCTCGGCGGTCGGCGCGGGAGCCGTCAGCGCCGTAGGTGTGGAAGAGGGTGCGGCAACCGACGGAAGGCTTGCCGCCGGCGCTTCGGCAGCGGCATCGGACGGCTCGAATTGCAGGCCGAATTGTACCGACGGATCGAAGAAGCTCTTGATGGAATTGAACGGAACCACCAGGCGCTCGGCGATGCCGCCGAACGAGAGGCCGACTTCAAACCGGTCTTCGGTCACCGTCAGGTCCCAGAACTGGTGCTGGAGGATGACGGTCATTTCTTCCGGATATTGCGCCAACAACCGCGGCGACAGCTTCACGCCCTCCGCGGTCGACAGAAAGGTGATGAAGAAATGATGTTCGCCCGGCAGGCCATGCTCGGCGGCGTCGGTCAGAACGCGGCGCAGCACCCCCCGCAGCGCATCGCGCGCCAGGACGTCGTATCGGATATGATCGGTCGCCATTGTCGGTCCTGTCACGTTCGGATGCCGCCGGCGGATCGGCAGCCCGACTCGCCCCTTTCTTACATGCTACTCCGAAGGCGGCCCGAGGTCAGCAGGTGTTGCCGCCAGTGGTGCAAATTCCAGCAATCTGACCGGGGGTGAGGCAAGTTCAAATCGAAGTGGAGGCTTCTGTTGCCAGGTGCCTCCGGACCCCGCCTGACGGAGCTTAACCCATCAGGACTTCAGACCTGGTCTTTCAAACCGCTTACGCGGCCTGAGCAACCGGAGCATAGTTGTCGTTTGCAACTATTGCATAGCCCGATAACGGC
>Ga0208991_1000467_pt1 | contig 10155 bp, 10 predicted proteins | sample MedBloCAOM3_M2_FD_187855 | JGI IMG/M metagenome (GOLD analysis project Ga0208991, IMG submission 187855) | Forest soil microbial communities from El Dorado National Forest, California, USA - Mediterranean Blodgett CA OM3_M2 (SPAdes) (version 2) | ecosystem: Environmental > Terrestrial > Soil >...
CCGCGGCGAAACGGAGTACTGGATGCCCCGCTTGCGCGGGGCATGACGACGGACGAAATCTGCTCACTCCACCTTCACGTTGGCGTCCTTGATCACCTTTCCCCATTTCACGTAATCGGTGCGGATGCGCGCGGCGAACTGCTCGGGCGAGCCCGCGATCGAAAAGATCATGTTCGGCGCCAGGAATTTTTCGCGGAACGCCGCCTCGCCGAAAATGTGCTGCGTCTCGGCGCTGAGCTTGTCGACGATCTCGCGCGGCGTGCCGGCCGGGGCGACGAGGCCGTACCACGACGCCGCCTCGTAGCCGGCGAGACCGCTCTCGGCGATCGTCGGCACGTCCGGAAACTGCGCGATGCGGGCGGTGCTGCCGAAGCCCAGCACCTTGAGCTGGCCGGCCTGCCACGGCTGCGTCACCAACCCGATGCTGACGATCATCATCTGGATGTGGCCGCCGATCACGTCGGTCAGCGCCGGCGCCGCGCCCTTGTAATGCACGGCCGTGAACTTCGTGCCGGTCATGGTCTGCAGCAGCTCGATATTCAGGTGCCCGCTCGAGCCGATGCCGAAGGTCCCGTAGTTGAGCTCGCCCGGCTTCGTCCGCGCGAGCCCGACGAGGCCGCTCACATTAACGGCCGGCACCCCAGGATGCACCACCAGGGCCTGCGGGCTTATTCCGAGGCCGCTGACCGGGACGAAGTCGGCCAAGGCGTCGTAAGTGACCTTGCCGAAGAGGTGCGGATTCATCACGAAGGTCGTGTCCGCGCTCACCATGAGGGTGTAGCCGTCGGGCGCCGCCCGCGCGACGACTTCGGCGCCCACCTGGCTGTTGGCGCCCGGCCGGTTCTCGACCACCACTTGCTGGCCCCAGGCCTCGGCGAGGCGTTGCCCGAGCGCGCGGGCCAGAATATCGGTAATGCCGCCGGGCGCGAACGGAACCACGAGGCGGATCGGCTTGGCCGGATAGGATGGCACGGATTCGGCGCTCGCCGCGAACCCAAGGCCCGCCGCGAAAACCGCGCCCAACGCGACGGCGATGATCGCGTTGCGTGCGCCCTGACCCCATATGGTCGACATGATGGCTCCCCGGCTCGTTGCGGCGCCGTGGTATAGATGACACCCATGGATGGCGGACGCAGATCGCGAAGCGCCATCGCGTGGACGGATCGTAAGACATGAGTTTCCGGTTCAACAATAGATACGACAGTCCGCTCGCCTGTGTCGCGGGACGTGGCACATGAAGGATTTCTGGCTCTCCTGCGGGCACCATCTGCTCGACCGCGACGCCGGCGGCGGCCTGGTGGCGACCGACGAGTTTCTCAAGGCCTATCTGGCGCGTCCTGAACTGGCGCCGCCGCCCGACGCCTGCGTGGTGGAGAAGACGCTGCACGCCGCGCTGCTCGCCGAGCCGCGCCGGCCGGTCGGCGCGGACGACATCGCGGCGATCGCCGACGCCGACGCGCGCGAGAACTGGGCGCTGATGATCGCCTTCCGCGACCACCTGCTGGCGCATCCGACCCTGGAGGCGGCCTATCTGGCGTTGGCGCGCCGGGGCGCCGGCGGCATGCCGCCGCTGTTCATCAACCAGCTCGTGCACGTGATCCTGCGCAATATCTTCGACGGCTGCGACGACGCTTTCGTGCTGCGGGCCGCCGAGCTGTTCTTCCGTCCGCAACGGGTCACGCTGCACGAAGGCGCGCTGCTCGCCGCCGACGAGGAACGCATCGCCGGCAGCAATCCGGCGCCGGTGTCGCCGCTGGTGTCGATGCTCGGCCTGGAAAAATCCGCCGACATCGACGTGCTGGCCGACGCCAACGCACAGGCCTATTTCGAGCGCAGCGACGCCTACGACATGGCGCTCGATCTGACCGCCGGGCGGCGCGGGCTCGCGGCGCTGGCGCAAGTGATCGCGCGCTGGGTGCGCCATCTGCTGGCGGTCGAGGCCGATGTCGAGCCGCTGGTCGAGCTGCGCGATGCGCCGCTGAGCTGGTATGTCGGGCTCGATGCCGAAGGCACGCGGATCGGCGATCGGCTGTGGCGCTCGGAGGAGCTCGACGAGGCGGCCCAGGCCCGGGTGGTCGGGCTGTTTCGGCTGAATTTCCCTGACCGCAGCGTGATGGCGGCAGAGGTCGCGGGCGAGCCGGTCTATGTGATCATGGCCATGACGCCGGAGAAGGTCTTGCGCCTGAAGCCGCAGAATCTGGTGGCCGGCCTTCCGGTCAGACACAGGGAAGCCGTGTCATGAGCCGGCCGCCACCCCTCGCCAGCACCGTGGTCGGCGTCGTGGTCGAGCGGCGCAAGGCCAAAAGCCAGTGGGTCGACTATGTGTGGCGGCCGGTTGCGGCGCTGCCGGGCGTTCCGGAGACGGCGCCCTGGACGATGCTCGATGGCGACGACGAGGCGGCGCGGTTCTACGCAGGCCCCGCCGAGGTCGGCTTGTATCGGACCGACACCGCGCAATACCGCGACAATCTCGCGTCCGGCAATCCCGGCCTGTGGGTGGTGCTGCGTCCGACGGACGCCGAGCCGCCCTACCAGATCGTCGCCGTCACGGCCGATCCGAGCGAAGGCGAAGCCTTCACCGAGAGCGGGACCGATCTGGTCGAGCCGGTCCCGATGCCCGAACCGATCCGGACGATGGTTGAAGCTTTCATCGCCGAGCACCATGTCGAGCAGACGTTCTATAAGCGCAAGCAGAAGCGCGCCGACCCGGAAGCCCTGGCGCGCGGCCGCCCTGTCGCAAAGGACGACGACGCATGAGCGATCCCGAGGGATTCCTGTCGCGTTGGGCGCGGCTCAAACGCGAGGCCGACGAGACGCCGCAGACGGCGTCGCCGAACGACACGTCGACCACACCGGGCCCGGACGCGCCGCGCGCCGCGCGGTCCGCCGACGGCGTTGCACCGCCTGTGATGGCGCCCGAACTGGGCGTCGACCTCTCCGCCTTGCCGTCGATCGACTCGATCACGGCGGCGACCGATATCCGCGGATTTCTGGCGCCCGGCGTTCCGGCTGAGTTGACCCGTGCGGCCCTTCGTCGCGCGTGGGTCGCCGACCCGAAGATTCGCGACTTCATCGGCATCGCGGAAAACCAATGGGACTTCACCGCCACGGATGCGATCCCGGGGTTCGGCCCACTCGGACCGCTCGATGATGTCCGGCGCATGGTGGCGCGCGTGATGGGGGACGAGCCGGAGAGGCCCGAAGCATCGGAAGTCGTCGCGAGCGCAGAAAACGCCCCGGACCTCGCCGGCGGCCCCGAAACCACGGCGTTGGGCTCAGTGGAGTCCGGCGCAACCCCGGTTGAGCGCGCCACCGTCGCCGAGGAGCCAGCGGCACCCGCACCGTCGCCCGCCAATGAGGTGCAGTGCGGCGAAGTGACGAGTGCGCCGCACAAAGATGATCTGGTTGACTTTACGTCAGACGCGCCGGCCCGCCGCGGTCATGGCGGGGCTTTGCCCAAGTAGTTCACGCGGAATCGACTTTGGTTTAACGTGCACATAGCGGCGGGCTATTGACCCGCTCTGGGACACGGAGCTACCTTTTTACTAATAGAAAATCAAAAATAGAGCGCGCAATGCGGGATGCGGGCCTAGAGGAGGCGATCAGGTTGGCGGGCGGCGTCGGCGCGCTGGCTCAGAAAATCGGCATTTCGCAACCTTCGGTCTCCAATTGGGCGCGGGTTCCGGCCGAACGCGTCGTGGCGGTCGAGGCCGCGACCGGCGTCGCGCGCACCACCCTGCGGCCCGATCTCTACGGCGAGCAACCGGCAGACGCCATCGACGAGGTCGACGCGGCGCGTGCCGCCGAATACGCGCTGCTCTCGGCGCTGCTGGCGCGCGCGCCGGACGCGGAATTCCTCGCGCGGCTTGCGGGACTGCGTGCCGACGCGAGCCCGCTCGGGCTTGCCCATGCGGCCCTCGCCGAGGCCGCCGCCGCCACCACGGCGGAACGCGTCGAACGCGAGTTTTTCAATCTTTTCATCGGGCTCGGTCGCGGCGAGCTGATGCCCTACGGCTCTTATTACATCAGCGGCTTCCTGTATGAGCGGCCGCTCGCCCGGCTGCGCGAGGATCTGGGCAGGCTCGGCATTGCGCGTGCCGAGAACAACGCCGAGCCCGAGGATCACGCCGCCATCCTGTGCGAGATCATGGCGGGTCTCGCCGGCGGCAAATTCCCGGCGCCGGCGGGAGCCGACCGCGCGCTGTTCGAGAAACATCTCGCGCCATGGATCAGCCGTTTCTTCGCCGATCTGGAGCGCGCCGCAGAAGCGGACTTTTACCGGCGAATAGGAACGCTCGGCCGGGTGTTTATCAACATTGAGACGGAAGCTTTCGCGTTGCCGTCGTGAGAGCGGCCACACGAGCGAACCGAGGAGGATGCGGCCATGAAACAGCGTGACAAGACGACCGCGAGCGGTCGTGAGGTCGGCCGGCGGGATTTCCTCCGTGTGCTCGGTGCCGGCGCGGGCGCCGCGGCCGTCGCGGCGCCGCTCGGCGGCGAGGCCAAGGCCGACACGGAAAGCAACGATGAGAAGCGCAAGGCCCGCTACAAGGAAACCGATCACGTCAAGACATTCTACCGGGTCAACCGGTATCCGAGCTGAGGAGGCGCGCCGTGCTGATCAAGCGAACAGAACGTCAGGTCCGCCGCGGCACGCTCTCCGCCGCATTGGCCGAACAGAACGGCATCCTCGATCGCCGCGCTTTTCTGCGGCGCTCCGGCCTCGTCGCCGGCGGCCTCGCCACGCTCGGCGCATTGCCGCTCGCGGGCATGCGCAAGTCCGAAGCCGCGTTCCTCAATACCGAGGCGGCCGCCACCATCCGCAAGAACATGTGCACCCATTGCTCGGTCGGCTGCACCGTCATCGCGGAAGTCCAGAACGGCGTCTGGGTGGCCCAGGAGCCGGGCTGGGACAGCCCGATCAATCGCGGCTCGCATTGCGCCAAGGGCGCGGCCACGCGTGAGGTCGCGCAAAGCGAACGCCGGCTGAAATACCCGATGAAGATGGTGAACGGCCAGTGGAACAGGATCGGCTGGGATCAGGCCATCAACGAGATCGGCGACAAGCTGATGGCGATCCGCCAGAAGTCGGGTCCGGATTCGGTCTTTTGGCTGGGCTCGGCGAAATTCACCAACGAGAGCGCCTATCTCAACCGCAAGCTCGCGGCCTTCTGGGGCACCAACAACTCCGATCACCAGGCGCGCATTTGCCACTCGACCACCGTCGCGGGCGTGGCCAATACCTGGGGCTACGGCGCGATGACCAACAGCTACAACGATATCCGCAACGCCAAGACCATGGTCATCATGGGCGGCAATCCGGCCGAGGCGCATCCGGTGTCGCTGCAGCACGTGCTGGCCGGCAAGGAGCTCAACCGCGCCAACATGATCGTGATCGATCCGCGCATGACGCGCACCGCCGCGCATGCGACCGAATATGTCCGCATCCGCAACGGGACCGACATCCCGGTCATCTACGGCCTGCTCTGGCACGTTTTCGAGAACGGCTGGGAGGACAAGGAGTTCATCCGCCAGCGCGTCTACGGCATGGACGACATCCGCAAGGAAGTCGCCAAGTGGACGCCCGACGAGGTGGAGCGCGTCTCCGGCGTGCCGGGCGAGCAGCTCAAGCGCGTCGCCAAGATGTTCGCGACCGAGAAGCCGGCCACCTTGATCTGGTGCATGGGCGCGACCCAGCACACGGTCGGCACCGCCAATGTGCGGGCGTTCTGCATCGCGCTGCTGGCGACCGGCAATGTCGGCAAGTTCGGCACCGGCGCCAATATCTTCCGCGGCCACACCAACGTGCAGGGCGCGACCGATCTCGGCCTCGATATCGTGACCCTGCCGCTCTATTACGGCCTGGTCGAAGGCGCCTGGAAGCACTGGAGCCGCGTCTGGGAGGTCGAATACGACTGGCTGGCCTCGCGCTTCGAGGTTTCGACCGGCGCCGACGGCAAGCCCATCAAGATGATGGAGACACCGGGGATTCCCTCCACCCGGTGGTTCGACGCCACCATGCTCCCCAAGGAGCAGGTGAGCCAGAAGGACAACCTCAAGGCCATGTTCATCATGGGTCACGGCGGCAACACCGTCACCCGCATGCCGGATGCCGCGAAAGGCATCGAGAAGCTCGACCTTCTGGTCGTGGCCGATCCGGTGCCGACCACCTGGGCGGTGCTGTCGGAGCGCAAGAACGACACCTACCTGCTGCCGATCTGCACCAGCTACGAGACCAACGGCTCGCGCACGGCGTCGAACCGGTCGCTGCAATGGGGCGAGCAGATCATCAAGCCGATCTTCGAGTCGAAGGACGACAACGAGGTCATGTATCTGCTGGCGAAGAAGCTCGGCTTCGCCGACCGCATGTTCAAGAACATCAAGGTCGAGAACAACGTGCCGGTCGCCGAAGACATTCTGCGCGAGATCAACCGCGGCGGCTGGTCGACCGGCTATTGCGGTCAATCGCCGGAGCGTCTCAAGACCCACATGGCGAACCAGAAGGACTTCGACCTCGTCACGCTGCGCGCGAGCGCGGGGCCCGCCAAGGGCGACTATTACGGCCTGCCGTGGCCGTGCTGGGGCACGCCGGAGATCAAGCATCCCGGCACCCACACGCTCTACAACACCAACCTGCATGTGAAGGACGGCGGCGGCACCTTCCGGGCCCGCTTCGGGGTGGAGCGCGAGGGCGTCAGCCTGCTCGCGGACGGATCCTATTCGCTCGGCTCGGAGATCAAGGACGGCTACCCCGAATTCAATTACGGGGTGCTCAAGAAGCTCGGCTGGGACCAGGATCTGAGCGCGGTCGAGCGCGCGACGATCGAGAAGATCGGCGGCGCCAATCCGGACGCGATCTCGTGGTCGCTCGATCTCTCGGGCGGCATCCAGCGGGTCTGCCTCGATCACGGCGTGATGCACTACGGCAACGCCAAGGCGCGTGCCAATGCATTCGGGTTGCCCGACGCGATCCCGGTCCATCGCGAGCCGATCTACACGCCGCGGCCGGAGCTCGTCGCCAAATATCCGACGCTGCCCAATGCGCGCCAGTTCCGCATGCCCAATATCGGCTTCGACGTCCAGAAGGCGGCGGTCGAAAAGGGGATCGCCAAGCAGTTCCCGCTCATCCTCTCGTCCGGCCGGCTGGTCGAATACGAAGGCGGCGGCGAGGAGACGCGCTCGAACAAGTGGCTGGCCGAGCTGCAGCAGGAGATGTTCGTCGAGATCAATCCGGCGGACGCAGCCGACCGCGGCATCAAGGACGGCGCCTGGGTCTGGGTCTACGGCGCCGAGAACAAGTCCAAGGCCAAGCTCAAGGCGCTGGTCACCGAACGCGTCGGCCGCGGCGTCACCTGGATGCCGTTCCACTTCGCGGGCTGGTTCCAGGGCGTCGACCAGCGCAGCAAATATCCGACCGGCTCCGATCCGATCGTGCTGGGCGAGAGCGTCAATGTGCTCACGACCTACGGCTACGATCCGGTGACCGGCATGCAGGAACCAAAGGCTACGCTCTGCCAGATCACGGCGGCGTAAGGAGGCGGGACCATGGCGCGAATGAAATTCCTTTGCGACGCCGATCGTTGCATCGAGTGCAACGCTTGCGTCACCGCCTGCAAGAACGAGCACGAGGTGCCCTGGGGCATCAACCGCCGGCGCGTCGTCACCATCAATGACGGCCGGCCGGGCGAACGCTCGATCTCGATGGCCTGCATGCATTGCACCGACGCGCCCTGCCAGGCGGTCTGTCCGGTGAACTGCTTCTACACCACGGCCGACGCCGTCGTGCTGCACTCCAAGGACCTCTGCATCGGCTGCGGCTATTGCTTCTATGCGTGCCCGTTCGGCGCGCCGCAATATCCGAAAGTCGGCAACTTCGGCTCGCGCGGCAAGATGGACAAATGCACCTATTGCGCCGGCGGTCCGGAGGCGGACAACTCGAAGGCGGAATACGACAAATACGGCTCGAACCGGCTCGCCGAAGGCAAGCTGCCGCTGTGCGCCGAGATGTGCTCGACCAAATCATTGCTCGCCGGCGACGGCGACATCATCGCGCAGATCTACAAGGAGCGCGTGGTCAAGCGCGGCTACAGCTCGGGCGCCTGGGGCTGGCAGACGGCCTATCGCGAGACGATCGCTTCCTGACATCGATCGGCCGGCGGCCGTGGCGCGGCCGCTTCGTCCCGACCAACCATCCGGTTGCACGCACCGGACAGAAACCGAAAGGGAGGAGCAGACATGACGGCGCTTCTCGCGACTCGTCTCAAGACTTCTCTCAAGGCTTGCCGCCTCCTGCTAGCGACATTGGCGCTGGTCGGTCTCGCGGCTCTCGCCCAGCCGGCGAGCGCCCAGCAGCCGAACTCGGTCAATCCGACCGCGAGCTCGGTCAAGGAAGATCAGCTGCTGGAGCAGATGCGCATCATCCGCGGCCGCGGCACGATTCCGGACGCCAAATCCTACAATCTCGAACAACCCGCCGGCCGTGACTGGCGCCAGTTCCACGAGGTCACGCTGCCGTGGATCGGCGCCATCGCGATCCTCGGCATGCTGGCCGCGCTGGTGCTGTTCTATCTGATCCGCGGCATGGTGAAGATCGTGGCTGGGCGGTCGGGCCGCACCATCCTGCGCTTCAATACATTGGAGCGCTTCGTGCACTGGATGACGGCGTCCTGCTTCATCGTTCTCGCGCTGTCGGGCCTCAACATCACCTTCGGCAAGCGGCTGCTGCTGCCCCTCATCGGCGCCGACACCTTTGCGACCTGGTCGCAATGGGCGAAATACGCGCATAACTTCCTGAGCTTCCCGTTCACGCTCGGCGTGGTCGTGATCCTGCTGATGTGGATCGCGTGGAACCTCCCCAGCAAGGTCGATCTCGAGTGGCTGAAGGAAGGTGGCGGCATCATCGGCGACAAGCATCCGCCGGCCGAACGCTTCAACGCCGGCCAGAAGATGGTCTACTGGATCGTGGTAGTGGGCGGCGGCCTGGTGGCGGCGACCGGCTATCTGATGATGTTCCCGTTCTACCTCACCGATATCGCCGGCATGCAGCTTGCGCAGATCGTCCATGGCGTCGTGGCGCTGCTGTTCGTCGCCGCCATGCTGGGCCACATCTATATCGGCACCATCGGGATGGAGGGTGCGTTCGAGGCCATGGGAACCGGCGAGGTCGACCTCAACTGGGCGAAGCAGCACCATAGCCGTTGGGTCGAGGAGGAACTCGCCAAGTCCCGCGGCGAGGTGCCGCCTTCCAGGGCAGCGCCCCATCCGGCGGAGTAGGCCGATCCATCTTAACCTCCACTGATTGTGGCTTCGCCCGGCGCTGTTGCGCCGGGCGTTTTGCTATAAGGGGGCATGCGCATCATCGGACTCGCCGGCTGGAGCGGCGCCGGCAAAACGACGCTCCTCGCCCGGCTCATCCCCGACATCATCGCCCGCGGGCTGACGGTCTCGACCGTCAAGCACGCCCATCACGCCTTCGACGTCGATCAGCCGGGCAAGGACTCCCATACCCACCGCATGGCCGGCGCGACCGAGGTGCTGATCGCCTCCGAGCGGCGATTCGCCCTCATCCACGAACTGCGCCAGGAGACCGAGCCGCGGCTGCCGGACTTGCTGGCGAAGCTTGCGCCCGTCGACCTCGTGATCGTCGAGGGCTACAAGCGCGAGCCGCATCCCAAGCTCGAGGTCTTTCGCGACGCCGTGGGCAAGCCGCTGCTTCACCCCGACGACCCCCATATCGTGGCGATCGCGTCCGACGTGGCGCTGCCGCACGCCAAGGTGCCGCGCGTGCGTCTCGACGATACCGGCGCGATCATCGACCTCCTGCTCGCGCATGCGGCCGCCTTCGCGCCGGCGGCGCGCCGCCCCGGGGGCGCGTGATGGCGCAGCTCACCGACGACTGCTTCGCCTTCGCGGGCCCGCTGCTGCCGGTCGCCGAGATGGAGCGGCTGATCGAGACGCGCATCCAGCCGGTCGCCGAGGTCGAGGAGGTGAGCTTGCGCGACGCGCTCGGCCGCGTGCTGGCGCGCGATATCGTGGCCGGCCTCGATCTGCCGCCGTTCGACAATTCGGCGGTCGACGGATACGCGGTGCGCCATCGCGATCTCATGGGCGCGACGGAGACGCGGCTCGCCGTCGTCGATCGCGTGACGGCGGGCG
>Ga0208991_1000468_pt1 | contig 10148 bp, 11 predicted proteins | sample MedBloCAOM3_M2_FD_187855 | JGI IMG/M metagenome (GOLD analysis project Ga0208991, IMG submission 187855) | Forest soil microbial communities from El Dorado National Forest, California, USA - Mediterranean Blodgett CA OM3_M2 (SPAdes) (version 2) | ecosystem: Environmental > Terrestrial > Soil >...
CGACCCGCGCGGCGACCCTGGTTCGCCAGCTGCTGGCGTTCTCGCGCCGCCAGACCCTGCGGCCGCAGGTGCTCGATCTCGGCGACGCGCTTTCCGATCTCACCATGCTGCTGCGCCGCCTGATCGGCGAGAAGGTCAAGCTCGATCTGGTGCATGGCCGCGATCTCTGGCCGGTGAAGGTCGACGTGTCGCAGTTCGAACAGGTGATCGTCAATCTGGCCGTCAACGCCCGCGATGCGATGCCCGATGGCGGCAAGCTGACGGTGCGAACCGCCAATGTGACGTCAGAAGAATCCGGGCGTCTTACCTATAAGGGCATGCCGCCGGCGGATTACGTGCGGATCGACATCACGGACACCGGTAGCGGCATTGCGCCCGATATCGTCGACAAGATCTTTGAACCGTTCTTCTCGACCAAGGAAGTCGGCAAGGGCACAGGCCTCGGCCTGTCGACGGTGTATGGCATCGTCAAACAGACCGGCGGTTTCATCTATGTGGACTCCGAAGCCGATCACGGCACCTCGTTCCACATCTTCTTGCCCCGGCATGATCCCGAGCAAGAGGTCCAGCCCGATGCCGTGGCCGCGAACGGCGCCGCCAAGGAGCCGCCGGCGGAGGCGAAGCCCCGGGCTGATCTGACGGGGCAGGGCACTATTCTCTTGGTTGAGGACGAAGAGGGCCTGCGCTCGCTGAACGCGCGCGGCTTGCGCTCGCGAGGCTACAGCGTGATCGAGGCGTCGAACGGCGTCGAGGCAATGGAAGCGCTGGAGCAAAAGAACGGCGCCGTCGATCTCGTGGTCTCCGACGTGGTAATGCCGGAGATGGATGGCCCGACCCTTCTCAAGACGATGCGCGATCGCAATCCGGACCTCAAGATCATCTTCGTGTCAGGTTATGCGGAAGATGCCTTCGAGAAGAGCCTGCCGGAGAATCAGCAATTCGCGTTCCTGCCGAAGCCTTTCACGCTGAGCCAGCTGATTGCGGCGGTGAAGGAAACCATGGCGCCGTCTTGAGGCAGGCCGTGCCCGAACAACCAGCCTAATTGCCGCATGCCCGCGACCGAGGGCCGCAGCCGCGGTTCCCGATAGTGGCTTCACTTTTGGGCGGCGCTGCCCATCTTAGTGGCGCTTCCCCCTGCCGGGGACTAAGGAAACAGACATGAAATTCACGCAGCGCGCACGCGGCATTGTCCAGGCAATAGCCGTGGTTTTATCGTTGGCTTTACCATTGATGCTCGCTATCTCGTCCGCCGACGCCCGAATCGGCGGTGGCGGCAGCTCGGGTTCCCGGGGAGCGCGAACGTTTTCCGCGCCGCCGAGCACTTCGACTGCGCCGGGTACCGCTCAACCGTTCAACCGCACCATGACCCAGCCGGGCAGCCCCGGGATCGGCGCGCCTGCGGCCGCTGGCCGCGGGTTCTTCAATCGGCCCGGCATGGGCATGCTCGGCGGTCTCGCCGCGGGCTTCCTCGGCGCCGGCCTGCTGGGCATGTTGTTCGGCGGCGGAATGTTCGGCGGGCTCGGCGGACTGTCGTCGATCTTCGGCCTGATCCTGCAGATCGGCTTGATCATCATCGTGGTTCGGCTGGCGATGTCGTGGTGGCAGCGCCGCCACGCGACAGCGTCGGCCTTCGCTGGCCCGACGCCGGGAGCCGCCGTCGGCCCCGGAGGACCGTTGAACTCCTTGCGAACCGGAACGGGTTTCGGGCTGGGGTCGGGCAGCGCGCCGCTTGAGATTACTCCGAGCGACTACCAAGCCTTCGAGCGACTGCTCAGTGAGATTCAGGCCGCGTGGTCGAACGAGGATGTCGCCAAGCTGCATACGCTGGCGACGCCCGAAATGGTGTCGTATTTCACCAAGGATCTCGAGGAGAACAAGGCCCGCAACGACATCAACAAGGTTTCCGACGTCAAGCTGCTGCAGGGCGACCTCGCGGAGGCGTGGCGCGAGGGCGATACCGACTACGCCAGCGTGGCGATGCGGTTCTCGCTGGTCGACAAGACCATCGAGCGCGCCACCGGCCGGCTGGTCGCGGGCAGCGAACAACCCACCGAGGTGACGGAGGTGTGGACCTTCGTGCGGCCGCGCGGGGCCAACTGGGAACTCTCGGCGATCCAGCAGACCTGATCGTCTGCACAACGACGACGACGCAAGGCGCTGCGGTTCAATCCGCGGCGCCTTTTTTGCTTGTCGCGCCACCGGAATAATAACTGGCAGGACGTGTTGATCTCAGAACCAGCCGGCTCATCAAAGGGCCGGCGGATCGAAGACATTAGACAATTGGGAGGACCCGATGCTTACTTTCGCCAAGATCGTTTCGCGTGCGTGTTTTGGCCCCGTCGCAGCCGCCTCATTCCTGGTTCTTGCGGCGCAACCCGCGCCAGCACAGTCCGCCGACACCAGTTTCTTTCTGACCAGCACCGGCGTCGGCAACGGCGGCAACCTCGGCGGTCTCGCCGGCGCCGACAATTATTGTCAGACGCTGGCGCAGGCCGCGGGTGCGGGCGCCAAAACCTGGCACGCCTATCTCTCGACGCAAGCGGCCGACGGCAAGCCTGCCGTGAATGCGCGCGACCGCATCGGCAAGGGACCGTGGCGGAATTCCAAGGCTGTGGTGATCGCCAAGGATGTCACGGAGCTGCACGGCGCCAACAATCTCACCAAGCAGACCGCGCTGAGCGAGAAGGGCGACGTCATCAACGGCCGCGGCGATACGCCGAACCGCCATGACGTGCTCACGGGATCGCAACCGGACGGCGCAGCATTCCCGGCGGGCGACGATCGCACCTGCAAGAACTGGACGAGCAGCACGCAGGGTTCGGCGATGGTGGGTCATTCCGACCGCATCGGCCTGCGCGACGATGACGCGTCGAAATCCTGGAACAGTTCGCATCCTTCGCGCGGGCCGGATGGCGGCTGCTCGCAGGCCGACCTCAAGAGCACCGGCGGCGACGGCCTGTTGTATTGTTTCGCGGCGAACTAAGGGTTCCCCGGCGCGTTGCATATTCCGAAATCCCATAGCTCCGCTTCGGCGGAGCTATGCTGCGTCGCGCGATGAGGCCGCCCATGCGCTATGAACTCTATTACTGGCCGGGCATTCAGGGCCGCGGCGAATATGTCCGCCTCGCGCTGGAAGAGGCGAGCGCCGATTATGCCGATGTCGCGCGCAGCGAACGCGGCATGGCCGCAATGATCAGGATAATGGAGGCGCGCACCGGCACGCCGCCGTTCGCCCCGCCGTTTCTGAAATCAGGCCAGCTCGTGATCGGGCAGACCGCCAACATCCTGCTCTATCTCGGGTCGCGCCATGGTCTGGCGCCGAAGGCGGAAAGAGCGCGGCTGTGGGTGCATCAGCTTCAGCTTACGGTAGCGGATTTCGTGCTGGAAATTCACGATACCCATCACCCGCTTGGGCCATCGCTGTATTACGAGGAACAGCGCGGGCCAGCGAAAAAACGCACCGAGGAATTCTGGCAAGAACGGGTGCCGAAATATCTGGGCTATTTCGAGCGGCTGTTGAAGAGCAACCGCGGCTCCTATCTCACCGGCCGCAGGGTAACCTATGCCGATCTCTCGCTGTTCCAGATCGTCGAGGGGCTGCGCTACGCATTTCCGAAGCGCATGAAGGCGTTCGAGCGCGAGATAGCCGGCCTGATCGATCTGCACGACCGCGTGGCCGCGCGGCCGAACATCAAGGCTTATCTTTCGAGTGACCGGCGCATCGCCTTCAACGAGGATGGCATCTTCCGCCGCTACAAGGAGTTGGATATTTGACGCGTATTTGGTGAAGCCTGCATCGATGTTGCAACAGCCGCGGTGCGCTCTCTCTCCCGTTGGGAGAGGTGAAACTGAGCTCGCGACGCCCCCGTCGTCAAGTCAAGGTCTCATCGATTCCGCCCGTCGATCGGTGTCATCGCAAGCTTTGCCAATTCGATACCGTCGATGCAGCTGACGTTCAGCGCCACCACTTCGGTGCCGTCGGGCTTGCTGCCGCGCGCGAATACGTCGACGCCGCAGTCGACGCAGAGCTGATGCCGGATCGCGTGCTTGTTGAACAGATATTCCCTCAGATTGTCCTCGCCGGCGCGCAGTTGAAAGCTCGTCGGCGGCAGGAAATTGAAATGCAGGCCCTTCTTGGTGCAGATCGAGCAGTTGCACGAGGTCACGACAGCAAGATCGGTGGTGCATTCGAAGCGCACCATGCCGCAGTGGCAGCCGCCGGTATAGGTCCTGCTGTTGGGCATCGGTCCGCATCCGCTCCGTGAACGGCGTGGTCCGCAGTATAAGCCTCACCAAAGCCCCGGCAACAGACGATAGCGCACCCGCGCCGTGTAATCAGCATAGCCCGGCAGGCCCGCGATCGCATGCGCTGGTCGAGCAGTGCTGGATCGGTCTTAGCCAGCCACAATCCGCCTGATATGCCGAGGATCGCAATCGTGCCTAGGAATACCCACGCCGCCGGCCAGTGCAGGGTGCCCGCGGGCACGAACAACAGCGCGCCGATCGCGACGATCCAGATCAGGTTCTGCAGCAGCAGTTTTGCGATCATGCCGTGTTTCCGCTTTCATGCGGTCACCATGATCGCGCCGTTTCGGCAACCTTGCGGCGTTGGTTTGTAGCCCACCACTAGTCGTCATACCCGCGAAAGCGGGTTATCCAGTAATCACCGCCGTCGGTGGGAATTCGAAAGCTCTGGGATACTGGATTGTCCGCTTTCGCGGACGATGACGGCGTGGCGCGCGATCAGCCGGGGTCGGCGTGCCCTCAGGCCAGCTGATCAATACGCGTTCCCTGGCCCGGGGGCAGGGCGGCCAGAACTGTCGGCTGAGGCGTGCGCGAAGCGCCGGCATCATTGTCGGTTTTCACGATCGGCGCTTTGGGCTGGCTTGCTTCCGGGGCGTACATCGGAGGCGACGCCGTAGCACATGAAATACTCATCAAAACATCCTTGTCTGTTGCTCCCGACTGTGACGAGTCGGAGACGAATGCTTTATGAATCCAAACCGTAAAATCCGCCCCATCGGGACTGACCCCGCGGCATGGTGAACGGGAGCCACCAATATCCCTTAAAAAGATCGGTATTGTCTGGAATTGCTGGCGTTTCCGCCAGCTGAAGTCTTTTTCTCACTCGTCCTTGCCGCGCGAAATCGCAATCGCCGCATCGGTCTTGGTGCGCGTGCATTCCATGTCGAGGCGGCGATAGCGCATCTTGACGTTGTCGCCGCGCAATAAGCCCATCCGCTTGATGCAGCGTGTGGCGCCTGTGAGGACATCAGGCTTCGGGATGGTGAAGATGACGGCTCCTGCGTTAGCGACCAGCTCGAAAAACTCGGGCCTTGGCTTGCGGCCATCCGCCTTGGCATAGAGTTCATTGGAGAAGTTGCGGCCGCGACAGCCGAGCGTGATTTCCTTCGCCTGGGGGTGCGACAGATAGATGACGTTGGCGGCTGTGATGCCGACCTTAAGCCCATCGATCTGCCCCTTGAGCTGGGCCGCGAGATCGTCGCAGCGGTCGGCGCGCGCTGGCGATGCGCCTGATATCGTCAGCGCGATCGCTGCCAGCACAAGCGCGGCGGCGAACATGGTCGATCGGCGAAATTCCGGTTTCAATGTCATTGTGAATGCCCCTTTGCGCCATTGAAGCGTCCGCAAACGGTTAGCGCAAGAGCGGGTGGTTTGATGCGCGGACTATTGGTTTTTCGTGGCCGGGCTCGACCCGGCCATCCACGTCTTTGTGCCAGATGCATAAGAGGAAGACGTGGATGCCCGCGACAAGCGCGGGCATGACGGCCCCCGGGGAGACATCCGGAAGCTTCCATTTCTCGCAAAAGTGCTTAGAAACATTTGATGCCCGGCGCGGCGTCTCGAAGCAGACGCTTCCGGCTCCTAAACCCGTGAGCTCGCCATGAACGCCCCCACCGCCATCCCCGATCCAACACCCGTTCCGCCCTACAAGCACACGCCGCTGTTTCCGCTCGGCGAGGACACCACGCCGTACAAGAAGATCACGACCGAGGGCGTGCGGATCGAGAAGGTCTTGGGCAGGGACATGCTGGTAGTGTCGCGCGAGGCGCTGCGGGCGCTCAGCGAAGCCGCGTTCGGCGACATCAATCATTACTTAAGGCCCGGGCATCTGAAGCAGTTGCGCAGCATCCTCGATGACAAGGAAGCCAGCGACAACGACAAGTTCGTCGCCTTTGATTTCCTGAAGAACGCCAACATCGCCGCCGGCGGCGTGTTGCCGATGTGCCAGGACACCGGCACCGCGATCATCATGGGCAAGAAGGGGGCGCGCGTTCTCACCGACGGCGACGACGAGGCCGCGCTGAGCGAGGGCGCGCGCGACGCTTACCTCCGCCGCAATCTGCGCTATTCGCAGGTAGCACCCTTGTCGATGTATGAGGAGAAAAACACCGCCAACAACATGCCGGCGCAGTGCGAGATCTATGCCGAGGGCGATGACAGCTACAAATTCATGTTCATGGCCAAGGGCGGCGGCAGCGCCAACAAGAGCTTTCTGTTCCAGGCGACGCCCTCGGTGCTGACGAAAGAACGCATGCTGGCGTTTTTGAAGGAGAAGGTGCTGACGCTCGGCACCGCGGCCTGCCCGCCTTATCATCTGGCGATCGTGATCGGCGGCACCTCGGCCGAACTCTGCATGAAGACGGTGAAGCTTGCCTCCGCGCGCTATCTCGATGCGCTGCCGACCCACGGCTCGGCCGACGGCAACGCCTTCCGCGATCTCGAGATGGAGCAGGAAATATTGAAGATGACGCAGTCGCTCGGCGTCGGCGCGCAATTCGGCGGCAAATACTTTTGTCATGATGTGCGGGTGATCCGTTTGCCGCGCCACGGCGCGTCGTTACCGATCGGGCTTGGCGTGTCGTGCTCGGCGGATCGCCAGGTGCTCGGCAAAATTACAAAAGATGGCGTCTATCTCGAAGAGCTCGAGCATAACCCGGCGCAATATCTCCCCGCGGTGGAGCAGTCGCTCGGCGGCGAGGTGGTGAAGATCGATCTCAACCGACCGATGAAGGATATCCTGGCGACGCTTTCAAAGCATCCGATCAAAACGCGGCTGTCGCTGACGGGAACCATGATCGTCGCGCGCGATTCGGCGCATGCCAAATTGCGCGAGCGGCTGGAGAAGGGCGAACCGTTGCCGGACTATTTCAAGAATCATCCGGTTTATTACGCCGGACCGGCCAAGACGCCTGACGGTTACGCCTCCGGCGCGTTCGGCCCGACCACCGCGGGGCGGATGGATTCGTTCGTCGATCAATTCCAGGCGGCGGGCGGGTCGATGGTGATGGTGGCGAAGGGCAACCGCGCGGTCGCGGTGCGCGAGGCCTGCAAGAAGCACGGCGGATTTTATCTGGGCTCGATCGGGGGTGCGGCGGCAAACCTCGCCGAGCACTGCATCAAGAAAGTCGAGGTGGTGGAATATCCCGAACTCGGCATGGAAGCGATCTGGCGCATCGAGGTTGAGGATTTCCCGGCCTTCATCATCATCGATGACAAGGGCAATGATTTCTTCAAGGAACTGAATCTCGGTTGAGGGCGATCGGCCTCGACGGATTCGGCAAGGGCTGGGTCGCCGTCCTTCTCGACGGCGACGCGCGAACAATCTCCTTTCATCCTGACATCGCCGACGCGCTGTCCATGCCGTTCGATCGCGCGGGCATAGACATCCCGATCGGCATGACCGACGACGGCGGGCGGGCGTGCGACCGGCTTGCATCGGAAAGGCTGCGGCCGCATTCTTCGCGTGTCTTTTCTGGCGCGCGGCGTTGGCTTTGGCAGGAACTCGATAGTCCGGATCGAGCGAATGAGGAAGCGTGGCGACGCAACCAAAAGGGCGTTGCGCGCCAGCTCTGGCACCTCGGTCCAAAGATCATGGAAGTAGATGCCTTCCTGCGCGCAAATCGCGCGCGAGACATTCGCGAGGTTCATCCCGAGTTGGTGTTCTTGAGGCTGAATGGCGGCAAACCCTTGCCGACAAAGAAGTCGGAGGAGGGGGATTCACTCCGTTGCAGGCTGCTGAAGCGAGCAGGTTTTCGGGAGATCGATCGCTGGCTCGCCGAGGCGCGGATCGGGACCGGGGCCAAGCGTGATGATGTCCTTGACGCCTGCGCCGTGGCCGTTGCGGCCTTTGAACCGGCCGGCAGCTTGCCCGAAGGATTGCCGCAATTGGATGGTTACGGATTGCCGATGCAGATCTGGTTTTGATTTTTTGAATGTAAATTGGAGAATTAGGCATGATTGAATGGTTCGACGACCTGAAGGTCGGCATGAAATTTAAAAGCGATGAGATCACGGTGTCGAAAGAAGACATCCTGCGTTTTGCCTCCGAATTCGATCCGCAGCCGTTCCACCTCGACGAAGAGGCCGCCAAGAACACGGTGTTCAAGGGGCTTGCCGCGTCGGGCTGGCACACCGCGGCGATTGCGATGCGGCTTGCCACGAGCTGTCGGCCGTTCGGCCCGCATCCGCTTCTTGGCGCAGGCGTCGACGATCTGCGCTGGCCAAAGCCGGTGCGGCCCGGCGACACGCTTCATCTGGAAGGGGAGGTGGTCGAGCTGGTGCCGTCGAAGACGAAGCCGCAAGGCATCGCGCGCATTAAATGGACCGCCTACAACCAGCATGGCGAGGCGGTCTATACCTTCAATCCGATCGGAATCGTGCCGCGGCGGCCGGCGTAGAGCGCCGGCGCGAACGTCTCAGGCCCGCGTGCCGGTGAACGGGAAGCTGCCCATCGGGCCGATGCCCATTTCGCCGGATATGCTGTCGCCCGAGACCTTGCCGGTGAACGCCAACGTCAGCGGCATCGGGTTGGTGATCGAGACTTTCCAGGCGACGTCGTCGCCGTTGGCGGTGCCGTCGAAAATCTCGGTCGAATTGCCGTCGGCGCTCTGCGTCCCCGTCAGCACGCCGCCAGCATTCTTCAGGGTCAGCGTCGCGTTGCGCTCGCCCATCGGCGTGCTCATGGTGATGTTCCAGTTTCCGTCCACGGCCATCTCTCGGTCTCCTCAGGTGATGTTTCGCAAAACCGGAATGGTTCTGGAATCTAGGGTGGCTCTGGCGGCGGTATAGCCCATCTCGACGCGCAAGCCCAATCCTCACGGCCGCGGCCTTTTTGTTTTGACGCGTTTTCTTCACGCGAACCGGTACCCACTTCGCTCGAAAACGCTTTGCGATCAGGCGCGGGCGGCACGAATCCGGTTGGTGACGAGGATGCGAAACGCGACATATTGCACGGCGAAGGCCGCGACCTTTGCCCCGATCGCGACCACCGATACGTAGAACGCCCACAGCTTGATATCGCCGGTCGAGGCGACCGCGATCACGCCGGCGCCGAGCGCGAACATCAGCGCCGCCCAGGCGTAGCCGGCGAGGGTGACGTATTCCGGAATGGTTTCGGCGACGATCGGAGGCATATAGCGCAGCATCCAGCCGCGCTTGAGCATGATCGCGCCGATCGCGAAATGCGCGATCGAGGGTTTGGCCAGCACGAAGCGGGGATCGTTGGTCAACAGCGTCGCGCTGCCGAGCACGATCACCAGCGCCAGGCTGGCATAGGTCATGAAGCTGAGCGGCTGCCCCTTGACGTGGCTGTAGACGACCTGGGCCACCGCGCCTGCGATCGCGACCGATGTCGCCAGCACCACGTTGCCGGTGATCAGGTACAGCGCCAGGAACACGATGGTGGAGAAAAAATCGGTGGCGAGTTTGGCGAATACGTCCTTCATCGTCGTGTGTCCCCGGTGGATGCTTTTGTCATTGCGAGTTTTGTACCGGCCTTAGCCGAGCCTTCACCATATCATCTCATGGATTGCTTCGCTGCGCTCGCAATGACGATCTCATAGCGCGCCGGCGGAAGCGGCGGGCGCTGCGTACTTTGCCCGCCGGTGTTGCGGATACCACTTGCTAAAATACACCGCGGTGTTGCGGGCGGCGAATGCGATCGCCAGTCCGGACCAGAGCGGCAGGCCGGGAACGTAGATCATCAGGACGTTGGCCATCATCATCAGCAGGAAGGCAGCGGTCCATGCCCAGGTGATGATATAGTTCGATTTCATGAAGCCGGGTAATTTGGCCGTCTCGGTATCGACCATCTCGCGGGCATATTGCAGTGTGAACGGCTGGGG
>Ga0208991_1000469_pt1 | contig 10146 bp, 10 predicted proteins | sample MedBloCAOM3_M2_FD_187855 | JGI IMG/M metagenome (GOLD analysis project Ga0208991, IMG submission 187855) | Forest soil microbial communities from El Dorado National Forest, California, USA - Mediterranean Blodgett CA OM3_M2 (SPAdes) (version 2) | ecosystem: Environmental > Terrestrial > Soil >...
GGGAAAGGTTGACGAGCAGAACGCCCGTTGCCGTCAGCCAGAAGCTGACCGAGTTCAACGTCGGAAAGGCCACATCGCGCACCCCGAGCTGAAGCGGCACGGCGAAATTCATGAGCCCGACGACCAGCGGCATGGCCACGAAGAAGATCATGATCGTGCCGTGCGCGGAGAAGATCTGGTCGTAGTGTTCGGGCGGCAGATAGCCTGGGGCCTGGAAGGCGAGCGCCTGCTGGGAGCGCATCATGATGGCATCGGCAAAGCCGCGAACGAGCATCACCAGCCCGAGCAGGCAGTACATCACGCCGATGCGCTTGTGGTCGACGGACGTAATCCACTCGCGCCAAAGATAGGGAACGTATCCTTTGAGCCATACCCAGAGCAGCACGCCCAGCATAACCGCCCCGACAACAGCCGACGTCGCCATCGGTATCGGCTGATCCAACGGGATTGCATCCCAGCTGAGTTTCCCGAACATTTCAGCCCCCGGTCCGCGGCGATACGGTCGCACCCGGCTTGCCCATGTCAGGTCCGGGCCCGGGTGGCAGCTCACGCGTGACAATCGAGTTGAACAATTGGGGGCCGACGGCCCGATAGGTGAAGGGCGCTACATTCGCGCTCTGCCGGGCGAGCATGGCGTAGCTTTGTGCATCGAGTTCGGGACCGGCGCGGCGCGCCGCGGCAATCCAGTTGTCGAAGTCGCTGGAAGACACGGCGCGCACCTCGAAGGCCATCCCGGAAAAGCCGTCGCCGCTGTACTGCGAGGACAGACCGTGAAATACGCCCGGTTCGTCGGCCTGCAGGTTGAGCTGGGTCATCATGCCGTTCATCGTGTAGATCATGGTGCCAAGCTGCGGGACGAAGAACGCGTTCATCACGCTTGCCGACGTCAATGAAAAGCGGACGGGAACGCCTGCCGGCACGACGAGCTGGTTGACGCTTGCCACGCCCTGCTCGGGGTAGATGAACAGCCATTTCCAATCGAGCGAGACGACCTGCACCTCCAGCGGCTTGGCTTTCGATGGAAGGGCCTTGGCTGGATCGAGATCGTGCGAACTGATCCAGGCGATACCGCCGAGGAACATGATCACCAGCGCCGGTATGGCCCAGACAATGAATTCGATGCGACCCGAGTAAGCCCAGTCGCCCAAATAGCGCGCTTTGCTGTTGGACGCGCGGTACCACCAGGCAAACGCCAGTATCGCCACGATCACCGGCACGACGACAGCCAGCATTATTGCCAGAGCGTCGAAAAGAATTAGCCGTTGCGCACTTCCGACGGGGCCCTTTGGATCAAGTATGCCTCCGGTGCATCCGCCCAAGAGCAAAGCAATGACGAACACACCCAGGAAAGAGCGCGCTTGCCGCCGGGTGTATGTCCTCAGATCGGATATTGGATCTTCGTTGAGCTTTGCCGCGCACGCCCCCTCATGCCGACTCGCCAGCGATGGCCGCCGGTAGCGCAGTTTGTCAGCCGGCCAGCGAGGACGCATGTGACGCGCTCACCAAATTTAATTGCCGAGGAGATTATCTGCAAAGCCCAGTCAATCGAAGGCGCCGCTTACGTCCCCTGTTATCACGGCCTCGCTCGGTCGCTCAACACGTCTCTCGGTGCCAACCCTCAGGCTCCTTGCCTGCGTCATCGGCAACGAGCGACGTTGACGTCGCCCGTCCCCTTGTAACGCGGCCAGGCTGGATATTTACACATCGGCCGCGTCATCACCGGCTCACCGGATTTGTCCTGCTTGGTCAGGACCAGATCTTGCCGCGAAGGTAGCGAACTGCGTGACCACCGCACAATAAACACACGCGCGGTCCAGCCATCTGCATTGAACGGGTCTTCCGGTGCGCCAGCTGCTTGAGACCAGCGCCTACGGGATCATCGAGGAGCTGGCCGCGGCAGAAAAGATCAACGCTTCCTATGTCAGCCGCGTCCTGGGCATGACGCTTCTCGTCCCCGACATCGTGGAGGCGATCCTGGACGGCCGGCACGTCTCGAAGATTTCTCTAACGAAACTCACGGATCACTTGCAACATGACGCCTTCGGCGCTCCCGTTACCGCGGGGATAGCCTCACCGCCGTCATGTAGCGGTCGCGGTAGTAGTCGGCATCCAGGGGCGTGACCTGGACCGGCGAGCCGCGATGCGTGGCATGAACGAACTGGTCGTTGCCGACATAGATGCCGACGTGGGTGAAGGTGCCGCGGTAGCCGAAGAAGACGAGGTCTCCGCGCTTGAGGTCGCTGCGCCCGACAGGCCTGCCCTCGCGCGCCATGTCGTGCGGCATGCGCGGGATGGTTTGTCCAAAGACCGCGCCATAGAGGTAGTAGACAAAGCCGCTGCAGTCGAAGCCGCTCGGCGAGGTTCCGCCGTAGCGATAGGGCGTGCCCAGGTACTTCATGGCGCGCGAGACCAGGCGGTCGCCCCAATCGTTTGCGACTGCGGAGGTGGCGTATGAAGCCGGGACCACGGCGGGTTCCGCCTTCTTGAAACCGGCGTACGCGCCGTTCTCCTGCAGCCATTTGGCATTGAGCTGATTGGCGACGCTATCCGTCGGATCGGCCTCGGGAGCGGCCTTGACCGGAGGTTTCAGCTTCGACTTCGCCGGTGCCTTGACCTGGGCACTGGCGGGAGAAAGAACACCCGCCGTCCCGAACAATACCAGGGCGGCCAGCACCATGACCGAATAGGCTGTCGCCTGGACAATGACTCGTATGCTCGAGCGCGTGCAGCGCCCGGTTCGCAACGCCATGAACTTCTCCCCCTTGGAACCAATGCACGGCGGCCGGCGGCCTGTCCCATAGTGGCAAAAGGCGATTCGTCCGTCCAACAAATGTTGCAAATCTGCCACAATAATTTCGGGCGGCTACGCATTGATTTTCCTTATTTTTCGGGACCCGCTTCCCGTCGACCTTTAACAAGCCGGCTGTCCGGGCCCAGTGCCCGGCCACGATTGGGTTCTTAAATTACATGTCCCGACTCACTGTTTTCCTCGCGCGACGAATCGGCCTATCGCTAGTGCCGCAGGGCACGCCGGTCGTAGCCTTTGACGCCGCGCATCAGCAGCTCATCGTGGAAGGCGTCGAGCAGGGGCGCCTCGGCATGTTGCCGCCGGTCGGGATACCAATGCATGGCAATCATACAGGCGAGGTCCACCGTGCCGACGTTCGGCCGCCAGCCATCCCAGTCGAACAGGCACGCGGCAAGTCGACGATATCTCCGGCGTAATTCTCGCTGCCGTCGGCGCGAGGTATTTGCTATCGAGCGACGAGTGACGAGACATGTGCCGGTCTGCCGGCAGTTGCAAATCAGCCCGGGCCCTCACATACGAAGTGGCCACGCAACAGATTTGCGAGGTCCTTTGGCTTGTCCTCCTGCACGTTGTGGCTCGCATCCGCAATGATTTGCAAGCGGCCGTTGGGGAACGCGCGAGCAAACGCATCAGCATTTTCTTCCGTAAGCACAGCGCTGCCACCTCCTTTCACGATCAACACCGGGCAGGATATCGTCTGCGCAAGTCCGGCAAGCTCCGATAGCTTGCCGAGGATGTGCTCGAAGTCGGCTGGCCGACGACGATCCATTTTCCAGGCGACGCCTGCAGGCGTCGTCTTGAGATTGCGCTGGAAGCGATATTGGATCTTATCTCGATCAGCGCTTCGGCTCGAAGCTATCGCACTGTCAACGAGTTGTTCGACACTTTGCCCCGACCGGACCTGGTCGAAGAACTGGCGCATCGGCGCCGTCGACTCGAAATTCACCCTTGGACCGACATCAATGAACGCGAGAGTTCTCAGGCGACCCGGATTGGTTGCCGCAAAATGTCCGGCCACACCGCCGCCAAGCGACATGCCGACGAGATGAAACCTCGACCAATCCTGCGTATCCGCGAAAGCCGCAATATCGTCGACCAACGCGCCGATCGAACTGTCTTCCGCCCAATCGCTATCGCCGTGCCCGCGCAATTCAAGCGCGACGCAATGATAGCCGTCGCCGATCTCGAGGCAGACAAGATCGAATGTGTGCGCGGTCAATGCGCCGCCATGCAGGAAGAGTGCGACGGGACCATTGTCCGGCCAATCGAGGTAGCTGAGGCGAATGCCTGAGGCGAGTGTCTGCCATTTTCGGGTTGGCAGCCGGGCCGGCTCAAACCCGATGTTCTCGCGGGACGCAAGCTTGCGCAGGAGTGCCCATTCATCGGTCATTGGCCGAGAAGCCTTTCAATCGAGCATGGCAGATCTCTTCGCAGCGAAGCCTATTCAATATTACACCCGTCGCCGAGAATTGGGTGTCTTCAGCTGTTGGTGTCGCGGCAGATCGGCCAGCCGGGAGAGGCCTGGCCGATCGAGGCCCGGGCAGACATGCGGCCAGCATTCAGTATTATTTCGTGACCGAGCTGTGAAAAGAGAGGGTGTCGGAGGGGGTAGGCTTGTCGCTGCCGAACACCACGGGCATGCTGCAGCTCATGTCGGATGTCGTGTCGCTCCCGACGTGGTTGACCTATCAGCAGATCGCTGAACGGCTGGGCCTGCGCAGCGCCAGCGCCGCAGCGGCCAGGGCCAGGCGCGCGAAATGGCCCAGACGCATCAAAAATGACACCCTCGAAGCTGAAGTATGCGTCCCGGCTGACCTAGTCGCCGCAGGCCCGCAGAAGCCGCGGGAGCGACGCCAACCAACTGCTCGTGCTGCGGATGCCACTGCGCTTGTCGAGGCTGTAGCGGCCGCTGTAGCGCCGCTGCAGGCCGTTGTTGAAACGCTATCGCGGGAATTGAGCGCTGCGCGCCTCACCAACGACGCCCTACGCGACCAACTTGCCGCCGCCCAATCCGAGGCGGCCGGGCTACGCGGCAAGTCTGCTGCAAACGAGGCCGCGCTGGAGCGGGAAGTTTTCGACCGTCGCGCCCTGCAGCAGCAGGCAGATCATATTCGCCGCGAACGCCAGGCCGCCCAGGAACGTGTCGCCCAAGTTCAAGCCAACATCCGCGATGAACAGGCGCGCTTGCAGGCCACCGAAGATTTGGTGACGCGGCTCAAGCGCGAGTTAAACGAGGTCCGGCGGACCAACGATCGTCGCCGCTGGTGGCAGTGGCGATGAACTGGAAGCGCGGTTTTCAGGCTCTGATCAGTCTTGTGCGTCGCCAGAGACTTCAGTGCCTGGTAGGCGTGCCGGCTCTCGATGCACAGTCGCAAGAGACCGCCCAGCGCCTCCTCCATTGCGCGGCACCTCCGGCCGGACATCAGGCTGGTGGATCCTGCCGTCCAGGCTCCACATGCCTGGCCCGGCGAACACCAGGTAGAAGAAGATGACGCAGAACAGGATCGACGTATCGGGCCGATCGAGCGCCCCGTAGGCCATCGCTATCTCGGCCGCTGCGGCCAAGGCGGCGACGCGGGTGTAGAGTCCAACGGCGATCAGGACGCCGCCCACCACTTCGATCACTCCGGCACCCGCGTCCAGCCCGTCAGGCACGCCGGCTTGCGGGAAATGCAGGAGCGTGTTCAGCCCCTGATCGATGAGCAGCAGGGCAGACACGATCCTGAGGATCGCCAAGACCAGGGGCGCCCAGACACTGAGCTCGGAAATCGGACTGTTGCGTGTGGTCTGGAGCATGCGAGTCTCCGCACGATGGCATGCAGCTGTGCTCCATATGGGCATTGTCGAGGGGTGGATCATCGGGACCGCGATAGACAAAACATTCGCTCCCGCTCAAAAAAAATTGTGCCAGTCCCAGTGGCAACTGGCGTTGGCTGAGGAAGCACTCGGCTGGACGATCGGGGAAAGTCAGTTCCCTGGCGGAAACAGAGTGACGGCCGGGAGAGCGTGCGATCGACGTTGCCTCAGAGTTTGATGATCAAGCCTTGTCGTTGAGCGCGAGGATCGACCAATCCTTCGACAACGCACGATAGAGACACTCGACGATCCAATAATTGCCGTATGGCATGACGTCTTCCTGCGGGAAGCGACCCAGACGAGGCTTACCCGCCTCAATGTGCCTCATGCGACCCCAGGTACCGTGCAGCATGACGCCCCCCGAAGTCAGAAAGTTGGCGAGGAGAGCCTTGAGGGTTTCCGTGGCCACTTCTCGATAGCGCCCGGCCCGGTCGGGGAGCCATCGCGCCAGTCGCATCAGAACGGCGGTAGCGATGCTCGCCGCACATGAATCATACGGAAGCGATTCACGGTCGGGATCATCGTAGTCGTAATGTGGCACCCAGCCTTGTGGCGCATGTGCGACATACCAATCAGCTGCAAGCTGCGCCGCGGTCAGGTAGTGCGGCATTCGACTTGCCTCGTACGCATGGGCAAAGCCTAGCATGGCCCAAGCTTGTCCTCGTGCCCAAACGCTGTCGTTGTTCCATCCTTGAAGGCTGAAAAGACCGGTTACGGCACGGGTTCGTGGATGGAGGGCCGCCGCGTGGCAATTCGAGCCGTCTGCGCGGAGCAAGCCGACCTCGAGGACTGTGTCGAGATGGCGATAAGCCAGGGCGGCACGCTCGGGTTCCCACTGGGAAGCCCACAACATGGAAGGAAGGTTAAGGCCGGTGTCGATGACGATACGATCTGCGTGCGCGATCTGAAGAAAGGCCTTGGCTCCAGTATCAAAAATGTTCGCAAAGTTATCGCCACCGGCAAACGCCCATCTCTTCAGCTTGTCATCCCTGGAGATTTGGTAGCCCAGCGTCAGGGCGTAGTACATATCTATACCGGTAGATGAGAATACCGTTGGATGGCTCGCGAGAACCGGACCGATTCGCTCGCAGAGCTGCATGGCGGTGTCGGCGTAGCGCTGCTTACGCGTGAGAAGATACAGAAGCCAAAGGCGACCGGTCAGGAAGCCGACCCACTGAAAGTTTGCCCAGCTATCCCAGACATAATGATTGTCCCAAGTATATCCGCCGGTCATGTAGTTCAGACGCGGTACTCCGCTATGCAACTCAAAGTCGGTGCAAACAGCATCAGCTCCGTTGCAAAGATGGCGAACGGCCTGCTCAAGCGTTCGCTTGTAGTCTTTGTCCATGTCTCCTCAATGAGTCTGGCTATCGGTAGTCGCCATCAGATGACTGACGCGATCGCGCGATCGAGCAGCGCGAGCCCCTCGTCGAGCTCCTCGTCCTTGACGATGAGCGGCGGCGCGATGCGCATCGTGCCGCCGGAGGTGCCGGAGCGCACGATGTTGGCCGCCAGCCCGATATCCATTGCAGCTTCGGTGACGGCGTTGGAGATGCTGGTCGCGTCGCGAGGGCCAACGTTGGTGAACTCGAGGCCGCGCAACAGGCCGCGGCCGCGCACGTCGCCAATGCAGGGATAGCGCTGCTTCAATCGCAGCAGGCCGGTGCCCAGCCGCTCGCCCATCTCTCGCGCACGCTCGGTCAGCCGGTCGCGCAACACAATCTCCAGCACCTTGAGGCCGACCGCGGCTGGCAGCGGGTCATTCACGTGAGTTGTATAGAAGAAGTAATGGCGTTCGTCCGCAGCGGCCGCGACCTTGTCACTGGTCATGACGGCGGAGAGCGCCATGCCGGCACCCAGCGTCTTGGAGAGCGTCATGATGTCGGGCACGACCTCGTCGCGCTGATGGGCGAACATCGTGCCGGTGCGGCCAAGGCCGGTCTGCGCCTCGTCGAGAATCAGCAGCATGCTGCGCCGCTCACAATGCGCCTTGAGTGCGGCCAGGTAGCCCGGCGGCAGGTCGATCACGCCGCCGCTGCTCAGGATTGGCTCGCCGATAAAGGCCGCCAGGTTGCCAGTGCACTGCGCGTCGACTTGCTCGAAGGCGTCGTCGAGCTCGCGCCGCCAGTCGACACCGGGGAAGCGCGGCTTGTAGGCGTTCGGCGCGGGAATGGCGTAGTAACCGGGCGCCAGCGGACCGACGCCCGTGCGGCCAATCTTGAAGGTGGCCGCGGCCGAGCCGGCGGTCACACCATGATAGGATTTCGTGAAAGTCACGATCTCCCATTTGCCCGTGACGGTCTTGGCGAGCTTGATTGCGGCCTCGTTGGCCTCGCCGCCGGTGGAAAGGAACATCGACTTCGGCAGCTGTGGTACCTGCTCGGCAAGCTTTTCCGCGAGGCCAACGACTGGCTCGGAGATCATCGCCGAGAAGAGATGGTCGAGCCTGCCCGCGGCCTCGCGAATCGTGGCCAGTACCTCGGGGTGGGAGTGGCCCAGGATCGAGCTCATCTGGCCCGACGTGAAGTCGAGCATACGGGCGCCACTCGCGTCGTAGAGCCAGCAGCCGCTCGCACGCACGGGCACGAAGTTGGCGAACTCACAGCCATAATGGAGGAGATGTTTACCTGCGCGCGCCTTGAAAGTGCCGTTCATCCCGGACTGTCCCACACCGCACCTTTCTCTGAACTTTACCTGCCTGGCGTGAAGCTTCGGGCAGCGAACAGTCCCGGTCGACCGCAAAGAATTTGTCAGTGAGGTGAAAAAAATGCACCTTGCCGGCGGAGGATCGGATGAAGCAGTCGGGGTTGCCCCTGCGAGGCATAGGCGTTTTCGAGACGGTGGCGCGGCTCGGCAGCCTGAAAGCCGCGGCGCGCGAGCTTAACCTGTCACCCTCGGCAGTCAGTCATCAGATCCGGGCGCTTGAGGAACAGCTAGGTGTCGAGCTCTTCAAGCGCGTAAGCCGCGGCGTGCAACTCTCGGCCGATGCCGCCAAGTATGCCGATGTGCTGCACGGCTTGTTCGATCGCATGCGCCGCGCCACGGCTTCCGTCGCAGCACCGAGCTGGAGCAAGAGCCCGACACGCGTCGTGCGGCTCATGACGCCACCCTCGCTCGCAACCCACTGGCTGATGCCGCGATTACCCGCCTTCATCGCGGCCCACCCCGGCATCGACCTGCGTGTCTTCGCGATTCGGACGGCGGACGGTAATGTCGAGGATTTCGACATCACGATCGGCTACGGCGACGCCACTCGTTGGCAGGGCCGCGCGCATCCCCTGCTGGAGGAGACGATCCAGCCTTACTGTGCGCCGGTGCGGCTCCACGGGGCGAGGTCGTTGACGCCGAAGCAGTTGCTCGCGCAACCTCTGATCCAGAGCCGGGAGAACGCAGTGTCCTGGGAAAGCTGGTTCGGCCAGCGTGGCCTCGCCTTCGACGCGGCCGAGAACAGTCCGCTGCAGCTTGATCCGAGCTACGTCGCGATCGAGGCCGCCGTCAAAGCCGTGGGCGTCATTCTCGAGAGCAGCCTGCTTACGCGTGAGCATGTCGAGGCGGGACGGCTGGTCGCACCGGTACCGCAGACGCGGCCGCCCTCGACCTCCTACTGGTTGCTGCCGCTGCACAAGGGTGCTCGGCGGCCGGTTGTCGATGCCTACACCTGGCTCGCCAGCCAGGCCAATCTCTCGCCGCCGCCGCCGCGCCGTACGGCGCGGCGGAAGAAGCGATAACTCAGTGCAAATCCCAACTTTCGCACTGAGTTGCGTTCTAGTGACAATTGTATTCCTGCCGTTCGCTGACGCGAACCGGGCACATGATATAGATCACGACCGTCAGTCCAGCGTCTCCAACAGCCGCGCGCAGAGATAAGTGCGCGGCATCAGCGAGGAGAAGTAGATCTGCTCGTAGGCGGCATGGGCGCCGGGACTGACACCGAGCGCCGCGCGATTGCTCACGCCGGGCCGGCCGCCGCAACCGTGATCGGGTTCGTCCAGCGCAGCGCGTCGCGCTCGGGCCGGATCAGCGCCATGCCGATCAGGCCGCCCACGAGCATGATGACGCCGCAGATCATGAAGCCGGTATTGAAGCCGGCGAGCGGCGTCGCCGCCGTCTCGACAACGCTGCCCATGACGTAGGGCGCGAGGAGCCCGGCCGAGGTGGCAATCGCGGTGCCGAAGGCGAGCAGCGCGCCGCGCTGCGCGACCGGGGTCAGTTCGCTGACGACGGTCTGGCCGATCACGTTGATGACCGAGGGCACGGCGATGCCGATCGTCGCGAGCGCGATCTTGGCCGGTATGCCCGGCACGTACGGCATGACCGCCAAGGCCAGGCCGCCCAGTGCCACGCAGCCGCCGCCCAGCAGGCCGCGCGCCACCCGGCTCGACACGCCGCGCGCCAGCAGGCGCTGCGAATACCAGCCGGCGGCAAAGACGACAACGACGGAGGCGCCGGCCGGCAGCGCGCCCAACAGGCCGATCGAGCCC
>Ga0208991_1000471_pt1 | contig 10136 bp, 20 predicted proteins | sample MedBloCAOM3_M2_FD_187855 | JGI IMG/M metagenome (GOLD analysis project Ga0208991, IMG submission 187855) | Forest soil microbial communities from El Dorado National Forest, California, USA - Mediterranean Blodgett CA OM3_M2 (SPAdes) (version 2) | ecosystem: Environmental > Terrestrial > Soil >...
GAGCAATTTGTCGGGAGTTCATCTCGCCATGGATGCAAATCAGCAATACGATACTGCGACGATCGCAATTTTGAGACGCGCGTTTGACGACGTTTTCAGTGATCCGAGATATTTTGATCGAAGATCCACCTCAGCGCTGGAAATTGCCGAACATCTCTTGGCCCAGGCCGCTATCGGCGAGCGCGATCTCGATAGGCTGAAAGCATCAGCCTTCAATAAGTTGACAAACCAATAACTAGCGCAGTTCCAGAATTAACCTGCCGCGCGGACTGACCGAAGGCTTGGGATCGAGGCGCAAAGGGCAGCCATCGAGCGCTTTGTCGCGGCCGAGTCGCTGACCATCATTGAAGAGCATGCCGAGTTCGAGACCGGGAAGGGCGCTGATGCGCTCGACCGTCGCCCGCAGCTCGCGGCGGCCTTGCCTGCGGCCAGGAGGGCAAAGTGCAGCATCGTCGTTTCGAAGCTGGATCGGCTTTAGCGCGATGTTGCGTTTGTCTCGGGGTTAGCTCAAAGGGTGCCGTTCATCGTTGCCGAGCTCGGCCGCGATGCAGATCCGTTCATGCTGCACCTGTATGCGGCGTTGGCGGAAAAGGAACGGCGACTCATATCGGAGCGGACGAGGGCGGCGCTGCAGGCGAAGAAAGCGAGCGGTGCAAACCTCGGCAACCCGACAAATCTTTGTATTGCAGGCTCAATGGGACGCATTGCCCATGCGCAAGTAGCGGATGTATTTGCCACAAACCTAATGCCCGCAATCCAGGCGATGCGAAACGCCGGGGCGCTTACCCTCAGCGAGATTGCCAGCGCTCTCAACGGTCGCGGTGCCCGACCAGCCCGGGGCGGCAAATGGCACCGGTCATCTGTTAGAAATCTAATGGCTCGTATTAAGTAGTGCCTTGGCCTTTTATAGGCGGGAAATTGGATGTTAGCGATCGATGACTACCTGGCGCTCGCGGTCTTCGCGATTGTTCTGCTCGATCTCGGTGAGCACAACCTCTGGAGCGACGTCCTTTGCGATCTCCTCGATCTCTTTTTCTGCGCCGGTGCGCACCTCCAGCTTGTCGGTAATCGCCGCTACCATGGTGATCAGTTTTGTCAATTCGTGCTCGGCAAGCAGGTTGATGTGCAGGTCCAGGTCATCGCGCTTGTCGGTCTCCGCCATGGCACGATTTTGACTAATCAGGACAAAGGTCGACAGAAAGATCGCCTCGACAGATGCTGCCATGGCCAGAATGACGAAGGTCGGATCGAAATGCGGCACTCCGGGGATCAGGTTGAATATGATCCAGAGCCCGTATATCAGCAGATGTAGATAGACGAAACGCATGCTGCCGGTGAATGCGGTGATCGCGCTGGCGAGTTTCTCCTCCCATCCGGCAGACATCATCTCCTGCCTGCGACGCTGTCTCAGCGCCTCGATGTTCCTTTTGAGCGAGGAGTTCATCCCGTTCGAGCCAGCATGGCTGAGGTTTTCGGTTCGTGGCACCGCCCGGACTCCATTTCGTTGCAGGATTGCCTCAGCATCAATACGCCTCATGAAAGGCTTCGTTCCTGACTCATCAAGCAAATTAGGCTCTATTGCTTCGCTGAACGGATTTTGTTGCACTGATGTGGGGTACATGCACCACGTGCGCTCAAGGCAATGGCTGTTGAAGATTTCGCCGCTACCAGACTTTCCGCCGGTACCGCCTGTTTTAATCCCATGGCCTAATTGAATTTCGGACTGGCCTAGGACTGGTCCAGTTTCAGAAACACCTAAGCTGGAGTAAATCCTCCAGCGTGAATCCGAATACGAGAAATCGCCAAGCCGGAAGCGTTGCGAGAACCAACAGGACCGCGAAATTCAAATAGATAACCGAGGGCGGAATTCGCCTGAGCAACTCAAAGGCTTCTTTCAACATAAGCCGCTTTCTGCCTTCCGGTTCGAACCATCGCCCAGCCTACCGCTGTCATTGCGAGGCCCCAGACCAAGAATCCAGTATCCCAATAAATCTGCTGCGACCGGGCGACGATCTCATTGACGTGGTGCACGCCGAGAACCTCGTGATCAATGATGCCCTCAACGAAATTGAAGAAGCCCCACCCGAGCAGCAGAGTGCCAATGAGCATCTTATTGGACCAGTAAAGATGGCGTCTGTGAGCCGATTGCCACAGGGTAAATAGCCCGGCTACGACAAAGAGGTATGTGCCGGTATGAAAGATGCCGTCCCAAGTGGTGTTTAGCTTAAGGTTCTCGACCGTGTTTGTAGGGTACCAACTGCTGAGCATGTGGTGCCACTGAAGCAGTTGGTGCAACACGATGCCGTCAACGAAACCGCCTAAGCCAAGTCCCAAAAGGATCCCGGCAGCAACTGGGAATTTACGAAGCAGAATTGGATCCAATGGCATGGCCATTCCTCCGCTCGGAGCGTGAACACGCACCAGCAGAGATGGTTCCTAGCCGGCCGAAGCCGCCTCAGACCGGGCATTTGATGGTAGGCAGACTGAGCGTGGAACGTTCATTCAACTTTGACGTTCGCACTCGTAAGTTCAAGGGCTTAATGCAAGGGCGGTTAAAAAGTCCACCGCGAAGAAAAAGGCCGCCAAGAAATTCAAGGGCGTGCGGCGGGAGAGGTGACCACCATGGAAAAAGAGCGGCAGGTCAACGGGGTCGAACCCGAAAAATCAGAAGACGACATTCAGCGCGAACAGCTTGGCCCGCGGGGTGTTCCTGGCGCTCCCGATCCGGCGAAGATGACGGCGCAGCGCGCCAAGAAAACACCCAAGCATGTCGATCCCGGCCACACGGCATAAGCTCTATTTTTGCCCACCGTCGTGGGCCGGTGGAACACGTAGCCAAGCCAGCAACGTGCTATTGGATAAGCGAAAGGACCGGTCTATGAAGATTTCAACTGTTGTATTGGCAGCAGGCCTCGTCGCCATGAGTTCGTTTGCCATTGCGGAAAGCGGCGCTCCGAGCGGACAGGGCTCCACGACAGGCGACCCGGCCGCCAGTTCTCAAAATGCCAATCCAAGCACTACTGGCATGAGCCCGAGCAAGAGCGGCAGCGGCACTGCGACTTCCGGCGGGTCTGACGCCAGTGGCGACCAAGGCCGAGATAGGATGCCGGACAGCGGCGTGGGTGTCCGTCCCCGCGACAAGCAGACGCCACCGAAGTAAGGAAAAAGGCACGCGGAATCGGCCCTGATGTCAGGAGAGCGAGGCGAAAAGAAAAGCCCGCGAACGCTCCAAGGCCGGGTACTCCGCCTTTCCCTTGGAGGTTTGCCGTTCGGGCGGCGCTTGGCAAGCTATTTAGGCTTGGCGAGATCTTCAGCCATCTCCAGATGATGCTTCAGCGCGGGCAGGGTCTTGCCGGCCCAATCCTTGAGATCCGCGTTGTCACCACCCTTGGCATAGCGCTCAAACAGCGACACGGCGTCTTTGTGCGCGCTGACCTGCATGGAATCGAAATCGGAACTGAAGTCCTTGCCGCTCTCGGCCTTGAGTTTGTCAAGCTTGCTCTGGTGCGAACTGTCGAGCGCCGCCGGCAATTCGGCTTTCACCTTGCCGCTTGAGACCAGGCCCTTGAGCTCGGTACTCGTTTTGGTGTGATCAGTGACCATCTGAGATGCGAACGTCTTTTCTGGGGCATTGCCCTTTTCCTGCGCGAGCTTGTTCGACTCGATTTCGAACATATCGGAGATCGCGACCTCCTTGACGAAATCGGCCGTCGTCGGGCTAATGCCAAGGGCAGAGTTGACCCCGGTTTTTTCGGCGGCCGACTGGGCGAGTGCCGGGCCCGCGAGCAGCAGGAACCCGAGTACATTGATTGAACGTTTCATGATCTGTTTCCTTTAGTGCCAGCTTTGCGGTTCGATGCGCCCGATGCTTGGTATTGGCCGCCCTTCCTCGCTCAGGTTTCGCGGTCAAGAACCCCACAATGTCGCCGCCACTGAGGCTGTGCGCTGTGTAGCAACAGGTTATCCTCCGTGGAAATAGGGAAGCCCAACGCGACGCTGTGTCCCTAAACTTTTGGAACTGCCACTCGTTCCATTTGGAATAGGGGCGGCCGATTGTTAGTTAAAAGGCACGACCCGCCCGCGCCGCTACCCATTTTCCGTCTTGTTGAGCAGTGGCGAGCAACCATTCGGGTCACCTCGTCGAATGATCACGCCCTCATCTGGTCTCAGCAGAAGCGAGCCGACGACAGCGATATTCTTCCGATCAAGATGTGTCGACAACGCGATGTTTCCGCCGTCAGCAAGATCGATGCGGCGTACTTCATGGCTCAGATTTAGCGCGACGATGAATCTTTCGCCGGCGGTAAATCGCTCATAGAGCAAGAGATCGTTGCGACTGCGCAACGGCGCGTAGTCACCTGAATGAAACGCCGGTGTTTCCTTGCGCAGCCGGATTAGCTCCTGGTACAGGTGCAGGATCGAACCGTCATCTTTCTGCAAGTCGGCGACGTTGCGGCGGCTTGTCGTTCCCATCGGCAGCCAAGGCACCCCTGTTGTAAAGCCGCCGTTCGTTGTCGCGTTCCCATCGCATCGGCACTCGCTCCGGATCCCGGTTGAGACCGTACCCTCCGAAGGCTAACGAGTTGAGGAACACTCCGCCATCAATCGCGTTTGCCTCCCATGAAGTTCATGGAGTGGGTTGAAAGCGTTGCCATCTGGTCATCCCCATCGGGGTGGATGTCGGTCTGTCCGTTTTTGCCGCGGGTCTGGTGACGGTCTCACTCCGTTATCTATTGGCCGCCTAGGTATGCCTGCGAGCTCGGGAGCAGGGCCTGCGCTTTAGTGAGTTGTGTCATGAGTGCAGAGAAAACGATTGTGAGCGCTGTAGAGAAGGCGCAGGACATTTTAGCTCACTACGTCCAGCCCGGCACAAGGGACTGGGGGGACACAATCAACCGGTTGATGGATGTCCTGGACGATAGCCGACTGTTGGAGGCTGTCGAGCAAGTGAAGAAGTGAACGGAGGAACACATGGAAATCACTGAAGCGCAGAAGGCCGAACTCAAAAAGTTGAGCAAGGAAGCCCGCGTCCCGGACATGTCTGAGACGGTAACAACGGGTGAAGAGGCTGAAAAGCGGATACTTGACCTCAAGGAAAAGGCGCGGATGGAATGAGGGTCACAGGGACGGCGATCGCGAGAATTGCCGCTTTGCCCATCACTTTCTCCTTGCGGATTTCCCCATTGTCTTAGTTGCGAGTTGTGTGCGCGTCTTGCATCGCCTTACGCGCAAGGCGCGCGCCAAGGCAAGCGGTACGAAGCTGGGTCGCCGCCGGGTTAAGCCCTCGGTGGAGGCGCGAATACTAGAGTTGAGGGCCAGCGGTGATGGCATCCTCAAGATCGGCAAGAAGCTCGGCATCGGGACCAGCGTCGTGCAGCGAGTTTTCAGGCAAGAGCCGTGGCAGTCGTGAGAGTGTTTGCTCGATCTACTCGAGCAGATTGAAAGGGAAAACCCGCATTGCGGCGCCAGCCCAGCCTGATGCGTCTCCTCAGGCTTACGGAAGAACGGCAGACAGTGTCCGGCGCCTTGGTTCATGCGCACGATGAGAGGGTGAGGGCGCCGGTTCACGCCGGCGGGTTTTGCCTTGCCCAAGCCTCTTTTCACCCCTTTACTGCAACGATTGTTTTTCCCAAGGAGAGTGTAACGTGGCGACAGGTATTGTGAAGTGGTTCAATGCGACTAAGGGATTTGGATTTATTCAGCCCGACAACGGCGGCAAGGACGTGTTTGTGCACATCTCGGCCGTGGAAAGAGCCGGCCTGAGCAACCTCAATGAGGGTGCCAAGGTGAGCTATGAAGAGATGGACAACCGGGGCAAAACGTCCGCGGAAAATCTGCGGGTTGGCTGAGAGACTTCGCCGCACATCGCCCGCCGGTTTACGCCAGCGGGCTTGTTTTGACTACCTACTGCGACAAGCTTCGCGCGGCGGCGGCTCCTCGCCTTGTCTCGACGTCGTAAACGTGGGCTAGCCAACCTACATCAGCTTCACGCATCGGCCTTCTAGTGAAAGCTCCACTTTGTGTCACCATTCCAAGCTCAACAGTACTGTTTTCGGCATGCCTGATTGGCCTGACAGCCTCGGGCCCAATCTGCCACGTATCGAAAACTTGCCGAACAGGCCGACGATCCTGTCGTCAAGAACGAGCTGCTTGCGTTGGCGTTCGTTTGGATGAGGTCGCCGATAACATCGAAGATCATCTGAAAGGGTAAAACCACACTGGGCGGCCGGCGCCGTTGCTGAGGCAGACTACAATCAGGCGGGGCGCCCGCAGAGAGAGCCCGGACCCCTGACACAAACCGGAACAACTTTCCCTCAGGACCGCTGGTTCATACTGGCGGGAGTAAGAAGTTGAACATGAATAGCAGCTTGATCATGCGCTGCAAAAGCCCGCCATTGCCTATCTGGAATTGCCGAGGGCAAATTATCATTGAACCTCATCAAGGCTTGTTTAATGCTGCCTTCAGACGAGGAGGGTCTACACGGGTCAGAACGACTGGCTGTTTGGGTTGCCCATTGAAGCTAGCGAAATAAAACCGTCCCTCGGGGTCCCATGCGTCATAGCCTGTATGAATGTGGAGATCGCGTAAAGCGGGGTCCAGTTCCGCGAGAGTGCACAGCCGCTGCGTCTTTCGGGTTCTTGGATCGAACTCGTATAACGACGTGAAATCGCTTCGTTGTGGCGACGTGCTCGTAGCAGTGTAAACTTTGCTCACGTCCGCGGTGACGTGGAATAGCCAGATATATGTGGCGGGTTGACCTGTCTCAATCTGGCCAAGGTAGGTCCAAGAAGGGCCATCATCATCGAAACGGTAAACATGGCCTTTATCGTCGGAGAAAAGGCACTGCTTTTCCTTGGCCAGACATTGGCCGACCTCAAGAGCTTGCCCCTCCTGCAGGCGCCAGTCTTCTCGCTCGCCGAATCCGGTCTCGGGATCATAGTAATGGACGTGCCCGTACACTGACGGATTTTTTGAGTTGCTCGCCGTGAAGTAAAGGCGCCCGCGGGAGTCTACCCACATCACCCTTCCAGTGTAGACATAAGGTTGGTCATATGACCCCGGCCTACCTAGGATGTCGGTTTGGCCACGGGCGACGTCGTAGCGGTAGATCTCGCCCGTAGGGACCCCCGCGCCGTAGACGACGTTTCGCACAGGGTCGGAAGCGAGCGTGACAATATTCCCGTGGGCCACGGCGCTGCCACCAGGCTCCCGGGCGCTCAAGTCTGTAAAATTGTTCGAGGCGGGATCGTAGGCATACCAGTGGAAGCCGCGTCGGGTGAGGTATCCGTCATCCAGGGTCGAGCGATCCATGGTTGCAACGAAGATTTCGCCCCTGTGCCAGAGCGGGCGCGTATGGAATTTCTGTGCTGTCTCGCCCGGCATCCAGTTCTTCACCGCTTCGGAGGCGGACCGAGCGTCACCCACGAACTGAAGCTTACCCAGTCGCCAGTTGAGCCGGTATAGGGCCGCATTGGTGATGTGATCCATGCCGGCTATATAAATATCCCCGTCGGGTGACGACCCGGTGGCATGCCAACTCTGCGTAGGTCGAAGCCCGTTAGGCGTGTCAGGCAAGATCCACTGCCAAACGCCGTCCAACTTCCCCCGCCTACCGATTTCAGCTTCTCCTACAGAAGAGGAAAGGATCTGGCCGAAACCGCCAGAGCCAACACTAACTACGGCGACGCAGATAAGGCAGATGAGAGCAACCAGGCGCATGACAAGTTCCTCAGCTGGGCGGCATTCGAACATGCCTCTAAAAGGGAGATTGATCGACCGGACGGACACTACAACAAAGTCGCAGCGTCCCGGCCTCCTCCGCACTAGTACAGGGGTTGGTCTATTGCTTCGGCTCGGAATTCCCAAACAATTGACCCGCCCACTGTGTTGTCGGACGGATGCGTCGTCTCACTACGGCCGGGTCAATGTGGTCGAACTGAGAAGTTGCAATGCCTTCGCTGAGCGTCCGTTCGACCGCCGCATAACGGACATCAACGGCTCCGTGCAAAAATCAACATTATTGGACAAAAGCTTTATGCGCGGCGCCACCACCGCCTTGCGCGAATGCGAGCGTTGAGCTGAGGGCCATTGCTGCAACAAATGTTAGTGTCCTGAGTTTCATGTGATGTCCTCGCGGTTAGAGCGAGGACAAAATTATCTTAATTTGAATGTTCCGGAAGGAAGAACTTTTCTTCAGCGCGATGTGACTTTGTGAAAACCGGCACCGTTACTAGTGCGGCGGGGCCGTGACACGAGAGAGCGGGACCGCCGGAGGGGATCTAATATCCGGCGGCCCCTATCGCGCAATCGAAATCGCGGACGGTCACACAACCCAAACCCTGCACGACAAGGATGAAATTGTTTGTAGAAGGATTCGATCCTGTGCGACGTGATCAAAAAAAGTAGTGAGGCATGGGAACTTTTTTCGCCCGACTTCACGCCGGGGCCGTGACGCGCGAGCGGCTGTGTGACTAACGATGTCCTGGCATTTTGAAAAGCCTCATAAAGCTGAGCAATCCGACTATGACGGCGAGTAAACCCATGAGCGTCCAAGCCAAAGGCCAGCCTGCAGCGATCGTCCCGGCGACAACCCAAATGCCGAAGGCGATTATTCCTGCCGAGATTAGAAACGAGAACACCATATCCATGATTGACCCCCTTTCTTCAGAGCGCAAACAATGGATGGCGTGGAATCTTTCGACGCCACGCCAGGCCCGCCGGAGGGGACTCTAAAATATCCGGCGGCCCCTATCGCGCAAATCGAGGACGCCAGACGGGGTTTCAGGCGGCCTACCGACGCGACCTAGGCCAACGAAGGCAACGTGCCGGAGTTGCGGAGCGTGCGGAGCTTATTTGATGGCGGGCGAATTCCGCGGGAGGCGGGGACATGGGGCTGCGACTTTTCGAACGGACCTTGGCAAGTGTGAAGCCTGATCTGCGGCCGCTCTACGTCGCAGACGCCGAGCACGACAGCCATTGCGAACGCTCGGCGTCGGGCTCCATCTAATTTAGGAAATCATCGATCATGAGATAGCCGGTAAAGTACACGGCGCTGCCGACGGTCATCAGCCCTAACGTGAGCCACACCCATAGAGGTGTCGATTCTCGATATCGCATCGTTTGGTCCCTTGGCCGATCCGCATCCAAGCGCGAACCGGGGAGGACGGCAAGGACGGACGCCGCTCTTCTTTGCTCATTTGCTCGCCAAAGAGCGAGCACGCTAGGGAAGTTTAAGACAAGCAAACAATGAGAGTGAAACGTGAAGTAGTTCACATTTGCGCGCCGCGGTTCGAGCTAAACAAAATGCTGCAGACTTTTCTGCGAACCGAACGGGAGGCTTCTCATGAAGCGTCTGATGATTTGTGCTTTCGCGGCTGTCGCTCTATTCGCCGCCGCGACCACCATGCTGTGGTCTCATTCGCCCGTGCTGTTCGCCGGAACCGCTGCTGTGCCCTCGTTGGAGGAGCGCCACACCGCGGCCGGCGTCAATAAGCTCCCGATCGAGGAGTTTGAGGATATGTCGCTGGTCTATTCGACCAAGACGAAGCGTTAGGAAGCGGCCCTGAAATACCGAAGGCCGGGCCTCGCCTTTAGCGCCCTTGCTGCCCGCAGCGGCGCTTGGCGTCGCGCGGATTGGCGTCATGAGGGCGTTGAACCACCACGTTGAGCGCGTCAGTTTCGGGTTAGGTGCGACCGCCCTGAATTACCTTGAAGTTTCGTCGCCGTTCCGGCGGCATCTTTGTCGGGATAGCAAGAGAAAGCGCGGCATCCATAACGTCGGCAATGGTGATTAGGTAATAGCCTACACCGCCGACAATGATTGAGGCAGGGATAGCCCAAAATAACATTAGCGGCATCATCTTCTCCTAACAAATGTTGGCCCCGAGTTGTTGAGAGTCCTCCGCCTTTCGACTACCAAGGGCGGTCGCAGCCATTAGTTCCTAAGAGGCAAGCCGCAAAATGCGGGCGGTTGCCTGCCTGCCATTACTGCGCTTCAACAGCCCATGCCTAAACTCACCCGCCGTCGCAATCTGTCGCCGTGATGCCCAGAGACCCCTTCATCCGAGAGAAGTTCACCAGAGAGCGCACAGCCGCCAGGAAGCACGCGAAGGAATATTTCCAGCGCTTTCCGAAG
>Ga0208991_1000472_pt1 | contig 10135 bp, 9 predicted proteins | sample MedBloCAOM3_M2_FD_187855 | JGI IMG/M metagenome (GOLD analysis project Ga0208991, IMG submission 187855) | Forest soil microbial communities from El Dorado National Forest, California, USA - Mediterranean Blodgett CA OM3_M2 (SPAdes) (version 2) | ecosystem: Environmental > Terrestrial > Soil >...
GGTCCCGGCCGATTGGGGTCCGTCGGTGAGCAAGTATCGTTACATCTACTCCGACGACCGCGTGCACTTCGTCGACCCCAGCAGCCGCCGCGTGATCTACGATCTCGATTGATACGGCGACGTCCTGAGAAATCCCGGCGCTTCCGAGAGGACGCGCCGGGATTTCGCTTATCTCGGGGCTAATCCGGCGAAGCCTGTCCCCACTTGATTCGGCATCGTGCGCCCATTCGCTGGCGCCGAATGGCCGGCGCCAATCCCCGCCCATGCCATTTTTCGCCATCGCTTCCCGAAACGGCCCAGGGCCTCGCCGTCAAAGGCTTGAGGAAACAGCGGAAAAATTAGTCCCAGTGTCCCTCCAGCTGACGCGTGAATCTCAGAACGGTGTGGCTTTCCCGCACTAGTCAGTCGACGGCAACGCTCGGTAGTGTGCGGTTGTGGTTAATAAAGGGGGACAACCCATGAAGAAAGTTCTCGTCGCTGTCACTGCAACGCTGGCTCTCCTGAGCCTTGCGGCCTGCGCTGGCAAGTCGCCAAAGGCGCCGCCGCCGATCGTCACCAAGGGCTGATTCGTCGGGCCAAAGCGCAAGGAAGGAGCGGTTCAGTCCGCTCTCTTCCTTCCTTTGGGACGAGGCGAATCGGGGGCTGGGGGCTGGGGGGTGGTGGTCCGCTGGTTGCGACCGGCGGGCATCGCGCAGACTCCGAAGCCTGAATTATATCGGCTTGTCGAAACGCGAACGGATTCCAATTCGTCGCGGCGTTTTGTGCTGCGCTGATCGCCGCCCCATTGCAAATCGCGGCCGCGCCAGCGCGCGGCGCTCGAGCGACGGCCATGCTCGGCGCCAACACACGAATCCTTCGGCCGGGAACGCTATTCGTCGAGCTGCGCTCGCGTGACGCGCAAAGCTACGGCCAGGATTTAATTGCCCAAATGCGCAAGCTCAATTCCGCCTCGCGCCCGCCTGCGCTCCGTTACTTTTTGGCCGCCAGCAGACTCGGTTCGGGCCGCGCGGCGCGCAGCTTTGCCGACGCACGGCTCAGCCCCGCAAGGTCGTAGGGCTTGCGCAGGACGGTGAACTCCGCGGCGGCCTCTTCGGCCGCCTTGCTGTAACCGGTCGCAAGAATGACCGGGACGTCGGGGTGCCGCTCCCGGATCGCGCGCGCAAGGTCGAGTCCATTCATCGACCCCGCCATGACGATGTCGCTCAGCACCAGATCAAATCTGGCGGCATCGACCGCCTCCAAGGCAGCCTCCGGGCCCGTAACCGCGGCGACACGATAGCCGAGTTGCTCCAGCAGCATCTTGCTCACCCGTAAGACCTCAGGATTGTCCTCGACCAGCAGCGCCGTCCCTTCGGTCACGTACTCAACCTGATCGTCTTTGACCGAGGGTTTCTGTCTTTCCGCATGAACGCGCGGCAGATACAGGGTCACGTCCGTGCCCCTGCCGACCTCGCTCACAATGTCGATGAAGCCCCCGGTCCGATGAGCAAAACCATAGGCCTGCGAAAGTCCCAGCCCGGTGCCTTTGCCGGTCTGCTTTGTGGTGAAGAAAGGATCGAATACTTTCGAAAGAATGTCTTCGGGAATGCCGCAGCCCGTGTCGGAAACCTTGAGGGCGACAAATTCGCCCTCGCGCTGCGCAGCGAAGCCGACGTCGTTGCGTTTCAGCTGCCTATTGGCGGCCGTGATAATAATGTCGCCGCCCTGGGGCATGGCATCCCGGGAATTGAGCACGAGATTGACGACCGCCAGCTCCAGTTCGTTCGGATCGACTTCGACGGCCCAGATATCGGACGGGATGCGGGCCTCCAGCTTGACCAATGTGCCGATGGAGCTTGCCAGCAGGGTGCGGATGGCCTCGATCGCTTCATGCAGGCTGACCACGACAGGGTTCAGGCTCTGACGCCTTGAAAAGGTGAGCAGCTGGCGGGTCAGCGATTCTCCCCGTTTGCCGGCAAGCGCGATGGCTTCCGCGGCGCGCAATATCTTCGGATTGTCCGGGGCGGCCTTTTTGATCGTCGAGATATTGCCGCTCACGACCATGAGCAGATTGTTGAAGTCATGCGCGACGCCGCCCGTCAGTTGGCCGAGCGCTTCCATCTTTTGTGACTGGGCGAGCTGGGCCTGGGTGGCTTGGAGGATTATCGCAGCCTCGCGCCGTTCGGTGATGTCCCGGGTGATCTTGGCGAAGCCGACGAGCCGGCCCTGCTCATCGCGGATGGCGTCGATGACGACATTGGCCCAGAAGCAGGTTCCGTCCTTGCGCACGCGCCAGCCTTCGGCTTCGTACCGGCCTTGCTCGGCGGCGACCTGAAGCGAGCGCGCCGGCCTCCCGGCCTGCTGCTCGCTTTCGGTGAAAAACCGCGAGAAATGCCGGCCGATCATTTCGTCGGCCGTGTAGCCCTTGATCCGCTGCGCGCCGGCGTTCCAGTTTGTGACGATGCCCTCGGGGCTCAGCATATAAAGCGCGTAATCGGTCACGCCGTTGACCAGGAGCCGGAACTGGCGCTCGCTGGCCCGCAAGGCTTCCGCGGCCTCCTTCTCGGCCGTGACATGCCGGCCCGCCACATAGATCAGGCCGTCCTCCGCCGTCGCGGTCCACGCAATCCACCGCCACGAGCCGTCCTTGTGACGAAAACGATTCTCCAGTCGCACCGTGTGGACGCCGCGCGCAAGGCTGGCGCGGGCCGCGATCGCCGCGGCGGCGTCTTCCGGATGACGAAGCTCGTCGGCATGCATCGCCTTGATCTGGTCCGCGGTCCAACCGAGGAGCGCCGTCCATGCCGGATTGACGCCGAGGAAGCGACCGTTGAAATCGGTGACCCCGAGCAGATCCTCCGAAACGCTCCAGATGCGGTCGCGCTCGCGCGTGCGCTGTTCGATTTCGAGCTCGAGATTGTGACTGAGATTGCGGAGACGTTGGTCCTTGTGCACGCGTTCCGTCGTCTCGAAAGCCGTGATCAGAATTCCTCCGATGCCATTGGGTGCCGAGGGATCCGGAATGGGGCTGTAGCTGATCGTGAAATGGGCTTGGACGGGCAGGCCGTGGCGGCGAATTTTCCACGGATGATCTTCGGCAAAGAAAGCCTCGCGCCGGCCGTGCAGGATCGCTTCGTTGAGCGGCCCGAGCTCATCATGAATTTCCGGCCAGACCTCCCGTAAGGGGCGGCCGAGCGCCCCCGGATGTTTGTCACCCAGGATCTCCCGATAGGCATCGTTGTAGATCGTGACGAGCTCGGGACCCCAGCGGACCGCCATCGGGAAACCGCAGGACAGGATCAGCGCGACGCTCAGCTCCAGACTGGCCGGCCATGTTTCGCGCGGACCGAGCGGCGTGTCGGCCCAATTCTTTTCGAGGGTGAGGGTCCGCATTTCGTTCGCGCCGGAGGCGCGATCCGCGGCGTGGAGAGTGAGGCCGCCAAGCACTCCTGGGGAGACGCTGTTCATTTAACCCCGCGCGATTCCAAAACACAAAGAAACGCATACGGCGCGGTTTTGTTCCCTTCCAATACTCGCCACGTACCGGGTCGGGGAGGTAAGCAGGAACCGGTCCCGACGAGTGCGCCTGGCCGCCCACGGGGGCTGCGTAGAAGGTGTGATTTCTCAATAAATCAATGACGCATTTTGATTCCGGGAATCAAGGCGCCGCTGCGTGCTGCTCGGCCACAATGCCCATTGGCTGTGGCTGCGCGATGGCAGCGACAGCCCCTGGTATCCGTCGCTGCGCCTGTTTCGGCCGCGCGCGGAAGGCGATTGGAACCATGTCTTTGATGGGGCAGCAGCCGAGCTCATGGGGCTGGTCGGCAGCTAGCGGAGCGCCCGCCGGCTCTGCCGTCACGCAGACTGGCTGTCCTTCATCAGGCGGTCGAGATGCAGCCGGATATGCGCGGCTTCCGCCGGCGTATGGGCGAGCGCGATCGCGCGCCCGAAGGCGTCGCGGGCTTCCTCGGTGCGGCCGAGCTGCGTCAGGAACGCACCCTTGGCGCCGAAGAAATGGAAATATCCCGACAGCCGGTCGGCCAGCGGCTCGATCATCGCGAGCGCGGCGTCCGGTCCGCGCAGCTTGGCGACCGCGACCGCGCGGTTGAGGGTGACGACGGGCGACGGCTGCAGCCGCTCCAGCGTCGCATAGAGCTGGTCGATCTCCGACCAGTCCGTGTCCTGCGGCCGCGCGGCGCGCGCGTGCAGCGCCGCGATCGCAGCCTGGACCTGGTAGGAGCCAGGACGGCGGTGGCGCAGCGCCTTGTCGACCAGCGCCAGCCCCTCGGCGATCATGTCGCGATTCCATAGGCCGCGGTCCTGGTCCTCCAGCAACATGATGTTGCCGTCGGGATCGAGCCGCGCGCGCGCCCGCGCGTGCTGGAACAACAGCAGCGCCGTGAGGCCCATGATCTCGGGCTCGCCCGGGAAAAGCCCGAGCAGCAGGCGGGCGAGCCGGATCGCCTCCTCGCACAGGGATGCGCGCACATGGGCGCTGCCGCCGGTCGCCGAATAGCCCTCGTTGAACAAGAGATAGATCATGGCCGCCACGGACCCGAGCCGCTCGGCCCGCTCGACCGCGCCCGGCGTCTCGAACGGGACGCTCGCCGCCGCGACGCGGCTTTTCGCCCGCGTGATGCGCTGCTCCATGGCGGCCTCGCTCACCAGGAAGGCGCGCGCGATCTCGCCGACCGTCAGCCCGGACACGATGCGCAGCGCGAGCGCGATCTGCTGGATGGCCGGCAGGTCGGGATGGCAGCAGATGAACAACAGGCGCAGCACGTCGTCGCGGTAGTGCGCGCTGTCGAGCCGCTCGGCGAGATCGGCTTCCGCGTCGTCCAGGTCCGACAGGATCTCCTCGGGCGGCAGCGCCTGGGTCTTGCTGCGGCGACGCACGTCGTCGAGGGCGACGTTGCGCCCGACCAGGATGAGCCAGGCGGCGGGATCGCGCGGCGGACCGTTGACCGGCCAGGTTTTCAACGCGCGCAGGCAGGCTTCCTGGAACGCCTCCTCGGCCCGATCGAGGTCGCGAAAATAGCGCAGCAGCGCGCCCACGCCTTGAGGGCGCGCGGCGGTCAGCGCCGCATCGATCCAGGCGAGGTCGGTCACGTCGCGCGGCTTCCGGTCTCGAAGTGGCGCAGCGGGCGGATCTCGAGCGCGCCGGTCTCGCCGTGTCCGAGTTCGCGGGCGAAATCGATCGCCTCGTCCAGGGACGCGCAATCGACCACATAGAAGCCGAGCAGCTGTTCCTTGGTCTCGGCGAAAGGCCCGTCGATCACCACCGGCTCGCGGCCCGACCGCACCGTCGTGGCGGCGGTCGTCGGCATCAGCCGCGCCACCGGGCCGAGCTTGCCGGCGGCCGCGATTTTCTGCTGCACCTTGGCGCGCTTGGCCAGCACGGCCTCGTCCTGCGCCTTGGTCCAGCCCATGACCTCCGCCTCGTGATGATAGCAAAGGACGGCATAGAGCATCGGGAGACTCCTTCCTGGGTCGCTACTGCAAGGACGATCGACTATGCCCGATCCCGACAGGGCGGCGAAAATTCAGGTCGCCGGGGTGGCGGACCGGATTCCTGCCTTGAAACGGCGCCGCACGGGCTCATTGCGGACCGGGATATTGCAAGAAGAATCGCACCATCTCGCGGCTGGCGTCGGGTCCGCGCGGGTCGGTATAGGAGCCGGCGGGGCTTCCGCCTGACCAGGCGTGACCCGCGCCATGCAGCACCCACTGTTCGAGGACCGCCCGCCCGCCGGCGTCGGTCTGGACGGTGCGCGTGTAGCTGATCCCGCCGGCCGACCCCTGGCCGGTCGTGCCTTGGAGGTCCGCCGCGGCCTTCGACTGGGCGATGACCTGGTCGCCGTTCACCGGGCTCACCGTCGCGTCGCGGTCGCCATGAAACACGATGGTCGGCATCGGCCGCTGTCCGCCGCGCGCGGGAACTGGTCCGCCTTGCCGCATGGCCGCGAAGGCGGAAGGCATGTCCTTGGCGGCGCCGCAGGCCAGGCCGGAATGGACCCCGATCGCCGCGTAAAGATCCGGATAGGTCGAGCCCATGATGGCCGCCGCCGCGCCGCCGGCCGACAGACCGGCCACATAGACGCGGGCAGGGTCGACCGCGACATCATGCATGATCTGCCGGGTGATGCCGGCGATCAGCGAGGCTTCGCCGCCGTCGCGCTGCTGGTCGGCCGTGTTGAACCAGTTCCAGCAATGGGAGGGATTGGCCGCTCCCGATTGCGCCGGATAGGCGACGAGAAAGAGCTTCTCCTCCGCCAGCATGTTCATTTGCGTCCCGGCCGCAAAGTCGTCGGGCGACTGCTTGCAGCCGTGCAGCATCACGATCAACGGAAGCGGCGCGCCGCTATAGCGGCTGGGAATGTAGAGCTTGTAGCTCCGGCTGCCGGCGTGATTGGCGTAGACGCGCTCGTCGAAACGGGCGCCTTCGGGCAGGGATATCGGCGGGGTTGGCGGGCGCGGGTGCGCAAGCCCCTGCGGGCTCGCGCCGAGCTTCCCGAGACCATCGAGAAATCTGCGCAGGCCTTGCGGCCCGAGGGCCGGGCCTTGCGGGTCGACTGGTTTCGGGGCGGCGGATGAATCCGGCGGAGCCGGCCGTCCGCGCAGCAGCGCCATCGCCTCCGCGAGCCGACCCGCGCGGGTCAGCCGGGTGATCTCGGCCATGTTCAGGTTCATATTGAAGCTCATCATGCGTCCCGTCTGCGAGGGGTTGAATCAACCGGTGACCGCGGCTCGTTCCGGCTTCGGACAGAGCTTGATCATTCGGGCGAATGTATCTGGGCGGATTATCTGATGCGGTCGCTCAAGGCTTCCCGCAGCCGTGCGTTGATCTGCAGGGCGCCGAGCACGTCGATCGACGCGATGGTCCGCCGTGCCAGCTCGGACGACACGTCGTCCGCGATGGTGGCCAGGCCGACGACCTGGATGTGGAGCGTTTCGCCCGCCGCCTCAACGGCTTCCAGGTCTTTGCGGCTGTAGCATCGCAGCCCCAGGTCAAGCCGGCGGCGGGCCACCGATTGCTTGACCGTGGCGTCGTGCCGATCGAGCTGATTGCGGATCGCGGTCCGGATGAAGTCGGTGCGATTGGAATAGAATCCTTCCTGCACCAAGAGGTCGATCTGGCCGAGGTCGACATAGCCCAGATTGATCGTGATCTTCTCGCTGTCGCGCGCCTTCGGGCGAAGCGCCTGAACGTTGTCGGCCATTGCTGTTCCATCCATCCGCCATCTGCACACCATCCGTATGGATGGAGGTAAGCGGCAATCTCGGTCACTCAAGGGCCCGACAAAAAGATTTTGTCGGTCGCATGCGAAGCGCCTCTGCGCGCGAAAACTGGGCTGCGATCGGCCGACCGGATGACGGCGACACTCCCGGGCGCTCGCGCCGCTCGGCGCCCGCATTGTCAAGTCGGTATTTCCGACGACCACATTGGTGGCACCCGCAACTCGCGACTGGAATTCTTCGCGCGCAGGGGAGAACGTGGCGCCGATGAAATTACGCCGGCGCGAATGACTTTTCCGATGCCAGTGCCGGCGTGTCGCGTTCCGCCGTGATCCAAAAGGAGATCTCCCATGGCGCTTTACGAGGAGAATTTGTACGAGGATCTCGCCGATGAGGCAGAAGGAGCCGCGGACGCGTTTGACGACGGCTTCGAGGAATACGACGAATTCGACGAAGCGGACGAGGCCGACGAGTTCGAGGAGTTGGAAGCGGCCGACGTGGACGCGATCGATGAATTCGACGAAGGGGACGCCGCCGAGGAAATGGAAGCGGCGGACCTGGGCGACGAGGATATCGACGCTTATGAAGACGTGGACAGCCTCGAGGGCGACGAAGAGGCCTTCGAGGCGGCCATGGCTTACGCGCTCGCCGCCGAGGACACCGACGAGTTCTTCCGTCGCGTCCGCCGGTTCGTACGCCGGGCGGCGCCCGTCGTCGGACGCATCGCCCGCGCCGCCGCGCCGATCCTCCGGGTCATTCCGCACCCGATCGCGCAGGGCGCAGCCACCGCCGCGAACCTGCTCGGGCGGTTGCGCTTCGAGGGCGCCTCCGAGGATGAGGCGTTGGAAGCGATGGCCGAGCTGGCCGCCCGCAACCCGCGAGTCATTCCGGTCGTCGCCGGCCTTGCGGCGCGTACGCTAGTCCGCCGTGCCGGTGCCACGATGCCGACCGCGGCGTCCATGAGGTGCACCGGCAACGGTGGTTCCCCGTATCGACGATCCTGCGCCTGCTCGGCGCCAGCGGATTTCGTGTCCTGGATATGCGGCCGGTCGGGCCGGTCAATCCGAGCGCGTGGCTTTACGTCGTCGCGCGCCGGCTATGAGCACGGCCATGAAGGCGGAGCGTGCACACCACGAGCTCGAGGGCGGCAGCGCATCGTCGCCGCCGCTCCAGCCTTCCGAAGGCTCGGACACGAGCGTCCGCTTTTCGATCGGCGATCATCCCTTCGTCGCCATCCCGGAAGCCATATGGACCTTCGGGCATTATCGCGGCCACAACGGCGCGAAGCTCCGCGTGGTGGGCTATGTGCGGCTCGCGGGCGTGCGCCATGTGCTGATCGAGCGCGGCGGCGTCGATGAGGCGGCGGATGCTTCCGCGCCGATCTCCGGTGTCCTCACCAGCCGAGAGCTGCAGATCGCCTATTCGGTGGCGGAGGGAAAAGGCGACAAGATGATCGCGCATGCGCTGGGCATCAGCGAATACACGGTCCGGGAGCACATGCGCCGGATCTTTCATAAATTGAAGGTGAGCAAGCGCGCCGCGCTCGTCGCCCACCTGATTTCCGCGCGCTGCGACTTCGGCGTGACAAGCGCCGAACGTCGGAACTGGCCGTTGAAATCCCCTTGAGATGATCGGCTTTGTTGCCTAGACGCTGCGCTCGCCCCGGATTCGGGGGCGCGGCGGCCGGTCGTCATGTCAGTCATTTCCCATCCACGCGTCGCCGTCATCGGGGCCGGGCCCGCGGGCCTGATGGCGGCCGAGGTGCTCGCCGCCGGCGGCGCCGCGGTCACGGTCTACGACCGGATGCCGTCGGCCGGGCGGAAATTCCTGCTCGCCGGTCGCGGCGGCCTCAATCTGACCCACAGCGAAGACCTCGAGCGGCTGCTCGGCCGCTACGGCGCCGCCACGGGGAGCCTGCGCGCGGCGATCGAAGCGTTTCCGCCGGCCGCCTTGCGCGCATGGAGCGAGGCGCTCGGCCAGCCGACCTTCGTCGGATCGAGCGGGCGGGTTTTTCCAAAAGCCTTCAAGGCGTCGCCCTTGTTGCGGGCTTGGCTCCGGCGGCTCGGCGCGGCGGGGGTGGGTCTCGCGTTGCGCCATCACTGGGTCGGGTGGGATGCGCGCGGCGGATTGCTGCTCGAGGGCCCGCAAGGGACCGTGACGGTCGAGGCGGACGCGACCGTGCTCGCCGTGGGGGGCGCGAGCTGGCCGCGCCTGGGCTCCGACGGGGACTGGGTGGCGCCGCTCGCCCGCGCGGGCGTCGCGGTCGCGCCGCTGCGGCCGGCCAATTGCGGTTTCGTCGCCGCCTGGTCGGACGTCTTCCGGGATCGTTTCCACGGCCAGCCGTTGAAACGAATCGCGCTCTCGTTCGGCGGCCAGGCGGCGAGGGGCGAGGCGACGATCACGCAGACCGGCCTCGAGGGCGGCGCCGTCTACGCGCTCTCAGGCGTGCTGCGCGCGGCGATCGAAGCATCCGGCGAGGCGGTCGCCCATATCGCGCTGCGGCCCGACATGACGGCCGCCGATCTGGTCCGGCGCCTCGACGCCCCGCGCGCCAAGCAGTCGCTGTCGAGTTTCCTGCGCAAGACGGTGAAGCTCTCGCCCGTCGCCATCGGGCTGCTGCACGAGGCCACGCGCTCGGCGACGGGACGCCTGGCCGCCATGGACTCCGCGGCGCTCGCCGGGCTCGTCAACGCGCTTCCGCTTCGCCTGACCGCCACGGCGCCGCTCGCGACCGCGATCTCGACGGCCGGCGGGATTGCGTTCGAGGAGCTCGATCCGTCTTTCATGCTGCGCCGCCGGCCCGGCGTCTTCGTGGCCGGAGAGATGCTCGACTGGGAGGCGCCGACCGGCGGCTACCTGCTGCAGGCATCGTTTGCGACCGGTGCGGCCGCCGGGCGTGGCGCGCTGCAATGGCTGGGGG
>Ga0208991_1000474_pt1 | contig 10110 bp, 10 predicted proteins | sample MedBloCAOM3_M2_FD_187855 | JGI IMG/M metagenome (GOLD analysis project Ga0208991, IMG submission 187855) | Forest soil microbial communities from El Dorado National Forest, California, USA - Mediterranean Blodgett CA OM3_M2 (SPAdes) (version 2) | ecosystem: Environmental > Terrestrial > Soil >...
CCCGCCAGCCCGACGCTTGCCGCCGCAGGCGACTAGCCGCGCTCTTCTTCCTTGTTGGCCTGCTGGCCGCGACGCTTCCTGCTGCGGCGCAAGAGAGGGCGATGGTGCCCGTCACCGTCGATGGCGAGACCGCGAAGCTCGCCACCATCACCTACAAGCCCGCGGGTGAGGGCCCCTTCCCGACCCTGATCTACCATCACGGCTCGACCGGTGGCGGACTCGACCCCTCGATCTTCGCGCGACCGTACGATCCCAAGCCGCTGGTCGACTGGTTCATGGCCCGCGGCTGGGCCGTCGTCCTGCCCTCGCGGCGCGGGCGCGGCGGCTCGGAAGGCACCTACGACGAGGGCTTCGCGGCCGACCGTGCACAGGGTTATAGCTGCGAGCCGGCCCTGTCGCTGCCGGGCGCCGATCGGGCGCTGCGCGATATCGACGCCATCACGCCGGTGATCCTGGCGCAGCCTTTCGTCGACCGCAGCCGGGTCGCGATCGGTGGGCAATCGCGCGGCGGCATCCTCGCTGTTGCGTGGAGCGGCCGGCAGCCTGATATACCGCGCGCCGTCGTCAATTTCGTCGGTGGATGGCTCAGCTCCCGTTGTTGGTCGCGGGACGAGGTCAATCAAAGCCTGTTCAAGCGCGGCGTGCCCTATGGCCGGTCGACGATCTGGCTCTACGGCGATAAGGATCCGTACTATCCGCTACGGCATAGCCGCGACAATTTCGCCGCCTTCGAGGCGGCCGGCGGCAAAGGCGAGTTCCATGAGTACGCGCCGCCGGAGGGACTGAACGGCCATCAGATCGGCTCGGCGCCGCTGCTCTGGAGTGCTACGCTGGAGGCCTATCTCGCGGACCAAGGCCTACCGGCAAAAGCCCCCTGAGGGCTGGAACTTGGTCCCAGCGCCTCGCGTTCTTGAATGGATGGCCGAACGAAGGAGGGACCGCATGCACACGCCGCTCAGGATCACGTTTCAGAACACTCCTTCCAGTGCCGCCATCCGGCGACTGATCGAGGAGCAAGTCGAACACCTGGAGCAGTTCTTCGGCCGCATGACGGCCTGCCACATCGTCTTCAAGATACCGGACGGCAATCATCGCAGCAGCGGTCTCTACGAGGTTACTGTCCACATCAAGATGCCCGGCGGCACAACGGTCGATATCGACCGCACGCCAGGTCTCGATGAGCGCTTCGCCGATCCTCAATTCGCCGTCACCGACGCCTTCCGCCGCGCGCGCCGGCGGCTACAAGACCGGGCCAAGGTGATGCGCCACGAGGTCAAGGCGTTGCACAAGCGCATCAACCGCACGCTCGACCAGCCGGACCGGGGCTAGGCAAGGACCGGCGTCGGCAGGACCTTTTCCAGCGCGCGCCACAGCTCGACCGGCGTCGAAGTCGTGAGGTCCTTGGCGATCTCGTGGCTCACCATCTTCTTCACCTGGGGCGAAAGCAGCGCGTGCAGTTCGCCGAGGCTGCGGCGCGGCGCCACCAGCACAAGCCGATCGAACTCGCGGCGGGCACGGCCGTCCTCTAGCGTTTGCGCCAGCGCCGCGGTGAAGTTGTGCTTCTCGAGCTTGTGGTAGTCGTGCGGCGCTTCGAACGCGTGGCGGTTGCTGCTGTGCGCCGAACCAAAGCCGCGGCCGGGCCGGTCGGTGACGATGTCGTGGGTCAGCCGTCGGCTATCGGGCGCGACCAGGTCGGCCTGGCGGGCCGGAACAAGGGTGTGGGTATCGTGGTTGGGCTCGAAGAAGCGAGCACGGGCGCCGTCGGCGACCACGATCAGGGTGCGCTTGTGGCGCGGCTCCATGGGCGGCGCGAGGGGCAGCTTTGCCTTGCGCCTGGGCTTCATCACCGACTTGGTCATCGACCGCCTCCTCGGCTCAAGCGAGGCAGCGCTTCACTCCCTTTTCGTCCAGCCGCTCGCGCAACAGGCCGATCCGGTCGCCACCCCAGAACAGCTCGCCTTCGAAAACGAAGGTCGGCACGCCAAAAACGCCCGAGGCCTCGGCTTCGTTGCGCAGGTTATCGTGCCCGGCACCGCCCCCCGCCAGGAACGGGGCGAAGCCGGGCGTCGCGCCTGCCTCGGCCAGCAGCGCGTCCACGGCATCGACATCTTCCGGATCGAGCTCGCGCCGCCAGAAGCGGTCGAAGGCGAGATCGTTGTAGGCGCGAAAGACGCCGTGCTTCCGGGCGTAGAGCATCCCGGCATTGGTCGGCCGCGCATAGTAGACTTTCTTCGGCCCCTTGAGCGTCAGACCCTGCTTGTTGGCGAGGCGCCGTGCATCCATGTAGGAGTAGCGCACGCGGCGCCAATGATGGGGATCGCGCTCTTCCACAGGGCCCATGAAAGAAGCGACGTCGAGCGTGTAGGGCCGCCAGAGCAGCTCGACCTCGTAGTCGTCCGCGAGCGCATAGGCCCCCGCCTTGGCGACGAAGGCGTAGGGGCTCACATAGTCGCTCCACAGCGTGATCACAGACGCTTGCTTTCGCGACGCCACATCCACCAGAAGGCAAAGCCGACGGCGGCCAGCAGCAGAGCGCCGACCAGCAGCAGCACGGCGGATTCCTGGATCCACGCCACCGCCGGCACCGATGCCGCGAGGAACACGCCGACCGCGCAGATGCGCCAGACGCCGGCATGGACGCCGGCGACGAAAGTGCCGAGCGCGAGCAGGATCAGCAGGGTGAGCGCGGTCGCGTTGTCGTTGACCACGCCGCGCACCTCCGGGAGGAACATCAGCCACATCGCCCCCAGGAAGGCGAGCCAATGCAACGCCTGGGTCAGCACCAGCTTCATGCGCTCCGCGCCCGTGTCGAGCTTGGGCCATCCCGAGACGATGCTGATCAGTGCATAGACCGGCGCCAGCGTCATCCAGTAGTAGTACGTCGCCCCTCGGAAGCTGGTGAGCACGATGCCGCCCACCGCCAGCGCCAGCATCGCCGCGTAGGGCAGGTCGCGCAGCAGCCAGCCTTTGATGCCGGGCGTCCGCGGCGGCTCGACGGGCGTCGTCACCGTGCGGCCTTGAACCGGGCGTCCTTGACGAGCTTCCTCTCGACGACCCGCGACCACAGGGTGGCGCCCAGGGTGATGATGTCGTCGTTGAAGTCGTAGCCCGGATTGTGGACCTCGCAGCCGCCTTCGCCGCCGCCATTGCCGATATTGATGAAGGCGCCCGGCACCTTCTCCAGCATGTAGGAGAAATCCTCCGAGGCCATCACATAGGGGCCCTCGCGGTTCATGTTGTCCTCGCCCACGATCTCGGCCGCCACGTCGGCGATGAACGTCACCGCGTCCTTGTCGTTGACCAGCGGCGGGAAGGCGATGCGCACGTCGGCTTCCGCCTTGCCGCCCAGGGTCTGGGCGATGCCCTTGGAGATCGTCTCGATGCGCTCCTTCACGAGCGCCATCGTCTCCTTGCGGAAGGCGCGGATGGTGCCGCGCAGCACCGCTTCCTGCGGGATCACGTTGTAGGCGTCGCCGGCATGCATCTGGGTGACCGAGATCACCGCCGAATCGAGCGCCGCCACGTTGCGCGACACCACGCTCTGCAGCGCCGAGATGATCTGCGTCGCGATGATCACCGGATCGATGCCGCTTTCCGGCCGCGCGCCGTGCGCGCCCTTGCCGGTGATCTTGATGTCGAACAGGCCGCCGCCCGCCATCTGCGGGCCGGAGCGGATGGCGAACTTGCCGACATCGAGCTTGGGCCTGTTGTGCATGCCGAAGATCTGCTCGCAGGGGAATTTCTCGAACAGCCCGTCCTTGACCATCGCCTCGGCGCCGCCGCGGCCCTCCTCGGCCGGCTGGAAGATGAGATGGACAGTGCCGTCGAAGTTGCGCGTCGCCGACAGGTACTTGGCGGCGCCCAGCAGCATCGTCGTGTGGCCGTCATGGCCGCAGGCATGCATGCGGCCCTTGTTCTGGCTCCTGTGATCGAAGGTGTTGTGCTCGTCCATCGGCAGCGCATCCATGTCGGCCCGAAGCCCGATGGCGCGCGGATTGTTGCCGACCCGGATGGTGCCCACGACGCCGGTCTTGCCGATGCCGGTCGTGACCTCGCAGCCCCATTCCTTGAGCTTCTTGGCCACGATCTCCGACGTCCGCTCCTCCTCGAAGCCCAGCTCGGGATGGGCGTGGATATCGCGCCGGATGGCGGTGAGCTCGGCGGACGCGGCGGCAATCTTGGGTTCGATCTTCATGGGACTCTGTTGCACTCCGGCTGGAAAAGAATATTACACGCTGAATTCTGCGCGCATGCACGCCCGGATATGCATGGCCGCCGGCCGTGCGCAGAGACCACATGCACTCCACGGCGAATTTCCGCAATTTCCGCAAGCGCTACGCCAATCAGCGCTGTGCAGTGCACCCCGCAGTGAACGCGCAGATAGCGGTACAGTCCGGGAAGTTTCCGCAGTTCCCGCAAGCGCTACGCCAATCCATACCCGCATTGCACTCCGCACGTGAGACAGCGAACCCTCGACTGTTTCTCGCCGGGGAGCTTGCGGCGTCGAGACGACCGCGCAGCACGCAGATCTTGGGGCCAGATCGTCCCTTTGGGGGGTGCGCCTTCTCGTCCGTGTTTCGCCCATATCTGTATCTCTGACTGAAGAACATAACGTAAGCAACACTAACATACAAGTCAATCATAACTTTAAAGGCCAGCTGGTCGGCCAATGCACCTTTGGATCATCTTTTCTTCCGCCAGTGCCGGTATCTTGGCTTCTGAGTTTTTGCGCACCATCCGACGCAAAAACTCGCGGGCCGCAGGTGCCGAAAGGCAATCGATAAACCGCGGTCCCGCGCACTAGGCGCTTCGTTGGGTCTCGAGATCGTTCCGAATGAGCGTTGGCCCTAGCTAGGGCACGGGCACTGCGGAATGAAGCGCAACTGTCCTTCGGCTTCTGAAATAACAAATAGCTGCGGACACTGCCGCAGCCCTTCAGCGGCTCGAAATTGCGATCGCGGAGTTCGATGACGGCGCGGGCTAGCCCGCGCCGCCGAGGGGCTTGCCAATGCCCGAGTTGCCGGAGGCAGACTGATCGTCGCTGGAAAGCTGCCGGAGCCTTCTCCCGGCCCCCTGGACCCACAAGCTCCGCCGCTGACTGCCCGCCGGATCGACGGGCGCGTCGCAGGCCGGCAGCGACCGGAGCCTCCGCCAAGTTATCCGCGTTATCCGCGACTGAAGGTCGGCGGTGGCTGACTCAAAAGCCCGTGCCTCCGGCCGCGATCAATGGTCAAGGCACCCGTCGACGCCAACGACGGGACTATTTCTTGAACTTGAACTCCGGCAGCTTCTGGAGTGCATCTTTGGAGCCGCCGGCAAGTGTAATCTTTTGCCCGTCATCGCTGATATTGAGGCTGTCGTACGGGACGGCGATCAGATGCCCGCCGAGGCCGAGGAAGCCGCCAACCTGCAGGACGGCGATGAGGCTTCGCTCCTTGGTCACGATAAAATCGTCGACAGTGCCGATTTTCTCGGCCTTGTCGTTTTGCACGCTCGTGCCGATGAGCTTGGAGATCTGATAGCCCTGTCCAACGGCCATCACGTCGACGGCAACGAGTTGAACGGCTTGTGCATGGGCGACACCGACAGAGACGACGGCACCCACAGTTGCAGCGGACAGGACACCGATAGCAGCCTCGCGGCGGCTCAAGGAAGGCGAGGATTGTTTGGTGGGGGACATGGGGACCTCGTTCGGATTGAGCATCGGTATTGCGACGCAGCCGCGATGTTGTCCTGGGCGGGCTCGGTACGCCTTGACACCCGTCAGCTTTTGCTGACGCGGGTTCGAGTTTCCATGTTCGCCGCTATACTTTCTTTTCAATGGCGCCGATCACGGCTTGCAAATCGATAACCGTCAATTTGTAGCCCGGCTTGATGCGTGGCAGCTGAGCCTGCGCGACCGCATCGGTCACGCTGAATGTGTGAACTTCGCCACCGTTCGGATCGACCATCGAGATTGTCTTGGCGGCTGGGTTGGCTGCAACGACGTAGAAATTGCGCACATCCCGAGCCGCCGCCGCGCCTATCGTCCATCGCGGATGCTCCACGGCCACCGCTGCCACGGCCTCGTAGCCGGGCGGCGTCTTGGCATTCGGCTCGGAGGCAATGAAGGTCAGACGCTCCTTGTACGTTGCGTTCACCACGTCGCCGACCTTCAGTTGGCTTAGATTCACCAAGCTGGTGACTTTTCGGGTCTCGGTGGTGCCGTCCGCGAGCATCAACGTTACCGTGCCGCCACTCGGGTCAACTCCAGCCACTTTGGCGACGACAGGCGTCGAGCTCTCCAACGAAATACCGACGATCGGCTGATTGCCGGGAACCTGGCCCGATGCGGGAGCTGCACCGGAAGCCATGAGTGCGACAATGAAAGCCGCATAGGTCGCTAACTTGATCATGCCTTTCTCCTCTCTGGTTGAACGTGGCGACACTTGACGTCGCCCAAGGAAGCTTTTCCGAGAAGAGTGTCGGTCACGCGGCGACAGCAAGGATCGCCTGATCGATCGCTGACGCAAGGGTGGCGACGCCATAGGGGCTGTCGTGCCGTATGCCATTCACGAAGAACGACGGCGTTCCGTTGACGCCGCTTCGCACGCCGCTGATGAAATCGCCCCGAACCTTTTCCGCGAAGGCGCCAGCCGCGAGCGCGTCGCGCAGGTCGACCGGCGATAGTTTCAGGTTCGCCGCGAGCGCGATGAGAAGCGGCACGCTCAATCGCGGTTGGTTGGCGAAGATCGACTGGTGCATCTGCCAGAAGAGGCCGCGACTGCCGGCGAATTCCGCCGCCTCCGCCGCCGGACCGGCGACGGGATGGACCTCGACCATCGGGAAATGCCGATAGACGAAGCGAAGCCGGTCGTCCAGACGTAGCAGGATATCCGCAACGATAGGCTGTGCTGCCGCGCAATGCGGACACTCGTAGTCGCCATACTCGACGACCGTCACGGGTGCGCTGTCGTCTCCCAGGATGTGGTCAAGCGGCGTTACGGGAACCCTGAGCTTCGCCATCTTTTTTCTCCAGTGAAGGCAGCGCCTCGAGCGCGTCCAGGATGCCGTCCGCGCCCGGATTGACCGCGATCGGCGAGCAGTAGCTCCACGCGATCATCCCTTTTTCGTCGATCAAGAACAGCGCGCGCTCGGCTACACCCTCGGCAGTCCGGTAGACGCCATAAGATCTGGCGACCGCGCCCTTCGGCTCGAAATCCGCCAGCAGCGCGAAATGCAGCTTGCGATCGCGCGCGAACGCCTGGTGACACCAGGCGCCGTCGACCGAGATGCCGAGAAGCTCCGCGCCGTGCCTGCGGAACTCGGGCAGGACATGGTTGTAGAGGCTCATCTGGTCGCCGCAGACCGGGCTCCAGTCGGCCGGGTAGAAGGCCAGGATCACGCGCCTGCCGGCGAGCTCGTCGAGCGACAAGGTCTGATCCGGCGTGACGTGCAGGGTGAAGCCCGGAGCGTGTGTTCCCTTGGTGAGGATGTCGGTCATGACGGTCTCCGTGATTCAGCCGGGAGCTGCCATGGCGGTAGGGGCATGCTCGCCCCGATGTTCGCGCAGCCGGAAGGAGAGGACGATCAGGATCACGCCGAAGACCAGCGCCTGCGCCCCCACCCACCAGGTGAGCACCAGGGCGCCGATCAGCGGGCTGGCGAACAGAAGCAGACCATAGAGCAGCGACACGATCCCACCGAGCACGAGCAGCCAGCGTCCGTGGCTGACTTTGAGGCCGATGGCGGCGCCGAGCATCAGGCCGCCGGATAGCAGCGCCCAAGCCGCGATCATGAAGACGAAGGCGAGCACCGTGATGCCGGGCCACAGCGCCGCCATGACGCCTATCGCGATCCCGAGCAAGCCGTTGAGCAGAAGCCATCCCCAGCGTTCGCCCTTGCGCGCGCCGCGCACGGCCAACACGACGCCCAGGATGCCGTCGACGAGGCAATAGGCGGCGAAGAAGAGGACGAGCGCGAGCATCGTCGCCGCGGGTGCGGCGAAGGCTACGATGCCGAACAGGATCGCCAGGACGCCGCGCAGGGCGACGACCCACCAATTGTCCGCGAGCACCGCATTTTTTGCGCTCGCGAGTTCAGGGCTGAGGGACTGGAGCCAGGCCATAGTAATACCTCGTCAGTTCATACGCGCCTTTACGGGCGGCATGTGCGTCACTGTATTGGCGGGTCGAAACGGAAGCGTTGACGATCGTCAACATTGGCGCGATCTGTGGGATTTAGGTGCCCGACGTCAGATGCCGACTCGGTCCCGCAGCTCCGGATTGAGCTCGGCGCGAAGGGTGGTGATGATCTGTCCCGCCTCCTGTCGGGTGAGTCCACAGAGCAGAAGCGATTGATCGGCGAGCGCGAGACCGGCCGCGAGATTTTCGGGGAAAACGACGGTCGCCCCGGCCGCGACGAGAGACGTGATGTCCCGATCGTCGGCGGTGCTGACCACGCAAGGAATGGCTGCCTCCCCCTCGCGCGCGAACTTCAGGATCCGCTCGACGGCGGCGTGGCGGTCGAAAGTGACGACGACCAGCCTGGCCTTTGCGAGGCCGGCGGTGGCCAGGATCCGGCGATGCGTGGCATCGCCGTGCACAATCGTGTGGCCCTGTCTTTGTGCCTCCTTGAAACGGGCGAGGTCAGACTCGATGGCGATGTACGGTATTTTCGCCGCGTCCAGCGCGGTCGCGACAAGACGTCCGACCCTTCCGCATCCGCACAACAGGACGGGGCGGTCCAGTGAAGCGCCCGCCGTGCGGATCGCGGCCTCGGTTGCGGCCGTGCGCGCGCTCGCATGTCCGACAAGATGCTCGACGAGCCCGCCGTGCTGAATCAGGAGGGGCGCTAGCCCCATGGTGAGCGCAAGGGCAATGAGGAACGGCTGACCGATCGCGAACGGCAGCAGGCCGCTGTTCATGGCCAAGGTCACCAGCAGCAAGCCGAATTCACCGCCATGGGCAAGGATGACGGCGACGCGGAGCGCGATGGTGGCGGGCCGGCGCAGCACGAGCCCGACGACGAAGGTGACAAGGCCCTTGCCGAAGAGAAGAACCATGCACCAGGCGAGGATCGTGCCGGGAGAAACGACGATCAGTCGCAGGTCGATCGCCATGCCCACGGTGACGAAGAACAGGCCGACGAGGATGTCGCGGAACGGGCGCAAATCGTCTTCGACGCGATGTCGGAAGTCGCTGCCGCCGATCACCATGCCGGCGATGAACGCGCCGATCGGCAAGGCGAGGCCCGCGAGATCGGCGAAATAGGCGGCGCCCAGCGCTACGAGAAGGGCCGTCAGGAGGAACAGGTCGCTCGAATGGGAACGGGCCGCGCCGGCAAGCACCGTGCGGACAAGCGGTCGGGCAATGATGGCGACGGCCGCGAGCGCGATTGCTGCCAGCCCGAGACGCCGCACGAGGTCGAAGGGGTCGACCGATGACTGCCTTGACCAGCTGTCCACGGCGACGAGAAGGGGGATCGTCGCGATATCCTGGAACAACAGGATGCCGATGGCGAAACGGCCGTGCTGACTGGAGATCTCGCCCTGTTCGGCGAGTTGCTTCACGGCGACGGCAGTCGACGACATCGCCGCGGCGCCGCCCAGCAGAATGGCCACGCGGAGATCGAGCCCGAGCCACCACAGCGCGGCGGCGATCGTTGCCAGCGTCGCTGCCACCTGCAGGCTACCCGCCAGCAGGACGTCGGTGCGGGCAGCGAGCAACGTAGCCAGCGAGAACTCCAGCCCAACCATGAACATCAGGAAGATGAGGCCGAGCTCCGCGAGGAACCTTGTATCGTCGCCGGGCGCCACGAGGTTCAGGCCATAGGGCCCGATCGAAAGGCCCGCCAGGAGATAGCCCATGGCGGCCGGCATTCGTGACGCGGCGAAGAAGCCGACGGCGAGGGCGGAGGCCAGGATCAGCAACAGGCTTTGGGCCAGCAAGTGCTCGGTCATGGCGTTCGTTGGCCTCAGGCGGCCGCTACTGGCTGCTTCGAGGCGCTAGAGGGGGGTCTTCATGTTCATTTGGACCGCGAGCGTCTCAGCGCGGAGGTTACTTCGCCCGAATCGCTCATGAGCGAGCCAGAGGCTCGCGGTCCGGAAGACCATGATCGCGCATCACACGC
>Ga0208991_1000475_pt1 | contig 10107 bp, 10 predicted proteins | sample MedBloCAOM3_M2_FD_187855 | JGI IMG/M metagenome (GOLD analysis project Ga0208991, IMG submission 187855) | Forest soil microbial communities from El Dorado National Forest, California, USA - Mediterranean Blodgett CA OM3_M2 (SPAdes) (version 2) | ecosystem: Environmental > Terrestrial > Soil >...
ATGCCGCCGAAAACATCGATCTGGAAATTCAGGAAGGCCGCGGCTCGGCGGCGACCACGCAAGCTGTCGCGGCCAAGACCGCCGACTTCGGCTATGTCGACGTGCCCACCATGATGCGCGCCGCGGTCAAGGGCGCGCCCGTCGTCGCCACCGGCGTGTTGCTGCAGACGAGCCCAATGTCGGCGATGGGTTTTGCCGACAAGAACATCAGGAAGCCTGACGATATCAGGGGCAAGACGGTGGCGATTACGCCAGCGGATTCGATGACGCAGATCTGGCCGCTGTTCCTGAAGAAGACCGGGCTGAAGGAAGGCGATTTTACAACGGTGGCCGGCGATGGCCAGACCAAGCTCAATGCTGTGATCAATGGGCAGGCGGATCTGCTGCTCGGCTATGTCATGGACCAGTCGATGAAGATCAAGGACGCCACCGGCAAGGACGTCTATCCGATCAAATTCGCCGACTACGGCATCAACATGGTCTCTTCCGGCATCATCGCCAACACCGACTACGTCAAGGCCAACGCCGATCTGGTCAAGCGCTTCATGTCGGCGACCACCAAGGCGGTCGAAGCCGCGGAGAAGGATCCGAAAGCCGCGGCGCAGTCGATCCTCGACGCCAATCCGAAGGGCGGCAAGATCGACACGCTGGCGCAAGGTTTTGAACTGACGATCCCGCTGTATCGCACGCCGGAGACCAACGGCAGGCGGCCGTTCCAGGTGACCGATCAGAACATGACCGACAGCGTCCATCTGATGGTCGAGTATGGCGGCCTCGACGCCAAGGCCAAAGACAACGCCAAGGCGTTTTATACCAACGACTATTTGCCGAAATAGAATGAGCCCCGCGACCAAAGCAACGGATAGCCAGCCGGGCGGGCATCTGCGACTGGTTTCCGACCGTGCCGCGGGCGGCACGTCGGGCATCAAGCTATCCGGCGTGTCGAAAACCTATCGGTCGCGCGACGGCGATGTGCCGTCGCTGCGGCCGCTGGATTTCCATATCAATGCGGGTGAGTTCTTTGTCGTGGTCGGACCATCCGGCTGCGGCAAGTCCACGCTCTTGAAAATGATCTCCGGACTTTTGCCGCCCTCGACCGGCGAGATCTTCGTCGAAGGCGAAGCGGTGACAGAGCCGCACGGCAATGTCGGCATCGTGTTCCAGAATTCGCTGCTGCTGCCATGGCGCAACATCCTCGCCAACGTCATGCTGCCGATCGATATGAAGCGGCTGCCGCGTCACGAATATCTGCCGCGCGCGATGGAGCTGTTGAAGCTGGTCGGTCTCGCAGGTTTTGAAAAAAAGCTGCCATGGCAATTGTCCGGCGGCATGCAGCAGCGCGCGTCGATCTGCCGGGCGCTGGTGCACGATCCCAAGATCATGCTGATGGACGAGCCGTTCGGCGCGCTCGATGCCATGACGCGCGAGCGCATGAATGTCGAGTTGATGCGGATCCAGCGCGAAACCGGCAAGACCGTGCTGCTGATCACGCACTCTATCCCCGAAGCGGTGTTCCTCGCCGACCGCGTGCTGGTCATGACCGAGCGTCCCGGCTCGATCGCTGCGATCTACGATGTGCCGCTGCCGCGCCCGCGTTCGCTCGACGCGATGGCGGACCCGGTCTTCACCGGACTGGTGCAGCGGATTAGAAAACATTTTTTCACCCAAAGCGCGCTGGATTGAGACAAGTCACCATGCCGCCAAATATCGCCGTGCGCGACATCGCGTTTTTTGAACGTCCGGTTCGTTTTATAAAACCGTTCCGCTTCGGCGCGGTGGTCATCAACGCGGCATCGCAGGTGTTCGTGCGCGTCGAGATCGAAGTCGAAGGCAAGGGCATTTCGGTGGGCGCCAGCGCCGAATTGATGGTGCCGAAATGGTTCGACAAGCGGCCGCATCTGATCCCGGAGCAAACCGTCGCGGAACTGCGACATTCACTCGGGATCGCGCGCGACCTTTATCTGACCGGTTCGGGATTTGAAACCGCGTTCGGCTTTCACGCCTCGCGCATGGTTGCGCAGGTCGAGGCCTGCGCCAGGGAGGATATTCCGCCGCTCGCCGCCGTTTACGGGCCGGCTGAAATCGACAAGGCGATACTGGATGCAGTGTTACGTGCGCTCGGCGTAAATCTTTTCGACGGCATGGCCCAGAATATCGCCGGCATCGATGCGCGTTTGTCGCCCGATTTGCGGGATGACGACGTTGCGCGGTTTCTCGCAGGCCGCCGGCGGCTGGAGCGGGTTGCGATCCGGCATACCGTCGGTCTCGACGATCAGGTCGAGGGTGCGGGTGGAGTAGCGGACACCAGGGAAAATGCCGGTGCCCGCTACTTCAAGCTCAAGCTTAGCGGCGATCCCAATGCGGATACCGCGCGGCTGATCCGCATTGGAAAGCAACTCGCCACGCTGTCATATGACTACCGCGTCACGCTGGACGCCAACGAGCAATATGCCGATCTCACCGCGCTGGGTGCGCTGGCCGATCGTCTCGACCATGACAGCGCCCTAAAACCGATTGCGACAAGGCTGCTCTACATCGAGCAGCCGATGCCGCGGGATATCACCGGACAGGCGCCGCTCGGCGCACTGGCGGGGCGCGATTTCATCATCGACGAAGCCGACGATTGCTACGAGGCATTCCCGCTGGCCCGCGCGCTCGGCTATCGCGGCATCTCGTCGAAATCATGCAAGGGCATCTACAAGTCGATCGTCAACGCGACCCGAGCAGCCAAATGGAGCGCGCGCGGCGAAAAGTACTTCATGACCGGGGAGGATCTGACCTGTCAGGCCGGTCTTTGCGTGCAGCAGGACCTCGCGCTGGGCGCGTTGATCGGCGTCACCCATGCCGAACGTAATGGCCACCATTATGTCGACGGTTTCGGCGACGCGCCTGCGGACGAGGCGCGGGCGTTCCTCGCCGCGCATCCCGATCTCTACGTCAGCGACGGAATAAAAATCCGGCTGTCGATCCACGACGGGGATCTCCTGACGGGATCGCTGGCAACGCCCGGCTTTGCAACAAGCGTGCATCCAGTGTGGTCGGCGTTGTCGCCGCTCGAACACCCAAAAGCAAAAACCCTGCAGGAGCCAAAACTATGACGACGAAACGCCTCGGCGTGATCATGAACGGTGTCACCGGCCGCATGGGGCTCAACCAGCACCTGATCCGCTCGATCATCGCAATCCGCGATTCCGGTGGCGTGCTGCTCGGCAATGGCGACCGCATGATGCCGGATCCGATCCTGGTCGGCCGCGACGCCGACAAGGTCGAGCGTCTCGCCAAGGAATACAATGTGACGCGCTGGACCACCGACCTCGAGAAGGCGCTGCTTGAGCCGAGCGACAGCATCTTTTTCGATGCCGCGACCACCCAGGCGCGCCCGTCGCTGCTGACGAAGGCGATCGATGCCGGCAAGCACGTCTATTGCGAGAAGCCGATCGCGACCAACCTCGAAGAGGCGGTCGCGGTGCTGAAACTTGCCGACGCCAAGGGCATCAAGCATGGCACGGTGCAGGACAAGCTGTTCCTGCCGGGCCTGAAGAAGCTAAAGTTCCTGCGCGATTCCGGCTTCTTCGGCCGGATGCTTTCGGTGCGCGGCGAATTCGGCTACTGGGTGTTCGAAGGCGACTGGCAGGAGGCGCAGCGGCCGTCGTGGAATTACCGCAGCGAAGACGGCGGCGGCATCATTCTCGACATGGTCTGCCACTGGCGCTACGTGCTCGACAATTTGTTCGGCGACGTCGAGAGCGTGAGCTGCCTCGGCACCACGGATATTCCGGAGCGCTGGGACGAGAAGGGCGGTAAGTACAAGGCGACCGCGGATGATTCCGCCTACGCGACCTTCCGGCTCAAGGGCGGCGTGATCGCGCATATCAATATGTCCTGGGTGACGCGGGTCTATCGCGACGATCTCGTCACCTTCCAGGTCGATGGCACCCACGGTTCGGCGGTGGCCGGGCTTTCCGATTGCGTCATCCAGGCCCGCCAGGCAACGCCGCGGCCGGTGTGGAATCCCGACGAGAAGCGCACCCACGACTTCTATGCCGACTGGCAGAAGCTGCCGGAGAACAGCTCTTACGACAACGGCTTTAAAGAGCAGTGGGAAATGTTCATCCGCCACGTCTGCGAGGACGCACCCTACAAATACACGCTGCTGGAAGGCGCCAAGGGTGTGCAGCTTGCGGAGTGCGCGCTGCGGAGCTGGCGCGAGCGGCGCTGGATCGACGTCGCTCCGATCAAGGTGTAGGGAACAGCGATCATGAACAAACCGGTTTTGCCCGTCTCGTCGCTGTCGCTGAAACTGCCGAAGGCCGATCGTTCGATCGAGACCTATCGCCTCGCGGCGTCGCCGGCGTTTCCTTCAAGACTCGAGGGCACGCTGAACCGCGTGGCGTTTTCCGCGGCTCACGTGGTGTCCGATTCCATGGCCGATGTCGATCCGTGGCTCAACGCCGCTGTTGACTGGGACCGGACGATCGCTTTTCGCGAACACGTCTGGGATCTCGGGCTCGGCGTCGCCGAAGCGATGGATACCGCGCAGCGCGGCATGGGACTGGACTGGCCGACCTCGCTGGAATTGATCCAGCGTTCAGTAAGGGCCGCAAAGGCGAGGGGCCATGCGCTGGTATTTTCCGGCGCCGGCACCGATCACCTCGCGGTGGAAGATGCCAAAAATCTCGACGATGTGATCCGCGCCTACGAAGAACAGATCGCGGCGGTCGAAAAAGCCGGTGGACGCATCATCCTGATGGCGTCGCGGGCGCTGGCGAAAATCGGCCGCAAGCCCGATGACTATGCCAAGGTGTACGATCGCGTGCTGTCGCAAGTCGCGGAGCCCGTGATTATCCACTGGCTCGGCGACATGTTCGATCCGGCGCTCAGGAATTACTGGGGCACCTCAAACCTTGACGAAGCGATGGATGTCGCGGTCGGCGTCATCAACACCAACGCGTCGAAGGTCGATGGCGTGAAAGTCTCGCTGCTCGACGAGCAGCGCGAGATCGACATGCGCCGTCGTCTCGACAAAGACGTAAAAATGTACACCGGCGACGATTTTAATTATGCCGAACTGATCGCCGGCGACGCGCAAGGTTTTTCGCATGCGCTGCTCGGCATCTTCGATGCCATCGCACCCGCGGCGTCCTACGCGCTGTCGCGGTTAGCTGCCGGCGATGCGGCCGGTTTCCATGACGTGCTGGGGCCGACGGTGCCGTTGTCGCGGCATATCTTCAAGGCGCCGACAAGGTTTTACAAAACCGGCATCGTGTTCATGGCCTATCTCAATGGCCATCAGGACCATTTCAACATGGTCGGCGGGCAGGAGAGCACGCGTTCGACCTTGCACCTCGCCGAACTGTTTCGTTTGGCCGACAAGGCCGGACTGCTTGCCAATCCGGAACTTGCGACGCGGCGCATGAAGGACGTGCTCGCGACGCGCGGCATTGAAGCGTGATGCGGAATTTTTCCGCCGATCATCGCTGGCTGTCATTGAATACCGCGACGGTCCGCAAGCAGGGTGATCTTGCTGATATCATCGACGCCTGCGCGCGGCATGGCATCCGCGCCATCGATCCGTGGCGCGACCAGGTCGCGGCCATCGGCCTCGATCGCACGGTACGGGCGGTGCGCGATGCCGGGCTTGGGTTGTCAGGCTATTGCCGCGGCGGGATGTTCACGTCGGACGCCGTGCATCGGATCGAAGCGCGCGACGACAACCGCCGCGCCATCGATGAGGCCAAGGCGCTGGGCGCGCCGTGTCTCGTGCTGGTGGTCGGGGGCTTGCCGCAATTTTCGCGGCCGGGAAGTGCTGCCTCAAACGACATCACGGCAGCCCGCGCGCAGGTTCACGACGCCATCGCCGAAATGATGGACCATGCGCGCGATGTAAAAATGCCGCTGGCGATCGAACCGCTGCATCCGGCCTATGCCGCCGACCGTGCCTGCGTCAACACGACAAAACAGGCGCTCGATCTTTGCGACGCGCTTGATCCCAAGCGGACCGGTTTTCTCGGCGTCGCGCTCGACGTCTATCACATCTGGTGGGACCCGGAATTGCTGCCGCAGATCGAACGCGCGGGAGAGGATCGCCTGCTGGCGTTTCACGTCTGCGACTGGCTGGTCCCCACAAAAGACATCCTTAACGACCGCGGCATGATGGGCGACGGCGTGATCGATATCAGATCGATACGCAACGCAGTCGAGGCGCAGGGTTTTGCCGGCTATTGCGAAATCGAGATTTTTTCCAGCGACTGGTGGGAAAAGCCGATGGATGAAGTGCTGCGGACCTGCATCGAGCGGCATCGCTCGGTGGTTTGAGCCGTCCTCATCCTGCATATCGGCGTTGTCCTTGCAGGCCTCGTCCGGTCTTGCGATGTTCGTCCGAACGTTGACAAACCCGTTGGACGACTGGAGCTAGCCCAACTTGCGCAGAATCGAGGGTCAGGTGCAGGCAAATCAATGCCTTAGTCGAAAAGTCGTCACTACATTTTTTGCAAAGTTACGATGGGCCGCTGTTTTTCCGGCGCGAATCGCATTTCGTGAACGAGAATCATGCTCGCAGCGACGCGTCAATCCCCAAGGTCGTCACTACACGCTCAAATCGCCATCGCGCGCCACTTAACCTATTGATCCGACTCACTCCGCGTCTCGCAAAATTCCGAAAACAACCTACGAACTGCGCAAGTTGGGCTAGAGCATGACCGACCCATCCACCTACGAGCCGCCCAAGGTCTGGAGCTGGAACAAGGAGAGCGGGGGCCGGTTCGCGAGCATCAACCGCCCGATCGCCGGGCCGACGCACGACAAGGAGCTGCCGGTCGGCCGCCATCCCCTGCAGCTTTATTCGCTGGCCACACCGAACGGTGTGAAGGTCACGGTGATGCTGGAGGAATTGCTGGCGCTCGGCCATCGCGGCGCGGAGTACGATGCGTGGCTGATCCGGATCGATGGCAATCAGTTCGGCAGCGGTTTTGTGGCGGTCAATCCGAACTCCAAGATACCGGCGCTGATGGATCGCAGCGGGCCGACGCCGATCCGGGTGTTCGAATCCGGCGCGATCCTGATGCATCTCGCCGAGAAGTTCGGAGCGTTGCTGCCGACCGATGTCGCAAAGCAATAAGAGACAGTTCGGAAAAACACGCCTCGCTCGCCGCCGGTGCCCTTCTCTTAGATGGGGGTGCTCCCTGATCATCCCTCTTTCAGCTGGGCTTTTCATGCAAGACCGCACTCAACAGCGAATTGTGAACCTCGATGTGCCCGTTGTAATCGATGAGGCCCAGCTTGCGAAACTTGTTCATGAAATGGCTGACGCGGGATCGAGTGGTGCCGATCATTTCCGCCAGTGTTTCCTGACTAATGTTCGGACTGATCGGCTGCGGGCTGCCTTCCTTCTCGAAATTCGCGAGCAGCAGCAGCATGCGGGCAAGCCGCCTCTCGCTGGAATTGAATAGTTGATCGATCAGGTCCTCCTCGATCCGGCTGTTGCGGGTCAGGAGATGCGCCATAAACATCTCGGAAAGTTCAGGCTGGTCACGAAGGGCGGCCAACATCGCATCTTTCGTGATGGCCGTAATGACACAATCGACCATACCTGTTGCCGTCGAAATGTGAAGCTTGTGGCCATTCATGCAGCCTTCGCCAAAGAACTGTCCGGGTTCCAATATCCCGACTACCGCCTCCTTGCCCTTATCGGACAGGACAGTCACCTTGACCTTGCCTTTTTGAATGTAAAACACAGTGTCCGCGACATCGCCTTGCGCGAACACCTTCTGATTCTTTTGAAATTCCAATATTGTCTTTCCGGCTCCAACGTTGGCGAGAAAAACCTGAGCGTCAAACGCGGCTTTGCCTGCACCCACCATGCAAACCTCCTCTGCCGAAAGCACTTTGGGATAACGAAACGAGACGAGGAGGGTTGCAATATTGCGGTCATTCAACTCGTCGAGCCGGTGCTGACTTCGGACTCTGTGCGACGGTATCGCGATGACTGTCGAACATCCCCACAGCGGGCACTAGCATCGCCTACCAGGGATCGTGGGCATGCATCGCTCGGAAACGTTTTGCATTGTCGGCGCAGTCACGGTCGACCGGTCGAGACTGATTTCAGGAAAGCGATGACTTTTGCTCTGTCGTCGGTCGATACGAGGCCGCTATACGGCTTCATGTTGTTGCCGGGCACGACCTCATCGGGGCTTGCGATGAAGTGCTCGAGCTTTTCCTCGTCCCAGACGAAGCCTGCGCCCTTCATTGCGCTGGAATAGCTGTTGTCCGGCAGCGATCCGGCTTTCCTTCCGATAATCTTGTACAGGTTAGGGCCTTGCCGATTGTCGCCTTCCTTGATCGTGTGGCAGGTTCGACAGGCATTGTTGAAAACCTGTTGCTGTGATGCGATCTCTTTGCCCAACTCCTGCGATAGTGAGGAATGCGATGACAGCATGTACGCCATTCCGCTCAACGCCACGATCAGGTGCACCCAATCACTGTGCTGCACAAGTAAATCCTGCGGCCAACCGGCGTTTGGCCAGGCGAGGAACGTGATGAACTGCCGCCGCTTCATTCTATCACCTCGTCGACGAAGCGATTGTGCCGCTCAAGACGGCTTCGGTGCTTGTGAGCCCGTTAGCCCGTATTCCTGACCGCTTCAGCCAGCATCGCGTAAAGCTGGCGCTTTGTGAATTCCTTAGGCTTCCGCCCGCCTTCAGCCGCCGCATACGACGAAACCATTTTGTCCTTCTCACGCAACCATTTTGAAACAATCGCGACCTAGGCTCTTCTCCTGAGCGGCGGGAAAGGTGCAGGAGGCTCGAATGAACCATTCCATTTATAGCGCCGACCGCAGTACGCATCTCAAAATCGTGGTGGTCGCGTTGTGCGCAGCGATTGTTGTAGCGGGTCTCGCCCTGTCATTTCGCGACCCGAGCGGCGACGGATCCGTCCATGCGGAGGGTGTCATTAAGGCTGGAAAACCTGTCATGGTGACCAATTCGGGGGGCGCGGTCGTGCGCTGGAGACTGTAATTACTTCGTAACCGGAACCGATTTTTTGCGGCGCCCGCTTGGATGGGTCAATGTCCCTGCCATTTCGCGGCAATTGGGCGGCCGGACCGATGGAACTAAGATGGAACTAAGATGGAACTAATATGACTTAATATCATTGGGTCTGCTTCTCGGCGTTTAAGGAGAAGTTATGACCGATCAGCAATTGGCGCTTCAGGCCGTAAGCGAGGCTCAGCGCATCCTTGAAGAATATCTGGAGCCTCGCCCGCACGACCATGAGCGCATCCTTGATAGGCTGGTTGAAGTGCTCGAGCGGCCCGACCTTGTTGTCGCCGTCGATCGCTTGCAGCGCGGCAACGGCTGGTGAAGCCAAGAAAAGCCCGCCGGGTCGCTCGCGGGTGAGTCTTTGACCTGCTTATTTCCGCGAGCGGCGGTGGCTTCAATCCGTCGCAATCCCAATCATAGGACGATTTGTCTAACTCTGCCGGGTGCGGTTGGATAAGGCATGGCCCCGCGCCTCCTGACGATCCTGACATCGCGGGATAGTGATATCGGAGAGGAATCCGGCACTGACAGTTTTCCGCCAGCGCGCTACGTTGGCCGCCTCCTCGACCATTTATGAGGTGCTTCATGTATATTCACAGACGTCTGGTGCGCGCCGCTTTTGGCGCGCTTCTCATTCCGATAACGCTGGGTTGCGCGCCAGTCTATGCGGATGGCACCCCCGTCCGCGTGCGTGGCACCGTTGTGAGCCTTGACGGGTCCAAGCTCGTCGTTCGCGCCAAGGACGGTAAAGATGTCTCCGTCAGCTTGGCCGACAATTTCGCTGCGCTGGCCGTCGTGAAGTCGTCGATGGCGGACATCAAAGAAGGCACGTTCATTGGCACCGCGACCGTAACACAACCCGATACAACCTTGCGATCAGTGGAAGTCGTCGTGTTCCCTGATAGTTTGCGCGGGACCGCCGAAGGCCACTACCCTTGGGACCTCGGCTCATCAAGCATGATGACAAATGCGACGGTGGCGAACGCTGTCAAGGCCGTCGACGGTCAAACGGTGACGGTGACTTATAAAGGTGGCGAAAAGAAAATTGATATCCCCGCCAATGTGCCGG
>Ga0208991_1000476_pt1 | contig 10094 bp, 4 predicted proteins | sample MedBloCAOM3_M2_FD_187855 | JGI IMG/M metagenome (GOLD analysis project Ga0208991, IMG submission 187855) | Forest soil microbial communities from El Dorado National Forest, California, USA - Mediterranean Blodgett CA OM3_M2 (SPAdes) (version 2) | ecosystem: Environmental > Terrestrial > Soil >...
CGATATCGACGAGGACGAACTGGCGTTCGCCGACGAGTCCGAGCCATACGGCGGAGCCGCGCCACTAGACATTCCGCCGAAGCTCGGGGAACTCGAGCGCAGGCTCACGCTGGCAAAGCTGGTCGCGGCCTGGGCCAAGAGTCCGGTGTCGGCGCCTCTTGTTGTCGGCGGCCCGGCATCGACCCTCGCCTTGGCGGGCGATCTGGCGCGTCTGATGGACGACATGGTCACCCGTGGCGTCGGTTGGGAAGCGCTTGACGGGTTGGTGCCGGATCAACTGGACAAGTATTGGCAGCACACGCTCGAATTCCTTCAAATCGCGCGACAGACATGGCCGGTTCACTTGGCGGAAATTCAAAAGATCGAGCCGGCGGAACGGCGCGATCGCTTGATCGAAGCGGAAGCCGCGCGCCTGATTGCGCATCATGACGGCCCGGTGATCGCGGCGGGCTCGACCGGTTCGATGCCGGCGACAGCGAAATTCCTCCACGCTGTTGCCACGCTCCCGCGAGGCGCGGTGGTGCTGCCGGGACTCGATACCGATCTCGACGACGATTCGTGGCAACTGATCGGTGGCGTGCGCGACCCGCAAGGCAAGTTCGCCACGCCTCCGGCGTCGAACCATCCGCAGTTCGCGATGCACGCGCTGCTGGACAAATTCGGCATCAAGCGCGGCGATATCGAAATCTTAGGGAATCCGGCCCTGCAAGGGCGCGACGTCCTGGTATCCGAGGCGATGCGGCCTTCGAACGCGACCGCGCGGTGGCACCGGCGGCTGGGCCAATCCGAAATCGTCGAGAAAATTTCAGCCGGCATGGCTAATCTCGCGATCATCGAGGCTGATAATCCCGAGATGGAAGCGTTGGCGATCGCGGTTGCGATGCGCGAGGCGCGGCACCTGAACAAGTCGGCGGCGCTGGTGACACCGGATCGTGCACTGGCGCGACGTGTGATGGCGGCACTCGGCCGCTGGAAACTGGAATTCGACGATTCCGGCGGCGACGCGCTGATGGATACATCGGCGGGAATTTTCGCCCGGCTCACCGCCGAGGCGGTGGCAAGACAGCTTGAGCCGCCGACCCTGCTGGCGCTGCTGAAACATCCGCTGTGCCGGTTGGGCGGCGCGCAAGGCGCCTTCAAGGGCGCCGTTGAAACGCTGGAATTAGCACTGCTGCGCGGCACGCGACCGCAAGCGGGAAGCGGCGGCCTGGCGCGGGATTTTGCCCGATTTCGTCTCGAGCTCGGCAAGCTTGAGCGCGGCGAGACATCCTCGCTGCATTCCTCCGAGCCACGGGCCAGGCTGGGCGACAAGGATCTCGATCGGGCGCATCAGCTGATCGAGCTTTTGCAGAAAGCGCTTTCGCCACTTGAAAGTCTCAGTTCCTCGAAGCCCTACGATTTTGCCGAGTTGGCACAACGCCATCGCAGCGTGGTGATGGACCTGTCCCGCGACCAGCATGATGTCGCGATTGTCTTCGACGGCCCTCAGGGATCGGCGCTGGCCTCCGCGTTCGACGATCTGCTCGGTGGGAAAGCGCAAAGCGGCCTGATGGTCCAGCTCATCGACTATCCCGAGGTATTCCAGACCGCGTTCGGCGACCGCATCGCGCGGCGGCCTGAATCGGCCAGCGCGCATCTCCACATCTACGGCCAATTGGAAGCGCGGCTGACCCAATCCGACCGCGTCATTCTCGGCGGGCTGGTCGAGGGCGTATGGCCGCCGGCGCCGCGGATCGATCCATGGCTGAGCCGGCCGATGCGGCATGAGCTGGGCCTCGATCTGCCGGAGCGTCGTATTGGACTCTCCGCGCACGACTTCGCGCAATTGCTCGGCGCCGAGGACGTCATCCTCAGTCACGCCGCAAAGGTCGGCGGCGCGCCCGCCGTGGCGTCGCGCTTCCTGCACCGGCTGGAGGCGGTCGCAGGCGAAGAGCGCTGGAAAGCCGCGAAAGCGGCAGGCGAAAAATATGTTCGCTTCGCGGCTGAACTGGACCGGCCCGACAAGGTCGAGCCGATCCCGCAGCCCGCGCCAATGCCGCCGCGCGCGACCAGGCCCCTGAAACTGTCGGTGACGGCGATTGAGGACTGGCTGCGCGATCCCTATACGATCTACGCGAAATACATTTTGAGACTGGCTCCGCTCGATCCCGTCGACATGCCGCTATCGGCCGCCGACCGCGGTTCGGCGATCCACGATGCGCTCGGCGAATTTACGCAAACCTTCTCCACGACACTTCCCGACGATCCCGCGGGCGCCTTGCGCAGCATCGGCAAAAAATATTTTGCGCCGCTGATGGAGCGGCCGGAAGCGCGGGCGCTGTGGTGGCCGCGTTTCCAGCGTATCGCTGCATGGTTCGCGGATTGGGAAACCGCGCGGCGCGGCAATGTCAGCGCTATCGGCGCCGAGATCCGAGGCGAAATCCCGATCCGTCTCGACAATGAACGTATTTTTGTTTTGTCGGCGCGCGCCGACCGGATCGAACGCCGTCCTGACGGCACGTTTGCGATCCTCGACTACAAGACCGGGCAGCCGCCGACCGGCAAACAGGTGCGCATGGGGCTGTCGCCGCAGCTCACGCTGGAGGCGGCGATCTTAAGGGAAGGCGGTTTTGAAGGTATTCCGGCTGGTACCTCCGTCAGCCAGCTCGCCTATGTCAGGCTCAGCGGCAACAATCCGCCGGGGGAGCAAAAAGCGCTCGAGTTGAAGATCAACAAAAGTGATCCGCCGCAGCCACCCGATGCGGCTGCCGACGAGGCGCGAAGCAAGCTCGAGGCCCTGATCCGCGCCTTCGAGGACGAAAGCCAGGCCTATACCTCGCTCAATTTGTCGATGTGGTCGAACCGTTACGGCACCTACGACGATCTCGCCCGCATCAAGGAATGGTCCGCAGCCGGCGGCCTGGGGATCGAAGAATGGTAACTGCGCCGCGCCCCATCCCCGACGCGGTCCGCGCCACCCAGGCACGCGCATCCGATCCCGCCTCCTCGGCGTTCGTCTCGGCGAACGCCGGTTCGGGCAAGACCCACGTGCTGGTGCAGCGGGTGGTCCGGTTGCTGCTCAACGGCGTGCCGCCGGAGAAAATTCTTTGCATCACCTTCACCAAGGCCGCGGCGGCCAATATGGCGGAGCGTGTGTTCTCCACCCTGGGCCACTGGGTCACGCTCGATGATACCGCGCTCGATGTCGCGATCCGTGACGCGGGAATCGCGCGTCCCGATGCGAAGTTGCGGATGCGGGCGCGTGAACTGTTCGCATGCGCGCTGGAAACGCCGGGTGGACTGAAAGTACAGACCATCCACGCGCTCTGTACCCGGCTGCTGCAACAATTCCCGTTCGAGGCAAACGTGCCGGCGCGTTTCGCGGTGCTCGACGACCGCGACCAGAACGAGATGATGGAGCGCGCCAATCTCGCTGTCCTGCTCGAGGCGTCCCGCGATCCCGAGAGCGCCACAGGCCGTGCGCTCAATATCGCCATGGCGAGTGCGGCCGATGTCACCTTCAAGGACGTCGTGCGCGAGGCTTGTTTGAGCCGCGACCATTTCATGGCGTGGACCGACGGCGCCGGCAGCGCCGGCGCCGCAGCGGCGCAGATGTCCTCAACCCTCGGCGTCGATCCCGGCGACTACATTGAAGACGTCGAGCGCGAGATTGTCGACGGGCCGAACTTGCCGAGATCGCGGTGGAAGGAAGTCGCCGCAGTCCTCGATACCGGCAGCAAATCCGATCAGGACCAGGCTATCAGGCTTCGCGAAGCATCGGTGTTTACCGGAAGTGCGCAAGTGGACGAATATCTCGGCGTCTTCCTCACCGATGAACGCACGCCGCGCAAATCGGTGGTGACAAAGAAATTCTGCGACAACAATAGAGCGATCGCAAACTTATTCGAGCAGGAGGGTCAGCGCATTGGACCCCTGATCGAGCGGCGTCGCGCGGTGACGACCCGCGACCGGACGCAAGCGCTATTGGAAATCGCGACCGCCGCGGTGGCGAATTACCGGCGCGAGAAGCAGGAGCGCGGCCTGCTCGACTATGACGATTTGATCGACAAGACGCTGGAGATGCTGGATCGTGTCTCCTCCGGCTGGGTGCATTACAAGCTCGATCGCGGCGTCGATCACGTGCTGATCGACGAGGCGCAGGACACCAGCCCCCGGCAATGGGATATCGTCGGGCATATCATTTCCGAATTCACGTCCGGCGAAGGCGCGCGCGACGGCGTCACCCGCACCATATTCGCAGTCGGCGACGAGAAGCAGTCGATCTTTTCGTTCCAGGGCGCGGCGCCGCGCGAATTCGATAGCCGTCGCAGAGGGCTGGAACGGAGGTTTGCGGATGCCGGGCTGAAATTCGATCCGGTCTCGTTCACCTATTCGTTCCGGTCGGGAGCGGCGATCCTGCAATCGGTCGATCATGTGTTTCGCGACGAGCTTATTTACCGCAGCATCCATTCCGCTGAGACCGGCTATCCGATCCACAATTCCCTCGCCGACGCCGGGCCAAGCCTGATCGAGCTTTGGGAATTGCAACTCCCGGACACACGACAGGACATCGAAGGCTGGCGCGCACCATTCGACGGATTGTCGCAGACGAGCCCCGAGGTCCGGCTCGCTAGGCGCATTCAGGCCGAGATCAAGCGGCTCGTCGAAAGCGGCACTATGACCGGCCATGCCGGCAAGCGTCGTCCGCTGCGTTACGGCGACATGCTGGTGCTGGTGCGGCGGCGCGGCAATGCCTTCGACGCGGTCATCCAGGCGCTGAAGCACGCCGGCATTCCCGTCGCCGGCGCCGACCGGCTGAAATTGACCGAGCACATCGCGATCATCGATCTGATGAATTTCGCCGACGCGCTGCTGTTGCCGCAGGACGATCTGGCGCTGGCGGTGGCGCTCAAAAGCCCACTGTTCGGCGTCTCGGACGACGATCTGTTCAAGCTGGCGTGGCAGCGCAAAGGCTCGTTGCGACAGGCGCTGGACCATCATGCCACGACGGACAGCAAATTCAGGGACGCCGTGAGCCGCCTTGAAAAGTGCGAGCGCCGTTTCAAGACCGAAACGCCGTTTGCGTTCTATGCCTGGCTGCTCGGCGGCGACGGCGGCCGGGCACGAATCCTGAGGCGGCTCGGCCATGAAGCCAACGACGCGCTCGACGAGTTTCTCGAGCTTGCTCTGGGCTATGAGCGCAAAGCCCCCGCCTCGCTGCAGGGTTTTGTGGCGTGGCTACGCGCGGCCGATACCGAAGTGAAGCGCGACATGGAAATTTCGCGCGATGAAGTCCGCGTCATGACGGTGCATGGCGCCAAGGGGCTGGAAGCACCGGTGGTTTTCCTGGTGGACACCACCTCGTCGCCTTCGGACACCCAGCGTCTCAAACTCATTCATCTTCCGCGCGGCAATGCGGCGCCTCATGCGCCCGGCGTCGTGGTCTGGGCCGGCAAGAAGGCCGACGATCCTGCGGCGGTCGCCGCGGCGCGCGCGGCGATGCTTGGTGAGACCGAGGATGAATATCGCCGCCTGCTTTATGTAGCGATGACACGTGCGGCGGACCGACTGATCGTAGGCGGCTGCCTGCCAGGCAACATGAATGCGGTGCGTAAATTCTCCTGGTACGATCTGATCGTCAAAGGCCTCGGCAATTCCGGATTGCATGAGCAGACGATCGAGGCGCCGGACGGCCCGGTGAAACGTTACTCGCGGCTTGAGGACGTCGCGGCTCCCGCAGGCGCAGCCGCCGCTCCCGCGACGGCCTCGCCGATCCGGCTGCCATCGTGGTTGAGCACGCCTGCGCCACCGGGATCGCCACCTGACAACCTGCTGCGCCCTTCCGATCCTGCCGCGGATGAAGGCCGCGGCGTCAGGACCGGCGAGTCCATCCGGCTGCGCGCGCGCGCGGTGCAGCGCGGTACGCTGGTGCACCGGCTGCTGCAATCCCTCCCCGATGTCGCAACCGAGCGCCGCCGCGACGCGGCGCTACGGTACCTCACCCGCAACGCAGACGGCTGGAGCGACGGCGACCGCGAGGCGCTCGCGGAAGGGGTGTTGGCCTTGATTGCGGATACGCGCTTCGCGCCGGTATTTGGCGCCGGCAGCCGCGCCGAGGTCTCGATCGCAGGAAGGCTGGGTCGGCCGGGGCAAACGCCTGCGTTGGTTTCGGGGCAAATCGACCGGCTGGTGGTGACGCCGAGCGAGGTCCTGATCGTCGATTACAAGACCAATCGCGCCCCGCCGAATCTCCCCACCCAAGCGCCTCGGGCCTATGTCCGCCAGCTCGCGCTATACCGCGCGGTGCTGAAGAAGCTTTATCCCCAACTGCCGATCCGCGCAGCGTTACTTTGGACCGAAACACCTGAATTGATGGAGATTTCTGCTACTGCGCTGGACGCGCAACTGGGAACCATTATCGAGGGGGAGAACCAAGCTTGACCCGGCAACTCGGCGTTCATAGGTTGATCGCATGATCAAGGCGGCGATTCCCGCGCCCCATCTTTCTTTAGAACCGAACGAGGTATCCCAATGGCCGTTGGCAAGGTTTCTGACGCCGATTTCGAAGCCGAAGTGCTCAAGGCGACCGGCCCGGTTGTAGTCGATTTCTGGGCCGAATGGTGCGGCCCCTGCCGCATGATCGCACCCGCGCTCGACGAGATTTCCGGCGCGATGGGCGACAAGGTCAAGATCGTGAAGCTCAACGTCGACGAGAGCCCGAAGACGGCCTCCAAATACGGCGTGATGTCGATCCCGACGCTGATGATCTTCAAGGGCGGCGAAATGGCCTCGCGCCAGGTCGGCGCCGCGCCGAAGCAGAAGCTGCAGCAGTGGATTACTGCTGCGTGCTGAACAGCTCCAATAATTATTTTACGAAAACGGCCGGCGAATAGCCGGCCGTTTGCGTTGAGAGGGCATGCCGCCCTCACGCCGAAAGACCGCATCAAACCGCTCCGGGTCGGCGCCATTGGCGGCAATGGAAGCGCGTTCCGTCGATGCGATTCCGCGCGGGACTGAGTGGCAGTATGAGCCAAAGTGGGACGGCTTCCGCTGCCTGCTCTCCCGGCGGGGCCGCAAAGTCGATCTCCGCTCGAAATCGGGAGAAGACCTTGCCCGCTACTTTCCCGAGTTGGTCGAAGCTGCGCTCAAACTGAAGGCGACCGCATTCCTGCTCGACGGCGAAATCGTCGTGCCGCACGGCAAAACCTTTTCGTTCGACGATCTGCTGCAGCGAATTCACCCCGCCGCGAGCCGGGTCAAGAAATTGTCGCAAGAGACGCCGGCGCTATATCTCGCATTCGATATTCTGGCGACGGCGGATGATAAGAAACTTGCAACGCAGCCGCTCCGCGAACGGCGTCCGGCGCTGGAAGCGTTTGCGAAAGCCCAGTTCAAGTCGAACCCCACGTTTCGGCTATCCCAGGCAACGCCAAGTTATGCAACCGCCAAAAAATGGCTGGCACGAGCCGGCGGCGGATGCGACGGCGTGATCGCCAAGCGCCTCGACCTGCCATATCAGCCCGGCAACCGCGACGGCATGCAGAAGATCAAGAATTTCCGCAGCGCCGACTGCGTGGTCGGCGGCTTTCGCTACGCGACCAACAAATTGAACGGCAAGAAGGTAGTGGGTTCACTGCTGCTTGGCCTCTACGATGACGATGGATTGCTTCACCATGTCGGCTTCACCTCGGCGATCAAACAAGCGCAAAAGCCCGCGCTGACGGCGAAACTCGAGCCGCTGATCGCAAAGCCCGGGTTTACCGGCAACGCGCCGGGCGGCCCGAGCCGCTGGTCGACCGATCGTTCGGCGCAGTGGTGTCCGCTAAAGCCCAAGCTGGTCGTGGAGGTCGCCTACGATCATTTCAGCGGCGAGCGTTTTCGCCACGGCACCTCCATCCTGCGCTGGCGGTCCGACAAGGCGCCGCGGCAGTGCACGTTCGAGCAGTTGAAACAAAAAGCTGCCGATCCGATGAAGCTTCTCGCGTAAGTTGGCCTATCCCGGCGGCGTGCCGTTGGCGGCAAGCACATCGCCGGCGAGATACAGCGACCCCGTAATCAGTATGCGCGGCGGCACCTCATAGGCAAGACGCGCGAGCGAGCGCAACGCCGCTTCGACACCGGCTGCGGTTTCCACCCGCATGCCGAACTGGCGCGCAGCATCGGCCAGCCTATCCGGCGGCATTGCGCCGTCGCGATCCGGGATCTGAACCGCAATGATGTGGCGCGTCAGCCCTGCGAAGTTGGCGAGAAACGCGGCTCCATCCTTGTTGCCCATCATACCGACGATGACCACGAGGGGACGCGACACCCGCTCTTCGAGATCGCCCAAAGCTGCCGCGGCGACGCGACCGCCCTCGGCATTGTGCCCACCATCGAGCCATATCTCGCAGCCCTGCGGCGCGTTATCCACCAGCACGCCTGACGCCAGGCGCTGCATCCGCGCCGGCCATTCGGCGTTGACGATGCCGGCCTCGAACGCCGCGGTGTCGATCTTGAACGCGTTTTGCGCCCGCAGCGTCGCAATCGCGAGGCCGGCATTGTCGAACTGATGCCGGCCGAACAGCCGCGGCGCCGCCAGATCCATCAGGCCGCGATCGTCCTGATAGACCAGCCGTCCGCGCTCGACATTGACATGCCACTCTTGCCCGGCCGCATACAGCGGCGCGCGCATGCGTTTGGCCTGCTGTTGGATCACGGCAATCGCCTCGGGCGGTTGCTCCGCGCAAATCGCCGGCACGTCGCGCTTGATGATGGCGGCCTTTTCGCGGGCAATCGTCATCAGCGTCGGCCCAAGAAATTCGGTGTGGTCCATGCTGACCGGCGCGATCACGCTCGCCAGCGGCGCGTCGATCACGTTGGTGGCGTCGAGCCGCCCGCCGAGACCGACTTCCAGCAGCACCACATCGGCCGGATGCTGCGCGAACAGACAGAACGCCGCCGCGGTTTCAATTTCAAAAATGGTGATCGGCGCACCCGCATTGGCCCGCTCGCAATATTCCAGCGCCGCGCGCAACTCATCATCGTCCACGAGGTTGCCGCCGCCGGCCCGGCCGAGCCGATAGCATTCGTTGATCCGCACCAAATAGGGCGAGGTATAGGCGTGAACGCGCAGGTTTGCGGCTTCCAGAATCGCGCGCAGATAGGCGATCGTCGAACCCTTGCCATTGGTGCCGGCGACGTGAATCACAGGCGGCAGTCTGCGCTCGGGATGGTCGAGCCGCTCCAGCAGCCGATGCATCCGCTCGAGGCTGAGGTCGATCTGTTGGGGGTGCAGCGCGGACAGCCGCGCGATCAAGTCGCCGAGCGGCGGCACAGGTTTAGCCGCGGGCGCGTTCACGCGGGGGGTGCTGCCGGCGCCATCTCGGCACCCGATACGATCTGGGCCGGACTGGCGACCTCGGGCGCGGGCTTCGACACCGTTTCCGTCGCCGGCGATTTCGTCAGCAGCCGGCACAACCGCGCCAGCGTCGGGCGCATTTCGTGGCGATGCACCACCATGTCGACCATGCCGTGATCCCGCAAGTACTCCGCGCGCTGAAACCCTTCCGGCAATTTCTCGCGGATGGTCTGTTCGATCACCCGCGCGCCGGCAAAGCCGATCAGGGCGCCGGGCTCGGCAATCTGCACGTCGCCGAGCATGGCATAGGAGGCGGTGACGCCGCCGGTGGTCGGATTGGTCAGCACCACGATATAGGGCTGTTTGGTTTCGCGCAGCATCTGCACGCCGACGGTGGTGCGCGGCATTTGCATCAGGGACAAAATGCCTTCCTGCATGCGGGCGCCGCCGGAGGCCGCGAATACGATGAACGGCGATTTCTTTTCGACCGCGAGTTCAAGCCCGCGGACAATGGCTTCGCCGGCCGCCATGCCGAGCGACCCGCCCATGAAGTCAAAGTCCTGCACCGCGATCACCGCGGCGGCGCCCTCGAGCTTGCCGTAGCCGACCTTGATGGCGTCGTTCAATCCGGTCCTGGCGCGCGCATCCTTGATACGGTCGGCATATCTACGTTCGTCGCGAAATTTTAGGGGATCGGCGGTCACCTCGGGCAGCGCCACGTCGAACCAGGTCTCGTTGTCGAAGATCGATTTCAGCCGCGCCACCGCGCCCATGCGCA
>Ga0208991_1000477_pt1 | contig 10093 bp, 8 predicted proteins | sample MedBloCAOM3_M2_FD_187855 | JGI IMG/M metagenome (GOLD analysis project Ga0208991, IMG submission 187855) | Forest soil microbial communities from El Dorado National Forest, California, USA - Mediterranean Blodgett CA OM3_M2 (SPAdes) (version 2) | ecosystem: Environmental > Terrestrial > Soil >...
ATGCTCGAAAGACTTCCGCCCTCTTTGCTATTTCTCGAGATAACCGCCCAGCCGTTCGCGCAGCTCGGTGCGGGCGCGAAAGAGAACGCTCTTCACTGCCGGCACGGAAAGATCGAGAATCTCCGCAATCTGCTCGTAACTCATCTCTTCGTAGCGGCGAAGAATCAGCGCCATGCGCTGGCTTTCCGGAAGCTGCACGATCGCGCGTTCGATCGCCTGCTGAAGTTCCGTTTCTAACAAAGACGCGTCCGGCGCGCGTGCCACTTGGTCTGGCAAAGGCATTTCCTCGGCGCCTGGTTCGGTTTGCAGCGGAACGAGGGCATGCCGTTTCGAACGGCGCAGCTCGTTGAAGACAAGGTTGCGCGTGATTTTCAATAGCCAGGTCGTAAACTTGGCGCGCGCCACATAACGCCCGGCGCTTTTCCACACACGAATGAAAACTTGCTGGGCAATGTCTTCGACGTCGGAATTGCTCCCGAGCATTCGGGCAATCGTCCCGGCGACCAAGGATTGATGGCGCTCGATTAGATCCTCAAAAGCTGCCGTATCGCCACGGCCCACTAAGGCCATGAGCCGCACGTCCTCGGCGTCATCCCCTGATCGGCCTTGTAATTCTGTATCTTGACCCGGCATCGCTCAGATAAACACTTGAACCGGCGCGCCCGTGGCAAGACCGATATCCACCGCGCCTCCAAAGCACCGTCGCCTTGATCCGCCCTCATGCTTTTTGTTGCAAGCCCGAAGCCGTCTGTGCATGCTACTTATGCGATCTTATGTGATTTCGGGCGCGAATGAATCTCCTTCTAATACCAAAAGAACTTAGACCGATCGCCGAAAAAATCGAGGCGAGACAACGTATTTCCGATGCGGATGCGCTCGATTTATATCGATCGAACGATCTCAACGCGCTCGGCATTATGGCTAGCGCGGTGCGCGAACAGAAGAACGGGAACGTCGCCACTTACATTCTCAATCGTTACATCAATTACTCGAACATTTGCGTGCTCTCGTGCCAGTTCTGCGCGTTTGCCGCGAAGAAGCGCGACGCCCACGCGTTTGAGCGATCGATCGACGATATCGTTGGCGCCGTTGAGGCCGCGCGCGCTTCGGGGATCACTGAAGTTCATATGGTTGGCGGTTTGCACCCGACCCTGAAGAAGGATTGGTATCTCGATCTGGTCCGGCGTTTGCGGGCACTTGATCCCAATCTGCATATCAAGGCGTTCACGGCTATTGAGGTGCGCCATCTCGCGCAACGAATTTTCCGCATGTCGATCCGCGACACGCTCGAGGCTTTGCGCGAGGCTGGCCTCGGCTCCATGACGGGCGGCGGCGCGGAGATTTTCGCTGCTGAAGTGCGGGATGAAATTTGCCGCGGCAAAGAAACTGCGGAGGAATGGCTCGACGTGCATCGCACCTGGCACGCAATGGGCGGCCATAGCACGTGCACAATGCTTTACGGTCACATCGAAACGCTCGAGCAACGTGTTGATCATTTGCGCCAGCTGCGCGAGCTCCAGGACGAAACTGGCGGCTTCACCGGCTTCGTCCCATTCGCTTTCCAACCGCAAACCACCATCCTTGCACACATCAAGCCGGCGTCGGCTTTCGAACAACTTCGCAATCTTGCCGTCAGCCGCATCTATCTTGATAACATCGACCATCTCACTGCGTATTGGGTCAGCATGGGATTGCCGCTCGCGCAGGTCTCCCTTAGCTACGGCGTCGACGATTTACACGGCACGATCATGGAAGAAAAGATTTTCCATATGGCCGGCGCCACCACGCCGCAGGAACAAACCGTGGCCACCCTCCAGCACGTCATCCGCGAAGCCGGTCGTCAACCAGTGCAGCGCGATAGCTATTATCGCCACCTCAATGGGAACGTCGCCTCGGCTAACGGCGCGGAGCCTCTCGAAACCGAACTGGCTTGCGCCTGAGTGGTGCAAGATCGACATCGGCCGCGTCTCGGTTGCGTAGGATATCTTAACGCACGACCGCTCATTCACGGTTGGCCCGGACGAGTTACGCTCGATAATCCCGCCACGCTCTGCGCGCAGCTCGCGCGCGGTGAACTCGATGTCGCGCTTGTCTCGAGCTTTGAATTTCTGCGTAACCCGATCTACCGGATCGTCGATGGCGTCTCGATCTCTTCCCACGGTCCGGTTTATAGCGTGATCGTCGCGCATCACGGAAACATTTCTGAAATCGACGAGATCGAACTCGATCCTGCCTCTGAAACGTCCGTTAACTTGCTGCGCTGCTTGCTCGCGGAACGCGGAGTGAATCCACGTCTCGTTGTAAAAAATCCCCGGACGTCGCAATCCTCGGATGCAGCGCAGCTGCTTATTGGCGATCAGGCGATACGATTCCGACAAAAATTTGGTGACGCCTATCGCTATTGGGATTTTGGGGAGGATTGGCACGGCCTTGCGAAGTTACCGTTTGTTTACGCGCTCTGGCTCGTGCGACCGGAAGTTGTCGATCCAGAATCAATCGCGGACCGCTTGCGCGCGTTGCGCGATGAGAACCTCGCGAAGATCGACACGCTCATTGCCGAGGAAAGCGAATTTGATCACGAATTTTGCGCGCGCTATTACCGGGAGCACTTGCGGTTTAGCTTTGGCGAAAAGGAAAGGGCAGGACTGCGAGAGTTCCAAAGGTTATGCGAAAAGCATGGGCTCCTGCCAAAGCGCGAAGTCGAGTTCAACCTCGTGTAACGAGAATTCAAGGGCGCCGGCTTCCAAGCCGTCGAATTTAATTAAACAGCGGTCTGCCTCCTTCGTCCCGCAGTCGCGGGACTACGGCGCGCCAGGGGAGACCGCCGCTTCTTGGGTTCCTGAGTTATCCGTTATTGGGAAGAGAGCTTGGCTTAGGTAGCCGTGGCTGAGCGGCAGCCCCTTTGCAAAAGAGGCTGGGTTTGCAATCTCGTTCCTGTTAGATCGTACATTCAAGGAGGTTGAAATATGTCTTTGAACGGAAAATACGCGCTGATCACCGGAAGCTCCCGTGGCATTGGTCGAGGAATCGCCCTGAAACTGGCGGCTAGCGGCGTCAAGGTAGCCATCCATTATTACCAAAACGAGGCCGCCGCAAATGACACTCTCGGGCAGGTCCGCAAGCGCGGCTCCGACGGCTTGGTGGTCCAGGCCGACGTAATGCGTCCGGAACAAATCACCGCCATGTTCCGCAAGGTCCAGGCGGAATTCGGTAAGCTCGACATCTTTGTCAGCAACGCCCGGCCGGAAGCAGCCGCGTTTTTCTACCCGCCGCTGGATGTCACGCTCAAACAGTGGGATGCGGCGTTCGATTCGCAGGGGAAGGCGTTCCTCGTCGGGGTTCGCGAGGCGGTTTCCCTTATGAACAAAGGAGGGAGAATCCTCGCTATCACCTATGCCGAGGGGAGCCGGACCGGCGGGCTACAACCCTGGGTCGGCATGGGTTCGGCTAAGGCAGCATTGGAGTCTCTCGTTCGTTACTTCGCGGTGACACTCGCCAAACGCGGCATCACGGTCAATGCGATCAGCCCTGGATGGACCGAGGACAGCGTCTTGAACACGCTGCCGCAGCAAGCCCAAGATCTGATTAGGAATTGGCACGCCCGCGGATGGACGCCAATGGGACGCTTGGGCACGCCAGAAGACGTCGGAAACGCTGTGGCACTTTTTTGTTCGGAGGAGGCCGGCTGGATCACTGGACAGGTGATTTATGCTGATGGCGGCGCTTCATTGATGAATCCGGAAGTCCCGACGGAAATCCAGCTCGGCTAAATTGCGCACAGCGCCTCAAATTAGGCAGAAAGATTCTGCTATTATACGAGTACGTATGCGCCACGTCGCCATCATCGCATTGACAACGCTCTAGCCGAAGTAACTAGAGTGTTGAGGGTTGTGAGAAAGCGAGATTTGCGGTCTCGCCGGTGGCGGTTGATCTTGTCTTTCGTTAGGCCTATGTCGCTACGCCAGCACCTGCTAATCTCGCTCATATCTGCGTTCGTCATGCAGACCGTCACGGCGGCCAGCCCGACTGACGAGCTAAAGCCCGCGACATTTTCCTACTACAAGGAAATAAACAACATAGTCGTTCAGCGCGTCGTGCGGGAGCTTGTAGCGCACGTTGCGCTCGCGGACAAAGGCTTAATCACAATCACCTTTCGGGTGGATAGAAGCGGAAATCTAAACGACTTCAAAGTCGCCTCATCCACCTCGAACCGTTACATCGAGCGAGCGAGTTTTCGAGCGGTTCAGAATCTGAAGCTCCCTGCAATGCCTAAACCGGTCATCGCAGAGCAAGGGCACAATTGGATGGATATAAATATCGAGATCAACATCAGCGACATCATTCATCAAAGGACCTAAGCAGGCGATGCGGCCGAGCAAGAAAGTAGCAAGGGGAAGCTAAGAAGCGGAAGACGCTTCTGGTGTCGAACTTAGCAAAAATCAGGCGGTGATTTGACGGAACGCAGTCAGAAAAATTTCCATCTCGGTTTTTTTCCCGATGGTGAGACGCATGTGGTTGGGCAGCGCTGGAAATAATCGGCCGACGTGGACGTTGCGTTCTTTCAACGCTTTGATCAGCGGTACGACCGGGCGTTTCACATCGAACATGATGAAGTTGGCCTGCGACGGGATCAGTTTGTAGCCCATCCTGTCGAGCTCACTGATGACGAATGTTTTAGCTTCGCTGGTTAGACGACGACCGTTTGCGACCTGGTTCGGATCGTTCAGGTTCGCGATTGCCGCGGCCAAGGCCATGATGTTGACGCTATCCCACATTTGGTGGGGACGCATTCGCCCGACTGCTTCCTTGTGCGCGACGCAATAGCCACAGCGCAGTCCGGCCATGCCGTAAATTTTTGAGAAAGTGCGCGCCACGATCAGGTTCGGATGATCTTTGATCATCGGGATGACGCTCTCGTAGTCGGGACTATCCGCGTAGTGAAAATAAGCCTCGTCCACTAGAATCATCGTCTCGCGCGGAGCTTTGGCGATAAACTCTCGGACTTCACTCTTGGGCGTGATGCTAGCGGTGGGATTGTTCGGGTTGCAGACATAGATGAGGCCTTGCTTCGCCGCGGTCGTCATCTTGGCGAGATCATGACTAAAGGTGGGTGTGAGCGGAACTTTCACGACTTCAGCGCCGTTAACGCTCGCGTTATTGAGGATCGCCTCGAACGTCGGATCGGCCGCGACGAGATTGCCGCGCCCCGGTCCCGTAAACGTGTCGGCGCATAGTTGCAGAATCTCGCTCGAACCGTCGCCCAAGAGGATCTGATCGTGATTAACGCCGTTGAGCTTCGCAACCGCATCGATGAGCAGATCGTTGTGTTCGTCCGGATAGCGGCACGCCAGGTTGAAGACGTCATTCATCGCCTTGAGTGCCTTGGGCGAGGGCCCGTAAGGATTTTCGTTCGAGCTTAGGCGTACGACGCCGGAGGTAGCTGGCACGTGAGGGGGCGCGGCCACAACCGGTTTAGCGAAAGAAAGCGCAGGTCTGGCGACAGACAAGACGGCACCGGCGCCCAACAACTGCGCAAATCTACGGCGAGAAACAATCGTGCTCATATTGGAACCTCCGAAATTGAATTGATCTGATTATGCTCCGTCCATTCCGCGCGCCAAGCCTTTTGGGCGTAGAGGCGGTTGTCTCCTCAGTCACAGTTTGCGCGAGCCGTGTTTTGCGCGTGAGGACACGCGCCTCTACATCTGCCAGCTTGTCAGTGTATCTCCCGCGCATAGAGTAATCGGTGCAAAGCCGATGGATTCTATCGCCGCCTGAAGAGCTAAACGGAGGGCCGATTTCGTGGACTGAAATCTGCGGCGCGGACTGCATCGCGCGCCTGCTCTCGCGCAAAGGTTTCGCCACGAACGAAGAGATCGAAAGCTTTCTCCGGCCGCGCCTAAGCTCGCTGGCCGATCCGTTTCTGCTTCCGCAGATGGATAAAGCGGTCGCGCGCATTTTGGCCGCGTTAGATCGACATGAACGGGTCGTTCTGTTCGGTGATTACGATGTTGATGGCGTAACATCGCTCGCGCTCTTATCGGAAGTTGTGTGCGCGTACGGCGGCGCCCCCGACCTATTTCTGCCGCTACGCGTGGAGGAAGGTTACGGCTTGAGCCGCGAAAGCATCGAGCGCTGCCTCGAAGAACATCAGCCGCACCTCTTGATCGCGGTCGACTGCGGTACGTCGTCGACCGAGGAAATCGTCGATCTTAGGAAACGCCGGGTGGATGTGATCGTGCTCGATCACCACGAACCGAAAGTCGCGTTGCCGGATTGCGTGATCGTGAACCCAAAGACCGACGCCAGTTCCGCATTTCATTATCTGTGCAGCGTCGGGATCGTTTTCAAACTTTGTCACGCTTTGCTTAAGACTCGACCGAACGATGGCTTCGATCTCAAAACGCATCTCGATCTTGTCGCGCTCGGGACGGTGGCGGACATCGTTCCGCTCATCGGTGAGAACCGGACTTTCGTGCAGCATGGCGCCCGTGAAATTGCGCGCACCACGCGACCGGGTTTGCGAAAACTCATGGAATTTGCGGCCGTGCGTTCACCGATCTTTGCCGAAGATATCGGTTTCCGGCTCGGACCGCGCTTGAATGCGGCCGGACGATTGAGCACGGCAGAGAAATCTTTGCAGCTACTTCTGACCAAAGATGAATCTGAAGCCGCTGCGCTCGCCGAGTTTCTCGACAAGCAAAATCGCGAACGGCAGGAAGTGGAGAAACAAACGTTCCTCGCCGCCGACGGAATCATTGCGAATGAGTTTAATGCTACACGTGACGCCGCCATCGTGGTCGCCGGGCGCGGCTGGCACCAAGGCGTGCTCGGTATTGTCGCCTCGCGCATCGTGCGCAAATATCATCGCCCGGCCATTGTCATCGGGATCGATGAAAGCGGGATGGGGAAGGGAAGTGGTCGCAGCATTGAAGGTCTCAATTTGGTGAAGGCACTCGATAATTGTGCCGACCATCTCGAAAAATTCGGCGGGCACGAGATGGCTGCCGGTCTCACGATTCGTGAAGCCAAGATCGAGGTCTTCGCCAGCGCTTTTCGTAACGCTGCGCGCGAGATGCTTTCAGATGAGGACTTGGAGCCGCGTTTGCGACTCGATCATGAGTTGGAATTGGCCCAGCTCAATGTCGATCTTTTGCGCTGGCACGAAATGCTGCAGCCGTTCGGCAATGCGAATCCGCAGCCGCTCTTCTTCGCCCGCGAAGTTGAGCCGGCCGCGCCGCCGCGGATCATGAAGGACAAACATCTCGTCCTGCGTTTGCGACAACGCGATTCGCACCGGCGCGCAATCTTCTTCGACGGCGCGATCGAACAGCTTCCATCCGCGCCGTGGGACATCGCATTTCGGATTCGCGCCGATAATTACGAAGGCGAGACATTGGTCGAATTACAAATCCACGCGCTGCGCCAATCGGCGCCGATCAACTAATGGAGATCTCGCAACCTCTGGACGAACTGGAATGGATTCCGCGTCCGAAAGTTCTCGCCTTGCGCCGACTCGGCCTCGAGACCGCGGAAGATTTGCTCACGCATTATCCGCGACGCTACGAAGATCGACATCAATTTCCAGAGTTCCCACGCGAGGAGAGCGATACCCCGATCTGTTTGTGCGGCGAAGTGACCAAAACGCGGATCCTTCGCTTCGGCGGCTGGAAAAAGATTTTTGAGGCGACGCTGCAGGAACCAAACGCGCACGCGCTCAGCCAGGCCCTGACGTTGCGCTGGTTCAATTTGCATTACGTGCAGAAGATGATCGCGACCGGCCAGCAACTGGTTGTTTTCGGCAAACCGAAGTTGCGCGGCAAACGCCTTTGCATGGACCATCCTGAATTCGAGGTGATCGAGCACGATCCCGCCGAGGCGGGAATCCATTTTCGTCGGATCACGCCAATCTATCCGGCGACCGAAGGCCTATCGCAGCGTGTGTTGCGCAGCATCATCCATCGACTGCTTGTCGATCTTTCCGATGAATCGCTCGAGATATTTGCGCCGGCCAGTCTTGTTCACGGCGATCGGCGCCAGGCGATTCACGCGATTCATTTTCCGGAAAGTTGGGCGGCGCGCGACCAAGCCCGCGAATATCTCGTGCTCTCGGAGTTTTTCGCCATGCAATTGCTGATCGCCTCGCGTCGCGCCGAGTCGAGCGCTCGAATGGGTGAATCGCATTGCGGGCGCGGAAAGTTGCTCGACAAATTCCTGGCTGGGCTGCCTTTCGAATTGACCGCCGCGCAGCACAAAGTCATCGAAGAGATCCGCCGCGATCTGGCTTCGAGCCACCCCATGAACCGCTTACTGCAAGGCGACGTTGGCTCGGGCAAGACGGTGGTGGCGATTGCCGCGATCCTGCTCGCGGTTGAAGCTGGCTTCCAAACGGCGCTCATGGCGCCCACGCAAATTTTGGCGGAACAACATTACGCGGTCTTACGCCGCTGGCTCGAGCCACTCGGAGTGCGCATGTCGATCCGGACAGCGGCGCGACAAGAAGAAAGCGGGCCGCTGCCATTGTTTGCGGACGGGGAGAGTCTGGGTAACGCACGCGTCTCGCGTGCTACTGGGGCGCAAGACGACGCGCCGAATATCATTATCGGAACGCACGCGCTGCTTTACGAAGCGGTTTCGTTTTCAAACCTGGGTCTCGTCGTGATCGATGAGCAACACAAGTTTGGCGTCGCGCAACGGGCACGCTTAACCGCACGTGAACCGGTTCCGGACGCGCTCGTTATGACGGCGACGCCGATTCCGCGCACCCTGACGATGACTGTGTACGGCGATCTGGATGTCTCGATTATCGATGAGATGCCTCGCAATCGCGGAAAGGTCATCACGGCCGCGCGTGACGAATCGAAGCTAGGCGAAGTGTTGGCATTCTTGCGAAAGCAATTGGAAGCCGGTCGGCAAGCCTACGTAATTTATCCGCTCATCGACGAAAGCGAGAAACTGGACGTGAAAGCGGCCGCGAAAGAGTACGAGCAATGGCAAGAGCGCTTGCATCCGTATCGTTGCGAATTGTTGCACGGTCGCATCCCGGCGTCGGAAAAGCAGGACATCATGGAACGGTTTCGTCGCGGCGACACGCAAGCGTTGATTAGCACGACAGTGATTGAAGTGGGTGTGGATGTCCCAAATGCCGCCGTCATGCTGATCGAAAACGCCGAGCGCTTTGGTCTGGCTCAACTTCATCAACTCCGCGGACGCATTGGCCGCGGCGAACACAAGTCTTACTGCATTCTGCTGAGCTCGGACAAATCGCCCGAAACGGACGCGAAGCTCGCCGTGCTGGAAAAAACGAGCGACGGTTTTGAAGTTGCAGAAGCGGATTGGGATATGCGTGGCCCGGGCGATCTGCTCGGCACGGCGCAGAGCGGTTTGCCGGGACTTAGGATTGGAAATCTCAAACGCGATGCGCAATTGATGAGAGAAGCGCGCGCCGCCGCGATGTCGATCCTTGCCGCGGATCCGCGCTTGGAATTGTCCGAAAATCAACGTTTCCGGCGTTTGATTGTCGAACAACAGGGACGAACTTTCTCCCACGTAAGTTGATGAAAAATTTCGGAAAATTTCTGGTTTTCGTTGTGCTTCTAAGCGTGGCCGTGTCGTTGCTTTACGACCTGCGGCTACGAAAAGGCGGCCCCAACTTATTTTCGCGGCGGGCCCCGGAGAAGTACACGCTTGCCACATCGCCCAGTGTTGATCCCAAGGATGTCGCGTCGCTGGAGGCTCTCAATCGCGAACGCCGCGCCCTCATCAATACGGTCGTGCCGTCGGTCGTAGCTGTGAAAACGTCGAAGAAGGTTTCCATCCGTCGACAGGGCGCGCTCGATCCCTTTGAGTTTTATTTTAGGAACCAGCGAGGCTTTCGCAGCCCGAATGACGAGGCGCTCGTGCAAAACTCGCTCGGCTCCGGTGTGATTGTCACCAATGAAGGGCACATCATCACGAATAATCACGTTGTCGATCAAGTGGATGAAATCGAAGTGCAGTTGAGCGATGGACGCAGCAAGAAAGCACGCCTCGTGGGCGCGGACGCGCAAGTCGATCTGGCCGTGCTCAAAATTGACGACACGAACGTTAAACC
>Ga0208991_1000478_pt1 | contig 10091 bp, 9 predicted proteins | sample MedBloCAOM3_M2_FD_187855 | JGI IMG/M metagenome (GOLD analysis project Ga0208991, IMG submission 187855) | Forest soil microbial communities from El Dorado National Forest, California, USA - Mediterranean Blodgett CA OM3_M2 (SPAdes) (version 2) | ecosystem: Environmental > Terrestrial > Soil >...
CGCGCACCGCCGGACCCTTGCGGCGGTTGAGCACGCGGAACTGGATGCCGCCCTGGTCGGCGACGCGGCCCATCAAGCCGTCGAGCGCATCGATCTCGCGCACCAGATGGCCCTTGCCGAGTCCGCCGATCGCCGGATTGCAGGACATCGCCCCGACGGTGGCAAAACGGTGCGTCATCAGCGCCGTGCGCGCGCCCACGCGCGCCGCCGCGGCCGCGGCCTCGCAGCCGGCGTGGCCGCCGCCGATCACGATGACGTCGAAGCGCGAATTCATGGTTTAAAATCCCTGAATGCGGGCGTTTTACTCAACGGATCGGACTTGGTCAAAGCGCCTGTGTTTCACGTGAAACATTCGGGAGGCAAACGTCCCCCGTATTACTTGCCAATGCAGAAATCCCGGAAGATCACATCCAGAATATCCTCGACGTCGACCCGGCCGGTGAGGCGGCCCAAAGCGCGCGCCGCAAGGCGCAGCTCCTCGGCGACGATATCCTCGCGCGCCGGGCTCGGCTCCGCCACGGCCCGACCCAATGCCGCCACCGTGTCCTCGAGCGCGCGCCGGTGCCGCGCACGCGTAACGAGCGCGGGCTCACCCGACCCAAGGTATTGCCGCGCATGCTCCGCGAGCACGCCCAGAAATTCATCGAATCCGGACTCGGTTAAAGCGGAAATAAAGTAACATCGATAATCCAGCTTATGGATTATCGATTTCAATGCTTTGACACGCAAGGCGCTGATGAGGTCGGTCTTGTTCCATATTAACCATTTGGTATTGTTTGAGAACTCCCGGCCCAACTGCTCCACAGGAATCTCGCCGCTGGTGGCGGCATCCATGACCCACAGAACCAAGTCGGCGCCCGCCGCGCGCTCGCGCGCCCGCCGCACGCCCTCCTGCTCGACCGGGTCGTGGCTCTCGCGGATGCCGGCCGTGTCGAGCAGCGTGATGGGGTAGCCGTCGAGGTCGAGGTGAACCTCGATCACGTCGCGGGTCGTTCCCTCGAACGGCGACACGATCGCGGCCTCGCGGCGCGCGATGCGGTTGAGCAGGCTCGACTTGCCGGCGTTGGGCGGACCCGCGATCGCCACCACCAGTCCCTCGCGCAAGCGCTCGCCCCGGCGCTGGTCCGCCAGCACGTGCGCGATCTCGTCGCGCAGCTGTTTTGCAAGCACGAGCGCCGGCGCGATCAGATCCTCCGGCACGTCGCCTTCGTCGGGGAAATCGATGCGCGCTTCGACCAGCGCCAGCGCACCGATCAATTGGGTGCGCCACGCCTCCGCGCGATCGCCGAGCAAACCCTTGAGCTGCCGAAACGCCTGCCGGCGCTGCGCCTCGGTGTCGGCGCCGATGAGATCCGCCAGGCCTTCGACCCGCGTGAGATCGAGCTGACCGTTCTCGAAGGCACGCCGCGTGAACTCGCCCGCCTCCGCGGGCCGGCAACCCGCGATGCGCCCGAGCGCCGCCAGGACCGCGGCGATCACCGCCCTGCCCCCGTGCAGCTGCAGCTCGGCCGTGTCCTCGCCAGTCTCGCTGCGCGGCGCCGGAAACCACAACGCGAGCGCCTCGTCGATGACGTCGCCGCTGTGCGGATCGCGCACGCGCGCGAGCGCGGCCTTGCGCGGCTCGGGCACGCGCCCGATCAGCGCCTCAAGGGCCGCGCGCGCGTGCGGGCCTGAAATCCGCACCACCGCGATCGCGGCCGGCGGCCGTCCGGACGAGAGCGCAAAAATCGTGTCGGCGGCCTGGCTCATGGAAGATATCAACCGATTGCACTGACCCGCGAAAGCGCTCAGTTTACGCCGTCGCCCGAACGGGCGCCGCACGCGCAACGCCCTTGCGGCTTCGAGGATTCGGCACCATGCAGTTTTTCGCGCGTTTCGCGCAAGGCGAATTGCGCCGCACGCGACCTGAGGTCCGGTTGAGCATGTCGGCGACCTTCACCATCTATTTGGTCAGAACCTTGTTCGACATCACGCCACCGGCGCAACGCCCGGAAGGCCCGAAAGGCCGCTGAAATGGAATCATCGTCCGACACCGCGCCGCGCGAAAATCGCCTGGCCGCCGAGACCAGCCCGTATCTGCTGCAGCACAAGCACAATCCGGTCGACTGGTGGGCCTGGGGTCCGCAGGCGCTCGCCGAAGCCAAGCGCGCCAACAAGCCGATCCTGCTCTCGGTCGGCTATGCGGCGTGCCACTGGTGCCACGTGATGGCGCATGAAAGCTTCGAGGACGACGCGACCGCGCGCGTCATGAACGAGCTGTTCGTCAACATCAAGGTGGACCGCGAAGAGCGTCCGGACATCGATCAGATCTACATGTCGGCGCTGCATCACCTGGGCGAGCAGGGCGGCTGGCCGCTGACCATGTTCCTGACGCCCGCCGGCGAGCCGGTCTGGGGCGGCACCTATTTCCCGAACACGTCGCGCTTCGGCCGTCCGGCTTTCGCGGACGTGCTGCGCGAGGTCGCGCGGCAGTTTCGCGAAAATCCGTCGGGCATCGAGCACAATCGCAGCACCCTGATGGAGCACCTCGCCAAGGCGGCGCGGCCGGCCGACAAGGTGACGATCGGCGCGCGCGAGCTCGACTCCGCGGCGGCGGCGGTCGCGCGCGTCTTCGATCCGGTCAATGGCGGGTTTCGCGGCGCGCCCAAATTCCCGCAATGCTCCATGCTGGAGATGTTGTGGCGCGCCGGCATGCGCGGCCACGACGCGCGTTTTTTCGAGACCATCGAGCTCACCCTCGACCGCATGTCGCAGGGCGGCATCTACGATCACCTCGGCGGCGGCTTCTCGCGCTATTCGGTCGACGAGCGCTGGCTGGTGCCGCATTTCGAGAAGATGCTCTACGACAACGCCCAGCTCCTCGAGCTCTTGGCGCTCGCGCATGCGCGCACCGGCAAGCCGCTGTTCGCGACGCGTGCGCGCGAGACGGTGAGGTGGCTGGTGCGCGAGATGACGACGCCGGAAGGCGCCTTCTCGGCCTCGCTCGATGCCGATTCGGAAGGCGAGGAGGGTAAGTTCTATGTCTGGTCGCTGGCCGAGATCGAAAAAATTCTCGGCGAGGGCGACGCCGAGGTTTTTGCGCGTCACTACGACGTCACCGCCGACGGAAACTTCGAGGGCCACACCATCCTCAACCGGCTGCGGAGCGAACCGGGCGACGAGGAAACCGAGAACCGGCTCGCCACCATGCGGGCGTCGTTGCTGACGGCGCGCGAGCAGCGGGTGCGGCCGGGCCTCGACGACAAGGTGCTGGCCGACTGGAACGGCTTGATGATCGCCGCCCTGGTCAATGCCGGGCTGCTGATCGGCGAGCCGGGCTGGCTCGCGATGGCGCGGCGCGCTTTCGACTTCGTGGCGCGCGAGATGACGCGGGACGACCGCCTCGGCCATTCGTGGCGCGCCGGCCGGCTGTTGTTTCCGGGACTGTCGTCCGATTTCGCTGCGATGATCCGCGCCGCGCTCGCGCTCTACGAGGCGACCGGCGAGCGACCCTATCTCGACCGCGCGCTCGCCTGGCAGTCCGCGCTCGATCGCCATTACGCCGATCCGCAAGGCGGCTGGTTTCTCACCGCCGACGACGCCGAAGGTCTGGTGCTGCGGCCGCGATCGACCACCGACGATGCGCTGCCCAATCCGAACGCGCTGGCCGCGCAGAACCTGCTGCGGCTCGCGGCCTTCACGGGCGACGACGCCTGGCGCCGCAAGGCCGACCAGCTGTTCGACGCGCTGCTGCCGGCCGCGGCCGAAAATCTCTACAGCCATCTGGCGCTGCTCAACGCGCTCGATCTGCGGCTGCGCGCCGCCGAGCTGGTCGCGGTCGGCCGCGACGTCGCGCCGTTCGCCGACGCCGCGCTGCGGCTGCCGTTTCTCGACCGGATCGTGTTGCGGGCCCGCACGGAGGGCGACCTGCCGCCGGCGCATCCGGCGCGCGCCGCCTTTGCGCGCCTGCCCGAGACCGCGATGCTGGTCTGCGTCGGCGAGCGATGCTCGCTGCCGGTGACTCAGCCGGACGAGATCGCCGCCGCGGTGGCGCGCATGCGGGCGTGATGCGAGCAACACGCTGAGTCGTCATGGCCGGGCATAGCCGTTCGAAGAACGGCGTCGCTTTGCTCGCCTATGTCCCGGCCATCCACGTCTTTGGGTGACTCGCGATTTAAGTCGTGGATGCCCGGCACAGGGCCGGGCATGACGATGTCGGCGCCGAGCGCCGACACGATCACGTGTTCATCGACTCGAAGAACTCGCTGTTGCTCTTGGTGTTGCGCAGCTTGTCGAGCAGGAAGTCGATCGCATCCATCGTGCCCATCGGGTTGAGGATGCGGCGCAGCACATACATCTTCTTGAGCTGGTCGGGCTGGGTGAGCAGCTCTTCCTTGCGGGTGCCGGAACGCGTGATGTCGATCGCCGGGAAGGTGCGCTTGTCGGCGACCTTGCGATCGAGGATGAGCTCCGAGTTGCCGGTGCCCTTGAATTCCTCGAAGATCACCTCGTCCATGCGGCTGCCGGTATCGATCAGCGCGGTCGCGATGATGGTGAGCGAGCCGCCTTCCTCGATGTTGCGCGCGGCGCCGAAGAAGCGCTTCGGCCGCTGCAGCGCGTTGGCGTCGACGCCGCCGGTCAACACCTTGCCGGAGGACGGCACCACGGTGTTGTAGGCGCGCCCGAGGCGGGTGATCGAGTCGAGCAGGATCACCACGTCGCGGCTGTGCTCGACCAGGCGCTTGGCCTTCTCGATCACCATCTCGGCGACCGCCACGTGGCGCGACGCCGGCTCGTCGAAGGTCGAGGAGATCACCTCGCCCTTGACCGAGCGCTGCATGTCGGTGACTTCTTCCGGCCGCTCGTCGATCAGCAGCACGATCAGGTAGCATTCGGGATGATTGGCGGTGATCGAATGCGCGATGTTCTGCAAGAGCACGGTCTTGCCGGTGCGCGGCGGCGACACGATCAGGGCGCGCTGGCCCTTGCCGATCGGCGCCACGATGTCGATCACCCGGGGCGAGAGATCCTTACGGGTCGGATCCTCGATCTCCATCTTGAGCCGCTCGTCGGGATAGAGCGGGGTCAGGTTGTCGAAGTTGATCTTGTGGCGCGCCTTCTCGGGATCCTCGAAGTTGATCGTATTGACCTTGAGCAGCGCGAAATAACGCTCGCCTTCCTTCGGGCTGCGGATCTGGCCCTCGATGGTGTCGCCGGTGCGCAACCCGAAGCGGCGGATCTGCGACGGCGAGACGTAGATGTCGTCCGGGCCGGGCAGGTAATTGGCTTCCGGCGAGCGCAGGAAGCCGAAGCCGTCCTGCAGCACCTCGACGACGCCTTCGCCGATGATTTCGATTTCCTTGGAAGCGAGCTGCTTGAGAATCGCAAACATCAATTCCTGTTTGCGCATCGTGGAGGCATTTTCGACCGTATGTTCCTCGGCAAAGGCGAGCAATTCGGTCGGAGTCTTGGACTTGAGGTCCTGGAGTTTCATTTCCCGCATGCGGGGTATTCCTGTGAAAACGACTGGCGAGGAGGCGGGGCCGGTCGGTGAAGGCAAAAGGAGGGAATCGCAGGTCTTTGGAGAGGTCGGGGGGATCTAACCCCTGAACCCGATGTGACCCCCAGTCATGGACCGGTACGTGTCGACATCTGCCTGCGCTCGGGGAGATGCCGGGAACATAGGCGATCCGGGCCCAACAAGCAAGGCCCCGCGCGCCGTCAAAACGGCTTGAGGACGACCAGAAGCACGATAGCGATCATAAGGATCGTTGGTATCTCATTGACAATACGAAAGTATTTCTGGGAATGCTGGTTCTCATCGGCGCCGAATTCGCGCACGTGTTGTGCCAGCATGCCGTGCACCCCCGACATCACGAACACAAGGACGACCTTGGCCTGAAACCAGCCCGCCGACGCCCAACCCCCGAGCCAGACCAGCCACAATCCGAAAATCCAGGTCGCGATCATGGCCGGATTGATGATCGCCCGCAGCAGCCGGCGCTCCATCGTCTTGAAGGTCTCGGACTGCGGCGATCCCGGCGCGGCGGCGCAGTGATAGACGAACAGCCGCGGCAGATAGAGCATCCCGGCCATCCAGGCGATGACCGCGATGATGTGGAAGGCCTTAACCCACTCGTACACGACAGGCTCCGTTTACTGGCGCCGGCGCACGCGCGCCAGCATCTGCTCCACATGGGCGATCGGCGTCTCGGGCAGGATGCCGTGTCCCAGATTGAAGATGAATGGTCCAGCGGCGAAAGCCGCCAGAACCTCGTCGATGGCGCCGTCGAGCGCCGCGCCGCCGGCGAGCAATGCCAGCGGATCGAGATTGCCCTGCACCGGCCGGCGGCTTTGGATCTGCTCGCGCGCAAATCCGCGATCGATCATCCAATCCAGACCGACCGCATCGACCGCCACCTGCTCGGTATAGCGCGTCAGTGAGGCCCCTGCCCCGCGCGGAAAGCCGATGATCTTCGCATGCGGCACGCGGCTGCGAAGATTGGCGACGATTCGCCTGGCCGGCTCGATGCACCAGCGGTCGAACTCCTGGCCGCCGAGAACGCCGGCCCAGGTGTCGAAAAGCTGCACCGCGTCGACGCCGGCGGAAAACTGCTCAACCAGATAATCGCTCGATGCCTCGACCAGGATGTCGATCAATGCCGCGAAGGCCGCCGGCTCCCGGTAGGCGAAAAGCCTGGCCGGCGCCTGGTCGGGCGTGCCATGCCCGGCCACCATATAGGTCGCCACCGTCCAGGGCGCGCCGCAAAAACCCAGAAGCGCCACGTCGGAGGCGAGCTCGTCGCGTACCCGACGGATGGTTTCATACACCGGCGCAAGCACGGTTTGGTCGACCCGCTCCGGCAATGAAGCGATCTCTTTGGCGCTCATCGCTGGCGCCAGCAACGGACCCTCGCCGGCGCTGAAGGTGACCGTCTGGCCAAGCGCGTGCGGCACCACGAGGATGTCCGAGAACAGGATCGCAGCATCGAAGCCGAACCGCCGGATGGGCTGCAGCGTCACTTCGGCGGCGAGCTTCGGCGTGAAGCAGAGATCGAGAAAGTTGGGAACCGTTGCACGGATCTTGCGATATTCGGGAAGGTAGCGGCCGGCCTGACGCATCATCCAGATCGGTGGAATCGCGCTGCTTTGTCCTGAAAGGACGTCGAGCAGAGGCGATTTGTACACGACAGGCATGATTAACCGCTCTTCTAAAAAAACTATCTTAGATTCTGTTTGTTGAGTCTTTTAGGGGCGGGAAAAGACTCACGAATCGCAGCGCACAGGCAACGACACGGATTCGACCAGGCCGGACCGCCCGACCAGGCATTATCCACATTATCAACAGTTCGAATTCTCATTTATTCACAATGCCTTGTAGTGATGTTTCGGTCGGCCCCGAGGGTATCCCCAGTGTTGTTCGCGGCGATCTATTCGGCAAGCGGATTCATCCCCTCGCCTGTGACTATGTGGGTTGATCTCCGGGGCTTCGCCGCGGCGTGCTTGCGCATGCCGCCAAGGCGTGGCCTTCTCCCCACCGATACCGGGTTTTCCACAGCGGTCCGATGCCATCGAAGACCACGAGCTTCTTCCATCTCCACCTCGTCTCCGACTCCACCGGCGAGACGCTGGTCACGGTGGCGCGCGCCGCGGCCGCGCAATATGCCACCGTTCACCCCGTGGAACATATCTATCCGGCGGTGCGCACCAACCGGCAGCTCGATCGCGTGCTGGCCGAGATCGAGTCCGAGCCGGGCGTCGTCCTCTACACGCTGCTCGAGCCGGACCTGATCGGGCGGCTCGAGGAGAAATCGCGCGAGCTCGGCCTGCCCTGCCTGTCGATCCTGGGTCCGGTGTTGCGGCTTTTCCAATCCTATCTCGGCGCCGAGTCGACCCACCGGGTCGGCGCCCAGCACATGCTCAATGCGGAATATTTCAAGCGCATCGATGCGCTCAATTACACGATGCTGCATGACGACGGACAGCTGCCGGACAACCTCGACAGCGCGGATGTCGTGCTGGTCGGCGTGTCGCGCACCTCGAAGACGCCGACGTCGATCTATCTGGCCAATCGCGGCGTGAAGACCGCCAACATTCCGCTGGTTCCCGGGATGACGGTTCCGCCCCAGCTCGAACGCGTGAAGCTCGCGCTGGTGGTCGGCCTCACGGCGAGCCCGGAGCGCATCGTGCAGATCCGCCAGAACCGCCTGCTCGGCCTCAAGGCCCATCGCGAGGGCGACCAATATATCGACCGCCAGGCGGTCGCCGAGGAAATCGCCTTCGCGCGCCGCCTCTGCGGCAAGCACAACTGGCCGATCATCGACGTCACGCGCCGCTCGATCGAAGAGACCGCCTCCGCGGTGATCGCGCTCTTGGCCGAGCGGCGCCGCCAACCGGTGGATTGAGATGTCGCTGTGGCTCGCCGCCGAACCGTTGGTGCTCGCGTCGAAAAGCGCGGCGCGGCGCGCCATCATCGAGGCGGCCGGAATCCCCCTCGATATCGTTTCCGCCGACATCGACGAACGGGCCGTCGAAGCGCGCGCCGGCCCGCACAGCGCCAGCGACGCGGCAGTGATGCTGGCGCGCGAGAAGGCGCGCGTCGGCGGCGCCCGCATCAAGGGGCGCTTCGTGGTCGGCGCCGACCAGACCCTGGCGCTCGGCCGCGCGCGCTTCACCAAGCCGTTCGATCGCGATACGGCGCGCGAGCAATTGCACGCGCTCTCGGGCCGCACCCACGAGCTCCATTCGGCGGTCGCGGTTGCGCGCGACGGACGGGTGGTGTTCAGCCATGTGGACAGCGCGAAGCTGACCATGCGGCCTTTGTCCGAGCGCTTCCTCGACGCCTATCTGGACGCGGCGGGGGCGTCGGTCACCGCCAGCGTCGGCGGCTATCAGCTCGAAGGGCTGGGTTGTCATCTGTTCGAGAAGGTCGAAGGCGATCATTTCACCATTCTCGGGCTTCCGCTGTTCGCGCTGCTGGCTTTCCTGCGGCGGGAAGGATGCCTGGCGGGATGAGGCTCCATCCACTTCGTGATGGCCGGGCATAGCCGTTCGAAGAACGGCGTCGCTTTGCTCGCCTATGTCCCGGCCATCCACGTCTTTCTTTTATGTGGGTCGCGCTGTAAGGCGTGGATGCCCGGGACGAGCCCGGGCATGACGAGTCGGTCCTGAGCGTTGACAGACTTTTCAGAATCATGCGCTGGCTGACGCGGGAGGTCGCAGGCACTCATGGTCATCCTCGGCCTCACGGGCTCGATCGGAATGGGCAAGTCGACGACCGCGGGTTTCTTCGCCGAGGCCGGCGCGCCGGTGCATGACGCGGACGCCGCCGTGCACCAGCTCTATGACGGCGCCGCGGCGGCGGCGATCGAAGCCGCGTTTCCCGGTACCGCCGCGGGCGGCAAGGTCGATCGCGCCAAGCTGGGCGAGCAGGTGCTCAAGGACCCGGCGGCGCTCAAACGGCTGGAGGCGATCGTGCACCCGCTGGTCCGGCGCGACGAGGAGCGCTTCCTGCAGGCGGCCGAAGGCGCCGGCGCGAAAGTCGCGGTGCTCAATATCCCGCTGCTGTTCGAGACCGGCGGCGACAAGCGCTGCGACGCGGTCGTGGTGGTGTCGGCGCCGCCCGAGATGCAGCGCGCGCGCGTCATGGAGCGGCCCGGGATGACGGAAGAGAAATTCGCGAGCCTGCTCGGCAAGCAGGTGCCCGATGCCGAAAAGCGCCGGCGGGCGGATTTTGTCGTGGATACCTCGAAGGATCTGGATTCCACCCGCGCCCAGGTTCGTGCGATTCTGCGGGCGGCCGCGAAGCTGCCGAAGCGGCGTGGGTAGAATGCGTTTTACCTCTCCCCGTTTACACCCGAACTCGGGCTTGCCCCGAGTTCGGCATAATCAAGTGGCCGAAGTCGGATAAATCCGACTTCGGCTGAGAGGTCGACGCGCGAGCGTCAGCGAAGCGCGGCGGGTGAGGGGGCCTTTCCGCGAGTCGTTGCTTCGCTGAAGTTCAGCGCCCCTCTCCCCGCAAGAGCGGGGAGAGGGAGCAGACAGGAAGAACGGAAGACATGCGCGAGATCGTCCTCGATACCGAGACCACCGGGCTCGACCCGACGCGCGGC
>Ga0208991_1000479_pt1 | contig 10077 bp, 9 predicted proteins | sample MedBloCAOM3_M2_FD_187855 | JGI IMG/M metagenome (GOLD analysis project Ga0208991, IMG submission 187855) | Forest soil microbial communities from El Dorado National Forest, California, USA - Mediterranean Blodgett CA OM3_M2 (SPAdes) (version 2) | ecosystem: Environmental > Terrestrial > Soil >...
TCCGTTCGACGCGAAGCCGGGTGCGCGGATGTACCGCACGGGCGACCGCGGGCGCTGGCGCCCGGACGGGGTGCTGGAGCTCTTCGGTCGGATGGACGATCAGGTTGCCGGGCCGGAAATCCCCGTGGACGATCGTGGCCTGGTCCTCCGCGGGCACGTGCTCGGGCAGCCAGGCGATCAGCCGCTCCATGGCCTCGATGCGCTCCGTCTCCGAGGCCCGGTGCCAAGGCGGGAAGATCACAAATACTATGCGGGCCGATTTGTGTTGACCCGGAAGATGATCGGGAACTAAGGATTTCGACCTATTGTGGCACGCGGCCCGCAGGCCGCTCAACCGGTGGATACCATGTCGCCCGCGCTCACATCGACGATCGGCCAGGACGACCTGCGAGACTATTTCCTGACTTTGTCGGACCTGCTCTGCCGCGTCGAGGTCACGTCGCAGGGCGGCCAGCGCCTCGAATTCGCCGACGCCGCGACCGCGCTCATGGGGCGCGCCCGCACGACGCATGCGGCAGGCAACAAGCTGATCTTCGTCGGAAACGGCGGCAGCGCCGCCATCGCCAGCCACATGGCGACCGACTACTCCAAGAACGGCGGGGTCCGCTCGCTCGCCTTGAACGACGCCAGCATGCTCACCTGCCTCGGCAACGATCTCGGCTACGACCGCGTATTCGCCAAGCAGATCGAGCTGCATGCACGCTCGGGCGACCTCGTCATCGCCATCAGCAGCTCGGGGCGCTCGGCCAACATCCTCAATGCGGTCGATGCGGCGGCCGCCGCCGGCTGCACGATCGCGACGATGAGCGGATTCACGCCCGACAATCCATTGCGCGGGCGCGGCGCGTGGAATTTCTACGTCGGGTCCGACCGCTACGGCTTCGTGGAGATCGGGCATCTCACGATCTGTCACGCCGTGCTCGATTTTCTGTGCGGACTGCCGACGCCCGCCCGTCCCCGATGACCGCACCGCATCCATGCGCGCGCTGGTGAACGGCGGAGCGGGCTCGGCGCGGCGACCCCCGACCGGCGCGGTCCGCGTCGCGGCCGCGCGCATCCAGTCCAACGGCCTCTAAGCTCCATGCACGCCAACGCCAACAAGCGGCCGGCGATCTTCTTCGACGTCGACGGCGTCCTCAACGAGGAACCCGGCCCGCGCGGCGCGCTCAAGCCGGATGACGTCGCGCTCATACCGGGCGCCGGGGCGGCTGTCGCCGACGCGCACGCAAGCGGCTTCGTGACCGTCGCCATCACCAACCGCGCCCAGGTCGCGCGCGGCGACATCACGTTCGACGATCTCCACGCCATTCTGGGCCGCCTCGAGGCGCTGCTCGCGGCGCAGGGCGGCGTGCTCGACCGCGTTTATGTCTGTCCGCACCATCCGGACGTCGGTTCTCCGGGCGGGGTCGCGGCGCTCAAGATCCGCTGCGAATGCCGAAAGCCGGGCGCGCTGCTGTTTCGTCGCGCCCTCGCGGAACTGCCGATCGACGCTGCACGCTCGGTGGCGATCGGCGACAGCCTGCGCGACATCGGGGCGGCGCGCGCCGTCGGCGTGTGGGCCTACGGGGTGCGCAGCGGTCACGGCTGCCGCGATACGGCGCGCTATCCGGGCGGCGCGGACGCCGCGCCCGTCCCCGATCTGATGTTCGACGACGTCGGCGACGCGGTGCGTTTCGCCCTGGCGTATCGCGAGCTGGCCGCTCCTTTGGTGACGGCGCTCCGGGCGCGCTCGGGCGGCGAGCCTGTGTTCGTCGGGATTTGCGGCCGTTCGCGCGCCGGCAAGAGCGTCATCGCCCACGCCCTGGTGCGCTCGCTGCGGGAAGCCGGCGAGCACTGTCTCCATGTGCGGCTCGACGACTGGATCATGCCGGCCGCCGAGCGCCGCCCGGGCGACACCACCGAGATGCGCAACCGGGTCGCCGAGCTCGAGCCCACCCTGACGGCGTTGCGGCGGGGACAAGCCGTGAGCGCGCCGGGCTATGATGCGCTGAGGCGTGTGGAAGGAAAGCCGGTGACCTACGATCCGGCCGGCCGGGCGATCATCGTCGTCGAAGGCGTGTTCGCCGCCCACGAGACCGTGAGGCATTTGCTCGACGTCACGGCTTTCGTCGATGTGCCGGAGCCCGTTCAGCGCCGCCGCTTTGCCTCGCTCTACCGCTGGAAGGGTTTCGACAATGCCGCTATGGAAGAGCTGTGGGGCGCCCGCATTGCGGACGAGTGGGCGGCCATCGATGCACAACGCGAGCATTGCAACGTGATCATCACCGCGAGCGGCCCGTGAGCCTGCCACCTCGCGCGGACGGCGGCCCGCCTCGCCTGCTCTACGTCGTCACGGAGGACTGGTTCTTCCTGTCGCATCGCCTGCCGATGGCGCGGGCCGCGCAAGCCGCGGGCTTCGAAGTGCATGTCGCGACCAATGTGGCGGACGGCGCGGCGGCCATCGCGCGCGAGGGCTTTGTTCTCCATCCGGTGCGCTTCTGGCGCGGACGGCTTTCGCCCGTCGCAACGATCGCGACCATCCTGGCGCTGCGGCGCATTCACCGCGCGGTCGCACCCGACCTCGTCCATCATGTCGCGTTGCAACCGACCATCCTCGGCTCACTGGCGGCGCTTGGCCGGCGGGTCGCCCGCGTCAACGCCATCACCGGGCTTGGCTACGCATTCATCTCGGGGTCGGCAAAGGCGCGCGTCATGCGGGCCGTCATCGGCATGCTGTTGCGGCGTCTGCTGGACCGCGACCGCAGCGTGGCGCTGGTGCAAAATCCGGACGATCGGGATTTGCTGTCCGGCCTCGGCATCGCGGCCGAGCGCATCGTCCTGATTCCGGGGTCCGGGGTCGATGTCGTCGCGCTCACGCCGATGCCGGAGCCGCCGGGTGCGGTGACGGCCGCCTTCGTGGGACGCCTGCTCGACGACAAGGGAATCCGCACCTTGGTCGCCGCCCACCGGGTGCTGCGACGCAAGGACATCGCTGTCGAGCTGCTGATCGCCGGAACGCCCGATCCGGCCAACCCGGCTTCCGTCTCGCAAGCCGAAGCCGCGGCCTGGGGCCATGAGCCCGGCGTCACCTGGCTCGGCCATGTCGACGACATCGCGACCGTGTGGGCGCGCGCCCATATGGCGGTGTTGCCGTCGCGCCGCGAAGGCCTGCCGAAAAGCCTGCTGGAAGCCGCAGCCTGCGGCCGGCCGATGGTGGCGACCGATGTGCCCGGATGCCGCGAGGTCGCGATCCCGAACGAGACCGGCCTGCTCGTCCCGCCCGATGACGCCGATGCGCTCGCGGCAGCGATCGAGCAACTGGCGCACAGTCCCGAACTGCGCGCGCGTTTCGGGCGCGCGGCGCGGCGGCTCGCCGAGGAACGATTCGCAGCCGACGCGATCGGCCGCGCCGTGCTGGGACTCTATTTGCGGCTTGTGGCCGGGCCGGCGTAGCCTACAAAGCGCGTCAAATCTCCTCTCAACCGATCGGTGACACGGATGCGCTTCGCGACAGACTTCGCCTTGGTGTTTCTGGTGGCCGCCGCGACGAGCGTCGGGCTCATCCTGCTGCTCAAGCCGGCGCTCGCCCGTTATGCCTTGGCGCGACCGAATGCGCGCTCGTCGCATAAAATTCCGACTCCGCAGGGTGGCGGCATCGCGGTCGTCGCCGCCACGCTCGCGGGCGTGCTTGCGGGCGGCGCACTGGCATCGATCGCCCCGGACATGCTGCTCGCCTTGTGGCCGCTCGCCGCCGCGGCGGTGCTGCTCGCGACGGTCGGCGCAGGCGACGATATCTTTCACATCCCGGTCGGGCCGCGCCTCATCCTGCAGTTCGTCGCGGTGGGCCTGGTGGTCGCGGCATTGCCGGATGACGCCCGTGTCATCCCCCGGCTGCCGTGGTGGTTCGAGCGCGCGGCCCTGCTGATCGGCGGCGTCTACGTCGTCAACCTGGTGAATTTCATGGACGGCATCGATTGGATGACCGTGGCGGAAGTGGTGCCGGTGACGGCCGGACTTTGCGGGCTGTACTGGTTGGGCGCGTTGCCGCTGCGCGACGCCGTCATCGCGGCGGCCCTGCTCGGCGCCGTCGCCGGCTTCGCGCCATTCAACCGGCCGGTCGCCAAGCTGTTTCTCGGCGACGTCGGCAGCCTGCCGATCGGGCTCCTGCTGTTCTGGCTCCTGCTGCAGCTCGCCACGCGCGGCCATGTGGCGGCGGCGTTGTTGCTGCCGCTGTATTACCTGGCGGATGCGACCGTCACCTTGGGGCGGCGGCTGGCCAAGGGCGAGAACGCGCTGCAGGCGCACCGCTCGCATTTCTACCAACGGGCCACCGATCTCGGCTTCTCGGTCGGCGAGGTGGTGGCGCGCGTCTTCGCCGTCAATCTCCTCCTCGCCGCCTTGGCGATCGTCTCCGTGAGTGCTTCATCGCCATGGAGCCCCATCATCGCGTTGGGGCTCGGCATCGCGATCGTGGCGGGACTCCTGATCCACTTGGCGCGGGGCAAGCGATGACCCGTGTGTTGCTGACCGGCGCGACCGGCTTTGCGGGTCGCCCGCTGGTCGCACGGCTCGCCGCGACAGGCTACGCGGTCCGCGCGGTCGTGCGGCACAGCCCCTCCCCGCCCCTGCCCGACGGCGTCGAGGTGACGCACGGCGACCTCGGCGAGCCGATCGACTGGGATCCGCTGCTCCGTTCGGTCGACGCCGTCGTGCATCTCGCCGGCATCGCGCATGCGGGCCGCGGCATCGCGCATGCGAGTTATGACCGGATCAATCACCAGGCGACTGCCGCGCTTGCGCGCGCGGCCGCGCGCGCCGGCGTGAAGCACTTCGTCTTCGTGTCGTCGGTCCGTGCCCAGAGCGGTCCCGCCGCCGACCATGTGTTGACGGAACGCGACGCCCCCCAACCGAGCGACCCCTATGGGCGCTCGAAGCTCGCGGCCGAAGCCGCCGTCGCCGCCTCCGGGGTTCCATTCACGATTCTGCGCCCGGTGCTGATCTATGGGCCGGGCCTCAAAGGCAATCTCGCGACGCTCGCGCGGCTGGCGTCCTGGCCGCTGCCGTTGCCGTTCGGCGCCTTCGTCAATCGCCGGTCGCTCCTGGGCATCGACAATTTCGTCAACGCGATCATGTTTGTTCTGCAAAATCCGGCGACGCGCGGCGAGATCTTCCTGGTCGCCGATCGCGCGCCGGTCGCGCTCGCCGAGATCGTCGCATCGTTCCGCAATGGTCTTGGGCGCCAACCGGGACTGTTTTCGGTGCCGCCGCGGCCGATGGAAGCGATTGCCCGCCTTGTCGGCGGCGCGGCCCTGTGGGAGCGCATCGGCGGCGAGCTTGTGGTCGACCCCGCCAAGCTGATGGCCGCCGGCTGGTCGCCCGCGACCGACACCAAGGCGGCGCTCATCAAAAGCGTTCAGGCGTCGCCGTCGACCGCCTGATCGCCGCGACCGTCCTCCGACGACTGCGGCCACGAGGGAAGCGATTTGGTCGTCCCCGTGAGGATGACGACGCCGGCCGCAACGAGAGCGAAAGAGTCAGTACCCAACGACCTCGTCGCTCGAACCGAAGCCGGCTATGCTCCCCCATCGACCAGCCGGGAAGGACCTCATCATGCTATCCGACGCCGACCGCAAGAAGGCCGCCGACATTCTGATGAACGCCGAAAAGACCCGCCAGCAGGCGGTGCAGCTGTCCGCGACCTGGCCGACGATCGCGATCGAGGACTCCTATGCGATCTCGACCGAGGTCGCGAAGCGCAAGATCGCCGCGGGCGCCAGGCTGATCGGCCACAAGGTCGGCCTCACCTCCAAGGCGATGCAGCGCTCCTCGCAGATCGACGAGCCCGACTACGGGCATTTGCTCGACGACATGATGATCGCCGACGGCGCCAAGGTGGCGCATGCGAATTATTGCCGGCCGCGCGTCGAGATCGAGCTCGCCTTCGTGCTCGGCAAACCGCTGAAGGGTCCGGGCGTCGGCCTGCCCGACGTGCTGCGCGCCACCGAATATGTGGTTCCGGCGATCGAGATCGTCGACGCGCGCCTGCAGGACCCGCGCAAGATTTTCGACACGGTGGCGGACAACGGCGCGGCCGCCGGCATCGTGATCGGCGGCCGGCCGGTCGGCCCGCTCGACGTCGATCTGCGCTGGGTCGGCGGCATCATGTACAAGAATTCGGAAATCGAGGAGACCGGCGTGGCGGCCGGCGTGCTCGGCCATCCCGCCCTGGGCGTGGCCTGGCTCGCCAACAAGCTCGGCCAGCACGGCGTCGCGCTCGAGCCCGGCCATCTGGTGCTGGCGGGCTCGTTCACCCGGGTGGTGTTCGCCGGCAAGGGCGACACGCTGCATGCCGATTTCGGGCCGCTCGGCGGCATCGCGGTGCAATTCGTCTGAACGGGGCCGGTCCGATGGAACATCCACGCAACGCCTTCAAGCACGCCATCGCCAAGGGAGAGCTGCAGGTCGGGCTGTGGTGCAGCCTGTGCAGCCCGATCACGGCCGAGATCGTCTCGCATTCCGGCTTCGACTGGCTGCTGCTCGACACCGAGCACTCCCCGAACGAGGTGCCGGACGTGCTGGCGCAGTTGCAGGCCGTGCAGGCCGGCACCGCATCGGCGATCGTGCGGCCGGCATGGAACGACACCGTGCTGATCAAGCGCTTTCTCGATATCGGCGCCCAGTCGCTGCTCATTCCGTTCGTGCAGAATCCCGACGAGGCGCGCCGGGCCGTGGAGGCCACCCGCTATCCGCCGGGCGGCGTCCGCGGCATCACGGGCAGCGGCCGCGCCAGCCGCTACGGCCGGGTCAAGGATTACCTGAAAAACGCCAGCCGGGAGATTTGCCTGCTGGTGCAGGTCGAGACGCGCAGCGCGCTCGACAACATCGAAGCCATCGCCTCGGTCGATGGCATCGACGGCGTCTTCATCGGGCCGAATGACCTCGCCGCCTCCTTCGGCCATATCGGCAATTGGGGCCATCCCGAGGTACAGGCCGCCCTGGAGGACGCCGTGCGCCGGCTCAAGAAGATCGGCAAGCCCGCCGGCATCCTCACCCCCAACGAGGAGGAGGCGAAACGCTTCATCCAGTGGGGCTACACCTTCGTGGCGGTGGGCGCCGATCTCGGCTTGCTGGCGCGGGGCGCAGATGCGCTGGCAAAGCGATTCAAGGGGTGAGGCGCGGCCGGCGCGCTCATCCGGCGATCGCTTGCCGATCTGCTGAACGGTCGTCGGGTGAATCATGACTCTTGACACGTACTTTTTGGACGACCCCCGCAAAATGTGATAGGAGAAAATCCACAGTTGGAATTGCGCCCGGCGCCCGCCGCGCCGGGCGTTGCATGGGGCGGCACGTCTCGCGCCGCGTCGCGTGAAAGCAAGCAGGGCCGCCTCTGGGGCGGCCCTTTCGTTTGGAGAAACCGCCGATGCCGGACCGCGTTCCACACGGATACGAGCCCCTGTTGGCACACGCAGCCCTGTAGATTCCCTGTTGTTTACAGGAAACCCGCCCTGAGAGCGGCGATCGGCGTCGTACGAAGCCGTCTGGTCTTTTTGTTCACTGGCAGCTGGTCAGCGGATCCTTGCAGTAGGGAACATTCTGCCAGCTGAAGACGTCGCGCTTGCGGGTATCGATGGTCAGGCGCAGCCATTCGGCGGGCGTGGTGGTCGAGCCTTGCACGGTGATGCGCGTGAGGTTCGGCACCGGCAGGGTGTGGTGGATCACGCCGGTCGAGCTGCTCGACACCGCGAGGGGATGATCGGCTCCGAACACATGCGAGTCGCCGTTGAGCAGCAGAACGGGCCGGCCGAACTGAAGGCTGAGGTTTGCCAGTTCCTGCACGAAGGGCGTGTAGGCGCTCAGTCCGTCGCCGCCGGGAGCGACGGCTGCCGGATCCCACATGTCGGCCTGGAGCGCAATGACCACCGCTCTGGCGTGCCTGTCCATCGCACGCCCGAATGCCGTCTTCAGCCAGCGGGTGTCCGCGGCCGTGCGCTCGGCGACTTCCTGCGCCTGCGCGGCCGGATTCGCGAAGGGGCTGGCCCAGGGCAGCGTATCGTTGTTGGAGCCGGGCAGGTTGAGGGTCACGAAGACCACTTTGCCGTCTTCCCACATCACGTTCTCGACAAACTTGGCGTCGGCAGGAAATGACGGATCGAAATATTTAGCCTGGCTCAGCACATCTCTCTCTTCGAGGCCCAGGGTCTTGCCCGGCCGGGCGAAAAACAGGCTCCGCACCGCCGCCAATTCCTTCAGCGGATCGCCGCTCTGGAATTCCTTGGTCTTTTGGCAGTCGGTCCATTCATTGTCGCCGGGCGTATAGACGAAGGGAAACTTGAACTGCTGGAATTGGAAATAGATGCTCTGATTCCAGCCCGGCTTCGAGGCGGGTATCGGGGGCAGAATGCCGGCACTGGTGCAGGGCTGGCTGCCGGAATGGATGTCCCCGGCATGAATGACGAGGCTGACGTCCGGGTCGGAATTGATCGAATTGATCAGAAGCGGCGCGTTGTCGAGCAGGATCTGACTGTAGGGCCAGTCGCCGAACACGGCGATGGTGAGCTTGTCGCTGTCTCTTTCATCATTATCGCGATCGGCGGCGATTGCCGGATGACCGGCGACGACCGCCGCCGCGAGCAACGCGGTCGAGAGCAGGAACCTTTTCATGACGTTTTCCTCGGTAATGGTTACGGGTGCGCAATGCGCGCGAACGCCGCCGGAATTTCCATTCGGAGAAATGTGATTCCGTCGAGCTGTGGATCGAGCGATGCCAAGCTCGCGCGCGAGAGACGCCAACATCGCCCCCGCCCACGCGTCAGCAAAGACGCCGGCGAGGCTAGGTGCGCCGGGTGCAGGTTTTGTGTAGGATTTATTGCGGTTGCATGAATGCCGCCGACGACGATACCCGCCGCGGTCGAAGCGCACGCGAAGTGGCCGACGATGCGCGGGCACAAGCGTCGGAGTCGGACCGCCAGCAGGCCGCGACTCAGCCGCCCGCCTCGAAATCCGGCAAAAACAAGAGCGCTGGCAGATTTTCCCCGCAGTTATCCCTAGGTTTATTGATACATCGGCTTGAAACACGTGGCCGGCATAACGGTTGGATCGATATCGGTATTTGTATTGAGGAGGGCCGTCGATGGCCACGCAGAACCTCACGACAGCGCGATTTGTGCTGCAATGCCTGCTTCAGGAGATCGAGGCGTTCGATCGTTGCATTCCGGTCGCGCGCGACATTCAGGTGGGCGACGTGGCGGACGCCCTGTCGGCATTTCTCGCCGACCGCCGGATCCTGCGCCTGACGGTGCCGAACGCGCCTTCGGCCAACCGGCGCTCGCGGCCGGCCCCGGCGGCGCGGCCCGTCGCCCCGAAGCGACAACCGCGCGTCTCGCGCGTGGGATGACGGCCCTTCTCCCGGCGCCAGGCCTGAGGCCTCACACCGTTTCCTTGGTTTCCTTGCGGAAATCCGGAACGGCGTCGCGCAGCACCCGGTAGATCGAGCCGCGCTCCTCGCGGCCGAGCGCCTGCTCGAGATCGCCGAGCCAGGCGCGCATGGTCTCGAGCGGAGGACTCATCGGGCGGGCCGCCACCACGCCGGAAATCCCGATCTCCGAGACCGGCTCCTCGCGGGCGAACAGGATTTCATGCAGGCGCTCGCCCGGACGGATGCCGGTGAAGTCGATCTTGATGTCGCTGCCGGGCTCGAGTCCCGACAGGCGGATCATGCGCTCGGCAAGATCGACGATCTTCACCGGCTGGCCCATGTTGAGCACATAGACCGCGACATCCGACCGGGCGGGTCCGAGCGCGTGGGTTGCGGCCGTGACGACGAGGTCGCAGGCTTCGCGAATGGTCATGAAATAGCGCACCATGTCGGGATGGGTGACGGTGACCGGCCCGCCCGCCTCGATCTGCGCCTTGAACTTCGGCACCACCGAGCCGTTCGACGCCAGCACGTTGCCGAACCGCACGGCGATCAGCCGCATCGGCGGCATGGCGCCTTTGGCGGCCTCGGCCCGCCGCGTCAGATCGGCGTCGAGCGCCTGGCAGTACATCTCGGCGAAGCGTTTGGTCGCGCCCAGCACCGAGATCGGCTCGATCGCCTTG
>Ga0208991_1000481_pt1 | contig 10055 bp, 10 predicted proteins | sample MedBloCAOM3_M2_FD_187855 | JGI IMG/M metagenome (GOLD analysis project Ga0208991, IMG submission 187855) | Forest soil microbial communities from El Dorado National Forest, California, USA - Mediterranean Blodgett CA OM3_M2 (SPAdes) (version 2) | ecosystem: Environmental > Terrestrial > Soil >...
GCCACGTCCATCAATATCGCGAGAGCTGGTCGGACGGAGCGCGCCATGTGTGGGCGCCCTCGACGGGCTACGTCATCCCCGACCGCCGACAGCCGCTCTACGGGCTGAAGGAGGTGGGCTATGTGGAGCATCGGCTGGAGCCGGACGGCCGGCACGAAAGCCGGCTGGTGCAGGTGCCCGGCATGCCGACCCTGAACATTGCCGATTTCCCCGAAGCCTATGGGCCGATCTAGAGCGGATTCCCTTTCCACAGAATCGCCTCACCCTGAAGAGCATCGCGCAGCGATGCGTCTCGATCGCGCGGGGTAACCCCCGCGCTGTGATGGGCAACCTGCCTTGTCGTTGCCCACCTCAGCGCGGAGATTACTCCGCGCGATGAGACGCGCCTTGCGGGCGCTCCTCAGGGTGAGGTCCTCTGGTTCGATCTTTTCGGAATTTGCTCTAGAAATCAGACGCTCTCTGATGCGAAGACTGGTGAGGCTTCAAACGACGCTCGAGACGGCAGGTATGACGCGCGACAACGTTCCGATAAGCATGTTCTATCGCCTGGGTTCGCGACATCCGCTCGGGGAAACATGATGATCCAGACACCCCGCCGGCACCTGCTTGGCTTCATCGCCGCACTTGCGGCCTCCCGCGTCCTTCCCGCCGCTGCTCAGACGACGTCCTTCCCGTCGCGGCCGATCCGACTGATCGTGCCGCAGGCGCCCGGCGGCAACGCCGACACGTTCGGCCGCATCCTGGCGCAGGCGCTGACGGAGCGGCTGGGCCAGCAGGTCGTGGTGGAGAATCGCGCGGGCGCCGGCGGCACGGTGGGCAGCGCCCTGGTGTCCAAGGCCGCGCCCGACGGCTACACGCTGCTCGTGGCCGACAACGGCACGCACGCCATCGCGCCCACGCTGTATGGCGCGAAACTGCCCTACGATGTCTTCAAGGACTTCACGCCCATCACGCTGGCGGCCACCTTCGCGACCGTGATCATGATCCACCCGTCGGTCCCCGCTCAGAACGCCCAGGAGTTCGTCGCGCTGGCGAAGAGCCAGCCGGGCAAGCTCACCTATTCGTCGGCCGGCACGGGCAACGGCTCGCACCTGACCGTGGAACTGTTCCGCGCCGCGGCGGGCGGGCTGGACATGGTGCACGTGCCCTACAAGGGCGGCGCGCCGGCGATCCAGGCGCTGCTGGCCGGCGAGGTGCAATTGACGGCGGTGAGCGTCAACACCGCGCTGCCGCACATCCAGGCCGGCAAGGTGCGGGCCTTGGGCGTGGCGTCGGCGAAGCGCTCGCCGGCGCTGCCCAACGTGCCGACCTTCGCCGAGAGCGGCATCCCGTTCGAAGGCGACAGCTGGCTGGCCATCATGGGCCCACCCGGCATCCCGGCCGATATCGCGGCGAAACTCAACCAGGAGATCGCCGCTGCGCTCCGCGAGCCCGAGACGCAGGAACGCCTGGCCAAGATCGGCCTGGTCGTGGTCGCCTCGCCGCAGAGTGGGCTCACCGACGTCCTGCAACGCGACGTCCCCAAGTGGGGCAAGGCCGTCAGGGACTCGGGCGCCGTCGCCGAATAGCATCCAGAGGCGGCTTGGAGGCCCGACCCGGCCGCAGATAGCCCACGACCAGCCGCGTGACCTCGTCGATGAACCGGTCCCGGTCGCCGTCCAGCGCATCGGGCTTGTGGATGACGAACTCATGGGTCAACGATTCGACGGTGGTCACGCAGATGGAAGTCGCGGAATCGAGGTCCGCGACCGAGATTTCGTTCCGGCGTTCTTCCAGGTAGGTCCTGATCAGCAGGAAGGCTTCCCGCTGCAGGGATTCTATCTTGGCGAGCTGGCCCATGCGCGGAACCTGTTCGGCGAAAATGCGATGCAAGGCGGGATCGACCAGATGGGCGTCGACCATCGCCCTCACCAGTTCGCGCATCACTGTTGCCAGGTCACGCGACGCCATTTCTCTCAAGGCATCGCGCAGCAGCTGTAGCATTTCCCGGTTGTGGCGCGCGACGAGCGCCGCCACGAGCGCCTCCTTGTTGGGGAAGTACTGGTAGAGCGAGCCGACGCTTACGCCGGCCGTCGCGGCGACCCGGTTGGTGCTGGCGCGATCATATCCGTGCCTCGTGAGAACGCGAGCAGTTGCGTCCAGCAGCGTCTCGACCGTCACGCGGGATCGCTTCTGCGAGGCTGATTTTCGCGGGATCGTCGGGATTGCGCGCGCCATGGAGCGTCATCTGCCAATGCGAGTAGACAATGTGAGTCATAGCTCGCAAATTCACCTCATGCAACGAACGTCTCCTGTGAAAGGCACCGCGATGTTCACCCTCCCCTATCGCACCTTGATGCACTACAAGCGTTGGGCGACCAACGGCCTCAATGCGGTCATTGCCGAGAACCTCGACCGCCTGCCCGCAGACGAACGGATCCTGGTCCGGCGGCTGCTCGACCATATCCAGGCGGTCGACGAGATCTTCAGCCACAATCTCGACGCGCGCCCGCACGGTCATCTCGCGCCGCGCTCGGCCGAGCTGCCGTCCTTCGACGCGCTGGCGAGCAAGGCCCGCGCGACGGGGGACTGGTATGCCGACTATGCCGATGCCCTCCTGCCGGACGAGGTGGACGAGGCGATCGCCTTCGCCTTCTCGAACGGCGAACCCGCGCGCATGACGCGTGGCGAGATGCTGCTGCACGTCGCGATGCATGCCGCCGGTCATCGCGGCCAGGCGGCACTCCTGCTGCAGAAGAACGGCATCCAGCCCTGGCCGGATCGAATGACGGACTTCCTGAAGGCCGAGGATGCCAGCTCGGAACGACAGGTCCCTCTTGCCGAGGTCGCGGCGCGATGAAGCGATTGCCGCTGGAGCGTTTCCCGCTCCCTCTATCGGGGAGTCAACGCGGCTTTGCCCCGATGACGATCCGGATGGGAGCTTCCGTCGGGCCTGGCGTTTGCGGACCGTCGAGCGCGCCGCGAAACCGGCGCCAGTCGGCCGGCCAGTCTCCCTTCGTCGCGTTGAAGCCGGTCGAGCGCAGAGCCTCCACGAGGGTGGACGCGGCCTCGACCGTTGCGGGGTCGCTGCCTTCCTTGATGAGCACGACCACGCCCAAGATTCCGGCCACGCCCGTCCACTTCCATGTCTGTGCCGCCCAGCCGGCGTCGCCGAGATAGGCAGAGATCGTCGAGCCCACGACCGGAGCGTCGGATACTTGATCGAGGACAAACACGGCGGCTTTGGTGCCGGCATATTTCCGCAGGCTCGAGACGATCGGCGATGGCTGCCCGTCGCGGCTTGCCGCGGCGCTTTCAGGAATGCCCTCCCCCTGGACCGGGCCCTGGACCGGGCGTGGCGTTTCTGTCGCGCTCCCCTGGGTCGGATCCACCGCGCGCGTTGTTGCCTCCCTGACGAGCTTCCCCAGATCGACAAGCCGCTGCTTGATCTCCGCCGCATCGAACCGCGGCGTCCGCGCCTTCTCGCTGGCGGCTGCGCTCTCGCGGGCCGCTTGTGCTGCCCGCTCATTGGCTTCACGGGCTGCCTGTTCGAACGCCGCCGCGCGCTCGCGCGCCGTAGAGGCTTCCTGTTCGAGCGCCACGGCCCGCCCCCGCGCCGTGGAGACTTCCTGCTCGAGCGCCGCCGCCCGCTGTCGTGCCGCGGCGACATCCTGCTCGACCTGCACGGAATGGCTTTCCATGCCCTTGTATCGATCGATGACGGCATGCTCGTGGGCGCGCACGGCGCCGCTGAACCTGAACGACAGCCACGTCGTGACGCCGAGCGCCGCAACGGCCATGATGGTGGCAATGAGGCTGACGATCATGGCTCTGTCCATGAACGTCGCCCATCCCCGAAGCTGATCGATATCCATGCTCACGAGCTTGTTGGAGCGCATCCCAGGGCCGGTGACCGTCATCGTACTCTGCCTATGCGCGTTGTGGTCGAGAGGGCAATGTATCGCTTTGCCGTCGTGCGTCGCCTGCTCTTAATCAACAGGCGTGGACAGACCATTTGACGAATCGTCGCCCGGCGGGCGTCGGCCGGCTGTGATAAATATGTGGTGAGATCGGCGTCCGGTCTGGCAGCCATCGATCCGGCTCAGACCAGATTGATTGCAACGTCGATGTTGCCGCGTGTTGCTTTGGAGTACGCGCACGTCTGATGGACTTCGTCCACCAGGGTCTGGGCGACCTCCCGCTCTACACCCGGTAGGCTGACGTTGAGGCGCGCCTGTAGGAAGCAAGCGCCGTCGGCCAGGCACAGATCGACTTCGGCCTCGATGGCCAGGCCAACCGGGAAGACGACCTTCCGTTGGCGGGCCGCAGCTGAGATGGCGCTTTCGAGGCTGGCCGACCAGGCGGCCGCAAAGAGCTGCTCCGGATTGGCGCCGATACGTACGGAGCCGGGGTTGAAAGCCTGATGTCGAGAAGGCCGTCAGAGCTGCGCGAGGCGCCGTATTCGCGGCCTCCCGTGGTTCCGGTCCTGGCCGTATGGAGGACCTTTACGATAGGGCTCATGGCGCATTCTTTTTTTGGAGGTGTGGCCGCGCGTGAGAGGGAGCCGGCGTTTCCGGACCGATTATTTCCGAAGCGACCGGAAGCCCGCGCGAAGCTCTTCGGTGAAAAGCTTGGGATAGGCCCGCTCCGCCCAGGTCCGCGGCGTCTGGTAGAGTTCGTCCGGCCCCAGCCGGTCGTCGCGGGCTTGCCCGAGAAGCCGTAGCCCGGCATCGACGGGACCACCAGATGGAAGGCGTCCGAGGCGCTGCCGCCATGGGCCGTGGGATCGGTGAGCGGCTCGACGATCTTGAGCTGCTCGATCACCGAGCCCGGCCAGCCGTGCGTCACGATCAGCGGCAAGGCGTTTTCGTGCTTCGACCTGATGTGGATGAAGTGGATGTCCAGGCCGTCGATCTCGATGACGAACTGCGGCAGGGCGTTGAGCCGCGCCTCGACCTTGCGCCAGTCGTAGTCGGTCTGGCAGTGGCGCAGGAGCTGCTGGATGGTCTTGAGCGGCACGCCCTGGGATTGATCGGCGACGGTCTCCCTCTCGGGTAACCGCGTCTGCACCAGGCGCCGGCGCAGGTCGGCCAGCGCCGTTTCCGGAATGTCGACGCGGAAGGGTCGAATGGCATCGGCTGCGGGCGCGGTAGCCAACGGGGCTGTCGCGCGGCTTTTCACCACCAATCTCGAAAGTTTTCCCGGGACGGTATTCGTCACGATCGGCAGCCTAGACCGACCCGAGCTCATCCAGCCGATGATGGAGATGTTCACCAAGCGTCGCCTCAAATGGACGAAGCCGCTGGACCTTCCGCACTTCGACGGCATGCCCGGTTAATGCTGTGACCGCCATCCGACCCCGCTGTCCTGGACAGGCGGCCTGACGAGCGGAACGTGGACGCCATCCATTCGCACATAAACTTGCCGACAAGGCCCAAGAGATATTGTCTCCTGCGCAATACGCGTTGCTTCACTGACAGGGGATGGCGGTAAAGCAATATACCCGAAGCATGTGCTTTACTGCGGCAGCTCCCGAGTGGGGCAGGCCCAGCGCATTCAAGTTGAAGAAAAGGAGAAGCATCATGGCAATTGGTACCGTCGTGCTTGTGCACGGAGCTTTCGCGGATGGCTCTTGCTGGGCCAAGGTAATCCCCCTCCTTACGAAACGAGGACTGAAAGCTGTCGCTGTCCAGAACCCCCTGAGTTCCCTCGCCGACGATGTCACGGCCACCCACCGGGTAATAGACATGCAGAAAGGCCCGGTTCTCATGGTCGGCCACTCCTGGGGAGGCGCTGTCATCACCGAGGCCGGCAATCATCCCCAGGTCAAAGGCCTCGTGTACGTCGCTGCCGGCGCACCGGACAGCGGTCAGTCATTCGACGATTGGTGGAAGCCCTATACGCCAGCGCCTGGCGCGACCGAGATAAAGCCGTATGGTAAAGGCTACGTGGCTCTGACACCCGAAGGTGTCCGCAAGCACTTCGTCCAGGACGTTCCGGCAGACGAAGCCGACATCGTTTTCGCAACACAAGGGCCGCTCGCGGTCAAATGCTTCAGCGACGCGATCTCGGAGGCGGCTTGGCGCTCGAAGCCTTCATGGTACATCGTTTCAGCTCACGATGAGACCATCCCGCCGGACGTGCAGCGGGACTCGGCCAGCCGCATGGGCGCGCAGACGCTCGTGCTCAAGAGCTCGCACGTGCCGATGCTTTCCCAGCCCGAGGTCGTGGCGGAGTTCATTGCAAACGCCGCCGCAACGCTCGAGGGTTGAAGGTTGCCAGGCCGCGCCTCGGCGCGGCCTCGCTCCCGATAACGCTCTGGTCTACGATCTGCCCATGCAACTCGTCGCGCTCAAATACTTCGTCGCGGTAGCAGATCATGGCAGCTTCAACGCCGCCGCCGAAAGGCTAGGTGTTACGCCGTCCACCCTGACGCGGAGCGTGAGCACGCTGGAGGACGATCTCGGACTCACGCTGTTCGAGCGAAGCCGGCGCGGCGTCCTCCTCACTCCGGGCGCGGCACCCGTCCTTGCAGAGACCAAGCGAATGTTGGCCAGTCTCCAGGCAGTCACGGACGCTGCCGAGGGGGCGGCGCGCGGAACAACCGGAGAGCTTCGGCTGGGCGTTCGTTCGCCGCCTCTTGGGGAGCCCCTGCGCAGCATGCTCGCGCGCTGGCGCCGGGATCATCCAAACGTGCGGCTCGTTATCCACGAGCTTTCCGATCATGACATTTATGCTGAACTTATTGCGCGCCGGATTGATGTGGCTCTGGTGCCGAGCTTTGCGCCATGGGCCCGAATTGTGATGGAGCCGCTCTATCGCGAGAGGATGGTGGCGGCGGTGCCCAAAGAACATGTTCTCGCGACGCGCGACGTCCTGCGGTGGCCCGATCTACGCGATGAGACGATCTACGTGCAAGAATGGCCCCAGAGCCATGCTATGCGCGAGTTCTACGCCTCGATGATCGGGATAGGCGTGCCCTTCCAAGCTCAGCCGGCTGGCAAGCAGACGGTTTTCAGCCTTGTTGCTGCGGGATTCGGCGTCACACTCGCGCAACAGAGCCAGGCAGAAATCAGCTTTCCTGGCGTGGTGTTCAGAGTCGTCGATGAGCCAAACGCACAGGTTGAATTTAGCTTGGCTTGGCCGCGTGAGGCGGAGGGTGCTTTGATCGGCCGGTTCCTCACGTCTATGCGTGCAGGCGCATCAGAGGCCCGAGTAGTTGTTTAACCTATCGGCGTCGAGCCAGTTCCGCGGGCGGCGTCATCCTGGGGATGGGGCTGGCTCTCTCTGAGGAGACGCTGTTCGATCCGCGCAGCGGGCGCTGCATGAACCCGAGCCTCGCCGAGTATCACGTGCCGGTGCTGGACCGCCGGCGAGACGCCCGCGATCCGACAGACCTTGACGCGCCACTTAGCTGTCCAACGAGGTGCAATTGACGGCGGTGAGCGTCAACACCGCGCTCACGGCAAACTTCATTGCCTCGCTGAGACCGCCGACGACGAAGAGGTTGTCGACATTAAAGTCAGCACGCGCTTGTCCCAGAGAAAGCCCCCTACTCCGACGCCCGGTCGAGGATCGCCTGCAGTGTCTTCGCGCCGTGCGCGTCGGGCGGCGGCGCCTGGCCGGACTCCGCGATCCGGCGGCGTTGCGCATCCTCCCAGTGGCGCCCGTCGAAGAACCGGTTGGGCTTCAGGCCGGGCCCGTCGATGTCGTCCAGGCAGCGGGCATTGACGATAATGCGGTGCGGCTGCGAGCGCGGGATGTAGAAGGCGTGCATGCCGCAATGCGAGCAGAAGGTATGCTGCGCGACGCCGGTGCCGAAGGTGTAGGCCGTGAGCGCGCTCTTGCCACGCAGCAGCTGGAAGGTGGCGGGGTCCGTGCCCAGGTGCAGGATGCCCTTCTTGGTGCAGATCGAGCAGCTGCAGTGGGATAGAAGGTCGAGGTCAACCTCGGCGCGAAACCGCACGCGGCCGCAATGGCACCCGCCTTCCCGCGTTTCCAGCATGTCCGCCTCCTCATGTCGACCGTGCCATAGTCCACCGTGCGGCTGCAAGCTGGCCGCCTGTGATGCCGCTCGACGGCGCTCGAGCGTGTCGACGATCCACCCGCCACGGTCTGGACGGCATTGTCGACCGGCCGCAAGGCGGGCAAGCTCCCTAGTGAGGAGACGGAGTGATGACGGCACGCAAGATGCGGCTCGGTCTATCGATACGCGGCCATGGTTATCACCCGGCCGCTTGGCGCCATCCCGATGTGCCGGCCGACGGCACGCTGCACGTCGAGCATTATGTGCAGAGCGCCCAGATCGCAGAGCGGGGCAAGCTCGACATGATCTTCTTTGCCGACGGTGCCGGCATTCGTCAGGGAGATAATCCCCGTGGCTCGCTGTCCCGGACCGGCCGGGACATGGTCGAGCTGGAACCGATGACGTTGCTGCCGGCACTGGCCATGGTGACCAAGCATGTCGGTCTGGTGACGACGGCATCCACCACGTACAACGAGCCGTACAACCTGGCGCGCAAGTTCGCCACGTTGGATCTGATCAGCAAGGGCCGCGCCGGCTGGAACGTGGTTGCGTCATGGTCGGAGCTCGAAGCCCAGAACTTCGGGCTGGAGACGACGCTCGACTACGACACGCGCTACGCCCGTTCCGCCGAGTTCGTCGAGGTGGTCAAGGGACTGTGGGACAGCTGGGACGACGGCGCCCTTCTGTTCGACAAGGCGGCCGGCCGGTATTTCGACGACGCGAAGATGCATGTGCTGGATCACCAGGGGCAGTTCTTCAAGGTGCGAGGTCCGCTCAATGTCGCGGGCATGCCGCAGGGCCATCCGGTGATCGTGCAGGCCGGCGCTTCGGAGCAAGGGCGGGAGCTGGGCGCCGCGACCGCCGAGGTCATCTACGCGATCAGTGGCTCACTCGATGACGCGCGCGCCTACTACGCCGACGTGAAGGGGCGGATGGCGAAATACGGCCGTGAGCCCGACGATCTGAAGATCATGCCGGCGCTTTGTCCGGTTGTCGGCGGCACGCGCGCCGAAGCGCAGGCGAAGTACGACGAACTGCAAGCTTTGATCGACCCGCTGGCTGGCCTCGGCTCGCTCTACAGCTCGTTTGGCGACCTGTCGGGCTATCCGCTGGACGATCCGGTACCCGACGGCGCGCTGGGCAGCCAGGAGCTGCGCAGCGTGAGCGCTCAGCTCGTCGAGCGGGTGAGACGGGAGAAGCCCACGATTCGCGAACTGTACCTCCGTGCCGGTCTCACCGGCTCCGCGCGGATCGGCACGCCCGCCGACATCGCCGATGTCATGCAGGAGTGGTTCGAAGCGGCGGCTTGCGATGGCTTCAACATCACACCGGCCACCCTGCCCGGCGGGGCCGAGGATTTCGCCGAGATGGTTGTTCCCGAACTGCAGCGCCGCGGGCTGTTTCGTGGCGAGTACGAAGGCAGGACCTTGCGGGAAAACCTCGGCCTGCGACCCGTGACAAGCCGCTACCGCCGGGACCGCCAGGCCGCGGAGTAGGCCAATTGCTCGAACTCAAACGGATTTAAGTCCATACCGCCATGCCAGTCATCGACGTCCAGGTTCATCCCTTCGATCGAAATCATCCAGACCGGCCGTGGGCCAGTCCCTCGCACGGGCTCGACTCCGCCACCGGCGAGGAAATGATCGCTGCGATGAACAGCGTCGGTGTCGACGGCGCGATCATGGTGTCGTCGTTCAGCGCCTATGAATACGATCCAAGCTACGCGCTTGAGATCTATAACGCCTATCCGAACAAGTTTCGGGTCGTGACGCCGGTCGACGCGACCGATCCGGCGATTGACGAGGTGGTAGCGAGGTGGGCGGCGACACCAGGCGCGCGCGGCATTCGCATACGCATGCGCGACGGCCTGCCGATGGACGCTGACCATCCCGGTCTGAACCGCGCTTTCGCCGCCGCCGCCAAGCATGATTTGCCGGTCAATCTCCTTTGCTGGGGCATCCTGGACAAAGGCCTGCCGCACATCCAGCGACACCCCGATACGGTCATCGTGATCGACCATCTCGGCCTGCTGCAACCGGCTCGCCCGCCG
>Ga0208991_1000483_pt1 | contig 10036 bp, 10 predicted proteins | sample MedBloCAOM3_M2_FD_187855 | JGI IMG/M metagenome (GOLD analysis project Ga0208991, IMG submission 187855) | Forest soil microbial communities from El Dorado National Forest, California, USA - Mediterranean Blodgett CA OM3_M2 (SPAdes) (version 2) | ecosystem: Environmental > Terrestrial > Soil >...
ATCGCTGACGGTATCAACCGGGATCGGCAGCGTTCCCTGCGAACACGCAGGCGCGCTCGCCCGTTCAGGGCCTTGCCGCCCGGCCGCCGCTTTCGCGCTGCCCGATATCTTGAAGACCCCTAAACGAAGGAGAGCCTTATGACAGACCGCACGCCACCCATGACCCACGCCACTGGGATGCCCGTGGTCGACAACACGAACATCCAGACGGCGGGCCCGCGCGGCCCGGCGCTGCTGCAGGACGTGTGGCTGATCGAGAAGCTCGCGCATTTCGACCGCGAGGTGATCCCCGAGCGCCGCATGCATGCCAAGGGCTGGGGCGCCCATGGCACTTTCACCGTCACCAACGACATCACCCGCTACACCAAGGCGAAGATTTTCTCCGAGGTCGGCAAGCAGACCTCTCTGCTCGCCCGCTTCTCGACGGTGGCGGGCGAGCGCGGCGCGGCCGATGCCGAGCGCGACATCCGCGGCTTTGCCGTGAAGTTCTATACCGACGAAGGCAACTGGGACATCGTCGGCAACAACACGCCGGTCTTCTTCTTCCGCGATCCGCTGCGCTTCTCGGACCTCAACCACGCGATCAAGCGCGATCCGCGCACCGGCCTGCGCTCGGCTGACAGCAACTGGGATTTCTGGTCTCTCCTGCCGGAGGCGCTGCATCAGGTGACCATCGTCATGTCCGACCGTGGCATCCCGAAATCCTTTCGCCACATGCACGGCTTCGGCAGCCACGCCTACTCGATGATCGACGCCGCCAACCAGCGCGTCTGGGCAAAATTCCACTTCCGCTCCCAGCAAGGCATCGAAAATCTCACCGATCAGGAGGCCGCTGCAGTTGTTGCCAGCGATCGCGAGAGTAACGGGCGCGATCTCTTCGAGGCGATCGAAGGCGGCAACTTCCCGAAGTGGACGCTGTCGATCCAGGTGATGAGCGAGGCGCAGGCCCGCACCCACCGGCACAATCCCTTCGACCTGACCAAGGTTTGGCCGAAGGCCGACTATCCGCTGATCGAAGTCGGCGTGATGGAACTCAACCGCTGGCCAGACAATTTCTTCGCCGAGATCGAGCAGGCCGCTTTCTCACCGGCCAACGTCGTTCCCGGCATCGGATTCTCGCCCGACAAGATGCTGCAGGGCCGGCTCTTCTCCTATGGCGATACGCAGCGCTATCGGCTTGGTGTCAACTTCAACCATATTCCCGTGAACGCGCCGAAATGCCCGTTCCATAGCTATCACCGGGACGGCGCGATGCGGACCGACGGCAATCTCGGCGCGACGCCGACCTACTGGCCCAACAGCAAGGGAGCATGGATGGACCGCGACCCCGCGCTGATGGAGCCGCCGCTGCCGATCGAGGGTGACGCGACCTGGTGGGACCATCGCGTCGACGACGATCACTATGAGCAGCCCGGCATCCTGTTCAGGAAGATGAGCCGCGAGCAGCAGCGGCTCCTGTTCGAGAACACGGCCCGCGCCATGGCCGGCGCGCGCCTCGAGGTCATGCAGCGCCACGTCGCCAACTGCATCAAGGCCGATCCCACCTACGGCGCGGGCGTCGCGGGCGCCTTGGGCCTGGCGCTCGACCGGGCCGCCGAATGACTGGTTTTTCCCGCGAGCAAGGAGCCGTGGCATGAGCACGACCACCGCCAGCGAACACGATCGCGCGCACTACTCTGCCAGCGCGATTCGCAGCATCGACATCCCCGACAGCAAGCTCTGCCGGCGGATCACCGAGCTCGTCCGCGATACCGAGTCGGACCTGCTCTTCAATCATTCGAGCCGAGTCTATTGCTTCGCTGCGCTGTCCGGTCTGCGGCGCGGCCTGCCGTTCGACCGCGAGCTGCTCTATGCCGGGGCCATGTTCCATGACATGGGCCTCACGCCGCGACACAGCAGCCGGACCGAGCGATTCGAAGTCGACGGCGCCAACGTCGCGCGCGACTTCCTCAGGGCCCACCACATCGCGCCGGGCGACATCGACCTCGTGTGGACCGCGATCGCGCTGCACACGACACCCGGCATTCCCGTGCACATGCATCCGGTCGTGGCCCTGCTCACCGCCGGCGTCGAGATGGACGTGCTCGGCATCGCCTACGACGAGCACCCGGATGCCGTGCGCGAGGCTGTGGTCGCGGCCTTTCCCCGCACGCCCCATTTCAAGGAAGACATCATCCGGGCCTTCTACGACGGCATAAAGCACAAGCCGGACACGACGTTCGGCAACGTCAAAGCCGACGTGCTAGCCGACAAGGACCCGCACTTCCATCGCGGCAATTTCTGCAGCGTGATCCGCGGCTCGCGCTGGAAAGGCTGAGGGCGCAGCGGCGGGCAATCGTCGATGATCAAGAGGCCCAGTCGTGAAGAATTTCTCGGAATTGACGGAACAAGAGCTGCTGGCGCTCGCCGTATCCTTGGAGGAAGAAGACAATCGGACCTACAGCGACTTCGCCGCAGCCTTGCGCGATGCCTATCCGGCGACGGCAAGGCTGTTCAGCGCAATGGCCGACGAGGAGGACCGGCATCGTCACCGCCTGCTCGATCTGTACCGCCAAAAGTTCGGCGAACACATCCCTTTTATCCGTCGCCAGGACGTGAGGGGATTCGTAGAGCGAAAGTCGGTGTGGCTGTTGCGCCCGCTTGGTCTCGACACGGTGCGTGTGCAGGCCGAGCTGATGGAAGCGGAGAGCAGGCGGTTTTATGCGCGGGCGGCTCGCCATTCGTCCGATGCGTCCATCCGTCAGCTGTTGGGTGATCTCGCGGCCGAGGAGAAGCGCCACGAAGAGAAGGCGATCCAGCTCGAATCCCGATTCGTCACGGCCGAGATGGACAGGGAGGAGCATCAATCGGAGCGGCGGCTGTTCCTGCTGCAGATCGTGCAACCGGGTCTTGCGGGTCTCATGGACGGTTCGGTTTCCACTCTGGCGCCGCTGTTCGCCGCTGCCTTGGCGACGAAAGACAGTTCGCAGACACTCCTCGTGGGGCTCGCCGCCGCGATTGGCGCGGGTATCTCGATGGGCTTCGCAGAGGCTCTGTCCGATAACGGCTCGCTCACCGGGCGCGGCAGTCCCGTCTTGCGCGGCGCCGTCTGCGGTCTGATGACAATGCTCGGCGGCCTTGGCCACGCGCTGCCCTATCTCATCGCGGATTTCTGGACGGCGACGACAATGGCCGTTGGCGTCGTCGTTGTCGAGCTTGCCGTCATCGCCTTCATCCGCAATCGCTGGATGGATACGCCGATACTGTCTGCGGCGCTCCAGGTGGTCGTGGGAGGCCTGCTTGTCTTCGGCACCGGAGTTGTGATCGGCAGTTCCTAGCATGGCCGCCGCGGAGCTTTCGACTTCCATCAGCACAACGTTGATGAAAGTTCGCGAGAGGGCTTGCCCGTGGGACTGAGACGTCGAGGCTTCATCAAGCTCACCGCTGCCGGTCTGGCGACGTCGACGCTGGGCGCTATCGGATTTGGCGCAGCCAGCGAAGCCTTGGCGGCTGCCGTTCGGCCGTTCAAGCTCACAGCCACGACCGAGACCCGCAACACCTGCACCTATTGCTCGGTCGCCTGCGGCGTCCTGATCTACAGCCTTTGCGACCGCGCGAAGAACGCGAGACCAGGCGCACGACATGGCGGTGGACCCGTTCGCGGACGACTTTGCGACACTGGGCCTGGATGTTCTGGTTGCCGAGGCAGGCTGGTCACGCTACGCGCCGAATCCGTTGTTGCTCGTCGGGTAGAGCGGCCCGGGCTCGCCCGCATTCGAATTCAGGTTTTCGGTGCAGACGCCGGACGTGACATGCATTTGAACAAAGCGCTCATTGCGGTCTCATGGCGATAGCTCAACAATTCCGTTCGCTCAAAATGGGCCGTCTTGCCAAGACGTTTGCAATACCGCTCGGCAAACGGTCGGCCCTCCGTCTCGTTTTCCACATTCGCAATGTTCACTGACAGCCCGTCACCGTAGGTCCGCCGCATATCCGAACTGCGGAAAAGGCCGTCTTCTCCCCGCGAGCATGCGCTGAGCCAGAAGGCCATGAGGCCGACCAGAAATGCCATGGCCAATCGCATGCCACCCTCATGTCGATGAAGTGTGATCACTGGGGCATGATTTCCGGCTTGTCGTTGGGAAATTTTGCGATCGTCGCCACGTCGACATTGAGGTGCTGGGCGACCAGCGCCGGCGGCGTGCGCGCCAACCAGTCGGACAGGGAGATATCGGCAAAGTACGAGCTCCGAAACACTTCGAGGACCACCATATCGGTGTCGCCGACATTCTCCATGTAGTGGCCGAGGTTACGCTTGACGTAACCGATGTCTCCCGGGTTGAAGTCCATGGTAAGCGCGTTCGGTCCGGTGTTGAACACCGTCATGCGCCCCTTGCCCTTGATCCAATACTGCCATTCGTCGGCATTGGGGTGCCAATGCATCTCTCGCATGCCGCCTGGATGCACGGTCACCAGGGCGGCAGCGATCGTCTTCGAGACCTTGAAGTTGTTGCTGTCGGCGATCCGCACCTCGCCGCCCTTGGTCTGGCGGGTCGGCTTCATCGAGGCCAGGGAGAAGGTGAACGGGTACGGCGGAGAACCTTCGGGGCCACGCACAGCGGCACGATCGACCTCCAGGCTGTCAGGCAGCTTGCCCTGGAAGATGTAGAGATCCTGCAGCGGAATCTTCGCGAAGGTGTCGGCGGGAAGGCCAAAGTTCTTCGCAAGGACCTGAGGAGGCGTATGGGCCAACCAGTCGGTCACTAGCAGCGTATTGAACTCCGAGGCTTTGCCGTCGTCGAAGCAGATGACGAACTCGCATCCATCGGGTCCCAGCCCCTGCAGCGAATGCGGCAGGCCGGCGGGGAAATACCAGAGGTCACCCTCCTTGACGTCGGAGACATAGGTCCGGCCCAGCTCATCGAGAACAGTGATCCGGCAATTGCCATAGGTCATGTACGCCCACTCGGACGCGAGATGCCAGTGCAGCTCGCGGATGCCGCCGGCCGCCAGCCGCATGTTGACGCCGGAGATCTCCTCCGCGATCGCGAAGTCGGCCTGTATGACCTGGCGGGCCCAGCCACCGTTCTGAATGCGCTTGGACGCATTGTTAAACGAGGCCCAGGGCAGCGGCATGCTGCCGACGTCGGTCGCCGGCGGCGATTGCGGCGAGGGAAACTGGCTTGCAAGCGCCGGATTCTGCGGACCGGGATCGGTGATGCTTGCCGGGTTGTCCTTTGCGTTGATTGCGCCTTGCGGCGGCAGGTCGGGATTACCGAAGGACTGAGCACGCGCCTGCATTGCAGCGGCGACGAGCGAACCTCCGGCAGTCACTGCCAGAAGGTTGCGACGTGACATGGGATCCATGACGATCTCTCCAGCTTTGCCGTCTTGCGATAGCCGGATATAGGCTCGGTCGCTCGCGCCCGTTTTGGGGGAATTGCCCCGATCGACTGGCGATTGCCGCCAAATTTAGAGAGCAATTGTTCGGGCGATCACAGGACGGCCCGCAATTGCCGCAATCCTAGATAGGTAAGAGCAAAGCACGGCAAGACTGCGAGAATGAACTCTCTCTAACGTAGTGGCCTGTATCCGAGCGGCGCCTCGCTTCGGAGGTGATCGTGGTCACGCCCTTACGAAGGAAAGAGAGATGGACACAATCTCCGGACGCCGACCTCTCGAGGGCGCTGCAGTCGGTGGCGCCGCCGCGCTGACCGCGGCCGCACCGGTGTCGAGTGCGGCCAGCGCTGGGCGGCTCGCTTCTCGCTTCGGCCGACCCTGGTTTCCCAGCTGGCGGCGGCTCATCGGCACTGCTGGCCCGGGCCTGCTGATTGCCGTGGGTTACATCGATCCAGGCAATTGGGCGACCGATCTCGGCGGTGGGTCGCGCTATGGCTATGCGCTTCTGTCGATGGTCCTCATCGCCAATCTGATCGCCATGGTCGCGCAGGCGCTATGCGTGCGGCTCGCCATCGCCACCGGCAAGAGTCTCGCCGAGCTCTCTCGCGAGGCCTACTCGCGGCCCGTCGTCCTGCTGCTCTGGCTGCTGGCAGAGGTGGCGATGGTGGCGACCGACCTCGCCGAGCTGGTGGGCGGGGCCATCGCTCTCAAGCTCCTGTTCGGTATGGACCTCGTCCCCGGCATCTTGCTCATGAGTGTCGGCACACTCGTTCTTCTGTTCGGGCGCGATGATTGGCGATGGCTGCGCGGCCTGGTCTGCGGCCTGGTCGTGGTGATCGCGGCCAGTTTCGCCGCACTGCTGTGCCTTGCGCCGCCGGACTGGGCGATGGTGGCGACGGGCTTCGTGCCGACGCCCGCGCTGATTGCCGACCCGGTGATGCTTCTGCTCGGCATCGGCATCATCGGAGCCACCGTGATGCCGCATAATCTCTACCTGCATAGCGGCCTGCTCGCTCCAGCCGGCCGAGCGCTCGACCGCGGGGCCAAGCAAGGCGCGATAAAGGCGAATGTGCGCGACTCCAATGTGTCGCTCGGCCTGGCGCTGCTCATCAACGCCGCCATCCTGATTGCCGCCGGGGCCATCTTCCACGCCCGCGGCCTGACGGAGATCGCTGACCTCGGCGCCGCCTATGCCCTACTCAACCCCGTGCTCGGCAGTAGCATTGCCGCGACGATCTTCGCCATCGGCCTGCTGGCGGCCGGGCAGAGTTCGACGATCACCGGCACGCTGGCCGGGCAGCTGGTGATGGAGGGCTTCCTGCAGATACGGCTTTCTCCTCTAGTCCGCCGCCTGCTCACGCGCCTTGCCGCTCTCGGCCCGGTGCTGCTCTATTTCGCGGTGGTCGGCGAGAGCGATACCACGCGGCTGCTGGTGTTGAGCCAGGTCGTGCTCAGTCTGCAACTGCCTTTTGCGATGGTCCCGCTGCTGCGCTTCGTCGGCTTGCGTCGCCTGATGGGCGACTTCGTGCTCGGCAGGGCGGCCAAGATCGGCAGCTGGGGTCTGGCGCTGCTGATCCTGGCTCTCAACGCCACCCTGATATTCGAGATGCTGACCTGAATGAACACCTATGATGGGAGCCCCCGCTGAACCTAAACCTGTCGGATCCCTGACGAACGTTCGGACAACAACAACCAAGAGCCGGCAATTCGGTGCAAGCAGCGGTTCGAGGGAATCCATAGCTTCCTCGACAGGCGTGGGAAGCAATAGGGCTTTCCCGGCAAATACCGGAAGGCTTCTCAAATGAACAAGTACACCTCGCTTTTGACTGCCGCGATCGCCTCTTTGTTCGTTGGTCTCGGCCTCGCTACGGCCAGCAACGCCCAGTCGCCCACTCGGGCACCCATGAGCGACCAGGACTATTGCCAGTCGCTCGTGAAGGCATTCCACGAAAGCATCGGGACCCTCCACGAACCGCCGGTCGGCGTCGCGACCGCCGTCGCGCTCGCCCAGTGCCAGGAAGGTGAACCCGGGCCGGCGATCCCGGTGCTCGAGCAGCAGCTGCGCGACAGGGACGTCACCGTGCCGCCGCGGGGCTGATGCCCCGGCGCATCCCCATGCGGCAAAAGGCTTCGCCGCCGCGGCCGGCATGCGACCCGGCGGCGAGGTGCTGTCCAGCCAGCTGAAATCATGGGGTTCTGGTAAGCCAACGAGGTTCCTCAAGCCAAGCCACGCGCCAAGCCCGATGGCGGCGCGCGGTTCGTCACGGCGCCACGCCCTAACGCACGATCAGACTACAAAAGGCCTGCGGAGTGCCTGGGACGACGCCGGCAGTCCTCGGTGCTCTGACGAAATCGTACCAACGAGGCTGTTTCTGTCGGCCGCTGGTCTCTCTATCGATTAGGGAGGTGGTCTTGTCGCCATCACCACGGCCTGCGATCCACCGTCCTGCCATCCGCCGCCCAGCGCATTGAAGAGACTGACGAGGGCTTGCATTCGCGCGATACGGATCTGGGCCAACAGATCATTTGCCGAGAAGAGCGCATTCTCAGTGTTCAAGACCGTGAGCAAATCGGTGCTGCCGACGCCATACTGGAGCTGCGCGATGTCGTAGGCCCGTCGCGCCTTTGCCACTGCAACCTGCTGGCTCTCCTGCTGCTCGGCCGTCCGACGTGTCGCCGCGAGCGCGTCCTCGACGTTGCTGAACGCAGATATCACCGCCTTACGATAATTCTGCAGCAGCTCTTCGTAACGGGCCTTCGAGTAGTCGAGCTGCCCGTGCAGACGGCCGCCCTCGAAAATCGGCTGGGCAAGCGCAGCCGCGACAGTGTAGATGGCGCTTGCCGGCGAAAGAAAGTTCGACAACGCGAAGCTTTCGAAGCCGCCCGATGCCGTCAAGGTGATGCTTGGGAAGAATGCGGCCCGCGCAACCTTGATATTGGCATTGGCGGCGATGAGCTGGGCTTCGGCCTCTCGTACATCCGGGCGGCGCTCGAGCAATTCCGAAGGCAGACCGGGCGCGACCACGGGAACGGGTAGCGGCACCAGGGATTTTGCGGCAAGTCTCATGTCGTTGGGCGACCTGTTCAACAGGATCGCCAGCGCGTCGAGGGCCTGAGAGAATTGCTGCTGGAGTGGCGGGATCGCCGCGCGCAGCCCGGCGACGACCGTTTCCTGCTGAGCGATATTGAGATCCGTCGTCGTGCCGACCTGCCCCTGCTCGCGGACGAGCTTCAGCACATTCTCGGCATTTGCCAGGTTGTCGCGCGCAACCTGCAACCGATCCTGCAGGCCGAGCGCCTGGAAATACGTGGTCGCGACGCCTGAAACGACGGTCAAGGCGACGACCTGCTGGTCGTAACGGCTTGCAAAAGAAGCAGCTTTGGCAGCATCCCGCGCTGCCGCGTTCTTGCCCCAGAAATCGATCTCGTAGGAAGCACTTATTCCCATGGTGTAGGCCGTATAGGGGATCGGCCCATTGATGGTCGGGAAGACGATCCGTTGGTTCGATGGGCTGGCGTTCGCCTGAACGGAAGGCAGAAGCGCCGCGCCTGCAATGCGCAGCTGGGCGTCGGCCTGCTTGACGCGCGCGATCGCCGCGCCGAGATCGGCATTGGCCTGCTGTGCCGTCGTCATCATCTCGTTCAGCTCGGCCGATCCGAATTCCTGCCACCAGCCCGCCGAAGGCCATGCGACGCGTTCGTCCCGGTCGCCTTCCCGCCATTCGCCGGGTGTCGCCGTGTCGGGACGCTTGTAATCAGGACCTAGGTCGCAACCGCCTAGGGCTACGGCTGCGATGAAGGCCGCTCCGATGGAGGCGGCACTGAATATTCGTCTGCTCATGGTGAAGCTGCCACATTGCCGGTGCGGACACGAACGCGGCTGCCGTCCGTGAGGCCGACCTTTGGGTTGAGTATGACTTTTTGACCGGCGGCGACGCCATCGCTGGCTTCGACCTCGGTTCCCATATCCCGCACCACCTCGATCTTCCTGAGATGGGCGGTGCCGTCCTCGACCACGGCGACTTGCAGGCCCGCGTGGTTGAAGATGACGGCGGCGCTCGGCACGATCAGCGACGGCGTTCGCCGGGGAATTTTGAGCTCGACAGTACAGTAGATCCCGGGCCGCAACGTGCCGTCGTCGTTGGCGACATCGATTTCCGTGAGCAGCGTGCGCGTGCCTGGCTGCAACGCATCGGCAATACGCGTCACCGTGCCGGGAAAGGTACGCCCGGGGATTTCCGGCACACGCACGACGGCAGCGGCGCCGGGCATCAGTCCAAAGGCCTGGTCTTGCGGAACGTAAAGTTGGATCCGGATGACGGCGCTATGGACCATTGCGAAAAGCGGTATGCCGCTTGCGACGTCAGCCTGCACCAAACTGCCAATGTCGATATTCCGCTGCGTCACGACGCCATCGAACGGCGCCACCACCTGCTGATAGATCTTCTGTTGGCGCAGCACCATCAGCTGTGCCTGCTGCGCTTTGATGGTGGCTTCCTGGGCGATCGCCGCTTGCTGCTGCGCCCGGTAGGCCAGCCGGTCATTGTCGGCCTGCTGGCGCGAGGCAGCACCTTGCGGAGCAAGCGCAGCGGAGCGTTCAGCGGTGACATGGGCCAGATCGCGGTTCGCCTCAGTCTGGGCAAGGGTCGCCTTGACC
>Ga0208991_1000484_pt1 | contig 10029 bp, 8 predicted proteins | sample MedBloCAOM3_M2_FD_187855 | JGI IMG/M metagenome (GOLD analysis project Ga0208991, IMG submission 187855) | Forest soil microbial communities from El Dorado National Forest, California, USA - Mediterranean Blodgett CA OM3_M2 (SPAdes) (version 2) | ecosystem: Environmental > Terrestrial > Soil >...
TCCACGACTTCGTCACCAACGAGGGCACCACCTCGGCCGCGACGGGCTGGGTCAAGTCGGCCGAGTTCGGCGGCCGGCAGCCCGTCGAGCAGGGCTGGTTCAACCTCTTCGTCGACACCAGCACGCCGACTTTGAAGCACATGCTCTACCGGCTCTTCTTCCGCGACGGCGCCGGCAAGCCCCGTCCGGAGGAGGAGGTGCGCGCCGAGCTCGGCATGGTCCAGGTGATCGGCCGCTTGTCGCTTTCGTTCGGCATCCTCGCGGTCGCCGGACTGTCCGGCTGGCTCGCGGGTATGCTCGCGCGCGAGACGGTGTTCCTCCTGGGGCTGCTCGTTCCAGCCGTTTCGGTCATCGGCGTGCTGCTGATCGGGTTGGAGACGAGCGAACGGCGCCCGCTCGACTGGCGTATTCTCGGCGGCGGCATAGCGTTCGGCGCGGCGATCCTCGCCCTGGCGCTCGGGTCGGTTCCGTATGGCCAGGAGTTGATCTTCACGCTCTCGATGGTGGTGATTTGCACCATGCTGGTCTTCGTGACCAAGGAACTCGATTCGAAGACCCGGCGCGCCATCCTGTTCACCAGCATTATTATCTTTGCTTTCCGAGCAACACCCTCGGTCGGCGACGGTTACTTCTGGTGGACACTCGACGCGCTCCAATTCGACGAGGCGTTCTACGGCACGCTGCGCCAGACCGCGGCGATCATCGCCATCGCGGCCATGTGGCTGTTCAGCAAGCAGTTGACCGAATATTCTGTGACCGCGATCTTGTTCTGGCTCGCCGTGGCGGGCGCGGTGCTGTCGCTCCCCAATATCGGGCTGTTCTACGGCCTCCATCATTGGACGGAAGCGATGTTCGGATTCGGCGCCCGGACCATCGCCGTGGTCGATGCCGCAACATCTTCCCCGTTTGCGCAGATCAGCATGATTCCGCTCCTGACCTTGATCGCCTTCTACGCGCCCGCGGGCCACCGGGCGACGTGGTTCGCTCTCATGGCATCCCTGATGAACATGGCGCTGGTCGCAGGCCAGCTGCAGACCAGGTATCTCAACGAGGTCTTCGTAGTCGGACGCGGCAACTACACGGAACTCGGTCCGCTGCTGATTACCGCCGCGGTATTGGGTCTCCTGATCCCGATCGCGGCCATCACGCTGTTCGGACGGCGTGTTTGACGCATGGCGTCGGCGTGGGCTTGTCGCGACTATCGTCGCTTGGAAACCGCCCGCGCCATCGCGTCCGTCTGGTCGCCGCTCGCGGGCGGCTGTTCCCATCCGAACACGGATCGGCCGCCGTATGAATGCGAGCGCTGCCGTTCTTCCGCGATCAGGCCGTCGACCCCGGGACCGGTCGCATGCCGCTCGAGCTTGCGGGCCTGGTCGTCGAGCCGCCGCAGCGCGCCGAGTTCCTCATCACGTCCGAGCTTCGCCTTCTGGAGGGCCGACTTCCACACCTTGATGGTGTCGTCCAGCACCTTGAGCGGAACAGGGAACGGGTGCCGGTCCTTGCCGCCGTGGGCAAACGAGAACCGCCCGGGATCGCTGAACCGGCAGGGCGCGCCGTGCACGACTTCGGCCACCATCGCCAGCGCGCGGACGGTTCGCGCGCCGACGCCGGGCGTGAGCAGAAGGTCGGAAAAATCCGCCGGACCCCGATCAGCCGCCGCCGCCAGATTACCGTGCAGCCGTCGCGCGACCACATCTTCGGACCGAACATCGTGGTGCGCCGGCATCACGAGGTGAGGCAGCAGCGGCTGCACCGCAACCTCTGCCTTCTGTTGGGGACCTCCCAGCCGCGCGAGTTCGCTCACGATCCGGTCCGGGCCCAAGGAAGAAAGCAGGTCGAGTTGCGCGCAGCGCGATTTCTCCGCGCGCCGATCGGCCAGGTTGACGATCTCGCCTTGACCGGCGCCGTCGATCGCAGCGTGCGGATCGTCCACGAAGCTGGTCAGCCCTTCCGAGAGCCAATGATAGCGACGTGCCTGTCGGCGTTCACCGTTCATGCCCTGCTGCACTACTGCCCAGTGGCCGTCATCGGTGACGACAAAACCGTGCAGGTAGAGATCGAAACCATCCTGCACAGCGGCACTGTCGACCTTGGCGACGAGACGGCTGGCCTGCGCGAGTTTACCGCCGTCGAAGCCGACCTGGTCCCCGATCGCAATGAGTTCGCTCGGCGTCTGTCGCGAGTGTCTCCCGCGCCCACCGCAAACGTGGATGCCGAGTTCGTTGCGCAGCGGCGTCAGCCCCCGCTTGAGCGCGCCGATGACACTGGTCGTGATGCCGGAGGAATGCCAGTCCATTCCCATGACGGCGCCGAAGGACTGAAACCAAAACGGGCTTGCCAGTCGGCGCAGAAGCTCGTCGCGTCCGTAATGGTGCACGACAGCTTGGGTCATCACCGCGCCCAGCCGGGTCATGCGGTCCGCCAGCCATTTCGGCACTTGTCCGCCGTGCAGCGGCAGATCAGCACTGCCCGACCTTCGCGCCATTAGTCCCATATTCCTCGCAAGCCCGGATCGCTGGGCGATCATCCGCCCGCATGCCTGCGCTTAAATAGTCATCCGAGGGCCTTGGCGAGAGGGAAGCGTCGGGTCATGCCCCGGGATCGTCCCGGCAAAGCGCAAGCCGTGATCCGCCACGATCAACACGGCCGCTCGGTGCCCTTGACCGTGGTGCGCAGCATCAAGCGGCGCTGGTCCGAAGGAAAATCCGTGCGTGCGTGCATCGAGCATCTGTTGTCCCAGACCAGCAGGTCTCCCACGCGCCAGGTATGGCTGTAAACGAATTCCGATTTCTCCGAATGGTCGAAGACCGCATTGAGCAACGGCTCGCTCTCTCCCTGCGGCATGTCGACGATACCGACCGTCATCAGCCGGTTGACGTAGATGGCTTTCCTGCCGGTTTCATCGTGGGTCCGGAAAATGGGATGCACCGACTCGCCGTAGGCCGCGACGCCGCGATCGTCACCTCTTTGCGTCGAGCCGTAGTTGTAGTGGTGAATTGCATTGCGTCCCTCCAGCCTGGTCCGGATCGCCGGATCCAGGCTCTCGTAGGCGGCGTAGCCGCCGGCAAACAGCGTGTCTCCGCCATAGGTCGGGACCTCCATCGAATACAGCAGGGTCGCGTTGTGCGGGATCTCCGCGTGCAGCATGTCGTGGTGAAACATCATCTCGCCATCCGGCAGCGCACCGATGGTCTGGCCGTTCTCGCGGATGTTCGAAATCATCATGATGTTGGGCAGCAGCCTCGAATAGCCCTTGGGAAAGAACTCGGGCGGCCGCGCAAGTGTGCCGAGCTCCCCGAAATAGCCCGTGACCCGCAGCAGGTCCTCCTGGGACAATTCCTGATTGCGAAAAATAACGACGGCATGATCGAGCCAGGCGTCATGGATGGCTTCGATCGTGGACGCATCGAGCGTCTCGCGCAGGTCGATGTCACGCAGCTCCGCGCCAATATGGGGAGACAGCCGATCAACATTCAGACGTGTTTTGGTCGCGACGTTCATGTCATCTCCTCCAGAAAGCGGCGGCTGGACCGAGGTGGGACGACTCTAGATGAGCTTTTCCATGCGACACAACCGCGGCGAGGCGAGGCTCCTGCGCTATTTTACACGCCGGAGAGCTCTGGTGTCGCGCGGCGGAGAGGTTCCTCGACGGCCATCGGAACGAGGGTTAGGCTTGCGGCAATTGTAGCGGGAGATCCACGTGAGCAGGACGAGCTACCTCTCAGGTCTGTTTGGTCTGGCTGCCATCGTACTCGGTATGCAAGCGAGCGCGCAGGCGCAAGAGCCGAGCTTCCCGACCCGGGCCATCAAGATCATCAGCGCCTCGCCCGCGGGCGGCGGCGTCGACCTGTCGGCGCGGATCGTCGCCGATCACTTGCAGAAACTGTGGGGTCACCCAGTGACGGTCGAAAACCGGACCGGCGGCAGCAACAACATCGCCGGAGAAGCGGTCGCAAAAGCGGAACCCGATGGCTATACGCTTCTCGCCACGCCGCCCGGCACCATCACCGCCAATGCGGTTCTGTTCAAGCAGCTCAACTATGATCCGGCCGCGCTCGAGCCGGTGGCGATCATGGCGATCGCGCCCAACGTTCTGGCGGTGAAGGACGGGTTGCCCGCCAAGACCGTTGCCGACCTGATCTCTCTCGCCAAGGACAATCCGGGAAAGCTGAGTTACGCCTCGCAGGGCAATGGCTCGACCACGCACTTGACCGCGGAGCTGTTTTCAAGCCGGACGGGTATCAAGCTCGTGCACGTTCCCTACCGGGGTGCAGCGCCGGCGGTGAACGACCTCGCCGGCGGTCACGTGGACACGATGTTCTGCGATCTGGGCACCATCCTACCGCTGCATCAGGGCGGGAAGGTCAGGATCATCGCCGTGGCAAATCTGAATCGGCTGCCGCAGCTCCCCACGGTCCCGACCATCGACGAGAGCGGCGTCAAAGGGTTCAGCTCGTCGACGTTCTTTTCGTTGATGGCACCGCCCAAGACGCCCCCGGAGATCCGCGCCAAGCTGAACAAGGCGATCGTCGCCGCCATGCAGACGCCCGAGGTACAGGCGAAACTCAAGACGATCGTCGTCGAGGCGAGCAACCTCGATACTAAGGAGATGGGCGAGTTCATCAAGGCCGAGGCAAAGCTTTGGGGCGACGTTATCCGCGCCGCGAACATCACAGTGGAGCAGTAGGCGGCAATGCGAAGGCAATTATGCTCAGCAACGATCATGCCGATTCGGCGCGTTGGCTCAGGTGTCGGCACGGACATCTGATCGATCGATGATGAGACGCATCATTGCAGCCTTCGCGGCGCTGTTAGCGGCGTCCGTCCCGGGCACAGCCCAGGACTGGCCCAGCCGAGCCATCACAATGGTGATCCCGCTTGCTGCAGGCGGGGGAAGCGACGGCCTGATCCGCGTTTTCACCCCCCGCCTGGGCGAGCTTTTGGGCCAGCAGGTGATCGTCGAAAATGCCGGCGGGGCCGGCGGCATGATCGGCGCCGCCCGCGTGGCCAAGGCGCCGCCGGACGGCTACCAGCTGCTGCTCGGCACGTCCGGCACCCAGGCGCTCAACCAGAGTATTTATGAGAGACCGCTCTACAACGCAGCGACCGATTTCACGCCCGTCGCATTGATATTCGAAGTGCCGCAAGTGTTGATCACCAGGAAGGATTTCCCGGCCAGCAACCTGCAGGAATTCATCGCCTACGTGAGGACGCACCAAACGGCGCTACAGTACGGCTCATCCGGGGCAGGAGGAACTGGCCATCTCGGTTGTGCGCTGCTCAACGCGGCAATCGGTATCAACGTGACGCACGTTCCCTATCGCGGCGGCGGCCCGGCGATGCAGGATTTGATCGCCGGCAGGATCGACTATCAATGCGCGCTTGCCAACATTGCAAAGCCCCAGATCGAAGGGCTCCAGGCCAAGGCGATCGCGCTATTGAGCGTGGACCGTTCGCCTATCCTGCCCGCCGTCGCATCCGCTCACGAGCAAGGATTGACCGATTTCGAGGCCGCGGCCTGGAACGGCATCTTTCTGCCGAAAGAGACTCCCGCCGCAATCGTCGAGAAGCTTCACGGTGCCATCATTGCAACTCTCGAGACGCCGGCCGTGGGAGAACGGTTGAAGCAGCTCGGTGCGACCGTGGTCGCGCCCGAGCGCCGTTCGTCGGCCTATCTGCAAAAATTCGTCGTCAGCGAGATCGAGAAATGGGCGGCCATCATCAAGGCCGCGAACATCAAGCCGCAGTGAACGCTCGATGCGGGACGGCTCTCATCCCTCGACACGCTCGCAGCGCAGCCAAGCTTGCGCAGGCTGCGTAGACTTGCCTGCGTGCTCGCCCTCAGGATGAGGACGAAATAGAGAACTCGTTCGCGGTCATGGTGAAGGCGGAATAGAGAGCTCGTTCGCCCTCATGGTGGTGAGGAGCGCCGCAAGGCGCGTCTCGAACCATGAGGGGCATGCGGCCAAAGGCTTGCGGACTGCCGGCGCCGCATCAGGCGTCGAATTCGATGACGTCAAGCCCGCAGACCTTGTCGGTCACGAAGATCAGGCCGCGATCGTCCTTTGCAACGTCGTTGGTCCACGGCGTCGTCTTCCCTGTCGTCGGCTGCGGAATGAAATAGCCCTTCTCCGCGGGGCGCGAAGGATCGGTGATATCGATCATCCGCAGCCCGGCCGCAAACCACGTGACGTAGAGCATGCAGTCCCGGTCGACCTGCTCGCGCAACTGATGGGTGCCGAAGCGGACGTCGTTGCCATGATAGGGCTGGGACTGCTCGTCCAGCTGATAGGTGCAGAGGATCGTCGGCTTGGTTGGGTCGGTCACGTCCCAGGTGCGCAGCGGCGCGTGCGGCCTGCCGATGTCCACGCCGCGCTTGGGTCGCTCCTCTTCCGTCGACATCGCGATGCTCCTGCCGCCGGTGGGAAACGGAACCTTCAGAAACGTATGGGTGGGTTCGGCATGGGGCGGATCGTATTCGTGACGACCGAGCGTGCGGGGACGCGAGATGTCCGATACGTCGATGATTGCAATTCCGGAGAACCAGCAACCCGCATACATCTCGTTCCCGCAGCGCATCGCGTGATGCAGGGAATGATCGCGCCCTTTCGGATGCGCGGGCTCGCCCGCCGCCAAATTCTGGCCCGGCATCCACCAGCGCGCGACTTCGATCGGCTTCGACGGGCTTCGAATGTCGTAGATGACGAGGATATTGCCGGAAAATCCCTCCATCTCGGTCGAGATGTACGCGTAGTTGTCATCGAGGTCGAAGCGGTGCACCCCGCGCGCATGGGTCCTGACGAACGTGATCAGCTTCGGGCGCGCCTTGTCCCTGATGTCGTAGATGCGGAATCCGCCGTCCGGATAGATCAGGCGGTCGCCGGCGCCGGGCTCGATCTCGGAATTCACCACCATGAGGTCGCCGACGACGCGCACCTTGTGCGAGTGCGACCAGGGATGCGACGTCATGAGCTTGCTGACGATGACGGGACGGCGCGGATCGGAAATGTCGATGATCGTGGTCCCGTCCGGACCATGCTGATGCCCGACATAGGCATATCGGCCCCGGATCACGATCTGCCCGCCGCCAGGAAGCTCCATCCGGGAGAGATGGCGGATGTTATCGGACGAATAGACCGAAGCACCGGCGCTCATACGCGCGGCAGACGCAACTGCAACCACGTTCGTTCCTCCAACCGTTCGACCAGCGCGCAACGTCTGGGCTAGCTGCCGACGATGGTACCCGGCGGCAGCGTGAAGCAATAGTCGGCGATGTCGACCGCACGAGTGTACCACACGCGATCCCTGAGCTTGTGCTCGACGCAATGTTTCAAGGCGCGCCGTACCGGACGCAGCCGGAACGGCTGGCCGGTGATGAACGTGTGCAGCGACACCGACATCACCAGCGGTTGCCCGGCCGATTGCTCCACCAACTCGTCGAACTGCTCGACGATCATGTCCGCGAATTCCTGACCGGTGTGATCGCGATAGACGTTGGTGCCGATGTCATTGAGTTCCATCGGGTAGGGAACCGACAGAATCGGACCCGCGCGCGTCCGCATCCAGACCGGCTGATCATCGAGCGGCCAGCCGAGATTGTGGGTATAGCCGGCTTCCTTGATGAGATCGCTGGTGACCGCCGACTCCGCGGCACCGGGTCCCATCCAGCCGGTCGGCCGCTCACCGAAATGCCTGGCAATCGTCTCCGTCACCTCGGCGATGATCGCGGCCTCGTCGTGCTCCCAGAACCCGCCAAACGCTTCGGCATTGGTCCGCCCGTGAGCGCACACATCGTCGCGGCGGCGCTTTATCCGCTCGACAATGTCGGGAAAATTCTCGCAGACGAGGCTGTTGAGCAGGATCGTCGCGGGCAGTTGCAGTTCGTCGAGCAGGCGGAAGATTCGCCAGATGCCGACGCGAAGGCCGTAGTCGCGCTAGGCGTAGTTGCGCTGGGTCTGCGGGCCGCCGCGCTGGGTCGGGTCGGCGCCGCGGCCGGACAGAAAGGCGAATTGCTCGACGTTGAGCGCGACGTAGAAAGCGAGCCGCTTGCCGCCCGGCCAGTTGAAGTCGCGTCGCTTCTCAATCGACGAATAGTCATAGCGGTTGTGGGCTGGCAGCTTGAGCATGGTCCCCTTCCCTGGCAATGCAATTCCGGGCGGCAGAGCTTGCGGCGAGTGCATGCAGACGCCGCGTCCCGCTGCCGCATGAAGAGTAGTCGAGGCAGGGCCGCCCAACACAATTATTTCTTGAGATCTAGCGCGTTGATGACTTCGGCCCACTTCTTGGTGTCGGCCTCGATGTAGCTCGCAAACGCCGCGGGGCCGCCCCCGGACGGATCCATGCCCTGCTTGCGCATCTGGGAGAGCGTGTCGTCGGCCTTCAGCGCCTCGTTCACAGCGCCGGATATCTTGTCGATAACATCGCGCGGTGTGCCCGCCGGGGCGAGCAGGCCGTACCAGATGGCGCTGTCATAGCGCGGCAGGGCGGACGCTTCCGCCATGGTCGGCACATCGGGCGCCATCGAGCTGCGCTTGTTTTCCGTGATGGCGAGAGCCTTGAGCTTGCCGGTCTCGACATGCGGCCAGACGATGTTCACCGGGGCGAACGCGACCATGACGCGTCCGGCAAGTACATCGGTCATTGCTTGTGCGCTGCCCTGGTACGGCACATGCACGAGCTTGATGCCCACGAGGAAATTGAGCAGTTCGCCCGACATGTGCGACAGCGACCCGACGCCGGACGTCGCATAGAGGATTTCGTCCGGCTTCGACTTCGCCAGTGCGATCAGTTCCTGGACGTTCGCCACGCCGAGCGCGGGATGGACGACAAGAACATTGGGCACGGATCCCATGAGGGTGATCGGCGCGAAATCCCGGGTGAAATCGAAGGACAAATTGGAAGAAAGCGTGGCGTTGATGGTGTTGGCGGAGGCGCCCAAAAACAGCGTGTAGCCGTCGGCCGGCGCGCGGGCGACGAAATCGGCGGCAATGTTGCTGCCGCCGCCCGGCTTGTGCTCGATGATGAGTTGCTGGCCGAGCGTGGGGCCGAGCTTCTGCGACACGATGCGGGCAAGCATATCGCCCGCGGAGCCTGGCCCGAACCCGCTGATGATGCGGATCGGCCGCGCCGGATAGTCCTGCGCCCTCACCGTTCCGGCCGCAAGGGTGATGGCAAGGGCAATGCAGATGGCCGATGACGACTGCTTCAGGACTCCCATGCCGGTCCCACCAATGAATGTCGCAGTTTGCCCGTTCGCGTCTGGGCGCCGGTATTATCCATGCAACAGCCATGCCGGATCGAGGACAAAAGGCCGCGCCGACGCTCCTGGCCGCAGCGCCGTCACGGCTCGTCGCGTGCTTTTCGTGCAGCACTGCGAGGAAAAATTTTGGTCGGCTTGTCGGGTGTAGGAGCGACCATTCGTCCTCGGGACAAGTCCCGTTTGAGTCTGGCCGGGATACGCAATCCTGTTTATCAGCCAGCCAGGAGCGCGTGAGTACGTTCCAGACACGTGAAGGAGATGTCCGATGGTCTATGTCGATGGATTTGTCGTCCCCCTCCCGAGGAAGAACCTCAAGGCCTACCGCCGCATGGCGCAGAAGGCGGGCAAGGTCTGGCGCGATCACGGTGCGCTCGCGTTTCGGGAATGCGTCGCCGACGATGTCAAAATGGGAAAATGGACGTCGTTCCCGCGCAGCGTCAAGCTCAAGCGCGGCGAGACGGTGGTATGGTCCTACATCGTGTACAAGTCGCGCGCGCATCGCGACCGCGTCAACGCCAAAGTCATGAAGGACCCGCGGCTCGCGAACATGATGAATCCGAAGGCGATGCCGTTCGACGGCAAACGCATGATCTATGGCGGTTTCAAGTTTCTGGTCGGCGCCTAAGTCGGAGTAGGCACGACTCAAGGCTCGTTGACAAACGTGGGTCGCGCCGATACTTAAGCGTATGCTTAACCAATCGGCGGCGCTCGATCTCATGTTCCAGGCGCTCGCCGACCCGAGCCGAAGGGGCATGGTGGTGCGGCTTGCG
>Ga0208991_1000486_pt1 | contig 10024 bp, 5 predicted proteins | sample MedBloCAOM3_M2_FD_187855 | JGI IMG/M metagenome (GOLD analysis project Ga0208991, IMG submission 187855) | Forest soil microbial communities from El Dorado National Forest, California, USA - Mediterranean Blodgett CA OM3_M2 (SPAdes) (version 2) | ecosystem: Environmental > Terrestrial > Soil >...
AGCCAGTTCGTACACTTGGGAGGTCACGAGACCGGTGCCTCGCAAAAGGTCACGAAGAAGATTGAGCGCCAGGTACCCCAAGTTGTCAATCGGACACAGAGCTGAAAAGCTTATCTCTTCCAGACTCCTTTCAACGCGTCTTTGCCAAAAGTCATTCAGGGCTTCCGGACCACATCGTGCGGTCGCATAGTCCCAGAAGGAATGGTGCAACTCGATCGCTACTGGCATTTCCGGATCATAGGCATTTCCGCGCCACTGCCATGCCGTGTTTCGGTGCAGAGGGGGCAGATGTTCGGATATGTCATCCACTCGGTGTTGCGCCTTAAAGCCGAGAGCGGAGAGTGCGTCGCGAGCACGAAAGACAGTTTTTGGAGGACAGAACAAATCAATGTCGGACTGAATCCGATGGCGGGGATCCGGCGCATATTCCGGTGTCTTGGTAAAGCCCTTCAGTACTAGATGGTCGACATGCGCCTCTGTCAAAGCGTCAGCTATTTCGGTGTACGTGGTTTTGATCGTCTGAAATCGCTGCGCATTGTCGGCAAGATTCCGTTCCACCCTCGTACGCACCCAAGTTGGAAAATGGATGTTACAAGCTTGAGCCAAAGGAATTGTTAAATGCATCTGATCGCCGAAAGTAAGAAGCCGCTGCCATTCAGGATCATCGAGAGTGTCCAGCAATTCAGGCTGTGGGCTCCGGAAGTTGAGCGCGGAAACTAACGCGGTGACGTAACGCGGGGTGCTAGGCATTGCTCGACCCTGGAGAGGAATGCGAGATATCGGTCGACGTCACTGGGAAACTCTAGTTGCTTCATCCCACTCAAAAACTTGTGAAAAAATGAAGTCCCTCGTACAGCGATACTACGGGAGGCAGCGACGAAAGTTGTCTCACAATTGTCAACAGTGTGCCTGTTTCGGACTCCGTGCATACGGTTCAACGCCGTGACCAATCCGGATGCAGCTGAGTCGGGCAAACAGAACCGTTAGAACGAGCGAGCCTCTACTCGTTCAGCACGATTCGAGCGACCGCATTCAGCCCATAGCCGCGCCCGCAGTCAGAGGCGTAGACAAGGGTACGGCGATCCTCCCAGGCCGGCGAAGTGGAATTGCAGACGCCGTTGGTCAAACGCTGTTCGGTACCTGTGGAGAAGTCGCGCACAAAAAGGTGCCAGGAGCCGGATTCACGGCGGGCGAAGGCTAACCGCTCAGAATCGGGAGAGACGGCAGGATACCGCACGGCCCCTGCAACTCCGTCGAGCGACTTTTCTTCGCCCGTACCAGCGCGCAGCAAAACCAGGTGCGGGGAGGCAGCACTGCCCAGAGCGGCGATAATGTCCCCCTCAGTCGTTACGCTCATTTCCAAAACAGAGGCTAGGTTCGGTTCCACGCGTACCTGCTCGGGATCGCCGCCGTCGTACGATCTCCAAATTGCGGTTCGCCCCCGATCTTCGCGTACAAAGGCCAGCCAGCGTCCATCATAGGAAAGCGAGGGCTGCTGACCTTCCGTTAGATATTCAGAAAGGGCGTCAGGCCGGCCTATTTGTTCAGACGCAAGCCGCAGAATATGCGAGCCACGGTCAACCAATTCGAAATAGATATAGTGAGATCGACCGCTCGCCGTAATAGAGAGGACGTCACCTGCCACGGACATGGGAATCACACCGCCATCCGAGGCCATGATGGCCTGGTAACCTCCATCGACCATCTCGATCAAGGCGAGCCCGCGACTCGTGGCTACCGGGTTAAACGACGCGTATCCATTCTTAAGTTCAGAAAGACGCCGGGAAAAGTCCTCATCCCGTTTCTTCAAGGTGCTGAGACTGAGCCCCGCAATGAGCACAAATACGAGGCCGGCCATCGCCCAAAGAGTCTTCCTTGCTCGTGCCTCTGCGATTGCAGGAGCGTTACGCAACAGGACAACATAGAGACCAAGTGTGGCCAGCAAACGCCTGAAGAGAAAGATCCCGCCGCCGGGAACCGGCGCACACGCAATTACATAAAGGAGTAATAAGAGCAAAGCAAAACGCCAGCGGCCCGTCCTGATGATCACGTCTATTCCCACGATGAGGGTAAAAATCAGAACAACGTAGTGATACGAACCCGGCATGGAAGAAAGAAGCAACAGAAGCGGGATGAATGCAGCCCACTCCCAGGCCGTGGTGCGTTCGCTGCTGGACTGACTGGTGGAAAATAGAAAAGCGAACAGAAGAGTCGTGCTGGTCAATGCTTGTGCCAAAGCGTAAGCCGACGGCGAACTGAGAAAAGGCGACGGATTCAACTCCGGCTCGAAGAGGAACAATCGATGCCAAAGGGAACTGAACGAACTCCACTGCAAATCGTAAGGACCAAGCGTATCCCCTCGAAATGCCCTCGGTAAGACCTCAAAGAGCCAGACGCGGTGCACGTCCAGGCCAAAGATCAGTACAGATACTGCTCCAACTGCGAACGAACCTACGATCAATCCCGAGACGGCGTGCCAATCGCGCTTGCGCAAGAAAAGGAGGAGAAAAACCGCGGGAAACACTTTGAACCAAGCGGCCGTTGCCAGCAGGATCCCAGCAGTGAAACGATGGCCGCGGAAGATAGCGAAGTAAGCAAGGCAAATTAACAGCAGGATCACAGTGTAATACTGGCCGAGCATGAAGTTGGTGCGAAGAGGAAAGATGCATAGACCGGCAACGAGAAGTACTCGCCGCCAGCAAAGTTGAGTGAGGCGATGCAAGATGCACAGGGAAGCGATTAAGAACGAGAGGTTGAGCAGGATCCATACATGCTTGGCCGGTAGGGCTGCCAGCGAGGCCAGTGGCAACATCGGCGCGGCACACAGAGGAGGGTGCGGAGCAAAGCCGACAAGCGGCTGCGGAATCCCGTTGTGGTCTTTTTGCCGTTGAAACCAGAGCCAGTCGTATGCCCGGTCTGCTGGAATGTGCTGGGAACGAAGTAAAGCCATCAGGTAGTAATTGGGAAAGTCGGTATTCAGAGTGCGCCATGCGGGAACCAGGGCACGCTCGACAAACAGCCCGAGCAAGAGGAAGAGAAGGATCCACTCAACAGTTGGCAATATCTGCCTGATTGTTCTGTTGGGTGTCGTTTCGTTCACGTATGAATTCAGATCTCCTCGGTTAAGGTACGCCAGTCATTATTGGCGATTCCTGAGGTCCGATTGGAATAGATGCTCCAGTTCAACTTTCAGACGTGCCCGGCAACTCCTCCGTAGCCGGACTGTGTGAAGATTGCCCAACTGCGGATGCGCGACGGCTTTGCGACACGCGGAAATGTCCTGGGTCTGATCACTGCAACGGATCACATGGGGTGGGTTGTCCGCATTTCGACATGCCGTCAAAATTCGGTCGCTTGTGGCAACTTGTGGACATGCCTGCGATTTTTGGACCTGGTACCCTCTGCCATTCTTAAAACTGAACGGGTTACACCTTCGCGTTTCTACCGCCTTTGGCATAGGCCGTGCTCTGTGAGTTGCGCAGACTTTCGGGAGGCGATCTGTTCATGACAATATTTTGACGCGCGATTCGCAAAGCGCAAGCAGGAAACGTAGAGCGGTCCCACAATCACACCAGTAGGTTGAATCTGAACCAGGAAGGGCCGCGCTGATCAACAGGATTCCCCAGAGTCCGGGATTGGATCCTTAGACAACCGAACAAACGGCCGACGAGCCGCGGGGGTAGCAAACAATGGTCTCGCAAAGCGAAGTTCTCACGAAAGATCAGTCCCACATCGAAAGTTACCGCCTTAACCGCGGACATCAAGCTGACAGGAATTGCGCCACCACGACGGAAGCTTCTTTTTCCGGGCCTCGCACGCATGTTCTGAAAATGGATCAGACGGTCGCGTTCACCGATTCCACGGTTTTCCTCAAAGGCGAAACACGGACAGGTAAGAAAGTTGCCGTGCCCTCTGTTCACAAGCAAGACGCCAGAATTGTTATTGTCGCTAGAAATCCGGGTCCCTCGGATGTGTTGGTGTATGGGGACGTGACAATTAGTTTTTCCGCGATGGAAGTCCATCGCAGGGGGCAGCTAGTCACTCTCACACGCCAGGAGTTCAGAACTTTGGCCTATCTTCTTATGAATGCACGAAGAGTGATTTCGAGGGATGAACTCCTCAACGAAGTGTGGGGATACGAATCCTATCCGTGTACTCGCACGGTCGACAACCACATTCTGCGACTGCGCAAGAAACTGGAGTCAGAACCGGCCCGTCCCAGACACCTTCGAACGGTGCACGGTATGGGGTACAAGTTCTCGCCGTAGCGCCCGGCATCGGGAATAACCCCGCCCGAAATCGGGCCTTGGTCGTCCGAACGCACGCCTCGATCGTCTGAGCCGGCCAAGGTAAAGGGGCGGCTCGTACCTTCCGTCGTCCACGAAGGAGACGTCGGGACCAAGGAGCAAGAGGTGATTTCGCGCGTCTACTACTATAACTTCTTGTTACGCGCCGTGGTTTACGTACTCCCTTTGTTGGCCTTCGGGATGGCGGCGTATATCCGATTTGGCAACGTGTGGCCCCAAGGTGTTAACAGTGGAATACCGCAGCATTACCTGATCCTGTTGGCGTTTACGGAAGTTGTCTGGGTTGTTGCCGCCAATCACTACAAAGTTTCGTCAATTGCGGATCTATTCTGGGAGTACACCGGAATCCGGGCCGCGTTTCTTGCCTGCCTTGTCACTCTGCTTTTGCAAACCGCGTTGCTTGTTTTCGCCAAGCAATTGATTATTTCGCGGGTATTCGTCCTTCTCAGCAATGTGATCTTGTTCCTGGGCGTAGTGGCAACTAGAAACTTCTTCCGACTCACCTCGGCTTCCTTGGCATGGCCTCGTAAGTGTGAAAAGATACTGGTCGTCGGAACCGACCAGTACGCGCGAAGAAGCGTTAGACTCCTGCGCCGCATCCCGTTTTTTGATTGCGAAATCCAAGCTTACCTGCAACTTCCAGGGCAACCAGTGCTGGTTCGGGATGCGCCGGTCATTAGTGCCACGGAGCAGCTACATCTTGAGAGGCTGACCTTCGATGAGATTGTGGTTGCCATTCCCGCCAAGCGTTACTTGCAGGTTTCGTCTGTTCTCGAGAGCCTGCAAAATCTCGGGAGACCCGTCCGGGCCATTTTAGATCTTGGGCCGCGGCTCTCGGTACGCGAGAAGTTGTTTCAGGTTGGCCGGTTGCAGTTGATGGATCTAGCTATCTCTCCGGTTGAAAGCTTTGCTTATACCGTGCTGAAAAGGACTTTTGATCTGGTTTTCGCAATCTTCGGCGTGCTGATTCTGAGCCCTGTGCTTCTGACGATTGCATTGCTCGTCAAGCTGACTTCTCCTTCGGACCCGGTCTTATTCCGGCAGCAACGAGTTGGCCGACATGGAAAGCATTTTACTCTGCTGAAGTTCCGTACCATGCATTGCAGGACCGCCGCCGAGAGCGATACGATTTGGACGACTAAGCATGATCCCCGGTGCACCGCGATTGGAGCCACACTACGCAGGTTCAGTCTCGATGAACTGCCCCAGCTTCTTAATGTTATTCGCGGAGAGATGAGTCTGGTGGGGCCGCGTCCGGAACGGCCATATTTTGTCGCGACGTTCCGTAACAATCTCCAGAGATATAACCTGCGGCATTCCTGCCAGGTCGGCATGACTGGATGGGCACAGGTCAATGGCCTGCGCGGCGATACTTCAATCTCTGACCGGCTCCGATATGATCTGTACTACATTCACAACTGGAGTCTTGGCCTGGATATACAGATCATCGCTCGCACCATGGTCACGGCTCTGAGAGATGAAAACGCATACTAGGTGAGGAGTTCGCCATCGGCTTTCTTTGTCGAGATTCGTTGCTTCTGAGTGACGTTTTGGCTCAGAAAGAAATCCTGACTCGTGCGCTGCGTCAAGCTTTTTTAGCGCTCAAGTATGGAGTCCCCCGGTCGCCAAGAATTGTACGAATCGCTGGTGCTGAAAGAAATGTCTGGCGAAGTGGCTCTTCGGCGGGCAGGGAATTCGCCAGTTTCATAATTGTCTGGCGGCTGAGTGCCAGTTGGCGTTCGGCCAACTCTCTTGATTTCATCCGGCGGTAAAGCTCGGCCGCGGTGGCGTGGACGCGCCAGGCGGCTAGCGGAACCTCAAAGCCTGCCATCGCAGACAAGCCCTTGGCGATGCAGTGTTCTGCTCTCGTCAGGTCAAGTTCCGCCATAGCTACGCGGGCATTCACTTCCCAAGCCAGCGCCTGCCAAGTGTGTTCCGCAGTCGCCAACGTAATCTTCAGATAACTTTCTGCCTGCGGCCGCGCTTGCTTTAGATCGTCTTTTGCCAGCCAAAGTTCTGTGAGAGCAGATTCGAGTTGCATGCGGTGGTACCAGGCCAACATGGTCGCCGACCGATCCATGTCTGCCCGCGCTACCAGCAGGTGCTCAAGTGCATTTTCATAATTTCCCAAAGCTGTCTCCGCTTTCCCCCTGAGAAACAGGCACAGCCGCATTACGGGACGCGGAGTTGGACACTCAGCGGGAAGGCGAAGCTCGGGATCTCTGACCAACGGGAGCGTCGAGTTACAGATCGCCAGCACGCCTGCAAAGTCCATGGCGTGCAGATGCACCCAGGCGCGGTTGAGGTTCGCCACCTGCCCCCAGGAATAGTCGGCGTTCTTCTCCAACATGGAAATTACATCTTTGATCTCTCGCAGCGCCTCGCCCCACTCTCCCAGAAACAGAAGATTCTTGGGCAGCACGATGCATTGACTTATTAGATACGCGGCACTTAGGTAGGGGTTCTCCTCTACGGTCTCCAATTTGATAACTCGGCTCTCGATCAAGCTCCGGCGCGCTTCGCGGTATTCGGAGCAAATCCACCTGACGAAGCCACAGTCCGCCAGATAAGGGGCAAGTGTGGAGCGGTTGTCGGCGTTGAGAACCTCCGCGAATGCATTGTGGAACTCCTCCACATCCTGAGGATTCCACCGTTGCCACAGGCGCTGGGCAAAACAGCGCGCACGGGCCCTTGCCCGCAGGTTCGGATCTTCCTGGCGGGCGCTGAGCCGAAGCGCCCGTTCCAGGGTTTCCAGCGAGCTCTCAGAACCGGTCCACGACAATGGGTACGCCATGTCGATGAGCGCGCGCAACTCCACATCGATCAGGCCCTTGTCAGCCGCACGTGCAGCCAGAGCTTGATAGCTTTCGACGGCGTGGATGTCGTCGACGAGTACAACGTAAATCGTAGCCAGCTTATCCAGAATCTCGATTTCGCTCACCGTTCGTTCGGCCTCGGGCAGTTTCTTTACCAGCTCAAGAGCGTGCTCAAGAATCTCCGCGGCTTGGCGCGGTTCAAACCGCCGCCCCGCGGTGTCTGCCGCCAGTTGCAGGTACTTGATGGTCCGCAGCCAATCTCCGCCCCGTTCGAAGTGATCCGCCAGAGCCGCGACCTCTCGTTTGAAGTGTGCCTCACCCCACTCTCCTAATCGCCTGTGCAGCTGCGCTCTGCGTCCCGGCGCAATTCGCCGATAGCACACCTCCCGGTAAAGCACGTGCACAAACTCGTAGCAGGCGGTGAGCGTCCCATCTGACAGCTTCTGAGAGCCGGCGGAGCGCACAATACGATGCCGCCGTGAAAGCGTTTCACACACGCCTTCAAACACTTCCGGCTCCAGGTCTGTTAACGCAGCTCTCGAGACGACCCCGAACCGGGAGTGGCCGAGGCTATTCAAGCTTGCTGCCTCCAACACCCGCTTCTCCTCAGTGCTCAGCCGGTCGATTTGGACTTCGATCATCTGTTGCAAACTTTTTGGCACCTCCAGATCGATTCCCTTCAGAGCGCCCCCGAGTTGCCAGCTTTCCTTATTCCGTGAGATCAAGCCCCGCTCAGTCATGTCGTCCAGTGCTGTCACCATGAACAACGGGTTGCCCTCCGATTGCCGGTAGAGCAGGCTGGCCAAGCCGTCCGGTAAGCTGGCTCCCGAGGCCTCGGCCGCGAGATATTCGGCCACTTCGGCTTCGCCCAGCGGTTCCAGAGCGATCTCTCGACATACCTGATGGATTGACAGGTCCTGCTTGAGAGCATGCAAGGGATGTTCCGATATGATCACATCCACCGGGCGATAGGTGCCTATGATCATCAACTTGGCGGGCGGCCGTCGTCGTGCTTGGGCCGAGATCAGATCGACGGTTGAGTGATCAGCCCAGTGCAAATCCTCGAGAATCAGCAGCAGCGGATTCTCCGAGGTGATCGTCTCCAACACCTCACTGATTTCCCGCAGCATGCGCTCCCGTGTGGCGCCAAGGATCTCTCGTTGCAGCAGCTCGCGGTGTTCTCGTCTCACCAGTCCGGGAAGCTGCACTAGCCAGGTGGGAGCCTGCGCGGCCAACGCCTGGACCAGGGATTCCCGTGCTGCACCTCGGCACAATCCCCCCAGCGCTTCCAGCATCGGATAGTACGGTTCTTTGCCTCCGTAGCCTTCCACGGATTGTCCGAGGGCAATCCGAAGGAAGGTGACGTTAGCGGCAGCCCGTCGCTGGAATTCGTCGACCAGCGTGGTTTTTCCGATGCCCGGCTCACCCGTGACAAAAATGATCTGCCGCTGTCCCCGCAGAGCTCTACTAAGGCAGCGGTGTAATTCGGCCAGGGCCAGTTCGCGGCCCACGATCTTTTTCGTTGCTTCTGTAGGTATGTCTAGCGGCTTAGCAGGGCCTTGCTCGAAGACGGGAGCAATAAACTGGTATCCACGCTTAGGCAGGGTCTGAATGAATATTGGCTTGTCGGGCCGGTCTCCCAGTACTCTCCGGATTTCCTGGATGTACTTTCTTAGACCTTCCGGATTGACATAGGCCTCCGGCCAGAGCGCCTCCAGTATCTCGTCGGGTGTCACTAACCGCCCCGCGTGCTCAACGAGGTAACGAAGCACATCAAACGCCTTCGGGGCGAGGTCCGCCCGAGTTTCGCCGTTCCAGAGGCACTGGTTTGCGGCATCGAGCCGGAACGATTGAAACCTGGTCATCTCGTATTCACAGTGATGCTTGGCCCTATATAAAGGATACGGTCTCCCCCGGAATCTCACGTACGAACTCTCGAGCTAGCTGTTTGTTGACTAAGGACTTAGCGCGCGATCGGCACCTCCCGCAACGAAATCAGGAGGTGCTACCCATCTGTGCCACCCTCCGCTTCGGACGGGTGGCCCCGGCCGCCAGAGGTTTCGCCCAACTCGGTGTTACACCGCCGGAACGAAAAATCGACAAAAAGAGTACGGAAACTTCACACCTGGATTTCTGGGACACACTACCCTACCCGTTATGCGAGGAGCTTTTGTAGTACGGCTGGGACCCGGAACGGAATCCGCACGAGGCCAGTTCGAAGGGTCGGTAGAAGAAGTGGACACCGGCAAGCGGGGGAAGTTCCAGTCCACCGAACAACTGCTCAGATTTCTGGGACAGACCTTCGAGGAAGCTCTGCAGCGCGAACGAGACGCGAATCAACGCAAAGAGCAACAAGACAATGGGTGAACGCCGAAGTCCTCCCCAAGAATGTTTGAGCGGGGCAACGGAAGCGTGCATCTGGCTGCGCGAGGAGGTCCTTGATGGGAGTCTGCACGGGAGCTTATGTGGCAGCAAACGACAGATTCGGGAGGGGTAATCAGGCTCCTTACGAGCGCAGATTCGAGCGGGTCATAGGCGATAGTCCTGCGCTTGCAGCGGTTCTTAAACAGGTTGAAAGAGTGGCGCCAACCAATTCCACCGTTCTTATCGAGGGAGAAACCGGCACCGGCAAGGAGCTGATTGCGCACGCGATTCACAACCTGAGCACGCGATTCGGACGTCCTTTCGTAAAGCTGAATTGCGCTGCGATTCCTGTAGATCTGCTCGAAAGTGAGCTATTTGGCCACGAGAAAGGTGCGTTCACCGGAGCCATAGCGCAAAAGATTGGCCGTTTCGAGCTGGCCGACAAAGGCACGCTCTTCCTCGATGAGGTGGGCGATATCCCGCCGGCACTTCAGCCCAAGCTACTGCGCGTACTGCAGGAGCAGGAGTTCGAGCGTT
>Ga0208991_1000488_pt1 | contig 9992 bp, 5 predicted proteins | sample MedBloCAOM3_M2_FD_187855 | JGI IMG/M metagenome (GOLD analysis project Ga0208991, IMG submission 187855) | Forest soil microbial communities from El Dorado National Forest, California, USA - Mediterranean Blodgett CA OM3_M2 (SPAdes) (version 2) | ecosystem: Environmental > Terrestrial > Soil >...
GAGCCGGTGAAGCGTCTCGACCCGATCTTCGCCACCCTGGCGCCGGGCGTCGGCGATATTGCCCGCACCCCGGGCCGCGAAAAGGCCGGCGGAACGGCCGAGCAGGGCTACTTGCATTGCGGCCCCAACGGCGCCGGGCATTTCGTCAAGATGGTGCACAACGGCATCGAGTACGGCGTGATGGCGGCCTATGCCGAAGGGCTGGCCGTGCTCCAGGCGGCCAACATCGGCAAGAAGACCGGGGCGGTCGATGCGGAAACCACGCCGCTGCGCGACCCCGAGCACTATCAGTACGATCTCAACCTGCCCGACATCACGGAGCTGTGGCGGCGCGGCAGCGTGATCGCGTCGTGGCTGCTCGACCTCCAGGCAACGGCCCTGATCCAGGATCCCACTCTGTCGAAATTCGGCGGGCGGGTCTCCGACTCCGGCGAAGGGCGCTGGACGATCAAGGCCGCCATCGACGAGGGCGTGCCGGCCCATGTGCTGTCCTCGGCGCTATATGAGAGGTTCAGCTCACGCGGCGAGGGCGATTTCGCCAACAAGCTGCTCTCGGCGATGCGCTACCAGTTCGGCGGTCATATCGAGAAGCCGGCCAAGTAATCGCCGGGCGAGTCATAGTTTGTGCCTCCCCATCGCGGAGTCCGCGATGGGGAGGTGCCCGCGCAGCGGGCGGAGGGGTCATGAGGATCACGGCCGATGCCCATGACCCCCGAGCGCCTGTGAAGGCGCGGAGTCGGCGTAAGACGCCCATACTCCCCAGCTTCGCTGGGGAGGAAGTGAGTACGAGAGGCATGGCATGACCAAGGAAGAACTCGATCAGCTGGCGATCAACACGATCCGCACGCTGTCCATCGACGCGGTCCAGCAGGCGAAGTCGGGCCATCCCGGCACGCCGATGGCGCTGGCGCCGCTGGTCTATACGCTGTGGAACCGGGTCATGCGCTTCGATCCGAAGGATCCGATCTGGCCGGATCGCGACCGTTTCGTCCTGTCCAACGGCCATGCCTCGATGCTGCTGTGGTCTGTCCTGCATCTCACCGGCACCCAGGCGGTCAACGCCGAGTACGAACGCCTGGGCAAGCCGTCGGTCACGCTCGACGACATCCGCCACTTCCGCCAGCTCAACAGCAAGGCGCCGGGACACCCGGAATATCATTGGGTGTCCGGAGTCGAAACGACGACCGGTCCGCTGGGGCAGGGGATCGCCACCAGCGTCGGCATGGCGATCGCGCGCAAGTGGCTGGCCAGCCGCTACAACCGGCCCGGCTTCGACCTGTTCGACTACGACATCTACGCGGTCTGCGGCGATGGTTGCTTGATGGAAGGCATCGGTTCGGAGGCGGCCTCGCTGGCCGGCCATCTCGAGCTCGATGACCTGTGCTGGATCTACGACAACAATCACATCACCATCGAGGGCAAGACAAGCATCACCTTCACCGAGGATGTCGCGGCCCGCTTCGCCGCCTATCACTGGAACGTGCTGCACGTGGGCGACGCCAACGATCTCAAGAGCATAGAGGACGCGCTCGCGGCCTTCCGGCAGACCAAGGGCAAGCCGACGCTGATCATCCTCGACAGCCACATCGGCTACGGCTCGCCGCACAAGATCGACACCGCGGCGGCCCATGGCGAACCCCTGGGCGACGATGAGGTCAAGCTCACCAAGCGCGCCTATGGTTGGCCGGAGGATGCCAAGTTCCTCGTGCCCGACGGCGTCATGCAGCATTTCGACGCCGGCATCGGTGCGCGCGGCGCCGAGGCGCGGGCGCGCTGGGAGGCGCTCCTGGCCGACTACCGAAAGCAATTCCCCGAGCTTGCTACCGAGATCGACCAGATGCAGCGGCGCGAGCTGCCCGCGGGATGGGACCGCAACCTGCCGACGTTCAAGGCGGACCCGAAGGGCATCGCCGGACGCGACGCTTCGGGCGAGGTGCTGAACGTGCTCGCCCAGAACATTCCCTGGTTCCTGGGTGGCTCGGCCGATCTCGCGCCCTCCAACAAGACCGCGCTGAAATTTGCCGGCGCGGGGGACTTCGAACCCGGAAGCCCCGGCGGCCGCAATCTCCATTTCGGGATTCGCGAGCACGCGATGGCGGCGATCGTCAACGGTCTGTCGCTGTCGAAGCTGCGGGCTTTCGGGTCGACCTTCTTTATCTTCAGCGACTATGCCCGGCCGGCCATTCGCCTGTCCGCCCTCATGGAGCTTCCGACCATTCTCGTCTTCACCCATGACGCCATGGGCGACGGCGAGGATGGACCGACCCACCAGCCGGTCGAGCAGCTGCTCTCGCTGCGCGCCATTCCCGGCCTGGTCGTGCTGCGGCCCGGCGATGCCAATGAAGTCGTCGAGGCCTATCGCTACGTCCTGCAGCTGCGCCACCAGCCGGCGGTGATCGCGCTGTCGCGCCAGCCGCTGCCGACGTTCGATCGCAGCAAGTACGCGTCGGCGGTCGGGGTCGCCCGCGGCGCCTATGTCATGGCCGACGCGCCGGGCGGCCCGCCCGAGATTATCCTCATCGCCACGGGCAGCGAGGTCTCGCTGATCGTCGAGGCCCATGAGGCGCTGGTGTCGCGCGGGATTCGCTCCCGTGTCGTCTCCATGCCGTCCTGGGACATCTTCGAGCACCAGCCGCAATCCTATCGGCAGGAGGTGCTGCCGCCCGCGGTGAAGGCGCGCATCGCCGTCGAGCAGGGATCGGAGCTGGCATGGGAGCGCTATGTCGGGGCCGACGGCCGCGTCATCGGCATGAAGACCTTCGGCGCTTCCGCGCCGCTCAAGGAGCTGCAGCGCAAGTTCGGCTTCGAACCCGAGAAGGTGGTCGCCATGGCCATGGAACTGCTCGGGCGCAAGTGACGGACATCAGGGAAGCAGGTCGACGATGACAGAGGCGACAACCAGGCAGGATCAGACGACCAGGGCCGCGAGCGCGGTGAAGGCCGAGAGCGCGGCGCCGGCGCCGCCCTGCGCCATGGTGATCTTCGGCGCCGCCGGCGATCTGACGAAGCGTCTGATCATGCCGGCGCTCTACAATCTCGTGAATGCCAAGCGGCTGCCCGAGCAGTTCCGGATCGTCGGCGTCGACCTGGCGGCCAATACCACGGAGCAGTGGCGCAAGGGCCTGACCGATACGATGAGCGAGCTCATCACCCAGGATGGCGAGTTCCAGGCCGACCATATCGACCAGGCCGCCTGGCGCTGGCTGACCGACCGCATGACCTATCTGCAGGGTGACCTGACGGATCCCGCGGCCTTCAACCGGATCCGCGAGCATCTGGCGGGGCTGGACAAGACGGCCGGCACGGCGGGCAACGCCCTTTTCTATCTCGCCGTCGCCGATCGTTTCTTCAGCGTGGTGGTCGCGGGACTGGGGGCTGCCGGCCTGGTGACGGAAAAAGATGGGCAATGGCGGCGGGTCGTGATCGAGAAGCCGTTCGGCCATGATCTGCCCTCGGCCAAGGCGCTCAATGCCGAGATCCTGAAGACGCTGCAGGAGCATCAGATCTACCGGATGGACCATTTCCTCGGCAAGGAAACGGTGCAGAACATCATGGCGCTGCGCTTTGCCAACGGCCTGTTCGAGCCGCTGTGGAATCGCCAGCACATCGACCACATCCAAATCACAGCGGCGGAAACCGTCGGCGTCGAGCGCCGGGGCAAATTCTATGAGAAGACCGGCGCGCTGCGCGACATGGTGCCCAACCACGTCTTCCAGCTCCTGTCGCTGACCGCCATGGAGCCGCCGATCTCCTTCGACGCCGATGCGGTGCGGGCCAAGAAGGCCGAGGTTATCGAGGCCATACGCCCGCTCACACCGAGGCGGGCGTTGAAGGATGCCGTGCGTGGCCAGTACGACGCCGGCACCGTCTCCGGCAAGCCGGTCCAGGCCTATCGCCGCGAGCCCGACGTGGCTCCCGATTCGACGACCGAGACCTATATCGCCTGCAAGCTGATGATCGACAACTGGCGCTGGGCCGGCGTGCCTTTCTACCTGCGCACCGGCAAATATCTGAAACGCCGGTGGACCGAAATCGCCATCCGCTTCCACCAGGCGCCCTACACGCTCTTCCGCGGCACGCATGTCGAGCGGATGAATCCCAACTGGATGATCCTGCGCATCCAGCCCGACGAGGGCATCGCGCTGGAGTTCGCCGCCAAGCGTCCCGGCCCGACGGTGAAGCTCGGCAATGTCTGCATGGACTTCGCCTACAAGAGCTATTTCGACATGGCACCCAGCACGGGCTACGAGACGCTGATCTATGACTGCATGATCGGCGATGCGACGCTGTTCCAGCGGGCCGACAATATCGAGGCGGGCTGGCGGGCGGTGCAACCCATTCTCGACGCCTGGGCAAGCAATCCTGCCAAGGATATTCCAAGCTATGTCGCGGGCGGGAACGGCCCGGCCGCGGCGGACGAATTGCTGGCGCGCGATGGCCGCGCCTGGCGTCCCCTCGAATGAACGAACACTGCAGAGGTCCCGATGGCAGAGAAGCGAAAGATCTCCCTGGTGCTGGCGGACGTGGACGGCACGCTCGTCACCGAACAGAAGGTGCTGACCGAACGCGCCCAGGCCGCCGTGCAGAGCCTGCGCGCGGCGGGAATCCGCTTCGCCATCACCAGCGGCCGGCCGCCCAGGGGCATGGCCATGCTGTTCGAGCCCCTCAAGCTCGATACGCCGATTGCCGGCTTCAACGGCGGCCTTTTCGTCAAGCCGGACCTCACGATCATCGCGCAGAAGACGCTGCCGCCCGACGTTGCCGCCAAGTCGATCGAGCTGATCCGCAGCCACGGCCTCGATGTCTGGGTCTATCGCGGCAACGACTGGCTGATCACCAAGGCTGATGCGCCGCACGTCGCCCGCGAAGCCTGGACCGTCAAATTCGAGGCGAAGGTTGTGGCCGACGTCGCCGAAAAGCTGGACCAGGTCGCCAAGATCGTCGGCGTCAGCGACGACCTGGACAAGGTAAAGCGCTGCGAGGCCGACGCACAGGCGGCCTTCGGCGACCGCGCCTCGGCAAACCGCTCGCAGCCCTACTATCTCGATGTCACGCACAAGGACGCCAACAAGGGCGCGGTGGCGGAATACCTGTCGAGTCATCTGGCCGTGCCGGCGGCGGAAATCGCCACCATAGGCGACCAACCCAACGACGTGCTCATGTTCAAGAAATCGGGCTTCAGCATCGCGATGGGCAATGCTCCCGATCAGGTCAAGACCCAGGCCAGCGTCACCACGGAGTCCTACAACGACGAGGGCTTCGCCAAGGCGATGGAACGCTTCATTCTGGGCTCGTTGGATTGAGGTGACGGCATGAGCGAGATGAGCGGACGCATCGAAACGCTGCCGGATCCGGCCGCACTGGCGCACCACGTGGCCGAATGGATGACGGCGGCGGCGCTTGCGGCGAAAGGCGAATTTCGAGTCTCTCTTTCAGGCGGCTCGACGCCCAAGGCCCTCTTCACGCTCCTCGCTTCTGACGCGTTCGTCGGGCGCTTTCCCTGGACGCGGGTCTCCTGGTATTGGGGCGACGAGCGCTTCGTTCCCTACGATCATCCGGAGAGCAATTATCGGATGACCCGCGAGACGATGCTGTCCAAGGCGCCTGTTCCGCCGGAGAACATTCATCCTGTGCCAACCGACGGCACGCCCGACGACGCCGCCTTGCGCTACGAGCGGATGCTGCAGGCAGCCTACGGCGCCACGGTGCTGGATCCGGCGCGACCCTTGTTCGACATCACCCTGCTCGGCCTTGGTCCCGATGGCCATACCGCCTCGCTGCTGCCGGGCGAGCCGGTGCTGGAAGAGCGCACACGCTGGGTCGTCGCCGTGTCCCATGGCCGGCCCGAGGTCCGCATCACCATGACCTATCCGGTGATCGAGAGCAGCCGGAAGGTCGCGTTTCTGGTGGCTGGCAAGGAGAAGGCGGCGATCTTCAGGACGATCCGTGCCGGGAACAGCCAGGTGCCGGCGGCACGCGTCAGGCCGGTCGGCGAGCTCATCTGGTTCGTCGATCGCGCCGCCGCGGGGGAGGGCTAGGCCGTACATGCCGGCGAAGACCAGCCCCGAAGGGGAACGCCTGGAGGAGGCCGATGCGCGCCGGCAGGCCTGGCGCAAATGGGGTCCCTATGTGAGCGAGCGCCAGTGGGGCACCGTGCGCGAAGACTACAGCGCCGATGGCGACGCCTGGAACTACCTGCCCCATGAGCATGCACGCAGCCGCGCCTATCGCTGGGGCGAGGACGGGATCGGCGGGTTTTGCGACGCCAAGCAGAATTTGTGCGTCGCCGTTGCGCTGTGGAACGGCAAGGATCCGATCCTGAAGGAGCGCATGTTCGGCCTGAGCAACCGCGAGGGCAATCATGGCGAGGACGTCAAGGAGCTCTACTACTACCTAGATGCGGTGCCGACCTATAGCTACGCCCGGATGCTCTACAAATATCCGCAGGCCGAATTTCCCTACGACCTTCTGGTGCAGGAGAATGCGCGGCGCGACAGGCATCAGCCCGAGTTCGAGATCATCGATACCGGCATCTTCGACACCGACCGCTATTTCGACGTCGATATCGAATATGCCAAGGCGGGCGCCGACGATATCCTTCTGCAGCTGACCATCAACAATCGCGGCCCCGACGAAGCGGCGATTCATGTGCTGCCCCAGGTCTGGTTCCGCAACACCTGGAGCTGGGTCACGGATGGACCCAAACCCTCCCTCGAGCGCGCCGGGGACGATGTCGTCGTCAAGCATGAGAAACTCGGCGCCTATGCGATCCACTTCGACAGGCCGGACGAGATCAAGTTCTGCGAGAACGAGACCAATGTCGCAAAACTATACGGGAGCGAAGAGACAGGACATTTGTACAAGGACGGTTTCCACGATTATCTGGTGGGGGGCCACAAGCACGCGGTCGGTTCGCATAAGGGCACGAAGGCGGCCGGTATTTACCGGCGGACGGTAGCAGCGGGCGACAGCACGACCATCCGTGTCAGGCTGAGCCTCGGCCCGCCCCAGCCCGCACCCTTCGCCGATTTCGAGCAGATCTTTGGCCTGCGCAAATCCGAGGCGGATGCCTTCTATGCCGAGCTGCAGGCCAAGGTGCTGGACGAGGACCTCCGCCGCATTCAACGCCAGGCTTTCGCGGGCGTCCTTTGGTCGAAGCAATATTTCTATTACGACGTGACGGAGTGGCTGGATGGTGATCCGGCAGAACCCAAGCCACCCAAGTCCCGCCGCAAGGGACGCAACAGCGAGTGGGTTCATGCGACCATGGAAGACATCGTCTCGATGCCGGACAAATGGGAGTTTCCCTGGTTCGCGGGCTGGGACTGGGCCTTTCATCTGACCACGCTGGCTTATCTCGATCTGGAGGACGCCAAGCATCAACTGATCCTGCTCGGCCAATCCTGGTACATGCACCCGAACGGGCAGCTGCCCGCTTACGAATGGAACTTCAGCGACGTCAACCCGCCCGTGCAAGCCTGGGCGGCTCTGCGCCTCTACGATGCGGAGCGGCGGCGCAACGGCAAGGGTGACCGGAAGTTTCTCGAGCGGGTTTTCACCAAGCTGTTGCTCAATTTCACCTGGTGGGTGAACCGCAAGGACCCGCGCGGCCTGAACGTCTTCGAAGGCGGCTTCCTCGGCATGGACAATATCGGCGTTTTCGACCGGTCCGCGCCGCTGCCGGTGGACGGCATGCAGGTGCAGTCCGACGGAACGTCCTGGATGGCGATATTCAGCCTGAATATGCTGCGCATCGCCATCGAACTGGCGCAGGAAGACGATGCCTATCAGGACATCGCGACCAAGTTCTTCGAGCATTTTCTGATGATCGGCGGTGCGATGACCAATCTCGGCGGCGAGGGCTTGAGTTTGTGGGACGACACCGACAATTTCTTCTATGACTGGCTCGTCATGAGCGATGGCGAGGCGACGCCTCTGCGCGTTCGCTCCCTGGTCGGCCTGATTCCGATGTTCGCCGTTGAGGTCGCAGACATGGCCTCGCTGAAGAACCTGCCATCGTTCGCCAGGCAGCGGGATTGGTTTTTGCGCTACCGGCCAAAGCTTGCGGCCCTGGTGTCCCGCTGGAACACGCCGGGCGCCGACGATAGGCGCCTAATCGCCATAATGCGCGCCTTCCGCGCTACGAAGCTGCTGGAACGCATTTTGGACAAGAACGAATTCCTGTCGGACTACGGAATACGGTCCTTGTCGCGATACCATCTCGAACACCCCTACGTTTTCGAGACCGGCGACTTTCGCGCCGAGGTCAAATATGTCCCGGCTGAATCGGATAGCGATCTCTTCGGCGGAAATTCCAATTGGCGGGGGCCGATCTGGATGCCGATCAACTACCTGATCATCGAAAGCCTGAACAAATTCCACGAATTCTACGGTGACGATTTCCGGGTGGAATGCCCGGTCGGATCCGCCCGGATGCTGTCGCTGAAAGAGATCGCTGATGAGCTGCGCAGCCGCCTGATCAATATCTTTCGGCGCGACGAAAAGGGACGACGTCCCGTCTTCGGCACCTATGAGAAGATGCAGACCGATCCGCACTTCAGGGACCATATCCTCTTCCACGAGTATTTCGACGGCGACAACGGGCGCGGCCTGGGCGCCTCGCACCAGACCGGATGGAGTGCTCTGGTCGCCAATATGATCGCCGAGCTGCATGAATAGGGAAGGGCTCGTGCGCTATCCCTCGCTGTACGAGATTAAACTGTCGTTAGTCGCACGCTGAGCTCGTGGTCGAAATCTAACAGTTGGTGCCTGCGCTTCGCCGGCTCTCGGCGGTTCTGTTCCAGCCGTTTGCCTGGCTGCCTTAGACCGTCTCTGATGGGTGGCGAGCCGACCGTCGCCGAAGGCGTGGCGAACAGCGAGGATGCGCCGGAAGCGGTCATCCGCGTAAACGCGATCGTAGCCGGTGCCCGGACTGGCGGAGCGAACCTACCCGCAGTAAGTTGACCTAGACGACGATCGAGGGGGGCCGGATGGGCGTTCGCGCCGATAGAAGTCATCAAACGGTGCGGCTCGTCCCCGATCAGGACGACGCGTCCGTCATATCCTTCCTGGCGGTGCCACGCCGAATTGCGGCGGTTTCTTCGAAGGTGCCGCACCCTATCAGGGAGACCCAGAAGGCGAATCCGCCGAGCGCCCCGAGCGAGCCGAAATAGATCAGGGGCTTGACGTAGCTGGCCCCTCCAGCGGCTGTGACGGCTCTGTTGAGGATTGTCGGCACGCCAGCGACCGGCCCGCTCGTATGAAGCTCGGGACGATGCATCGGCCAGGTCAGGACGCCAGCCGGGGCGGCACCGATGACAAACCCGAAGACGACGCACGACATGACATTGATCCATCCTTTTGACCGAAGGATTAAGAAGAGCGGCAGGCCGAGGAGAACCGCGTGAGCGAGCGCGATCGCGAACGTGATGGCGAATACCATAGGCGCGATCTTGGTCGTATACCAAAGCGCGGCCATGACTGAAGCGGGAGCGAGGGCGGCGAACAGAAAAGACGCGGCGGCGTCTGCGATTTGCTTTATCCGCGCCTTAGCCCACCATGCGCCGGGTCGCGGTGCCGGCGCCGACGTGCTTGCGGGCAGGTCTCGCTGGGTCAACGCGCGTTTGCCCCGAGTGCGCGCCGCCATGAGGTAAACACGCTCAAACTCCGTGGCCCAGTACGTGACGCCGACCGCAGCGGTCGTCGCGCTGCGTTCTGCCCGCTCGCCGCCTTCACGAGTACTGCTCCCGCTGGAGTATTGTTCTGGCCAGCAATTTCGAGGCGCCCAAGATTTAAGAGTTAAGTTGCTCACGCTCGTTACTCCTTCTGGTCAAGGCCGACGCCACCCGAGGCCGGGCGATTGGCTTCCGGACGCTGCGGCGATTCCGGGCGGATAAAGGCGAAGCGGACGGTCGAGGGCATGACGAGGTTCGGATGCGCGTCGCCACCGATGAGGATGAGCCCGGCGCCGCCATTGGCTACAGTGAGATCGC
>Ga0208991_1000490_pt1 | contig 9973 bp, 9 predicted proteins | sample MedBloCAOM3_M2_FD_187855 | JGI IMG/M metagenome (GOLD analysis project Ga0208991, IMG submission 187855) | Forest soil microbial communities from El Dorado National Forest, California, USA - Mediterranean Blodgett CA OM3_M2 (SPAdes) (version 2) | ecosystem: Environmental > Terrestrial > Soil >...
GATCTTTGCCGAGACCACCGATCTTATGGTTGACCAGCCGCGCGGCAAGGCGGTGGCGCGCTGCCTCGGCAACCATCCCGCCCTCATCCTGCGCAACCACGGCATCGTCACGGCGGCTCCCAGCATCGAGGAAGCCGTCTGGGTGGCATTGAAGCTGGAGCGCGCCTGTCAGATGCAATTGATGGCCGAGGCTGCCGGCGGCCCGAAGCTCGTCGTCGAGGCGAGCGACCTCAAGCAGAAGGCCGGCCGCTCGAACCGCGGCGACCTGCATACCAACGTATTCAATTACTTGGTGCGGCGCTGGCGCTGCGTGTGCTGCGGCGAACGGGTGGACGCCCCGCAGGTCACCGCCTTCGAGAGCTGGCGGCAGAGCTGAGGGCCGCGCCATCGCGCGCCGAGCGAAGATTAGTGAGTCGCTGCAGCCGCCATTCCGGCGATCAACACGCGCTCACTCGGGCCGATAGACCCCGCTCCCTGGATCGCGCCGCAGGGTCGGAAGCGTGTCGCGCACGACCTCCTCGGGTGCGGGCGCACCAGGATGGAGCGCGTCGTTGACCCGCCGCCACTCCGCGGCGACGAAACGGGCAAGCACGGCGGCGCCGAGCGCACCGAGCGCCCAACCGATCAACGGCGGGATGAACAGCGGCATGTCACGCCTCATTCTCACAATCCGTAGCGCGCCCACATGGCCCGCGCCTCGATGGCCGAGACGACGTCCTCCGCCAGACCTGACGTGAGATTCGGCCCGAAATTTGGCCACTGCGCCAGCCCGGCCGCGCCGACACCCGGGACGCGCCGGCCGAACAGGCTGCGCTCGGCGCTCACCAGGGGCGTGAGCACCTCGTCGCCGAAGCGCTCCCGCAGCACCGAGCGCAGGTCGCCGAGCCGGTCGACCAACCCGTAACCCAGTCCGGTCTTTGCGCCCCAGTATTCGCCCGAGAACAGGGTATTTTCGGGCCCCGTGAGGCGCGCGCCCCGGCTCGCCTTGACGAGCCCGATGAAGGTCTCGTGGATCTCGCGCTGGATCGCCTTGAGGCGCGCGACGTCGTCGGGGTTCTCCGGCAGGAAGGGATCGAGCATCGCTTTCTTGTCGCCGGCCGTATAGACGCGCCGCTCGACGCCGAGCTTCCTCATCGCGTCGGGGAACCCGAAGGTTGCCCCCACGACGCCGATCGAACCGACGATCGAGGACGGATCGCACACGATCTCGTCCGCCGCGCAGGCGATCATGTAGCCGCCCGAGGCCGCCACGTCCTCGACGAAGGCGAGGACCGGCACGCGCTTCTCCTCCGCCAGCTGGCGGATGCGGCGATAGATGAGATGGGACTGGACCGCCGAGCCGCCCGGCGAATTGATCACCAGTGCGACCGCCTTCGGCTTGCCCATCCCGAACGCGCGATCGAGCGCGCGGGCGAGCCCGGACAGGGTCAGCCCCGGTTTGAGCGGCGTCGAGAAGCCGATCACGCCCGACAACCGCACTACCGGAACCAGCGGCAAGCCGCGCCATCGCTTGGGCATGAGGGGCCGCAGCAACTCGCGGCCCCGGAAGAGCAGCTGCCGGATGTAGTCGTTCGTCGGTTCGGTCATGGGTCCGAGATAGGCCGGCCGCCCCAAGAGCTCAAGCTGTGCCGTTAACGAGAATGCAGCCTCGATCTGCTTAAGTCGGCCAAGTGGAATAATTCGTGCTGCTGATTGAGTGCCGGGCGACGCATTGCCGGCGAAAAGGACGAAAATGACCCTGAAGATTCTTCTCCTGGTGGCCCTGATGGGCTCAATTGCCGCAGGGTCGCGGTTTAACGGCCTGTTCGGCTCGCCCGAACGGAAAACCGGTTGATTTGCAGCATCAGCCGGTCGCCTCGGGCTGCCGAAAATGCCGGCAATTGCGCCGACCTAGGACTGTTTTTTACACAGGCGCGGCAGCTACATCGCTGCCAGCGGCAGCGCCTCCGCGCCCCGCAACACCGCCTCCGCTTCAGCTGTCGGGCGGCCGTCACTGTCGTTGAGAAGGAGCCCGGGCAGCAGCCCGAACGGTGCCCGGCTCCCCTTGGTGGCGCGCGCCAGGACACGGATCGCCGGCGCCTCTGGCTTGGGATGAACCGGCTGCACCGTCACGGCCCCGAAGGCCCCCTCCAAGAGTCCTGACAGCTCGCCCAGCCCATCGGCCCGCCAGATCAGGGTGAGCGTTCCGTCGGGGCGCAGCAGACGGGCGGCCGTCCCGATCCACGTCGCCAGCGCGCCCGGGGACGCCAGATAGGCCGTGCGGCGGCGCGCGTCGGGCGAAGCCTGGGCCCGGTCCGTATCGTGGAACGGCGGGTTCATCAACACGCGGTCCGCCGTAGCGGGCGCGAGGCCCGCCGCCGCGAAATCCGCGAGCGGCGCCGCCACATCGAGCGCATGCGCCGTGACCCGCGAGGCCAGTCCGTTGCGCGCCGCGTTCCGGGCGGCGAGGTCCGCCAGCCCGGCATCGAGCTCGACCAGGCGGACCGAGAGGCCCGGCACGCGCAGCGCCAGAGCGAGACCGGCCGCGCCCACGCCGGCGCCGAGATCGACCGCGACGTCGCCCGCGGCCGCCGCCGTCGATGCCGCGAGCAGGATGGCGTCGTGCCCGACCCGATGTCCGCGCGCGGGCTGATACAATTTGAGCCGGCCGCCGAGCACGGCGTCGTCGGTCAGCACAGGCGTTGGCGCGTCAGCGCCCATCGGGGCGCAGCTCGTGGCCAAGGCCCGCGTCCTGCAGCAGCAGGCGCGCCGCCCGCTGATATTCGTCGGCCACCAGCACCCGGCGCGGCAGAATGCCGACCGAGCCTTCGAGCACGCTCATGTTCTGATCGGCCACCATATGCGGGATGCTGGCGCCCTTGAGCAACGCCTCGATGGCGGTGACCAGCACGGAATCATTGGTGCGCACGATTTCCTTCACGGTCTTTGCTCCCCTGCTTCCGCCTGCAGAACGTTTCAGTTTTCGCCCGATGCCTTCTGGGCGAGGTAGGCCAGCATCTTCATCTCGCGCCGTCCGCGCGTCACCGTATCGAGCACGATCCCGCACGCAACCGCGAGGCAGGCAAGGATCATCAGACCGGTCGACAGCACGGCGGTCGGAAAGCGCGGGACCACGCCCTGCTCCACATACGTAATGATGATCGGGATCGCGAGCGCGATCGACGCCACGGCGAGCGCCAACCCGATCCCGCAGAAGAACGGCAGCGGCCGCTCGGCGCGGTAAAGCCGCACGATGGTGCGCAGAATGCGCAGTCCGTCCCGCCAGGTGCTGAGCTTGGAGACCGAGCCCTCCGGCCGGGCAAAATAGGGCGTCTCGATCTCGTCGACCGGCAGCTCGAGGTTGAGCGCGTGAACCGTGAGCTCGGTCTCGATCTCGAAGCCGCCCGACAGGCCGGGGAAGGATTTGACGAAGCGCCGGGAAAACACCCGGTAGCCCGACAGCAGGTCCTCGAAGGTCGCGCCGAACACCTGGGCCACGAAGCCGGTCAGCACCCGGTTGCCGAAGCGGTGGCCGAACCGATAGGCCGCCTGCTCCTGGTCGCGCCGCGCGCCCACCACCATGTCGAGCCCGCCCTCGACCAGCCGCGCCACCAGGAGGCGCGCGCTCGGCGCATCATAGGTCGCATCGCCGTCGACCAGCACGTAGACGTCCGCATCGACGTCGCTGAACATGCGCCGGACCACATAGCCCTTGCCTTGGCGGGTTTCCGTCCGCACGGTCGCGCCGGCCGCGCGGGCGACCTCGACGGTGCGGTCGGTCGAGTTGTTGTCATAGACATAGATCACGGCGTCCGGCAGGTTGGCGCGGAAATCCGCGACCACCCGGGCGATGGCCGCTTCCTCGTTGTAACAGGGCACCAGCACGGCGATCCGGCGGCCGCCGGCCTCCGTCTGGTTTCGCCTGTCGGTCAATTCGGCGGCTTGCAACATCCGGACTCCATCCCCTTATTCCCGCCAAAAGGCGGCATTCCAACGCACTTGCCGGTCTACCATAGCGTTTCTATGCTTGCCTTGTCCCGCGCCCCTTCGGAGCTCAAAGCCTTGGCCGTCGTCGTACCGTTTGAAACGCCTGGGAAATCCTCGATCGACCCGCTGGTCGATCTGGTTGCGGCCGACATGGACCGGGTCAACGCGACCATCCTGTCGCGCACCGGGTCCGAGGTTACGATGATACCGGAGGTCGCCAAGCACCTGATCAACTCGGGCGGCAAGCGCCTGCGGCCGATCCTGACGATCGCCATGGCGAAGCTCGTGGGTTACGGCGCCGAGGGCCACGTCCGGCTCGCCGCGGCGGTGGAGTTCATGCACACCGCGACCCTGCTGCATGACGACGTGGTCGATCAAAGCGACATGCGGCGGGGCAAGCTGGCGGCGCGCATGCTGTGGGGCAACGAGGCGAGCGTGCTGGTGGGCGACTTCCTGCTCGGCCAGGCCTTCAAGATGATGGTCGAGGTCGGCTCGCTCCGCGCGCTGGAGATCCTGTCATCCGCCGCCGCCGTGATCGCCGAGGGCGAGGTGATGCAGCTCGCCGCCGCCAAGAACACGGCGACCACCGAGGACGAGTATCTGGCGGTCATCCGCGCCAAGACCGCCGAGCTGTTCGCCGCCGCCTGCGAGGTCGGACCGGTGCTGGGCGGGCGGCCCAAGGCCGAGCAGGCGGCCTGCCGCTCCTACGGGATGAATCTCGGCATCGCGTTCCAGCTCGTCGACGACGCCCTCGATTACGGCGGCAAGGCCGCCAAGCTCGGCAAGAATGTCGGCGACGATTTCCGCGAAGGCAAGATCACCCTTCCGGTGGTGCTGGCCTATCGCCGCGGCTCCGACAGCGAGCGCGAATTCTGGCGGCGCGCGCTCGAGCGCAGCGAGACCGACGAGACCGACCTCGAGCACGCGATCGGGCTCATGGCCAAGCATCGCGCGCTCGAGGACACGGTGACGCGCGCGCACCACTATGGGGCGATCGCAACCGACGCGCTGGCGCTGTTCCCGGCGTCGCCCATGAAGGAGGCGCTCGCCGAGGCGGTCGAGTTCGCGATCGCGCGGACGCATTAGAGACGGATCGCATCGGATCGCTCGATCTTGTTGTTTTTGCGCGGGACCCTGTCAGAAGGTCCGCTGTCCTAGCTGCTCAAAACAGTTGCGGCCACCCACCACTCCGGCCGGGTCGACGCGAGAGCTTGCGCGGCCGCCTCCGCCTCCCGGTCTGATCCGAACAGGCCGAAGCAGGTCGCCCCCGAGCCCGACATGCGGGCGAGCCCGCAGCCCTTCTGATCGGACAGCGCGACGAGCACCTGCGCGATCACGGGCTGGAGCGCGACCGCCGGGCGCTCCAGGTCATTGGGATGCTGGCGCATATAATCCATGAGAGCGTCGCGATCATTGAATTGCCGGGGATCGAGCTCCTGGGCCGCGCTGCAGGTCTCGCCGGGCCGCAGCCCGAGCTTGGCGAACACGTCCTTGGTGGGCACCGCCACGCCCGGATTGACCAGGACGGCCGGAAGTGCCGGCAGACCGAGGGGCGCCGACAGGATCTCGCCGATGCCGCGCATCAGTCGGCCACGCGACTCGAGACAGACCGGGACGTCGGCGCCGGTCTGGCGCGCCGCCTCGCCCAGCCTGGGATCTGAGTGCGCGAGCGCGTTGAGCCGCGCGAGCAGGCGCAAGGCCGCGGCCGCGTCGGCCGACCCGCCGCCGAGACCCGCCGCCACCGGCAGATGCTTGGTCAGGGCGAAGCGGCCGAGCCGCAAGCCCTCGACCCGCTCCGCCAGCGCATGGGCGGCGCGCAGCACGAGGTTGTCGGCAATGTCGCCCGCGGCCGCCGCCGTCGGCCCGTCGATATCGAGGCCGAGCGCGCCGCCCGGCGACAGGGTCAGGCGATCGCCCAGGCGCGCGAACACCACCAGGCTCTCGAGCTCATGATAGCCGTCGGCGCGCCGGCCCAGGATGCGCAGCGTGAGATTGACCTTGGCGGGAGCCTGATCGGAAAGGACGGCTGACATTATTGATTGGGCAACGTCATTGCGGGCGAAGCGACGCAATCCGGGTCCGCCGGTGCCTAGCTGATCGGGATTGCTGCCTTTGGCTCCTCGCAATGACCCGAAAAACGACCTCAGCCGCCGTCGCGCGGATTCTTGGGCTTGTCGGCGTCGGCGGAGGGCGCCGGCTGCGGCACGTTGGCGAGGCCGGACTTCAGCTTCTCCTCGATCTTCTTGAGCTCGTCGGGTTCCGGCTTGAGATCGCGCGCATGCGCCCACTGGAATTTGGCCTCGAGGGTGCGGCCGACCCGCCAATAGGCGTCGCCGAGATGGTCGTTGATGGTCGGATCGACCGGCTTGAGCTCGACGGCGCGCTCGAGCTGCTTGACGGCCTCGTCATAGTTGCCGACCCGGTACCAGGCCCAGCCGAGCGAATCGACGATATAGCCGTCATCGGGCCGCTGCTCGACCGAGCGCTTGATCATGCGCATGCCCTCGTCGAGATTGAGGCCCTGATCGACCCAGGAATAGCCGAGATAGTTCAGCACGTGCGGCTGGTCGGGATAAAGCTCGAGCGCCTTCTTGAGATCGGCCTCGGCCTTGCTCCACTGCTTCGAGCGCTCGAAGCAGATGCCGCGGAAATAGAACAGGGTCCAGTTGGCCCGCTCCGGCTTGGGGATCGCGTTGACGCCGCGTCCGTAGGTCTCGGCGCATTCCGGGTAATGCTTGCGCTCGCGCTCGATATTGCCGAGCGCCATGATGGCCTCGATGTCGTCGGGACGCGACGAGATCAGCGTCTGCAGGTGCTTCCTCGCCTCCTCGGTCTTTTCCATCGCGTCGAGATCGATCGCCATCTGGATATCGGCGTTGCGCTTGAGCACCGAGTCGGCCGGCAGGCGCGTATAGGCCGCGATCGCGAGCGGCGGCTTCTTCATCGCCTCATAGAGGTCGGCCAGCGACAGGATGGCGAGCGGATGGGTGGGCTCGAGGTAGATCGCGAGCTGGAGATAGGCCAGTCCGCGGTTGGCGAGGCTGAGCTCCTCCTCGCGGCGGCCGAGCGCGGCGCCGAGCCCGTACAGCACTTCGGCCGCACCGGTCTGCGCGCTGTCGATGATCTGCGGCACCTTGCGGCCGCGACGGATGTCGGCGAGCGCCTGGGTGATCAGCGGGTGGCGCGGCAGCGCCTTGTCGAAATCCTCGAAGATCTTCAGCGCGTCGTCCTTGGCGCCGTTGCGCGAGGTCCAGCTGCCATAGGCTTCGACGATGCGAAGCGCGGTCTGGTCGAGCTTGTAGGCGCGCTCGAAACGCTTGCCGGCGTCTTTCTTGTTGCCGGCGACATCCTGGATCAGTCCGGCATGCAGGTCCTTGAAGATGCCGAACCAGTCCGGCCCGCTGAGCTTGTCGATGGTGTCGAGCGCGCCCTTGACGTCGTTCGACCCATAGCTGCTCCAGGCCGACAGCAGGGTCGCGGTCAGGTTGGTGATCGGATCGCGCCCCGCAAGGGCGAATTGCGTGCGCGCGGCCTGGTATTGCTTCTGTTTCAGTGCGCGTACGCCAAGAATCAGGCGCGCATTGCGGTTGTTCTTGTCAATCGCGATCAGACGCTCGGCGAGCTTCACCGCTTCGTCGATCTCGCCGCCCGCAAGCACGGCATAGAAAGCGAGCTCGAGGAGCTCGGGATTCTTCGGGTCGGCCTTGAGCGCGGCGTTGTAGTAGGCCGCCGCCGTGGCGGCGTCGCGATCGACATTGGCGGAACGCGCCGCGAGGTAGTTTCCGGATGGCGAGGCGCGCGAAAGATCGAGCGGGCTCGGCGGCGTGGTTTGCGCCGCGAGCGACTGAACCGCGAGCACACCCGAGATGCCGGCAGCGAAGAGCGCCGTCAGGCAATGAAACAAGCGCATCTTCTTCACGGCTCGCTATTCTCCATGAGATTGGCCCGGCCCTTGGCCCGGGTTTGGCCGCAGAATGGCCTGTTTGCAGCAAAGCCGCAAGGACGCCAGGGGTCGTACGCGCGTCGCATTGACGGTCCTGATATGGCGGGATCGTGGCGGGTTCGCGCGATTCCCCCTGTATAATGCGGCTCGGCGCCCCGGCCCCTTGTTCTTACACGCAAAACCGTCCCCGCGATGTCGCGAAGAATTGAAGGTCCGGGCGCCGCCGCGAGCGCGCATTCCGACTCGCTCGGAAAGGTCTCGGCGCGTCACATGTTCGGGTAATTCGGGCCGCCGCCGCCTTCGGGCGTCACCCAGGCGATGTTCTGGTTCGGGTCCTTGATATCGCAGGTCTTGCAGTGGACGCAGTTCTGCGCGTTGATCACGAAGCGCGGCTGCCCCCCCTCCTCCACCCACTCGTAGACGCCGGCCGGACAATAACGCGCCGACGGCCCCGCAAAGACATCGTGCTCCGAGGCTTTCTGCAACGCCATGTCGGCGACCCGGAGATGGACCGGCTGGTCCTCCTCGTGGTTGGTGTTGGACAGAAACACCGACGACAGCCGGTCGAAGGTGAGCTTGCCGTCGGGCCGCGGATAGGCGATCGGCTGGAATTGCGCGGCGGGCTTGAGGGTCTCGGCGTCGCGCTTGTGGTGGCGGAGCGTGCCGAACAGCGAGAAGCCCAACGTGTTGGTCCACATGTCGAGGCCGCCGAGGCCGATGCCGAGCATGGTGCCGAAACGCGACCATAGCGGCTTGGCGTTGCGCACCTTCCACAGGTCGTGGCCGACCGGCGACGTCCGCCACGCCGCCTCGTAGTCGGCCAGCTCATCATTCCGGCGGCCACCGGCGAGCGCCTGCGCCACATGCTCGGCGGCGAGCATGCCGGACAGCATGGCGTTGTGGCTGCCCTTGATGCGCGGGACATTGACGAAACCGGCCGCGCAGCCGATCAAGGCGCCGCCCGGAAAGGCCAGCTTCGGGACCGACTGATAGCCGCCCTCGGTGATGGCGCGCGCCCCGTAGCCGATGCGCTTGCCGCCCGCGAAGGTGTCGCGCACCAGCGGGTGGGTCTTGAAGCGCTGGAACTCCTCGAACGGCGCCAGATAGGGATTGTCGTAATTGAGATGGACGACGAAGCCGACCGACACCAGGTTGTCGTCATAGTGATAGAGAAACGAGCCGCCGCCGGTGGAATTGTCGAGCGGCCAGCCGAAACTGTGCTGCACCAGGCCGGGCCGATGCCGTTCGGGCGCGACCTGCCAGAGCTCCTTCAACCCGATGCCGAATTTCGGCGGCTGCCGGCCGTCATCGAGCCGGTAGCGCGCGATCAACGCCTTGCTCAGATTCCCGCGCGCGCCTTCCGCGAACAGCGTGTATTTGCCGCGCAACTCCATGCCGCGTGTGAAGGAGTCCTTGGGCTTGCCGTCGCGCCCCACCCCCATGTCGCCGGTCGCGACGCCCACGACCTCGCCGCTTCCGCCGAACAGGACCTCGGCCGCCGCAAAGCCGGGATAAATCTCGACGCCGGCGGCTTCCGCCTTGCGGCCGAGCCAGCGGCAGACCTCGCCGAGCGAGACGATGAAGTTGCCGTGGTTGCTCATCAGCGGCGGCATCAGAAAATTCGGCAGCCGCAATGCGCCGCCGGCGCCCAGCATGTAGAAGCGGTCGTCGGCGACCTTCGTCTTGATCGGCGTCTCCTCGTGGCGCCAGTCGGGCAGCAGCTGGTCGAGGCCGACCGGATCGATCACCGCGCCCGACAGGATATGGGCGCCCACCTCGGAGCCTTTCTCGACCACCACGACCGAGATGTCGGGGGAGAGCTGCTTGAGCCGGATCGCGGCCGCAAGGCCGGCGGGGCCGGCGCCCACCACGACGACGTCGAACTCCATCGATTCGCGGGCGGGCAGTTCGGCCATGGGGTTCTCCAGCGATGCAGATAGCCTATCCGCACGTATAATGTTTTCCATGTTTGGTGAAGCCCGGCAACCATGCGCTCCGTCATGCCCGCGCTTGTCGCGGGCATCCACGTCTTGCAACGGCGCAACGAATAAAGACGTGGATGGG